>Ga0209726_10005699_pt1 | contig 14909 bp, 7 predicted proteins | sample Subgrocontami54m_FD_187453 | JGI IMG/M metagenome (GOLD analysis project Ga0209726, IMG submission 187453) | Subsurface groundwater microbial communities from S. Glens Falls, New York, USA - GMW46 contaminated, 5.4 m (SPAdes) (version 3) | ecosystem: Environmental > Aquatic > Deep subsurface >... | reverse complement strand
CCATCCTAGTTCGGGCATTGTAATCTCCAAAGATTTCGTCCCCCACGTTCCGGCCCCGAAAAAGATCTTCCCTGGATTCCTCGCGCAGGATCCTCTCCAAACTGATGCTGAACTCCGTGGACTGATAGGTGGTGATGTCAAAGCGGGTCGGTTCGGCCGTAAGAAGACGCGCATCGGCCACCCAAATCCGGCCTTGCTCATCGCGGACGTAGTTACTCAGACGGGTATCCAGATGAACCACGCCCCTGTCATGGAGGTCCTCTTGAAATTTTTTCAGCGCGGAGAAAATCTGATTCAGCTCATTCACCGCCGCATCGGTTCTTGCCTGAACCAGTTCCCGCACCACCCGATCCAGTAACCATTCCTCTGGAACTCTCTTCTGAGCAACCGCATAAGCGAAATTTCGTTTTTCCTCGCCGATCTTAAGAGTGATATTTTCGAATGCCGCCGCCGGAAGCGCCATTCCGCCCAACCGTTCCTGAGCAACCTTCAATCCCTCACGAGCACGCTGAATCGCCAGGGGGATTCCGCGTTGCCGCGCTTCCTCGGGTGGATAGCTCTTGAGCACCTTGTAAACGACGCCGATTCCCCCTGCTCCATAGACATCAAAGAGCGCTCCGTCGCCATTGAGTTCCCGCAGTGCTATCTCCTCCATCCCGGCGAAAGGAACGGAGGCCGTGACCTCCGCGTAAAACTGGCCCTTCTCCAATAGAAATTGGACCTCCGGCCCGGTAGGGATCCTGGCCGAATCCTGAAATAATCGAATGCGGAATCGATGCGCGCCGGGATCGAACTTATCTTCCTTGCGCAGGGATTCGTCGAATTCCAGGGCCGTATCCTTCCGGCGCAGAATGACGAACTCGATTTTCGACGCCGGCACCGACAAACGGGCAAACCGGGGCTGATATTCTCCCAAGAGTGACCGAACCCGGTCGTATCCCACTCGGTCTTCCTCCAGGATGACGGTTCCTTCGGCGCCGATCTCCCGGAACCCGGCCAGTCTTATTGTCAGGTTCTCCCGAACCTCCGCCAGCTGTGCCGGCGAAGTATTCTCGTTCAAGCGGGTCAAATGGACGGCCATGCCTGAATCGGGATAAGGGTTCAGCACGGCATCCGGGGTGTTACGCAAATAAACCAAACTCTCTTCCAGCGGAACCGGCATGAACCACTCAGGCACGGAGGGGTCCGACATCCGGGTCAAATCCAATACGGGAAACTTCTTACCTTGATCCAGCGCGGCTTGCGCCAGCTCGACGCTCATCTGATGAAGCTCTCGGATCTCTTCCTCCTCCGCCCCGGCGGCCGGGCGTAAGATTTGCTTCGTCGCCCCTTCAACCGTCTCACGCAGAAAGACCTCTGTATTGGGAGTGGCCCCCAATGCTTCTATGAAACCGGCGGCCTTCGCTTCAAGAGTATCCCCTGGAAATTGGCTCATGATCGCATCCAGTCGAAGCAGGTGGCTTTTGATATGCGCCGTAAAGCTTGGTTTGCCTTTCCACACGCTGACCTCGGCCAGGCTTTGCAGGGACGCCAGCAAAGTGGCCGATGGATAGCGGACTTCCGGCGCACTCAAGACGCTCAAACCTGCCGAGAATTCCAGCAGCGTTTCGTCGAATATTTCATCGCGTTCCTTCCAATCGCCCAAGATCTGCCGGGGAAGTCCCGGCAGGAACAGGTCTCGTATCTCCGTCGAACCGACTCCCGACCACACGCTATCCCAAAGTTTCAGAGCCCATCTTCGGATTCTCCCTCTTGGGTCCCTGTGCGCCCGGGTGAGATCTCGGGCATGCGCGAATTCCTCGGCTAAATCCGCTGCGCGAAGCTGTTCCCCAAGGAGACTCTCTGCCTCCGAGCGAGGCCGCGTCAAAAGCACAGATCTCCTTCGGAGTCCTTCGAAGATTTTGGGCATGGCGCTCCGGTAACCCGGGTTGATGGCCAACTCCTTCGTTAGTAGGGGCCACGCAGCTTCCCATTGGCCTTTGAAAAACGCAGGAGGGTTCATCAAAAGCCCGTATTCCTCACGCGCCCGTTGGTTCCACGCTGCCTCACGCCCCCAGGTCATGGCAAATCGTCCGTCCTCTGTAGCGCTTCCGCCGGCAGACGAAAGCAGTCGGGCAGGGTCGGCCCACCACAGATCGAGCGCCAAGCGGGTGACGGGTTGGTTGGCCCAAGAGAAATCCTCCCTGGGCGAGACAAGCCCTCCCGCGACGGCAAACTTGTGGGCAACGTAAACGAAGAAATCCCTGGGAAGGAAAATTTGATCGTTGATGAAATTTTCGATTTCCCATATCCCGGAATATTGATCCTCCAAACCCTCCCAGACATTGGGCGCAACCGTTGAGAAAACCCTTTGAAGACTCTGCGTAAGCTTTTTCCGGGTCGTTTCAAAAACCCATTCGTCCCCACTTGCCTTGGCCTGCCCCAAAGCCCGAATGAGGGGGACATATTCATGGATAACAAAACGTCGTATTTCAAAATCCCGGAGAATGGAAATCTCCGTCTCCTCCATCCCGGCGGCGGTGTCGCGCTGGGGGGAACCTGTGGGAGAGAGGAAGAAAGAGAGCGCCGGCTCCCCTCCGGCGAGAGTCGCTTGGCTCACCCGAACCAACCAAAAACCGGAATGGATTTTGATCTCCCCCAATGCTTCAGAGATCGCCTCAGGCCAAGTCTCCGGCAGAGCACCGCGCCTATGGAACTCTCGAAAAGCCCGGCGCGACATAGCCGTGGTTTGGTTGAAGAAATTGACCCCTATCATTTCCGTGGATTCTGGCAGGGATCGCTTTCGTAATCCCAGTTCGCGCGCCATCGCTCTCGGAAGTTCTTCTGTCTTAAAGATTCCCAATTCCTTCTCCTCCGCCCCGGCGCGGGATCCCAAAAGCTTGTCCAGGACTTCTTCCTCCGCCCCGGAATTGACCGGCTGGAGGTTGCGAAGAGTCCTTCGGCCAAGCTCAGGACCGGCTTCAGCGGGACCCGGAGGCAGGAGAATGCTCAGCGCTAGGAAAAGCGCCCAGAATCTGGACGGAAAATCAGCGTTTCTCATGGATTTTGTTGGAGATAAGGAAGAGTTTACCTGCTCCGTGCCTGGATTTCAAGGTATACAATTAGATATTATTACTACTAACCAAATCCGGGAAGGCCCTTGAGGGCCCGGCGCTGGGATTTCGGGAAGTAAAAAGAGAGGATCTCCTGCATCCCCTTGTCCTGGTGAGACATGCCGAAGGCCCCCCATTGGCAAAGACCGACGCCGTGCCCCCAGCCGAACCCTTTGAACAGCACCTTCCCCGGCTCAACGGCCACCGTGAACTTCAAGCTGCGGAGCCGGTTGGCACCCAGCTTTTCCCGCAGCTGCCGCCCGGTCAGCGTCAGGGTTCCCCGGTCGCCGCGGAGACGGACCGCCCGCGCCCGCCCGGAGCGGTTGCGCTCCGTCACCGCCACCTCCCGCAAAGGGCCGATGCCCGCCGCTTCCTCTCCCAGCATCCTCAGAAACTCCGCTTCCGGGATCGCCCTCTTCCACTCGTAATGTTTCAGGTTCCTGCAATAGGGATCCTCCACCCCTTCCAGCGGCGGGATGCGCTGCTTGACGCTCCAAATCTCGGCGACATTCTCCGTGTGCCCGCCACAATTGGCGTGAAACGTGGCGGAGAAAAGCTCCCCGCCGTAGGCCAGCACCTGCCCGCGCGTCTCCTCCACCGCCTGCCGGGTACGGGCCTTCTCGGCCGAGACGCCGTGATAGAGGTGGGTGGAGGTGTCGGCGGTCATGTCGAACTCCTGGCCCTTCCGGATCCAGATCCGGTGGGCCGTCATCGTGCGGGAGACCACCGCGTGCGCCTTCAGCGCTTCGAGGGGCCACCCGGCGCTGACCTCGCTGGTCAAGGCGCCTACCAGGTATTCTTCCAGCGGCAGCCGGTTGATCACCCGCAGGCGGCCTTTGCCGGTGCGGCGCAGGATGAGAGTCCCCCGGTAGGGCAGTGAATTCACGCGGAAGACCGTTCCCGGCGCGGGCTCCAGCACCACGGCGGCCGACGGGATTTCGGCGGACCCGATCCGCAGCCCGGGACTGCTTGGCCGGACCTCCTGCCACTTCAGTTCGGACCAGGAGGCCAGGGTTTTCCCGCTCTGCAGATCGGCCAAGCGGCAAGCGGTGGGGACGGTGAGCCGGATGCTCTCGGCTTCCTGCAGAATCGCCACGCGGACGGTGGGCTCTTCGGAATAAGCGGCGGAAGAGAATAGTAGGCAGAAAGCAGTAGGCAGTAAGCAGAGAGCAATTTGGCCAAGCCGGATTTCCTGCCTTCTGCCTTCTGCCTCCTGCCTTCTCATTTCTTCCGGAGTCAGAACAAGCTCTTGGGCTGGTATCCCAAATGTTCCTTGGCGGCCGCCGTCGCTTCCCGCCCGCGCGGCGTGCGGCGCAGCAGGCCGGCCTTCAGCAGGTACGGCTCTACGACGTCCTCCAAGGTGTCTACCTCTTCGTTCAGCGTCGCGGCCAGCGCCTCCAGCCCGACCGGCCCGCCGTTGTACTGCAGGAAGATCACCTTCAGCATCCGGCGGTCCACCTCATCCAGGCCGAGAGCGTCGATCCCCTGCGCGCGCAGGGCGGCATCCGCCGCCTCCTTCGTGACCCGGCCGTCCCCTTTCACCTGCGCGTAGTCCCGCACCCGCCGCAGCAGCCGGTTGGCGACCCGCGGCGTGCCCCGCGCGCGCCGGGCGATCTCCTCGGCGCCGGCCCGGTCCATCGGGACGCCGAGCAGCCCGGCGGACCGCTCCAGGATTCGGACAATGTCGTCGGTTTCATAGAAGTTGAGGTGCTGCGCCAGCCCGAACCGGGCCCGCAGCGGGGAGGTCAGCAGCCCCGAGCGGGTCGTGGCCCCCACCAGCGTGAACCGCTTCAGGTTGAACTTTATTGTCTTGGCGTAGGGCCCCTTGTCGATCACGAAATCGATCTGGAACTGCTCCATCGCCGGGTAAAGAAACTCCTCAACCACCTTGGAGAGCCGGTGGATCTCATCAATGAACAGGATGTCTCCCTCGCCCAGATTGGTGAGGATGCCGATCAGATCCCCGGCCCGCTCGATCGCCGGTCCGGAGGTGGCGGTGATCTTGGTCCCCATCTCATGGGCGATGATGTAAGCGATCGTGGTCTTGCCTAATCCCTGCGGCCCGCTGAAGAGCAGGTGCTCCAGCGGCTCGTGCCGCTGTTGGGCCGCTTGGATCGCCACCTTCAGGTTCTCCACCAGCTGCGGCTGGCCGACAAACTCCTCCAGCTTCTGCGGCCGGAGGGAAAGGTTCATGACCCGGTCTTCGTCGGTCTCTTGCTGCGTCAGCAGCACCTCCCGGCCTTCCTCATTCTTCACTCTTAACTCTTCATTCATCACTGCTCTTTCGCCCTCTGTTTGTACACTTCGTTCAAGATCTCTTCCGCCGAGGAAAGCCCCGGCTTCCGGCTCATCGCGCTCTTGATCATCCCCTGCGCCTCCGGCCGTTTGTACTGCAGCTGCAGCAGCACCTCCAGTGCCTCGGCGGCGGCGTCCGGCAAGCCGGCGCCGGAGGCCTGCCCCATCCCGTCCCCGTCCGGCATCAGCGCGAATTTGCCCACCTTGCCTTGCAGCTTGGCGATGATCTCCTTGGCCCGCTGCGGCCCGATGCCCGGCAGCGAGCGCAGCACGTCCAGGTTGCCGTCGTCGATCGCGCGGGCGATCAGCGGGATCGGCGCTTTAAGCGCCCGCACCGCCGCCTTGGGGCCGATGCCGGAGACTGTGATGAACCGCTCGAAGAACTCCCGCTCGATCTCGTTGATGAACCCGACCAGGATCGGTACGGCCCGGGACGGCTCGACATGGTGATAGTGGTAGGTCACCAGCCGGATCCGGCCGTCGGCATCCATATGCTGGTCCAGTCTCCGCAGGATGGAGACCGGGATCAGCACCTCGTAGGTGACGCCGTTGGTCTCCAGCAGAACCGCGTTCTCGCGGCGGTCCACCAGCATTCCGTGCAGCCGGGAGATCATGGCGTCAGCACCGCCTTCATCTTCCGAACGGAGCCGGCATCCGCGTGGCAGAGGGCGACAGCCAGCGCGTCGGTGACATCGAAAGGAACTTGGGATTCCTTGAGATTCAGCCGCACCTGCACCAACCGGGCCACCTGTGACTTGGTCGCGTGCCCCTGGCCAACAACCGCCTGTTTGATCCGGGTCGGCAGGTAGCTGGCCACCGGCAGTTCCATCCGGGCAGCCATCTCGAGGACAACCCCGCGGACATGGCCCATCAGGATCGCCGGTTTGGGGGTTTTGTAATAGCTGTACAGGTCCTCGACGGCCACGAACTGGGGGTTATGCTGGGAAATAATTCTCTGAAGTTGGCTGGAGACGATCGCCAGACGGTCCGCGAGGGGCTGGTTGCCGCGGGTTCGGATCAGTCCCGCCTCGACGAGACGGAACCCCCCGCCGCTCTGATCAATGACGCCGTAACCGGTCCGGTCCAGACCCGGATCTATCCCCAGAATCCGCACGAGCTCAGAATAGACCCTTGTCTAGTATGTGTCAAGGCGGCGGACGCTACTGCGCCGCGGCGGAGGAAAGGATCTCGTCGGGGATGTCGAAATTGGCGTAGGCGTGGTTGACGTCGTCGTGATCCTCCAGCGCCTCCACGAAGGCGAGGACCTTCTTGGCCGATTCCTCATCCTTCACCGTGATGGTTGATGCGGGGATCATCGTCAATTCCGCGGACTGAGACGGGATGCCGGCCTTGGCCAGAGCATCCTTGACGGTGTCGAGGTCTTTCACCGCGGTGACCACCTCGAAAGCGGTCCCCTCGGTCTTCAGGTCTTCCGCCCCCGCGCCGAGCGCCGCCTCCATCAGCTTCTCCTCATCCGTTTTGGCCTTGTCCACCAGGATGTAGCCCTTCTTGTGAAAAATCCAGGCGGTGGATCCGGCGCCGGCCATGTTCCCGCCCAGCTTCGTGAAGATGTTCCGGATCTCGGCGGTGGTCCGGTTCTTGTTGTCGGTCAAGGCCTCAACGAGCACCGCCACCCCACCGGGCGCGTACCCCTCGTACATCACCTCTTCATACGAGACGCCCGGCAGCTCCCCGGTCCCCTTTTTGATCGCCCGGTCGATATTGTCCTTGGGCATATTGCCTTCCTTCGCCTTGGCAAGCGCCAAGCGCAGGCGGGGATTGCCGTCCACGGAGCCCCCGCCGGCGCGAGCCGCGGCGGTGATCTCCTTGATGAGCTTGGTGAAGAGCTGTCCTCGTTTGGCGTCGGCGGCGCCCTTCTTGTGCTTGATGCTCGCCCACTTGGAGTGTCCGGACATGGCAAGCTATTGTAACGCAGATTCGGGAAGGAGAACAAACGGTACCGGGTACTTTTGGTACCCGGTACCGATGTTTTTACAGTTCGTCCTGATGGATGGCCCGGTCTAATTCTTCCCGCGTGGTGAGCCCTTGCTCGACCTTGCGCATCCCGTCTTCAAATAGGGTGGACATGCCGCACCGGCGGGAGTATTGGCGGATCTCCTCCGCGGAAGATTGCTTGAGGGTTTTTGCCCGGATTTCATCGTCCACCATCATCACCTCAAAAATCCCGGTCCGCCCTTTCAACCCCAGCCCGAGGCAGGCGACACAGCGCTTCCCCTGGCAGCGCGAACAGACGGTCCGCACAAGACGCTGGGCGATCGAGCAGGTCAGGCTCGAGGAGATCAGGTACGGCTCCACCCCCATCTCCTGGAGCCGCGTGATGGTCGAGCAGGAGTCGTTCGTGTGCAGCGTGGAAAGGACGATGTGGCCCGTGAGCGCGGTCCGGATGGCGACCTCCGCCGTCTCCATGTCCCGGATTTCACCGACCATGATCACATTCGGGTCGTGCCGCAACACGGTCTTCAGCAGCCGGCTGAACGTGAGGTCGATCTGCGGCATCACCTGCATCTGTATCGCTCCCGGCAGCGTGTATTCCACCGGATCCTCGATCGTCACAATCTTCTTGGTTGCATCGTTGAGCCGGTCCAGGCAGGCATAGAGGGTGGTGGTTTTCCCGCACCCGGTCGGCCCGGTCACAAGGATCAATCCGGAGCGGCGGGTCAGCATATGCTCCAGCGATTCCAGCGCATCCGAGGTCATCCCCAGGCCGGAGAGTCCGAGCGGGATCTCCGATTGCAAAACGCGGATCACCACGCTCTCGCCGTGCCGGGAAGGCAGAATGGAAATCCTCAAATCCATCTCCCGGCCTCCGGACTGGATCGTGGTCCTCCCCTCCTGAGGCATCCGTTTCTCGGCGATATCCAAACTCGCCATGATCTTCACACGGGAAACCGCCGCCAGGTACTGCTCGCGGATGATGTGGGGGACCCGCATATCCCGAAGGATCCCGTCAACCCTCACGCGCACCTTCACCTCCGAGGCGGAATACGGCTCGAGATGGATGTCGGTGGCGCCCGCCCCGACGGCCGTGCCCAAAATCTGCTGAAGGGCCTCGGCAACGGAGGAAGGCTCTTCCACGTGGGCGGCCAGATGGACGTCGATCCGGTTCAGTTGGAGCGCGAGAATCGGAAGGACCTGGTCTTCTCTCGCTATCCCCAAATCCACCAGCGTGACTCCGAGCGGGGCGGGAACATGCTTCTGCGATTCCAGAGCAACCTGGAGATCGCGGGAAGTAATGACCCCCGCTTCAACGAGCATCTCTCCCAACGGCTGGCTGGATTCAGGCATCAGATCCTCCTATATACAAGAAGCTTGCCCTACCTCCGGCCTGCTTGTCAATACCATCACTAGATTTAGTATCAACTAACCCGGCAAAGCGGAAAACGCCCGCCGGGTTTCCCCAGCGGGCGTCGCTTTCTCAAAGTAAACCGGGCGCCGACCTACTCTCCCAGACCGTTGCCAGTCAAGTACCATCGGCCCTGCGGGGCTTAACGACCGTATTCGGAATGGGAACGGGTGTGGCCCCCGCGGTATGAGCACCCGGAAAGGTGACCTTACCGAAAATCAACAACTGCTAGGTTCAAGCACACCGCATGCCAAGGAGAAAAAAGGTGGTCAAGCCGCACGGCCTATTAGTACCGGTCAGCTAAAGGGGTCGCCCCCCTTACACCTCCGGCCTATCAACCTGGTAGTCTGCCAGGGGCCTTCAGGAGCCTTACGGCTCGGGAATCCTAATCTTCAGGTGGGCTTGGCGCTTATATGCGTTCAGCGCTTATCCCGACCGAACATGGCTACCCAGCATTTGCGCCTGGCGGCACAACTGGGACACCAGAGGTCCGTTTGTCCGGGTCCTCTCGTACTACGGACAACCCCCGTCAAGATTCCTCACGCCCGCAAGAGATAGAGACCGAACTGTCTCACGACGTTCTAAACCCAGCTCGCGTACCGCTTTAACCGGCGAACAGCCGGACCCTTGGGAGCTTCTCCACCCCCAGGATGCGATGAGCCGACATCGAGGTGCCAAACCGAGCCGTCGATGTGAACTCTCGGGCTCGATAAGCCTGTTATCCCCAGAGTACCTATTATTCGTTGAGCGACGGCGCTCCCACTAGCCACCGCCGGATCATTAGGACCGACTTTCGTCCCTGCTTGTCCTGTCGGACTCGCAGTCAAGCCCCCTTGTGCCCTTACACTCGACACGCGATTGCCAACCGCGCTGAGGGGACCTTGGTGCTCCTCCGTTATCCTTTAGGAGGAAACCGCCCCAGTCAAACTGCCCGCCTGGCCTTGTCCCAACCCCTACACAGGGCCGGTTAGAACGTTCATACAATCAGGGTGGTATTTCACCGTCGGCTCCACGGCACCCGAGAGCACCGTTTCAAAGCCTCCCACCTATCCTACGCAGATCGGACCAACATTCCAGACCAGGGTACAGTCAAGGTTCTGGGGTCTTTTCGTCTACTTGCGGGTAGACGGCATCTTCACCGCCACTACAGTTTCGCCGAGCCCCTCGCCGAGACAGCAGCTAAGTTGTTACACCATTCGTGCGGGTCGGAACTTACCCGACAAGGAATTTCGCTACCTTAGGACCGTTATAGTTACGGCCGCCGTTTACTGGGGCTTCAGTTCTACGCTTCATCTTGCCTTGCGGCATGATTGACGTTTCCCCTTAACCTTCCAGCACCGGGCAGGTATCAGTCCCTATACGTCGTCTTACGACTTAGCAGAGACCTGGGTTTTTACTAAACAGTCACTTAGCTCTCTTTACTGTGAGTCCAACAGGCTTGCACCCGTCGGACCACCCCTTCTTCCGAAGTTACGGGGCCATTTTGCCGAGTTCCTTGGCAAGGGTTATCTCGCGCGCCTAAGCATATTCTGCTTGTCTACCTGTGTCGGATTGCGGTACGAACTCCCGGCAACACCTCGCCAAACCGGCTATTTCTTGGCAGCGTGGCATCAATCTCTTCGCCTTGGGTATCCCCGCGACTCCCCGTCCCGTTTTACGTCCGCCTTTTGAGCGGCGCTACGCGGTTGGCCCGGGACATCCAGCACCCGGGAAGACCTAGCCTCCTGCGTCACCGATTTGGCTCAAGCGCATCACCAGGAGGGGCCGGAATATTAACCGGCTGTCCATCGCCTACGCCTTTCGGCCTCAGCTTAGGATCGCCTAACCCTGGGCGGACGAACCTTCCCCAGGAAACCTTAGACTTTCGGCGTGCTGATTTCTCATCAGCATTTTCGCTACTCATACCAGGATTCTCACTGCTGCCTCGTCCAGCGCTCCTTACGGTGCGCCTTCATCCTACTGCAGCACGCTCCCCTACCACTCTTCGTCTTGCGACGAAAAATCCGCGGCTTCGGTAGCAGACTTAGTCCCGATCATTGTAGGCGCGTGACGACGTCGACCGGTGAGCTGTTACGCACTCTTTAAATGGTGGCTGCCTCTAAGCCAACATCCCGGTTGTCTAAGCCATCACACATCCTTTCTCACTTAGTCTGCTTTAGGGACCTTAGCCGGCGGTCTGGGGTGTTCCCCTCGCGTCCACGCAGCTTATCCCACGTAGGCTGACTCCCAGAGTCGAGGTGTGCGGTATTCGGAGTTTGGTTGGATTCGGTAGACTGGTAGGTCCCCTAGTCCATTCAGCACTCTACCCCCGCATCCTAGCTTCTCTGAGGCTAACCCTAGAGTTATTTCGGGGAGAACCAGCTATTTCTGGGTTTGATTAGCCTTTCACTCCGACCCACAGCTCATCCCGTAAGTTTTCAACCTTAATGGGTTCGGCCCTCCACCTGAGATTAATCAGGCTTCAGCCTGGCCATGGGTAGATCACCCAGTTTCGGGTCGACTATGCGCAACTAAACGCCCCATTCGGACTCGCTTTCGCTACGGCTCCTCCCCAGAAGGGATTAACCTCGCTGCGCACACGTCACTCCCTGGTTCATTATGCAAAAGGTACGCGGTGACGCTTTACGCCCTTGCGGGCGTCATAGCGCTACCACAGCTTGCAGGCTAACGGTTTCAGGTCCTATTTCACTCCCCTCACCGGGGTACTTTTCAACTTTCCCTCACGGTACTAGTGCACTATCGGTCACGAGAGAGTCTTTAGCCTGGGCCAGTGGTCTGGCCGGATTCCCACAAGGTTTCACGTGTCCCGTGGTACTCGGGTGTCTCAGGCATCAAGCCGGCTCACTTTCGCCTACAGGACTAGTCACCTTCTATGGCGGGCCGTTCCAGGCCCTTCGACTAGTGATCCGGTTTATAACTTGACGAGGGGACCGAACTCCCCTCCCCTGAAATCCCACAACCCGCGGTTTGCAACGCGCTCGGGCTTGACACAAACCGCGTTTAGGCTCTTCCCGGTTCGCTCGCCGCTACTAGGGGAATCACTTTCGTTTTCTCCTCCTCCGGATACTTAGATGTTTCAGTTCTCCGGGTATCGCCCTCTGACCTTGCGATCAGAGTTCCGCCGTATGACCGGCGGAGGGTTGCCCCATTCGGAAATCTCCGGGTCAAAGCCTGTTTGCGGCTCTCCGGAGCTTATCGCAGCTAACCACGTCCTTCATCGCCTTCTCGTGCCAAGTCATCCACCATTAGCCCTTGGTCGCTTGACCACCGAAAAATACTTTTCTCCTCGGCGTGCCCTTCCTCCACCCCGCAAAGGGTGGATTCCAGACACTGTACTATGCGGTGTGACTTGAACCTAAACAGTTGTCAAAGAACAAAGATCAAAGCTCTCTCTGGAGACGACCGGGATCGAACCGGTGACCTCCTGCTTGCAAAGCAGGCGCTCTCCCAACTGAGCTACGTCCCCCTGAAACCAGATCGCTTATCCACCAACTCATGGGCGCATTCTTATGGGCGCAAGAGGGATCGAACCTCTGACACCCGCCTTATCAAGACGGTGCTCTACCAACTGAGCTATGCGCCCTAATCAATGGATCCCTGTCGAAGAAGAAGTCCGATGTCGTCGTGGGTGAATATAGAAAGGAGGTGATCCAGCCACACCTTCCGGTACGGCTGCCTTGTTACGACTTAGCGCCAGTTACCGATTTCACCTTCGTCGGCGCCCTCCCTTACGGGTTGAGCTACCGCCTTCGGGTGCCCTCGGCTTCCATCGCTTGACGGGCGGTGTGTACAAGGCCCGGGAACGTATTCACGGCGGCGTAGCTGATCCGCCGTTACTAGCGATTCCGTCTTCATGGAGGCGAGTTGCAGCCTCCAATCTGAACTGGGGCGCACTTTCTGGGATTAGCTCCCCCTCGCGGGTTGGCAACCCCTCTGTATGCGCCATTGTAACACGTGTGTAGCCCTAGGCATAAGGAGCGTACTGACTTGACGTCATCCACACCTTCCTCCAGCTCATCGCCGGCGGTCTCTGCTGAGTGCTTGGCAGCTTACGCCACCAGTGGCAACAGCGGACGTGGGTTGCGCTCGTTGCGGGACTTAACCCAACACTTCACAGCACGAGCTGACGACAGCCATGCACCACCTGTGCTAGCTCTCGACTTGACGAGTCCATCCCCTTTCAGTTCAGTACTTCTAGCATGTCAAGCCTAGGTAAGGTTCTTCGCGTAGCATCGAATTGAACCACATGTTCCACCGCTTGTGCGGGCCCCCGTCAATTCCTTTGAGTTTCATCCTTGCGGACGTACTCCCCAGGTGGAGGACTTAATGGGTTACCTGCGGCACCGATCCGAACCGGACCGGCACCTAGTCCTCAAAGTTTACAGCGTGGACTACCAGGGTATCTAATCCTGTTTGCTCCCCACGCTTTCGTCGCTCAGCGTCAGGGACTGTCCAGCAGGCCGCCTTCGCCACTGGTGTTCCTCCCGATATCTACAGATTTCACCCTTACACCGGGAATTCCGCCTGCCCCTCCAGTCCTCAAGACCGGCAGTCTACCCGGACGTTCCACGGTTGAGCCGTGGAATTTCACCGGGCACTTACCAGCCCGCCTACCGACCCTTTACACCCAATGAATCCGAGCAACGCTCGCCACCTCCGTATTACCGCGGCTGCTGGCACGGAGTTGGCCGTGGCTTCCTTCGGCGGTACCGTCAACCGATCCTGTTGTTCACAAGACAGGTATTCTTCCCGCCCGACAGCGGTTTACGACCCGAAGGCCTTCATCCCGCACGCGGCGTCGCATTCTCAGGCTTTCGCCCATTGGAAAATATCCTCGACTGCAGCCTCCCGTAGGAGTCTGGGCAGTGTCTCAGTCCCAGTGTGGCTGACCACCCTCTCAGGCCAGCTATCCGTCATAGCCTTGGTAGGCCATTACCCTACCAACTAGCTGATGGAACGCGGGCTCATCCTCAAGCGCCAGGCCTTACGGTCCCCGGCTTCTCCCACCACCTCTTACGAGGCTGTGGGCTTATGCGGTATTAGCAACCCTTTCGGGTTGTTATCCCCCACTCGAGGGCAGATTACCCACGCGTTACTCACCCGTTTGCCGCTAATCATTCAGTCATCCATCCCCATCCACCTTGCGGCTTCAAGGAACTTCAGTCCAAATAATTCGCTCGACTTGCATGCCTAAACCACGCCGCCAGCGTTCGCTCTGAGCCAGGATCAAACTCTCCATCAGAAAAATTCTTCCCTCAAGAGTGTTTGAGTTGGACTATTTCATTGATTTGAAACCGTCCACTTGGACATCGAAACGTACGACAGGGTAAATAAGCGATCCAGTTGTCAAAGAGCCAAGATTGTTTGGCCCTGCAGAAAAAACAAGGGCGTCGAAGACGACGCCCAGGTCCCGCCCCTAAACCGCGGGTGGCTTCCTCTTCGTCCCTTGTTCTATCTTATCAACGAACCTCTTCCTCGCACAGCGGGATTGTTATACTCCCTGGGTGGATTCGTGTCAAGAGATTTTTCTTCCTGCTCCCCAACCTGCGCCGGATTCCTCCTGCACCCTCCCGTCCCGCAGGTCCAGCATGGAGCGCCCGACGTGGAACATCTCCTTATCTGTCTGCCGCCGGCGCTTGACAGACTTGATCTCGGGACCTGCCTCGGAGGAAAAACCCTCATATTCGTCCAATTCCACCACCGAATCCGGGCGCACATGGATCTCAAAACATCGGGAAACCCAAAAGCGATGCTTCCCCGGCGGGTACTGCATTCCCTTTTTGAATAGGTCTACCAACTTTTCTCTATCCATTCTATCTCCTTTTTGTAGTTAGGCCAGCCATTAACAGGAAGGATAGCATAAATATCCATAAATGTCAATATATCCTTCCTTTAATGGAAGTACTTGTTATATATGCTGATACGTATCAACTCCTTGAAGGATTTGAATTAATATGGTATACTCCTTCCTGAAATGGAAAACACGATTGGGGAAAGAATCCGGACTTTGAGAAAAGGGCGCCGGCTAAGCTTGGAGCGGTTGGCGGGAAAAAGCGGTGTGGCCCTGGCCACTCTCAGCCGTATTGAAAACGGAAAGGGTTCCGGGACTTTCAAGACCCATCAGCGGATTGCCGAGGCCTTCGGGCTTTCCCTGCCGG
>Ga0209726_10005697_pt1 | contig 14919 bp, 16 predicted proteins | sample Subgrocontami54m_FD_187453 | JGI IMG/M metagenome (GOLD analysis project Ga0209726, IMG submission 187453) | Subsurface groundwater microbial communities from S. Glens Falls, New York, USA - GMW46 contaminated, 5.4 m (SPAdes) (version 3) | ecosystem: Environmental > Aquatic > Deep subsurface >... | reverse complement strand
GATTTCCGGGGTGCGAAGAAGATCCCCTTCGTCTATCGGCATCGCGGGGACCTGGTGTCGCTGGGGGCCGGTGACGGGGTGGGGGAGATCGGCGGCCTGGCCTTCTCGGGTCTTCCCGCCTGGCTTCTGTGGCGCTCGGTGTTCCTGGCCAAGCTGAGCGGATGGAAGAACAGGATTCGGGTCGCTCTGGACTGGCTCGTCGGCGCCTTCTTCGAGAAGGATCTGGCGAAGCTGGAGTGGTAGGGGCAAAGGGAACGAGCATGGTTAGGGAACAGGTGGTACTTCACGCGTTGGCAACGATCCAGGATCCGGATCTCCACCGCGATATCGTGTCCCTCGGGTTCATCAAGGGCCTGAAGATCGAGGGTGGGAAGGTCGCCTTCACAATCGAGCTGACGACCCCGGCCTGTCCGGTGCGAAAGCAAATGGAGGACGGCGCTCGCCAGGCGGTGGCGGCCCTCCCGGGGGTGGACGAGGTGGAGGTCACGATGACCTCCCGCGTGACCACCTCCCGGGACTCGCAATCGGGGTACCTCCCCGGGGTCCTCAACACGGTGGCGGTGGCCAGCGGGAAGGGCGGCGTCGGCAAGTCCACGGTGGCGGCGAACCTGGCGATCTCGCTGAGCCGAACAGGGTCCAGGGTCGGCCTCATGGATGCGGACGTGTACGGCCCGTGCATCCCCAAGCTCATGGGGGTGGGAGGCGCCCTGCAGCACACGGAGGACGGGAAGGTGATTCCGCCACTCCCGTACGGCGTGAAGATCATGTCCATGGGGTTCCTCCTGCCAAAAAATGAAGCGGTGATCTGGCGCGGCCCGATGTTGCACAAGATGATTCAGGAGTTCCTGGGGCGTGTGGAGTGGGGGGAGCTGGACTACCTGGTGATGGATCTGCCGCCGGGCACGGGCGACATCCAGTTGAGCCTGTGCCAATCCATTGCCCTCACCGGTGCTGTGATCGTCTCCACCCCGCAGGACGTGGCCCTGGAGGTGGCCGCCAAGGCCATCCTCATGTTCAACAAGCTCAAGGTGCCCATCCTGGGTATCATCGAGAACATGAGCTACCACACCTGTTCGCATTGCGGCCAGCGGGAGGACATCTTCGGCCACGGGGGGGCGCGGGAGGCCAGCGAAAAGACCGAGATCCCCTTCCTGGGCGAGGTGCCCCTGGATGCCACCATTCGGGTCCAGAGCGATGAGGGGAGGCCGGTGGCGTTGGAATCCGATGACTCGCCCGCCGCCCGGGCCTTTCACGAGATCGCGGGCCGCCTGGCCGCGCAGATCAGCATTTCCAATGCCGCCGCCGGTGGCCTGCAGAAGGAACCGGTGGTGGTGCTGCGCTAGGCCGAAGGAGAGGGGCGGGAGTGGGTGCAGGGCGTGACGGCCTAGTGGGCGGGAACGAGTTCTGGGCCGGGGGAAGGGAGGGCCTCCTGTCCGGGACGCTGACGGTGCCGGACCCGATCGCCTCGGGGCGCACCGGGCCGAGGGGTGGCTTTCGATGCACATGCTGACAGTTGCCTCCTCAGCGGGGAAGCCTGGGCTGTCATCTGCGGGGGAAGGGGAGCTGATCCGTGACACCTTCGACCGGCCCCTGCGCAGCCTGCGCGTCTCCGTCACGGATCGGTGCAACCTGCGCTGTCAGTACTGCATGCCGGAAGAGGAGTACGTGTGGCTTGCCCGGAAGGACCTCCTGACCTTTGAAGAGATTCGCGACCTGGTCGATTTCTTCACCGAGCTGGGTGTGGACAGGGTCCGCCTCACCGGTGGCGAGCCGCTGTTGCGCAGGGGACTGAAAGACCTGGTGGGAATGCTGGCGCGGAACCCGCGCGTGCAGGATCTGGCCATGACGACGAATGGCGTCTTGTTGGCAGCGCATGCCCAGGAGCTCCACGATGCGGGCCTGCACCGGGTGACCGTCAGCCTGGACAGCCTGAGACCGGACCGCTTCATGAAGCTGACGAGAAGAGATGCGCACGCAGCAGTGCTCCGAGGGATCACCGCAGCCGTCCAGGTAGGCTTCCAGGGGTTGAAGATCGACACCGTCGTCATGCGAGGGTGCAACGATGATGAAATCGTCGATCTCCTGGAGTACGGAAAACGGGTTGGGGCGGAGGTGCGGTTCATCGAGTACATGGACGTCGGGGGGGCGACAGAGTGGTCTCTGGACCAGGTCTTCTCCCGCGCGGCCCTGCTTGAGCTGTTGAGGCAACGGTATGGGCCAGTGCGGGCGGTGGTTGGGGAGAGCTCGGCGCCGGCGGAGCGGTTTCTCTTGCCAGACGGGACGACATTTGGCATTATCGCCTCAACGACAACCCCGTTCTGCAGTTCCTGCGACAGGGCGCGGCTCACCGCGGACGGCATGTGGTACCTGTGCCTCTACGCGACAGACGGGATCAATTTGAGACAACCCCTCCGGGCGGGCGCCTCCCGGGAGGAGCTGAAGTCCATCATTGTGTCCGGGTGGACCCGACGGAAGGATCGCGGGGCCGAAGAGCGAAACAGGCTGGGTTCCAGAGGAGCCTTCATCCTCATAGACGCACTCCGAAGCGACCCTCATCTTGAAATGCATACGAGGGGAGGGTAGTGCCGTTCCAACTTACTGGCTCACGTGGCACGTGCCCGATGGCGAGGCAACGGCTATGCCTGGGGGAGGCTCCCGGAGGCAGAACAAGTTGGAACGGCAAGAGGGGGCTTCCAGACGAGGCAGAGCCTGATCGGTTACCCGGTGCGCGCGCCAGGGCCCGAGCCGCGCCGGCGAACAAAGGAGACAGCATGACGACTGCAACGCGCATGATCCAGGACCTCGCAAACCGCGAATACAAGTACGGGTTCGTTACGGAGATCGAGGCCGACGCGGTGCCTCGCGGGCTCAACGAGGACATCGTCCGCCTGATCTCCGAAAAGAAGAACGAGCCGTCCTTCATGCTGGAATGGCGACTGAAGGCCTACCGGCACTGGGAGAAGATGGGGAAGTCGGAGGGGGAGCCGAAGTGGGCGAACATTCACTATGGGCCCATCGACTACCAGAACATCGTGTATTACTCGGCGCCGAAGCCGAAGAAGAGGCTCGAGAGCCTTGATGAGGTGGACCCGGAGTTGCTCGCCACATTCGAAAAGCTGGGGATTCCCCTGTCAGAACAAAAGCAGCTCACCGGCGTCGCGGTCGATGCGGTCTTCGACAGTGTTTCGGTGGCGACCACCTTCAAGGAGAAGCTGGCCGAGCTGGGGATCATCTTCGGCTCCTTCTCCGAGGCGGTGCAGAATCACCCGGACCTGGTGCGGAAGTACCTGGGGTCGGTGGTGCCTTACACCGATAACTTCTTCGCGACGTTGAACTCCGCCGTCTTCAGCGACGGATCGTTCTGCTACATCCCCAAGGGCGTGCGCTGCCCCATGGAGCTGTCCACCTATTTCCGCATCAACGCCGCGGATACCGGCCAGTTCGAGCGCACCCTGATCGTCGCCGAGGAAGGCAGTTACGTGAGCTACCTGGAAGGGTGCACCGCGCCCATGCGGGACACGAATCAGTTGCACGCCGCGGTGGTGGAGCTGATCGCCCTCGATAACGCCCAGATCAAGTACTCGACCATCCAGAACTGGTACCCGGGGGACAAGGACGGCAAGGGCGGCATCTACAACTTCGTCACCAAGCGCGGAAAGGCCCTGGGGAAGAACTCCAAGATATCCTGGACGCAGGTGGAGACCGGCGCGGCGATCACCTGGAAGTACCCCGGCGTCATCCTGCAAGGGGACAACTCCATCGGGGAGTTCTACTCCGTGGCCCTCACCAACAACTACCAGCAGGCGGATACCGGCACCAAGATGATCCACATCGGCCAGAACACGCGGAGCACCATCGTCGCCAAGGGCATCTCCGCGGGCCACGGCCAGAACACCTACCGGGGGATGGTCAAGATCCTCAAGGGCGCCAGGGGGGCGCGCAACTACACGCAGTGCGACTCGCTGCTCCTCGGCGACAAGTGCGGCGCCCACACCTTCCCCTACATCGAGGTGAAGAACTCCTCGGCCCGGATGGAGCACGAGGCGTCCACTTCCAAGATCGGCGACGACCAGATCTTCTACTGCAACCAGCGGGGGATCTCGAAGGAAGATGCGGTGAACCTGATCGTCAACGGCTTCTGCAAGAAGGTGTTCCGCGAGTTGCCCATGGAATTTGCTGTCGAGGCGCAGAAGCTGCTGAGCGTCAGCCTCGAGGGCAGCGTCGGCTAACCCCTGCAGGCCTTTGCAATAAGGATGCCCCATGCTTGAGATCAAGAATCTGCACGTGAAGGCGGGCGGCCGCGAGATCCTCCAGGGCGTGGATCTCAGGGTGAACGCCGGGGAGGTCCACTCCATCATGGGCCCCAACGGCTCGGGCAAGAGCACGCTGGCCCAGGTCCTGGCCGGCCGGGAGACCTACGAGGTCACGGCCGGGGAGGTGACCTACCAGGGGCGAAACCTGCTGGAGATGGCGCCGGAGGAGCGCGCCTGCGAGGGGGTCTTCATGGCCTTCCAGTACCCGGTTGAGATCCCCGGGGTGAACAGCGCGTACTTCCTGAAGGCGGCGCTCAATGCCATCCGGAAGCACCACGGCCTCGACGAGCTCGACGCCATGGACTTCCTGGCCCTGGTCAAAGAGAAGATCAAGCTCCTGGACGTGGATGAGAAGCTCCTGAACCGCTCGGTCAACGAGGGCTTCTCGGGTGGTGAGAAGAAGCGCAACGAGATCTTCCAGATGGCCGTACTGGAGCCCAAGCTGGCCATCCTGGACGAGACAGATTCCGGCCTGGACATCGACGCGTTGAGGATCGTGGCGGCGGGCGTGAACTCGCTGCGGAGCCCGGAGCGGGCCATCCTCGTCGTGACCCACTACCAGCGGCTGCTGAACTACATCGTCCCCAACTACGTGCACGTGCTGGTGGACGGCCGGATCGTCAAGTCGGGCGGGAAAGAGCTGGCCCTGGAGCTGGAGGCCAAGGGCTACGCCTGGGTCGAGGCGGAGGCCCGGGCCGCCGCCCCGGTCACCGCGTAGGCGCGAGGGAGACCGACCGTGACCACCGTGGCGCAGGAGGTCGACAGATATTTGGAGAGTTTCTCGCGGCTGGAGGCCCGGGCGGCCGCCAAGGAGTGGGCCTGGTTCCAGGCGGTTCGCCGGGACGCCATGGCCCGCTTCGCCGACCTGGGATTCCCGACCGCCCGGGACGAGGACTGGCGGTTCACCAGCGTGGCCCCGATCGCGCAGACCGCCTTCGCCCCGGCCCCCGACGACGGCGTCACGCCGGCGCGGCCGCAGTTGGCGCCGTTCGCATTCCCCGGCCTGGCCTGTAGCCAACTGGTCTTCGTGAACGGCCGGTATGCGCCGGAGCTGTCCTCGCTCAGGCCGCTCTCGGCCGGTGTCACGGTCACCAGCCTGTCCCAGGCCCTGTCGGCCCACCCGGACCTCGTGGAGGCGCACCTGGCCCGGTACGCCGAGTACCATCAGGACGCCTTCACCGCCCTCAACACCGCCTTCGTGGAAGACGGGGCGTTCGTCTCCGTCCGCCGGGGGACGGTGCTGGAGGAGCCCATCCACCTGCTGTACCTCTCGACGGAGACGCCCGCGCCCATCATCACGCACCCGCGCAACCTGATCGTGGCGGGCGAGAACAGCCAGGTGACCGTGGTCGAGGATTACGCCTCGCTGGCGGACGGCGTCTGCTTCTCCAACGCGGTGACCGAAGTGGTGGTCGGTCAGAACAGCGTGCTGAGCCACTACCTGATCGAGCGGGAGAGCCCGCAGGCATTCAACGTGTCGACCCTGCGGGTGCAGCAGGACCGGAGCAGCAGCGTCACATCCCACGCGGTGCTGCTGGGCGGCGCCCTGGTGCGCAACAACGTGCACCCGGTCCTGGCGGGCGAGGGCGGCGACTGCCTGATCAATGGCCTGTTCATGGCCACCGGCCGGCAGCACATGGACAACTACATGAAGGTCGAACATGCCAGCCCGCACTGCGACAGCCGGCAGTTCTACAATGGCATCCTGGACGGCCAGTCGCGTGGCGTGTTCCACGGCCGGATCATCGTGCACAAGGACGCGCAGAAAACCGACGCCAAGCAGACCAACCGGAACCTGCTGCTGTCGGAGGACGCCCAGATCGACACCAAGCCGCAACTGGAGATCTACGCCGACGACGTGAAGTGCACCCACGGGGCGACCATCGGCCAGATCGACGAGGACGCCATCTTCTACCTGCGGTCCCGGGGCATTCACAGGGAATCGGCCCGGGGCCTCCTGCTCTTCGCCTTCGCCGGCGAGAGCCTCCAGCGCATGAAGGTCGAGCCGATCCGCAGGCATCTGGAAGGCCTGGTCAAGCAATGGTTGCCCCAGGGGACACGGGTGGAGGACGTCCCATGATTACTGCCGGTCGCCAGATCAGTGAGGAGGTCTGCCAGGACTGTCTCGTCGGCTTCGGGGTCGAGAAGATCCGGCAGGACTTCCCCGCCCTGCGGGGAAAGGTCCATGGGAAGCCGCTGGTCTATCTCGACAACGCCGCCACCAGCCAGAAACCGCAGGTGGTGATCGATACGGTTACCCGCTATTACCTCTCGGAGAACTCCAATGTCCACCGGGGCGTTCACTTCCTGAGCGAACTGGCGACCCAGGCCTATGAAAGCGCGCGCACCCGCGTCCGGCAGTTTCTCAATGCGGCCCACGAGCGGGAGATCATCTTCACGCGCGGGACCACCGAGAGCATCAACCTGGTTGCCCACAGCTATGGCCGGAGCCGGATCAAGGCCGGCGACGAGATCGTCATTTCCGCCATCGAGCACCACTCGAACATCGTCCCCTGGCAGATGGTGTGCGAGGAGAAGGGCGCGACCCTCCGCGTCATCCCCGTCAACGATGCCGGGGAGCTGCTCCTCGAGGAATACGAGCGGCTCCTCTGCGACCGAACCAAACTGGTCTCGGTGGCGTACGTCTCCAACGCGCTCGGCACCATCAATCCGGTCAGGCAGATCATCGCCCTGGCGCACCGCCGGGGCATCCCGGTCCTCCTCGACGGGGCGCAAGCGGCGCCCCATCTGGCGGTGGATGTCCAGGATCTGGAATGCGATTTCTATGCCTTCTCCGGCCACAAGCTGTTCGGCCCGACTGGGATCGGCATCCTGTACGGCAAGGCTGAGCTGCTCGAGGCCATGCCCCCGTACCAGGGCGGCGGGGACATGATCAGCGTGGTCACCTTCGAGAAGACGCTCTACAATTCGCTGCCCTACAAGTTCGAGGCGGGAACGCCCCACATCGCCGGGGCCATCGGCCTCGCCGCGGGGATCGACTACGTGCAGCGGATCGGGCTGAACCGAATCGCGGCCTACGAGACCGACCTCCTCGCCTACGGGACGGAGCTGCTGTCGGCCATCCCCGGCCTGCGCATCATCGGCACGGCCAAGGAAAAGGCCGGCGTCCTGTCGTTCGTGCTGGACGGCATCCATGCGCACGATGTCGGCACAATCCTGGATCACGACGGGATCGCGATCCGGGCGGGGCATCACTGCGCCATGCCGGTCATGAAGCGCTTCGGGGTCCCGGCCACGGCGCGGGCCTCGCTGGCGTTCTACAACACGCGGGAGGAGCTGGACGCGCTCGCCAAGGGGCTCCACAAGGTCATCGAGGTGTTTGCCTGATGTCTGACCTGAGTGACCTCTACCAGGAGGTCATCCTCGACCACTATAAGCGGCCCCGCAATTTCCGCAGGCTGGAAGAGGCGAACCGGAAGGCGGAAGGACACAACCCGCTCTGCGGGGACGAGATCACCGTATACCTCCAGGTGGACGGGGATGTGATCAAAGACGTCAGCTTCGAAGGGGCGGGCTGTGCGATTTCCAAGGCCTCGGCCTCGATGATGACGGCCGCGCTGAAGGGCAGGACGCGGGCCGAGGCGGAAACCCTCTTCGAGAAGTTCCATGAGATGGTCACCGGGCATCGGGACGGGACGGCCGACCCGGCCGGACTGGGGAAACTCGAGGTCTTCTGCGGCGTGTCCGAGTTCCCGGTCCGGGTCAAGTGCGCCAGCCTGGCCTGGCACACGCTGCGTGCTGCCCTGGAAGGGAGCGGCGCGACGGTTTCAACGGAGTAGGCTCAGCCTTCTGGCAACGTAAAATTTCAAACCGACAACTGACAATGCAAGCCTGATAGGAAAAGTTGGCCAGTTGTCAGTTTTTCATTGAATTGAGAGGAGTGCAGCATGGATACTCTTGCGCACCAGGATAAAGTCATCGAGGCCCTGCGCACCTGCTTTGATCCGGAGATCCCGGTCAACATCTACGAACTGGGACTGATCTATGACGTCAGGGTGGATCCCTCGGGCGCGGTTGCAGTCCAGATGTCCCTCACCTCGCCCAACTGCCCGGCCGCGGAACAACTACCCCTTGAGGTGGAAACCAAGGTGCGGGCCGTTCCCGGCGTGACGGCCGCCAAGGTTGAAGTCGTCTGGGACCCGCCGTGGGAGCCGAGCCGGATGTCTGATGCGGCCCGGCTTCAACTTGGCCTCATGTGAGCGGAGGATTCTGGTTTCGGTTTTCACCCAGGGTAGTTGACTTGCAGGGCGCGATCCCTGTGGGAGGTCAGGAGGAGAGCCATGACGTACGTCGTCGTTGAGGCATGCATCGGCGTGAAGGACCATGCCTGCGTGGATGTCTGCCCGGTGGAGTGCTTCTACGAAGGGGAGGATATCCTCCTCATCCACCCCGAGGAGTGTATCGACTGCGGGGCCTGCGTGCCAGAGTGTCCGGTGAACGCGATCTTCGAAGAGAGCGATGTGCCCGAGCAGTGGAAGGACTACATCGCCAAGAACGCCGACCCCTTCAAGGGGGACGCCAACCTGCCCAAGTCGCCCACCCGGGAAAAGTGGGAGGCCGAGCGGGCGCAAGAGGGCAGCGTCGCCAACCTCTACTACCAGAAATACACACCGAAGACGTGAGGGTTTTCTCGGAGCAGTCCAGGTGCAGTTTCAGGCAGGGAGCAGACATGGCGACTCACCGGTTGCTCCCCGCTGTGGAGGAGAGAGGATGGCTGCTTTCATCAAGGTCGCCACGACCAACGAGCTGGCTCCCGGCCAGGCGAAAAAGGTGGAAGTCAACGGGAAAACGATCGCGCTCTTCAACCTCGGGGGGAGCTACCATGCCATTGATGACACGTGTACCCACCGAGGCGGTCCGCTCTCCGAAGGGCAGGTCCAGGGGGACGTGGTGACCTGCCCCTGGCACGGGGCCAAGTTCAAGGTCACCAGCGGGGAAGTCTTGGGTCCGCCCGCACGGGCCGGGGTGTCCAGCTATCCCACCCGCATCACCGGCTCGGACATCGAGGTGGAGGCCTGAGGGTTCATGGTCTACAAGGACGTTCCCAACATCCCGAAGAAGACGACCAAGAAGAAGCGCCCGAGGCTGATGGCCGCGGTCAACGAGTCCTGCACCGGGTGTGAGGCCTGCATCGACTTCTGCCCGGTGGACTGCATCGACCACGTCCCGCCGTCGGAATACACCGGCGCGGTGATTCCGCCCGTCCGCATTCGGTGGCACGAGTGCATCGGATGCCAGATCTGCGCCAAGGTGTGTGAGCACCTGGCCTGGAACGCCATCGACATGCTGCCCATCGACGAGTTCGAGCGCCAAGCCGGGATCCGCATCACCGATGAGATTCTCCAGGAGGAAGCCACGGCGGCCGTGGCCTAAGAGAATTTCTTGGCGTGCTTGGCGCCTTGGCGGTTCAATTCCACCATCTGGGTCTACCGCATCCAGGGAAGCTGCATGTACAAGGCCAGGGTCGCCAGCAGGAGCGTAGGCACCGCGACCACGATCCCCGGGGCCAGCCACTGCCCGAACCGGACGTGAACCCGTTCGTCGCGCTCCAGGATCCCCAGGGCCACGATGTTGGCCGTGCTCCCGATCATGGTCAGGTTCCCGAAGAAGGTCCCGCCGAACAACAGCCCCCACCAGAGGGGCCGGGTAAAGACGCCCAGCGCCTCCAGATCTGCTAGGACCGGGATGAGCGTCGCGACGGCCAGGACGTTGTCCATGACGGCGCTCAGCAGGCCACTCCCCCAGGTGAGGCCGAAGAGCATCCAGCCTTCGCGGCCGCCTGTCAGAGCCGTCACCCCCTCGGCAATCTGCCGGGTCACGCCCACGTAGCGGAGCGTCCCGGCCGAGGCGAAGAGCAGCAGGAAGAAGGTGAGCGTCCACCAATCCACCCGGCGCTCCACCAACCCGCGCGCCCCCTCGCGCTGGATGAAGAGGGCGATGGCTGCAGCACCACAGGAGACGCCGAGCAGCATGGTGTTCTTGGGGAGCCCCAGCCACCCCTCCAGGGGGTGATGCAGGATCAGGCCCCCGACCGTTCCCAGGAAGAGGAGCGAGCAGACGAGGAGGTCCACAGGCTTGATGCGTTCCACGTCCACGGCATGTTCCTGGGGCCGCTGCGCTCGGAGGGCCTGATCGAGGGTGCGCACCTCGGCCCGGAACCACCAGAGCGACAGGGGAATGGCGACGGCCAAGGCCAGGAGGGAGATCGGGGTGGCCCACCGCAGGAAGTCGCTGAAGGTGAGGCCCCCCCGCAGGGCGATCATGACGCCGATAGGGTTCCCCACCACGGTGGCGCTGCTGCCGATGTTGGTGGCGAAAACGACCATGATGAGAAACGGCACCGGGTTGAGCCGGAACCGCCGCGTCACCTGCAGGGTCACGGCACTCATGAAAAGGATGGAAGTCACCTCGTCCACCAGGGCCGCCGAGACGGCCGCCAGGACCATGAGGGCCGTGAGGAGCAGCGCGGCGCGGCGATCCAGGTATCCCAGGGCCTTCTCCATGACCACCTCGAAGAAGCGCCGCTCTTCCATGAAGCCGATGACGATCATCATGGCCACCAGGAAGAGGATCACATCCAGGCTGGCGAACTCGATGAGATGGGGAATGTCCAGGACACCCGTGGCCAGAAGCGCCGTGGTCCCGGCCAGGGCGAAGGCCAGGCGAAATTTCCAGAATAAGAGTGTCCCGACGATGAACCCGGCAAAAACGCTGGTCGCCAGGATCTGCGCCCCGCTCCAGCCCAGCCATCTCACCGCCAGGGCCACGAATGCCACCGAGGCGGCATAGGTGAGAATCCGTATCGTCATGATGATCGTACCCCCTCGTGGGCACTGAATCTTGAAGCTTCCTCAGGGTACCCGCAGAGGTGACGTGGAATCGCGATTGCTCAGGACGGATGCTTCCGCCACTTGGCCCAGCAGGCAGGCACCAGTAGGATCTCCACGCGGCGTCCTTCTCACATTCTGAGCGCCATCTTGATCTGCAGGAGCCGGGTCACCCCCGTGTGGGTCAGCAGGCCCCGGAACGTCTCCCCTTCGAACACTAGCAGGCGCCCATGGCCCGCCTGGAGCATCTGCTGGAGGGCGTCCACCGCATCGGCTCCGGGCGCTGTCCGCACCGGTGCCTCCACCGGCAGCGCCACCGCCTGGACGGACACCTGGTCGCGCTCCTCGGGAGGGACCGCCTTCACCTGGGCCAGCTCCAACAGCCCCACCACCCGCCCGCTCCGCACCACGGGGAAGCCGCCATAGCCGTAGCGGAGGAAGTAGTCGCGGATGGCCTCGGCCACGGGGATGTGGGCCGGGACCGCCACGGGCTCGGCGGTCATCAGGTCACGGACGCGCAGCCCCGAGAGGGCCTCCTTCAGCCACACCTGTGTCGAGGACGCCTGGGCGGCCTGCAGCAGGAAGAGGCCGATGAGGAGCTGCCAGAGGGCCGCACCCGTCTGCCCGGACAGCAGCCCGAAGATTCCGCCGACGATCAGGAAGTAGGCAAAGAACCGACCGGCCCCGGCCGCGGCGCGGGTGGCGCGGGGCAGATCTCCCCAGGCGCGCCAGAGGGCCGCCCGCAGGATGCGGCCCCCGTCCAGGGGAAACGCCGGGATCAGGTTGAAGAGGACCACCACCCCGTTCAGCATCGCCAGGTAGGCCGCGACGGCGGCTGCCCCGGGCCGGCCGGCCAGGACGCCCGCCAGGAGTACGAAGCCGAGGAAGAGCACAAGGCTCACCACCGGTCCCGCGATGGCGATCCGGAACTCTGCACCCGGCCCCGCTGGCTCGGCCTGGAGCTCGGCCACGCCCCCGAAGGCGAAGAGGACGATGCGCCGGGTTTTCACACCCTCGCGACGGGCCACCAGCGCATGGCCCAGCTCATGGGCCAGGATCGAGGCGAAAAGGAGCAGGGCCGCCAGGATGCCCTTGGACCAGTAGCTGCCCGCCGGCAGATCGGGGACCACCGTGGGAAAGTAGCCGGTGGCGAGGCTCCAGGCGAGGAGCGCGAAAATGATGGCCCAACTGAAGTGGAGCTCCAGCGGGATGCCCGCAATCGTTCCGAGCCGAACGGTGCCGCCCTTCATGGCTGTTCCCTCCCTCCATCCCTGCTGGCGGGTCCTGGCCAGGGCGGGCTAGCGACCGACGCTCCGCGCGCCGTGCCGCAGGGGCGCCCGCCGCACCGTGCTGCCGATGACCAGCCCGGCGGCGATGAGCACCAGGTTCTTGAAGGCGTACTGTCCCTCCAGCGTGGGCAGAAGCGGGTTGCCCCCCTGAAACGCGTCCTGCGGCAAGAGGAAGAACACCTGGAACGTGCCGGCAGCCTGCAGCCAGAGCAGGAAGAGGGTGGCCCGCAGGATCAGCGGATGGGTGAAGAGCAGCCCCGCTCCGATCAGGACCTCCCAGGTTCCAATGAACACCAGTGCCGTCTGCGGCGGCAGCCAGAACATCGTCTTTACCACCAGCTCGGCCGCGGGACTGGCATTGATCAGCTTAAGTCCACCAAACCAGAGGTACACGATGGCAACCGCCCAGCGCAGCAGGCGAATCCCGTAGGCCGACATGAACCCCACCAGCGCATGGTCCAGGCGGTCGAGCCACGAGACACAGAGTGTGCGGAGGTTGGAAGAGAGCATAATCCCTCCTTACGAGGTCAATGGCAATGTGTCGTGTCTCAAAATCCCATCCAGGTCAGCCCCACCTCGCCGACCCACACCAGCGAGGCGAGATAAACCCAGGTCAGCCCCGACATGAGATAGCCGGCCAGTATGACGGCGCCGTCGTCCTCCATCATCCCCGCCGCTATCAGGACGATCGACCAGGCCGGGATGGCGTTGGTAAACGGAATCGGGAGGGGAAGGCTTAAGACGAAGGCGCTCAAGAGGATCGCGAGACCATTCAGGGAGCTGAACGAGGCCCAATCTTTGAGAAACTGCAACCTCGGATGAAGGAGCTTTTCGAGGCGGGTCGAGATGGCCAGGCCCGCGTTGATGATTTTGGAGAGGGTCGGATAGGGGATCTCCACTTCCAGGAGACGGCGCGGAAGCCATGGCCGTTTTCGGAAGGCGATCCGGAGTCCGAAGAACATCAGGACCAAGCCGAATGGCGTGGAGAGGCCGGGGAGCGGAATGGGCGTGCAGAACGGCAATGCCAGAACGATCACGAGGACATCGAGCCCGCGTCCTCGGAGGATTTCCACGACCTTTTCGATCGTCACCCCCTTGCCGTCGGCATGTTCCAGGATATTTCGGAGGTCTTCCGAAAGTCCTGTGGGGAGATGGCCCGGCCCCGCTCTCACAGCGCCCACCGTCTCGTCATACTCGCCCTCATGATCATCTTCACCACTGGGTGATTGTAGCGAAGGAAAACAGCAGGTCACGAGCCATGCCACCCTGTCAGGGTGTCCGCCGAGCAGGGCCAGGCGTCACGCCCTGGGGCTTCCGTGTCAGGAAGGAGAGGATCACCGACGCGGCGAGCACGGTGCCGATAAAGCCGAGGGAGTAGGTGATGGGGAACTTCCCCCCGTACCACTGGTTCAGCCACACCATCTTGAGCCCGACGAAGATCAGGACCACCGCCAAGCCGTACTTGAGCATGTGGAACTTGTCCACGGCCCCGGCGAGCATGAAGTACATGGCGCGCAGGCCGAGGATGGCGAAGACGTTGGAGCTGAAAACAATGAGGGGCTCATCGGTGAGGGCGTAGATCGCGGGGACGGAGTCCACGGCGAAGATGATATCCGTGACCTCAACGAAGAGGAGCGTAATGAACAGCGGGGTGGCGTGCAGCACGCCGTTCAGCCGGACGAAGAAGCGCTGGCCGTGGAACTCGGGGGCGACGGGGACGAATCTCCGGAAGAGACGGATCACCGGATTCTTCTCCGGCTCGAGGCCCTTGTCGGGGACCAGCATCATCTTGAGCCCGGTGAAGATCAAAAAGGCCCCGAACAGTAGGACGATCCAGTGGATCTGCATCAGCACGGACCCGAGGGCGATGAAGAGCCCCCGAAAGACGAGGGCCCCGAGGATCCCGTAGAAGAGGACGCGATGCTGGTACTTGGAGGGAATGGCAAAGTAGTTGAGGACCAGGACGAAGATGAAGATATTGTCCACAGAGAGGGAATACTCGACGATGTACCCGGTGAGGAACTCCAGGGCGGTGTCCCGGGCGGCCGCCGTCGGGTCGAAGCCGGGCAATCCGGCCAGCCGGGGATCTCGGGGGAACTTCCAGAGGGCGTACTGGTACAGCAGATAGTTGAAGGCGAGCGCCAGGCTCACCCACATGACGCACCAGGTGGCGGCCTCGCGAAAGCGGACCTCATGGGCATCCCGGTGGAAGACGCCCAGATCGAGAGCGAGGAGAAGCAGCACGAAGGCGGTGAAGCCCGCGTAGAACCACCAGTAGTGCTGGAAGGGGAACAGGTCGATGGGCATTTTCCTTCCAATCTATTGCCAAACCACACGCAGGGATTTCTGTTTCGGAGCGGTCGCTTTACTCCTCATCCCGCCCCCTCTCCCTCACCCGTGAGCGCCCGGAAGAGGTGGCCGCCTCGGATGCATTCATTGGGAGCCCTTCCACTTCCGGCGCCACGCCCG
>Ga0209726_10005694_pt1 | contig 14928 bp, 14 predicted proteins | sample Subgrocontami54m_FD_187453 | JGI IMG/M metagenome (GOLD analysis project Ga0209726, IMG submission 187453) | Subsurface groundwater microbial communities from S. Glens Falls, New York, USA - GMW46 contaminated, 5.4 m (SPAdes) (version 3) | ecosystem: Environmental > Aquatic > Deep subsurface >... | reverse complement strand
GATCTCCCGAGCATCGTGCGCGCCGGGTTGTTCAGCGTGTCGAGGCACGCCGGCGGAATGGCGTCCGGCAGCTTCAGGATCGCGCGGCCCGCGCGGTAGATCGGCGGCACACCCGGCGCCAGCACGCCGGGCAGCGCGTCCCCCGCGCACGCCGCCGAGGCGGACCCGTCGCGGAAGCTGCGCTCGTCCAGCGCGATGAGATCGACGTCTTTGCCCCAGCGGAACGCTCGGTACATCGTCGCCGGGTCGCCGGCGGAGTCATCGATCGGCATGTACTCACGGAACGCCTGCCGCCCCGCCTCGAACATCGCGCGGTCGACCGTCGTGCCGGCGAAGTCATTGACGACTTCGTGGTCGTCCCACGTGTTGTAGGTCGAGGTCTGCGCCAGGAGCCTGGTCAGCGCCGGATAGCCGCGGTTCTCGCGGTACTTCGAGCGATACCCGGCGAGGGTCGACGCGACGGGATCGCGGTCGGCATAGATCGTGTCGCCGAAGTAGAGAAAGAAGGCCGGATGCTCGGCCGCTGCGGCGTCCAGCACCTCGAAGTTGTTGTACGTCGGCGCGCCCGCGGCGCTGCGCACGCCATCCGAGTCGCCGCCGAAGACGAAGCGCAGCGGCTGCGACGCCGTCTCGGCCGGCGCCGTCGTGAACGTCCCGACGGGGCTGAATGCGCCGTTCGCAAAGAAGCGGTAGTAGTACGTCGTGCCGGCAGCCAGTCCGTCGAACACCGCCTTCACCGTGAAGTCGCGCCCGGCCGATGTGCTCGCCTGCGTGCTCCCGTACGTCTTGAACGTCGCGGCGCGGGCGATCTCGGCCTCGACGGCGCCAGCGCCTTCGGCGCGCGTCCAGACGACCGCGCTCGTCGACGTCACATCACCGCTCGCGACGCCCAGCGTGAACGTGGCGTTCGTGCCAGTGCTGCCGGAGGTCGATGTAGTGAGGGGCGTGGCGCCCGCCGTGCTGGCGGCCGGGGTCGCCTGCGCGCCTGGCGTCGATTCGGATCCGCTCGTCGGCGCCCCGGTGGGTACGGGCGTGCGGTTCGCTCCGCCGTCGCCGCCGCACGCCGCACTGGCGGTCAGCACCGCGGCAACCGTCAGCGCCGCGGCACCGGTGAGCCATCTCTGTCGCATCGCCGCCACGATAGCACCGCTCGCGCCTCAGGACGACCGCGACATTTAGGCGGGCGTTAACACCTTGTACGCACGCGATTAACAGGGCGCGTCTATATTCGTCTTGAGACAAACAGCGCCGCGACCAAGCTCCCCCGGTCGCGGCGCTGTTGTCGTTCCCGGAGATCCGTCTCGTCGTCGGCGCGTCGCTCATCGCTCATCGCGCGACGCCAAACACGAGTGAGGTCCCCACCAAAACTCAGGCCGAGGGTCAGGTTTGTTCGCACTCGCTTAACACATCGATGACCTCCGGTTCACACTCAGCGCCTATGATGCTCCTGTAGACGCAAGAGCAGCGCCGCGACCAAGCTCCCCCGGTCGCGGCGCTGTTCGTTGTCTACGAGTTCTCAGTTCATCGCTCACCGTTTCAACGCACGGCCGCGCGGTCTCCGATGCTGGATCGGGCGGAACAGCGACTGGCCGGGAAGGAGAACAAATGTTTCACGTGAAACACCGTCTTCGCTATCGCCGTCGAATGTCGAAGGGCGCCTCCCCCGGGTTTCCAGGCGACTGGTCACCGCGCGCGACATTTGTCCAACTCACCCCTTGTCCGATGCCCCGGCACCTCCCATACTGCACCGGCGCTCGGGGCGCTCTGTGTGTTCGTTCGTGAAAAAAAGCACGTTGATCGCACGATCGGCTTGTGATAGGATTCGCAAAGTCTGACGGAGCGCGGGAGGCGTCATGCGCCTGACCCCGGCGGTACAGCTCCTCGGTCTCGGTTCGTACGTGGCGGTGTGCATCGCCGGCGGCACGATAGGCGGGTATTACCTTGACGGCGCCCTGGGGACGGGCAAGGTTCTGACACTCGGCGGATTGGCACTCGGACTTGTGGCCGCCTTCTATGGCGGCTATCGCATGCTCATGGACACCCTCGCCGATATCCAGCGATGGGAAGAACGGGCGGCGAGGAAGCAGCAGAAGAAGTAGCTTGAAGAACCCGAAGACTATCGCCATCGTCATCGGCGCGCTCGCGCTGCTCATGGTTGGCTTCCTCTTCTTTAAGAGCCCCAAGCCGCTCATCGAGATCAAGGCCGAGACGATCACGACCATCGGCCCCTTCCCGCTCGTCAATACGTACGTCACGTCGTTGATGGTCGTCGTCGTGCTGATCGTCGTGGCGTTCCTCGCGACGCGAAAGATCAGCCTCATCCCCAGCGGCCTCCAGAACGCCGTCGAGGGCGTCATGGAAGCGCTCTACACTATTTGCATCAACACCGCCGGCGAGAAGAACGGACGGCGCTTCTTCCCCGTCATCATGACCATCTTCACGTTCATCTGGATCGCCAACTGGATGGCGCTGCTGCCGTTCTTCAACGTCATCGGCACGGTTGAGAAGATCAACACCGACGACTTCAAGAGCACCGCCGTCATCTTCAGCCAGTCCGGCAGCCTCCACCTCATCAACCTCAACGACCGGTCGGTCGATTTCGACAAGGACGCGATCAAGAACGCCTGCGCGCAATACGGCACGCTGCCCGCCGGCACGCCGGCGGCCGACTACGCTGCGAAGCAGAAGACCTGCATCGAAGGCCAGCGTGGCCTGGCGATCGCGCAGAAGCTCGACAAGAGGCAGGGCACCACCAGTGGCGTCGCTGCTTGCGGCGAGGGCAAGCCGGGCGAGAAGGACTACGACGAGTGCCTCGTGCATGCGTCGGCCACCGCCATCACGCAGCTGGAGGCCAAGGGCAAGGTGCTGGGCGTCCTCGTGCCCTACTTCCGCAGCATGAACACCGACATCAACTCGCCGCTGTCGATCGCCATCATGGCGATGATCTTCATCGAGTTCTGGGGCATCACCACGCTGGGCGTCTTCAAGTACGCCGGCAAGTTCTTCAACGTCAGCAGTCCGATCAAGTTCTTCGTCGGCATCCTCGAGTTCATCGCCGAGCTCGCGCGTATCATCAGCTTCACGTTCCGGCTCTTCGGCAACATGCTGGCCGGCGAGATCCTGCTGCTGGTGATGACGTTCCTGGCGCCGTTCCTCGTCGCGCTTCCGTTCTATGGCCTCGAGACCTTCGTCGGTATCATCCAGGCGTTCGTCTTCGCGATGCTGACACTGGTGTTCGCGGTGCTCGCCGTCAGCTCGCACGAAGACCATGAGGACCACGGGCACGACGAGCCCGGACCGGTGCATATCGGCAATATCCCGTCGGGCGTCGAGCCGGCGCACTAACCACAGGAGTACCTCCTCGCGAAACGAGGAGTTTACGAAGCAAGCGAAGCCCGTCTGAACGCGGGCGCAAGAAGGAGGAGACGAACTTGGATACTGGAGCAATCTTGCCGCTGCTCGCGTTCACGGACGCCGGTCTGAAGTACATCGGCGCCGGCATCGCCATCGGCCTCGGCGGTTTCGCACCGGCGCTCGCCATCGGCATGCTGACCGGGAAGGCCATGGAGGCGCTGGGCCGCAACCCGGAGGCGCAGCCGGTCATCCAGACCAACATGATCCTGGGTATTGCGTTCGCCGAAGCGATCGCGATTTACGCTCTGGTCGTCGCGGTCATGATCGGGTTCGTGTTCTAGACGGCCTAGAACTAGAACCAAGAATCGAGAACCAAGAACCTGCAGCGGTTGAGAAAAGCAGGCGCCTGGGTTCTAGGTTCTACGTTCTAGGTTCTCTTGTTGGAGACGAACGATGATCATTCTTGGAATAGCTGACCTCGGCATCAACCTGCCGGTGCTCGTCGCGCAACTGGTGAACTTCACCATCCTGCTCGTCGTGCTGCGGCTCGTCGCCTGGGGTCCGCTCACGAAGATGCTCGACGAGCGCCGCGAGCGCATCCGCGAGAGCCTCTCCGCCGCCGACGCCGCGAAGGCGCAGGTTGCGGAGTCGGAGCGGCGTGTGCAGGAGCAGGTCGAGGCGGGCCGTCGCGATGCGCAGAACCTCATCGCGCAGGCGCAGGAGATCTCGGCCCGCATCCAGGCCGACGCCCGCACGCAGGCGCAGGCCGATGCCGAAGCGACGCTCGCCCGCGCCCGCAACGAGATTCAGCTCGAGCGCGATACGGCGATCGCCGACCTGCGCAAGGAGTTCGCCGACCTGACGATCTCCGCCGCCGAGAAGGTGATCACGACATCGCTCGACAGGAACGCCCACCAACGGCTCATCGACGAGGCGCTGGCGCAGTCGAGCTTCCGGGAGAAGAACTAGGTGGCATCAAGCGTTGCCTCTGCCCGCCGCTACGCGGAAGCCGCGTTCGCTCTCGCCGTCGAGAGCGATACGCTGGACCGCTGGTCGGGCGATCTCCTCACGCTCGCGAACTTCATCGACGAGCCGGAGGTGAAGGGCGTGCTCACCAGCAACCGCGTGCCGCGCGACGAGAAGCTGCGGCTGCTCGATGCCGGGGTGAAGGCGTACGTGAGCCCGCTGGCAAACAACTTAGTCCACCTGCTCGAGCAGCGAGGCAAGGCCACGCTGGCGCGCGATATCCAGATGGTGTTCCAGGAGATGCTCGACGAGCGGCGTGGCGTCGCGCACGCCATCGTCACGACCGCCGTGCCGCTCGCCGATGACGAGCGTAAGGTGATTGCGGCGAAGCTCTCGTCGCTCACGAACAAGCAGGTCGATGTCACGTCCGTGGTCGATCCGTCGATCATCGGCGGCATCATCGCCCGCATCGGCGACCAACTCGTAGACGGCAGCACGCGCTCGCGATTGGCAGCACTCAAGCGCAGCCTGGAAGGCGCAACGCGGTAGGCGTGGACGATAGAAGGTCGAAGGTGGAGGATGGACTTCGCCACAGAGGTCACGGAGATCACGAAGGATCTTCGTGGGGTGTAGGGACAGGTCTTCAGGTCTGTCCGTGCGGGCGGCGAACGTCGAGTTACGAGGACAGGTCTTCAGGCCTGTCCGGCGGGTAGCGAGAGTCGAGTGACGGGGACAGGTCTTCAGACCTGTCTGTGCGGGTAGCGAACGTCGAGTTACGGGGACAGGTCTGAAGACCTGTCCGTACGGGTACAAGTAGCGAACGTCAAATGTAGCGCGGACTTCAGTCCGCGCGGCGGTCGTGGAGTACGGAGAACGCGTCCGCCTGCGGCGGGCGCTACGCAGGGGAATCGGGACGAGCATGACGGACGGGCTGAAAGCCCGTCCCACGAAGTGGGATCGCCCGCAAGGCCGGTTCGACACGGACAGCACGAGGTAGACGATGGCCATTCGATCGGAAGAGATCGCCAGCATCATCAAGCAGCAGATCCAGCAGTTCGGCACCGACGTGGCCTCGGTCAACGTCGGCACCGTCGTCGAATCTAGCGACGGCATCGCGCGCGTGCACGGGCTCTCGAACGTGGCCTCGAGCGAGATGGTGCAGTTCGCCAGCGGCGTCATGGGCCTCGCGCTGAACCTTGAGGAGGACAGCGTCGGCGTCGTCGTGCTGGGCGATTACGGCGGGATCAAGGAAGGCGATGAGGTCCGCGCTACGGGCCGCATCGTCGAGGTGCCCGTCGGCGACGCGCTGCTCGGCCGCGTCGTCGACGCGCTCGGCATGCCCATCGACGGCAAGGGGCCGCTCGCGACGACGAAGACGCGGCCCGTCGAGCGCACCGCGCCCGACGTCACCACGCGCCAGTCCGTCGATACGCCGGTGCAGACGGGCATCAAGGCGATCGACGGCATGATCCCCGTCGGCCGCGGCCAGCGCGAGCTGATTATCGGCGACCGCGGTACCGGCAAGACGGCCATCGCCATCGACGCCATCATCAACCAGAAGGGCGGAGACCTCCTCTGCGTCTACGTCGGCATCGGCCAGAAGGCCGCCAAGATGGCGCAGCTCATGGGCGTGCTCGAGGCGAAGGGCGCGCTCGCCCACACCGTCATGGTGTCCGCCTCCGCATCCGACTCCGCCGCGCTGCAATACCTGGCGCCGTTCGCCGGCTGCGCGATGGCGGAGGAGTGGATGGAGCAGGGCAAGGACGTCCTCATCGTCTACGACGACCTGTCGAAGCACGCATGGGCCTATCGCCAGGTGTCGCTGCTGCTCCGCCGCCCTCCGGGCCGCGAAGCCTACCCGGGCGACGTCTTCTACCTGCACAGCCGCCTGCTTGAGCGCGCGGCGAAGGTGACGAAGGAGTACGGCGGCGGCTCGATCACGGCGCTGCCGATCATCGAGACGCAGGCCAACGACATCTCGGCCTACATCCCGACGAACGTCATCTCCATCACCGACGGCCAGATCTTCCTCGAGAACGACCTGTTCAACGCCGGCATCCGCCCCGCGATCAACGCCGGTAACTCGGTTTCGCGCGTCGGCACGGCCGCGCAGCGCAAGGCGATGAAGCAGGTCGCCGGCCAGCTCCGCATCGACATGGCGCAGTACCGCGAGCTGCAGGCGTTCGCCCAGTTCGGCACCAGCGACCTCGACGCCGCGACGCGCCGTCAGCTCGAACGCGGCCAGCGCGCGCAGGAGATTCTGAAGCAGCCGCAGTACGAGCCGCTCTCGATGGCCCAGCAGGTCGAGATCTTCTGGGCGCTGAACAACGGCTTCCTCGACGACGTGCCCGTCGAGAAAGTGCCCGCGTTCGAAGCCGCCTTTCACAAGTTCATGGAGAGCAACAAGCCCGAGATCGCCGCGAAGATCATGGACGAAAAGCAGATCACCGACCCGATCGCCGACACACTGAAGCAGGCACTGACGGACTTCAAGAACACGGTGCCGTATTAGGGAGTTTGTAGTTCTTAGTTTGTAGTTAGTAGTTCGGGCGGCCCGTAGCATGGACTTCGGTTCGCGCGGGGGCGGCAAGATAGCGTAGGGACAGGTTAGGGAGTTTGTAGTTCTTAGTTTGTAGTTAGTCGTTCGGGTGGCACGTAGCGCGGACTTCAGTCCGCGCGGCGCTCGAAAAGCGGAGAACGCGCGACTAACGTCCACGCTACAGGTTAAGAGGGACGACGGTCGCGGGCTGAAAGCCCGCGCCACGGGATTGGGGGCGGAGACGCCCTGAGGATGCGGTAAGTGGCGAGTATCAGACAAATCCGGCGGCGCGTACGCTCTGTCACCTCCATCGCGAAGGTGACGAAGGCGATGGAGCTCGTCGCGGGCTCGAAGATGCGGCGCTCGCAGTCGCGGGCGCTGGCCGCGCGCCCGTACGCCGAGAAGATGATGGAGATCCTCGGCGACCTCGCGAAGCAGCGCGGCGAGGACGAGGACACGCACCCGTTCCTCACCGTCCGCCCCGTCAAGAAGTCGCTGATCCTCTACCTCGGCCCCAAGCGCGGGCTCGCCGGCGGGCTGCCGTCGAACATGAACCGCCGCGCCGCCGCCTTCGCGCTCGAGCAGGAGACGACGCCGAGCTTCGTCACGGTCGGCAAGAAGGGGCGCGACTTCGTCGTCCGCACCGGGCAGCCGCTCGTCGCCGAGTTCACCATGCCCGACTATCCGGATCTCAATGACACGCTCGGCGTCACGCGCATCGTCATCGATGAGTACGAGTCGGGCCGCGTCGACCGTGTCTTCCTGCTCTACCCGAAGTTCGTCAACACCGCCGTCCAGCTGCCGACCGTACGCCAGATCCTGCCCGTCGAGCCGCAGGACATCGAAGACAAGACGGTCGAGGACGTCGACTACATCTACGAGCCCAGCGCCGAAGGCGTGCTCGCCGAGCTGCTGCCGCGATACATCGAGATGACCATCTACGCCGCCATCCTCGAGACGGAGGCCAGCGAACTCTCATCGCGCATGGTCGCCATGCGCAACGCCACCGACGCGGCGCAGGACATGATTTCGACGCTTACGCTCGTCTACAACAAGGCGCGTCAGGAGCTGATCACGAAGGAACTGCTCGACATCATCGGCGGTGTCGAAGCGATGAACGCATGAGGGTTAACAGTTGCCAGTTTACAGTTCACAGTTTGTGCGGCACCGAACGATTGCTGGTGAGCCGGTATTGGAAATCCATCTTCGAATCGAGACTAACTGACAACTGTGAACTGAAGACTGTGAACTCCCGGAGGGAATCATGACAACAGCAACAGGCGTGCGCGGCAAGGTATCGCAGGTGATCGGCACCGTGGTGGACGTCGAGTTCCCCGCCGGTCACCTGCCGGAGCTCTACAACGCGCTCGAGATCAAGACCGACACCGGCACGATCGTCGCCGAGGTGAACGCGCATCTCGGCAACAACTGGGTGCGCGCGCTCTCGATGGCCAGCACCGACGGCCTCCGCCGCGGCGCCGAGGTCATCGACACCGGCGCGCCCATCACCATCCCCGTCGGTCCGGCCACGCTCGGCCGGCTCTTCGACGTGCTTGGCAATGCGATCGACAAGCGCGGCGATGTCTCGCGCGAGCACACGGCCTCGATCCACCGCAAGGCGCCGAGCTTCGAGGAGCAGGAGACGCAGATCCAGGTGCTCGAAACGGGCATCAAAGTCGTCGACCTCATCGCGCCGCTGGTGCGTGGCGGTAAGGTCGGCCTCTTCGGCGGCGCCGGCACGGGCAAGACCGTGATGATCAAGGAGCTGATCCGAAACATCGCTGCCGAGCACTCCGGCATCTCCGTCATGACCGGTGTCGGCGAGCGCTCCCGCGAAGGCAACGACCTCTGGATCGAGATGGAAGAGTCGGGCGTGCTCGACAAGACCGTCCTCGTTTACGGCCAGATGAACGAGCCGCCCGGCGTGCGCCTGCGCGTCGGCCTCACCGGCCTCACCATGGCCGAGTACTTCCGCGACGAGTCGGGCCAGGACGTGCTGCTCTTCATCGACAACATCTACCGCTACACGCTCGCCGGCATGGAAGTCTCGGCGCTGCTCGGACGCATGCCGTCGGCCGTCGGCTACCAGCCGACGCTGGCGACCGAGATGGGCGAACTCGAGGAGCGCATCACGTCCACCAAGAAGGGTTCCATCACGTCGTTCCAGGCCATCTACGTGCCGGCCGACGACTACACGGACCCGGGCGTCGCGACGACGTTCGCTCACCTCGACGCCGTCGTCGCGCTCGATCGCAGCATCTTCGAGAAGGCGATTTTCCCCGCCATGGACCCGCTCGCGTCGTCGTCGCGCATCCTCGACCCGAACATCGTCGGGCAGGAGCACTTCGACACGGCGCGCGGCGTGCAGCGCGTGCTCCAGCGCTACAAGGATCTGCAGGACATCATCGCCATCCTCGGCGTCGAGGAGCTGTCCGACGAGGACAAGCAGACGGTCGGCCGCGCCCGCCGCATCGAGCGCTTCCTGGGCCAGGCGATGTTCATGGGCGAGATGTTCACCGGCATTCCCGGCCAGTACGTGCCGGTGCGCGAGACCGTCCGCGGCTTCCGCGAGATCCTGGAGGGCAAGCACGATACCCTGCCGGAGCAGGCGTTCATCAACGTAGGCACCATCGACCAGGCCGTAGAAAAGGCCGCCAAGATGGCGGCAGAGGGATAGCAACCACGTGGCGCGGGCTTTCAGCCCGCGATCGTAGGGGCACGGCGCGCCGTGCCCGCGTACGGGGTACAAACGATCGTGTAGGGGCGGGGCGAGCCCCGCCCGCGTACGGGAACAGAGGGTCGCAAAAGGGTAGGGCGCAACCTGTTGCGCCCGCGTGCGGGAACAACGAATCGTGTAGGGGCGGGGCTCGCCCCGCCCGCGTGCGGGCACTGAGAGAACAGACATGCCGCTCACCGTCGAAATCGTCACCGTCGAACGCAAGATGCTGGAGGAATCCGGCATCGACGAAGTGATCGCGCCCGGCATCGATGGCCAGCTCGCCGTCCTGCCGCAGCACGCCGCCTTCATGACCATGCTCGCGCCCGGCGAGCTGATCCTCAAGAGGGGCAGCGAGGAGATCTCCTACGTCGTCACGGGTGGTTTCTTCGAAGTCCTGAAGGACAAGGTGATCGTCCTCGCCGACGCCGCCGAGCACGCCGACGAGATCGACACCGCACGCGCCGAGGCGGCACGAGAACGCGCGCGCCTGGCCGTCGAGCGGCGAGAAAGCACAGAGGACCTGGCGATGGCGTCAGCGGCGCTGCAGCGGGCGATGATCCGCCTGCGCATCGCCGAAAACCGGCGCCGCCGCTCGAGTGGCGTCCGCCGCTAACGCGCCGCCCCGCCCCGGTCGGGGTAGGCGCCCGCTGTCATCCTGAGCGAAGCGAAGGATCTTGTTGTGCTGGCACGAGTAGTCGCTCCGCTCAACAGCCGTTCGCGAGCCGCGACCTTGTCAGGGGCGACGACCCTGCATGCTCAGCGCGGCAGTACGCAGGAACGCGCCCGCGCATAACAAAGCAGAACCGCACGCGATCCTCCAACGCCCCTTCGTGCCCTTATGGATCGTCGCCGTCTACGCCCGCCGCTGCGCCACGCCCGCGCGGGCACCCGCCTTCGGTGGCGGCGCCGCCTCAACGAACGACGCCGCATCGATGAACAGCTGCGACATCAGCGCGGCGCCGCCAGGCATCGCGCCGACGAACAACACCGCGATCACCGCGCCCGTCGCCGCGTCGATCCCGGCCAGTCCGCCGAGAAGCGCAACGACGATCGCCGGCGCCAGCACGATGCTCCAGGCGATGGTGATCGTCCGTGTCGCCCGCCGCACGAGCGCGGCGCTGGCGCTCAGCGCCTCGCGCGCCGAGAGATCGTGCTCGAACAACGCGGTGGCACAGAGGCTGCGTGGCAGCGCGTACGCGGCGGCGACCAGCGTCAGGCCGAGCATGATCGCCTCCATCGGCACTGGGCCGAGGTACGACGCGAACGCATCGGCGGTGTACGACGCGGCGCCCAGCGCGATCGCCAGCGGCAGCCACGGCCGGAGGATCGCGACGATCCGCAACCCCGCGACCGCGAACGCGCGCGAGGCGTCGGGCTGGAGCTGATTCGCCCCCACCCCCAGCGCCGCCGCCGACGTGGCCAGCGTGAAGGCCGCGATGACCACGAGCAGCGGCGCGATCAGCGCCACAGCGATCGGTCCGCCGATCAGCCCCGGCACGAGCACCGCCATGCAGGCGGCGAATGCGCCCACAAGCCCGATGAAGGCGTACTCCGACGCGTCCTGGCGGAGGATCGCGACGGAGTCCTCGACGATCTCGGTCAGAGGGCGCGAAAAGGCGCGTGCGCGTTGGTTCCTGCTCATAGCGAAGTTCACCCCCGGCGGCCGCGTGAAACACGGCCGAACGTCCCGTCCCCGCATAGATCGTCGGATCGAACGCGCAAGACTGGTGCGCGTTGCATGGCGCGGGCGATGGAGGGAATAAGGATTACACGGATTTCCCGGAAGGGGTTGGAAGGGTCGCAGTCCCGGCCTCCACCGTAGTGGGGACTTCAGTCCGCGCGGCGTTCGGGGTCGAGCGGCCGTGGATCGAGCACCTCACCCCGTCCGTCGGTCACCCTTCTCCACGACGGCGCGGTGGGTGCGTCGCCGGCTTGTGGCGTGGATCCAACACCGCGCGGACTGAAGTCCGCGCTACGATGCTGGTGGTTGCGAGGCGGCAGGGAGCATCAGGCGCCGTCCAGCACCGTGCGGGCTGGAAAGCCCGCGCCACGCCGGCGGTGGTGGTGGCTCTGGTGGCGCCGACCTGCGCCGATTGAAGCTAGTTCTCGTACGGGATCGCCATCGCGGGCGCCGGCTGGCCGAAACGCGTCCAGAGCTTCAGCGCCTCGCGCAGCCGCTCCATCTGCTCGGGGTTGCAGTCGAACCCCTCCAGCAGGCAGCGGTCCATGTGGTACTCCATGATCCGCGCCCCGACGAGGTCGAGCGCGCTGCGGATCGCCATCGTCTGCGTCAACATATCCTCGCACTCGCGGCCCTCCTCCAGCATCTTCTGGACGCCGCGCGTCTGCCCCTCGATGCGCCGGAGCCGCATCGCGATGTCTTCTTCGAGTGTCTTGATGACCATGGTCTATGCTCGTTTCCTGGGCACGGTAAATAATCCTGCTAGATACCTTGACATACCCCTCGGGGGTATACTATCCTGTGTCTGACAGGTTGTCAATCCGGGGCCGCCGGCGTCGGACAAGAGAGCATCAGAGGAGAACACAGAGTCATGGCCAAGCCCACCGAAGTCACCGACGCCAATTTCGACACCGAAGTACTCAAGTCCGACAAGCCGGTACTCGTCGACTTCTGGGCGCCGTGGTGCGGCCCATGCCGCATGGTCGCCCCCATCGTCGACGAACTCTCGGACGAGTACGACGGCCGCGTGAAGTTCGTCAAGCTCAACACCGACGACAACATCAAGGTCGCATCGCAGTTCCAGATCCGCAGCATCCCGACGCTGCTCGTCTTCAAGGGCGGCGAGCCGGTCGGCCAGATCATCGGCTTCCGTCCCAAGAGCGACCTCAAGCAGCGCCTCGACGCGGCGCTCGTGCCGGCGAAATAGGGTTCACCGCGGAGACGCGGAGGGCACGGAGTGTTTTGGAGGGGGTCGCGCGCGGCCCCCTTTGTTCGTCCGTGGATAGTGACGCAAGGGGTAGGAGCATATGGTTGGCGCGACGCCTGAATACGAGATCATCATCGTCGGCGCCGGACCTGCGGGCCTCGCCGCCGGTCTGTACGCCGCGCGCGCGCGCCGTCGCACGCTGCTGATCGAGCGCAAGGTGACGGGCGGCCAGATCGCCCTCACCGCCGACGTCGAGAACTACCCCGGCATCGACTGCATCAACGGCTTCGAGCTGGGCGACGCGATGCACAAGCAGGCGACGAAGTACGGGATGGAGACGCTGTCGGCCGATGTGACGGCGATCGACGAGCGCGACGACGGCCGCCACCTCCTGCGCACCGGCGAGGGCGATTACGTGGCCAGCGCCGTCATCCTCACGGGCGGCGCCGACTACAACCGCCTCGGCGTCCCGGGCGAGGAGCGCCTCACCGGCTTCGGCGTCTCGTACTGCGCCACCTGCGACGCCGCGTTCTTCAAGGACCAGGACGTCGCCGTCATCGGCGGCGGCGACTCGGCGATGGAGGAGGGGCTCTTCGTCACGCGCTATGCGCGCAAGGCGACGGTGATCCATCGCCGCGACACGCTGCGCGCCAGCGCCATCCTCCGCGAGCGCGCCTTCGCGAATCCGAAGCTGGACTTCATCTGGAACAGCGTCGTCGAAGAGATCCTGGGCGCCGAAGCCGTCACCGGCGTCCGCATCCGCAACGCCGAGACCGGCGTCACATCGACGCTCGACGTGACGGGCATCTTCATCTTCATCGGCCTCACGCCCAACACCGCGTACCTGAAGGGCAAGCTCAAGATGGACGAGGGCGGCCACATTTTCGTCAATGAGTGGATGGAGACCGCCGTCCCCGGCATCTTCGCCGCCGGCGATATCCGCGCCAACTCGGCCCGCCAGGTGGTGACGGCCGCCGGCGACGGCGCCACCGCCGCCATCCGCGCCGACCACTACATCACCGACCGCTTCGGCACCACGCCGATCAGCTCCACGCCGCCCGCCACCGCCGATCGCCGCGACTGAAGCAGATCCTCCGTCGCCTCCCGCCTATGACCGTTCGTCTCCGCACGCCGGGCACGCCCGCCCGATCCAATCCTCCTCTCCGCCCGACGGAGAAGAAATGGCCGTAGACCGGAGGTGAGGTCTCCCGTATCAGCACGCCGCGCACGCCGGGCGTGAGGTCGCCTCGGCGATTAGGCGTTTCCCCCTACCAGCGCCAGCGCCCCGTTGCCGATACTCCTTCCGAGGGAGGGAGACCACCGTGGACCAGCAGCCCGCCGCCGAGAGCGCCGAAGGGCGTCTCATGTACCTCGTCGAGAACCTCGCGACGCTCCACGCGGCGACAGGCATGCCGTGGATCGCCGGCCGCTTCGAGTTCCTGGGCGAAAAAGCGCTCGGCGCCGCGCTCACCGTCCTCGCGCTGCCCGACGAGAATGGCGCCTACCGGGCGGTCGCGAGCGCATCGCCGCGCACCGCCGCGGCGCGCGCCCTGTGGGATGCCCTCGATATTGATGATCTCGCCGCGAACGCATCGGCCGCCGCGGTGTTCGGCGAGGCCGAAAGCCACGCCCGCGCCGTCCGCCACGCCGTCCGCGAACTTTTTCCGGAATGCACCCACGCCGGACCCGAAGATGCCATCGTCGCGCCGATCGCGTTCAACCGCGAGCTCATCGGGGTCGGCCTCTTCGTCGTCGAGCCAGGCGAGATGACCGAGGCGCTGGCTTCGATACTTGCCAGTCACGCCGCCGTCGCGATGCACCAGCTCCGCGAGCGCGACGAAGCGCGCCGCCTGCACTCCATGGACGCGCGGCTCTGGGTGCCGGACGAGGATTTTCTGCTCACGCAACTCCGCCGCGAAGTCGCCCGGTCGCGCCGCTACGGCCGCGAGCTGGGGGTCGCGCTGCTTCGATTCGAGAGCGAAGCGGACGTGCGGGCGAAGTACGGCGACTTCTACACCAACCACCTGGTGCGGCGCATTGGCAGCCAGCTGCTCGCGAAGCTGCGCGATACCGACGTCGTCGGCGCGCTCAACGGCGGTTACGCCGTCATTCATACCGAGACGCCGCTTGCCGGCACCGAGCTCTCCGCGGAGCGCCTGCGCGATTCCGTCACGCAGATGATCGCCCAGCGCTTCCCCGAGATCGTCGAGCCGCGGATATCCATCCGCACGGTCGCCTACCCCACCAGCGGCGCTACGGCTGAAGAGCTGGTGAGCGCGCTTCTCGACAACGAGGAGAGCAGCCGGGAGCTGCTGGCCGGATAGCTCGTTCCTGCCTGACTACGAAGAGGGGGCGCCACACTGGCGCCCCCTCTTCGCGTAAGCTCTTCGCTGACTGGCTGACTGGCTGACTGGCTGACTGGCTGACTGGCTGACTGGCTGACTGGCTGACTGGCTGACTGG
>Ga0209726_10005692_pt1 | contig 14931 bp, 11 predicted proteins | sample Subgrocontami54m_FD_187453 | JGI IMG/M metagenome (GOLD analysis project Ga0209726, IMG submission 187453) | Subsurface groundwater microbial communities from S. Glens Falls, New York, USA - GMW46 contaminated, 5.4 m (SPAdes) (version 3) | ecosystem: Environmental > Aquatic > Deep subsurface >... | reverse complement strand
TCTCGATATCCGTCTTCAGCCTGATGCCCCGCCGCTTTCGCGCCTTGCCGGTTCTCGTTTCGGCATAACCGAGGTTGTTGAGCCGGCCGCCGAATTCCCGCTTGGTGGTCGCCTGCTCGCCGTTGGCGTGGCACCACTCGGCGTAGCTGCTGTAAAGCGCCGTCACGGTGACCACCGCGTTGCGCTCGGCAGTGCAGCAATCGTCCACGAACTGCATCACGAGGTCCATGTCGGCGCGATACGCCTTGGTGGCCGCTGTGACGATTGCAGGTGGCCTCAGGCCAGCCTTCTGCCACTCAAGGCAGCCGGCAACAGCCCAATTGAGAATGCCGGACAACTCGGCTCTGAGCCTGTCGCTCAACGTCGGATCACGCTCGCCTTCAGGGATCGTGACGTTGAAGGGGATAACCCGAAATCGCCGCCAGATGCCTTCGTCGTGGCCCCGCACCTGCGGCAGCCTATTCGTTGCCAGCCACAGCTTGAATTGCGGGACAAACTCAGAATACTCCCCGTAGAGGTAGCGAGCGGTGACCGTATCACTCCCGGTCAGCTGCTTGATCTTCGCCTCAGCGATCCGCTGGCTGGCTTCTGCCTCGGCAGCCGCAACAAACCGGGCACTCTCCAGCCGGGCGACATCGTTATTGATCCCGCCCGCCTTCGTCACCATCAGCGTTTCCATCGGCGTCTGCTGGGCATAGTCGCCGAGCAAATCCTGAAGCACGCGTATCAGGGTTGATTTGCCGTTGGCCCCGTTGCCGATAAGCACGAAAAGGCATTGCTCCCCTGTCGTGCCCGTCAGACTGTACCCCACAGCCCGTTGCACGAACTCGACCAACTCACGGTCACCGGCGAAAATACGATCAAGGAAGCCGAGGAAGGTGGGGCATTCGGCCTTCGGGTCGAACACCACCGGGGCCAGCTTGCGCATCATGTAGGCCGGGTCATGCGGCTGCAACTCCCCTGAGCATAGGTCGATGACGCCAGAGCGGCAGTTAAGCACCCAGGGGTCAGCGTCAAATCCATCGGGTGCTGTCGAGCACATGCCCTGAGCAAGCGATATAAGATATCTGAGTCGTCCAGCATCAAGCGATTGGAATGCAAATTTCTGATACTCTTTATCCTTAGTTTCAATTGCTTCCTTCGCCATATCCTTCATAGTTTCGATCGCGAGCATTTGTACCCGTCCGCCAGGGTCAGGAATCCAGCGGGTTTCATCCCAAACAAGCCATCGCTTCCGATCAGGTATGTAGCAGGCTCGCTCACCGTGACGAGCGACAAACCGCTCGGCGTTGGCAGTGTCCGAGTATGGTGCTGGACCACCATAGATCACCGAGACACGGCCATCTGCCGGGGCAGGACCCGGGGCCAGCGCTTTGGTGGTTTCCCTGAGGCCAAGCCATTCGCAAAATCGAGCGGTAGCCCTCTCGCCAATGATTTCCACCAGTTCGTTCCTGCCGGAGATCGGCTGGCCTGCCCTGAGCCGCTCTGCCGTGGTGGCGACGCATTGGAAGCGATCGGCGGCTTGCTCGTCTCCGGCCGCCCTGGCCAAAGCCTCTATGAGCTTCGTCGCCATGCCCGGATCAATGCCACCCCTCAGCAGCGTACCGGAGACGGCCAGGGCCAGACGGTGCCGCTGACCTTTGTGCCAATGACGCAACACCAAGCATGCGGCTGCAAAGTGCCGAACCGACGCGACGAGCTGATCGAAGGCGATTTCGGCAGGCTCGCCATCTCGATCGAACCGGACTTCCTCATCGGACTCATGAACCGAGCAGGGAAATATCGTCATGCAGCCGTCAGCCCGAACTTCAACGAGCATGCCGTTGCCGTCCGGATCACCGAACTGCTGCCACGGGCCGGGGTCCGGGGATTTGTAGAGCCAGTGGCTGGCGGGGCGGCTCTCCCGGCCAAACACCATGCCAGTTTCCGGCAGCATGTACGGGGCAAGGGTGATAGCTTCTGAGCAGTCTAAGTCAATGTCAACAAGACCGCCTGATGAGTTCCCCAGCACGATCCCAATGTTAGACGGTTCCTGATTGAAGAAATTTGGCAATTCCTCTCGCGATAAGACGAGGTTTGGCCAGTTATTTATCTTAGGTTTTTTCGATTTGTACGGGACGGGTATTGGAGCAAAGCCACGATCTTTATACTTGTAGGCGAATTCGAGTGCTTTTCCCATGTGGCGCACCTCACTTCGCCAGCTTGGGGCGTGAGGCAAGCCAGGCTTGCACGTCGGCGGCCCGATAGCGGGGGACCGATCCGATCATCACCGGATCGATGTTGAGAATGTGCGGAAGCCCCTGCCGTCGGTACATCCGCTGTTTGCGAACCCAGCTTTGGGACATGGACATGAGTTGCGCGAGATAAACGTCACGCACGAGCTGGTTAGAATAATCGGGCATATGAGGGTCTCTTTCAATAAATCCGCTCTAGACAATCTGGAACGAACGAGACTTATATGCGCGTTCGCGAACGTAGATAACATAAGTATAAAGACAGCTTGTGTTGTCCCTTGTGCGTCACTTAATCTGGTACTTTATCCAGTCCTGCTTTGGTGTCCATGCGCATCGAATTCGTGCTTCAAACGCCTCCGTATGGTCTCCGCGTTTGGGGCACGTTTGGCCCGTACCGCCTCCGGATAGCAGTTATCGAACCACACCTTCAGATGCTTTGCCTCTTGTAAGCGCCAGCCCTGCGCCGTGATATCGACCACGCCTTCACGGCAACGGCGATCGAATTCGACTTGGATAGCGCCCCAATTGGCAGCGGGCCGATGTGCCGGCTTAGGTTCCGGAGGAACAAGGGGCGAGCGCTGGTTAGGCGGGGTAGACAGGCCAATCCATTTATCCAGTCCATCCTTGTCGATAAGAATGCGGCGTGGGGCTGGTCTGCCCTCAATTCGAACTGCGCTTAAATCACCCCTGAGGAGGTTAAGAAGCGCCGGGCGCGTGTCGGTTCCTTCCCGCCACTCCTCATATAGGACCGAACGCCACGCCGGCTCACTGACCCAGCATTCCGCCTTGCCCCATTCGAGCGCGTTCACGAGGTCTTTGATAACTTCATCTTCTCGGCGACGCTGTGCCTGCATTTTTTCTGCGTCCGCGGGGTCGGCATCGAGGAATTCCTTGGTCTCGGCAGGCAGGTCTGCGCCCCGATCTGCAAGCGTGTGCATCAGACCAAGGTCCGGCACAGCATTCCTGCCTGTAAACTGCCCTGTCCATTCCTGCGCGTAGCGCTGCCTGCCCCTCACGTCATAGGCTTCGTGAGCGGAATAGAGAACTTGGCCTTGAGGACCGGAAAGTGGCATAGGTCACACCCTTGCGAACCGAGCCTATATACACCCCATTGCGGCAACTCTACGTTTCGTCCGGTAGTGTCTCAGTTTGCCAAGCCATCGAATTGATGGAGGGCGGTCTACTGACAACCGGCGAAGCGCGGCAGCTATAAGCCGCACCAACCGAAGGCCGCTTAGAGATGACGCCAGAACAAGAACAAGAATTACTAAAGCGGATTATTAGCATTGACATTCTCGTCTCGACTTTGACAATTATCGCTGTAGTTGCCGCTTCAATCGGCGCGGCAGTATGGGTCTATCGTTTGGCGATCGATCTATCTCCGAAGGAAGACTGGTGGGCGTTGGTGTCCCTGGGCGTCGCCTTCGCGACGTTCTACCTTATCCTTCACGCGTTGCATGTATATGTCCAGCGTGCAGCCGCCCGATCGTCAATTTCAAACTGAGACACTACCTTTCGTCCTGCTACATGATCGCGAATGCCTTCTCGATCTTCTCCGCCGCTTCCTCGCTGGCCGATCCCACCACCTGCGCATAGACCCGCTCGATCATAACGAGGTCAGCATGCCCAAGTCGGGCAGCCAGGGTGCGAAGGTTCACCCCGGCGACTGCCGCATGCGTGCTGTGGGTTCGCCGCAGATCATGGACAGTCACGTCTCCAAGGCCGGCAGCGAGCCTTGCCGCTTCCCAACGCCTCCGTAGCGTCATCTTCGAAATGGGAAACACACGGTCATCCCCGGCGATTTTACGGCCCTTCTGACGAGCGATGATCTCCCGCATGGTCTTTGTCGCCGGGACAAACCTCGGCTGGCCGCTCTTGCTGTGCCGGACTGAAACCAGCACCCGATCGGCGCCAAGCTCGCCAATATCGGGCCAAGTCAGAGATTGCACCTCGCCCTTACGCATCCCTGAGTGAACCCCCCACAAGATGAAATCCGGAAGCCACTCGGCTTGCTTCTCGGCGATGGCGAGCAAGGCGACCAGTTCCTCGATTGTCAGAAAACGCTGCCGGGCGACAGCACCCCGGATCGGATCGGCATTTTGCGTTGGCGACTTTTCGATCAGCCCGGAGCGCACCGCATCGTTGAGGATCGCCCGGAGCGTGTTGAACTCCCGTTGAACCGTGCTGGCCTTGGCAACCGACAGACGCTTTGCAATCCATCGGTTCACATTTTCAGAGGAAAGCAGTTTCAGCGCCACGCTGCCAAATTCTGGGACAAGGTGGTTTTGGACGTGATTGCTGGTAGTCTCAACCCCCTTAATCCGCCTTTTTGCCCTGCTGAACCAATCTTCCGCCAAGGAACCAAAGCTCCTGTCAGGCTGGGCCTCTAGCGGTTCTCCACGATCAGCTTTGCCCTGCAACTCGCGGTACTTGTCGGCTAGCTGCTCCCATGACCACGATTCGAGGCTGCCGAGCTTGATTTCCACAGACGCATTCGGGGCATAGGTCTTGCCCTTCAGCGTGCCACCGTGGGGCAGCCGGATTTTCAGCCAAGCGGTAATGCCCCGTGATCCACGGAACACCCCGATACCATTGAGGTACTTAGGGCGCTTCTCCATCACCTCCGGCAGGGCGGCGACGAGTTGGTCATACTCTGCAAACCGAGCGGGGCGGCCTCGACGGGGAGCTAGCATCGTGCTATCCAAGTGGGGAATTCAGTGGGGATATTGCCTGAAAGACGGAGGTATGGCAATCGAAATGCCCCACCGCATCCCCACCGGGAACAGCTATAAATGCTTTGGAACCACCAGAACAATAGGAACAGAGCCATTCATGAGGCTAGGCTTTCTGCGGAACGGGCAGAACCGCCAAGACCCTCAGGAACATATGACACAACCTTGCCAAGGTTGGGGTCGTGGGTTCGAATCCCATCGCCCGCTCCAGATTTAAGATGCGTGCGGCCTGGGGAGATGGATAACAGGTCGTACCTAAAGACATGGGTGACAACCTCGCGCTCTCCTGCCTTGTCGGTCTTGTGGGCCTTACCGATCCGCGTCGTACAATGACCGCCGGCCCATCAGGGCCGCTGATGCTTCGGCAAGGATCCGCGCGATTAAGACTGCCGACCCAGTCCCGTCGAGCGACGCTTTCGGTGGAGGTGCCGGGACCGTTGCGCGACGGCTAATCGCAGCGATCGCCATTATCATTTGCACCGTCGGGGCGATCGAGGGGGTTGCCCGTTTCGTCTTCGGGTATCGCCCGCTCGAATTCATCCGGCCCTACCAGCCGATCTTTGTCTCCGGCGAGTATCTTTACCCGGCCACAAGCCGGTCGGCGACGGCAGACGGCCCAGAGGGTCCGCGCTCGGCCGGCTACGTACCGACCCTCACCGGCACATGGATCGCGGAGGACCAGACGCGCGCCGGCTCCATCGCCGATCGGGCCGACTTCATCATGCGCCATCACCTGTCGCGATATCGGGCGGAAGACATCGATCGCATCGCCTGCGAGCACCCGATGGCGGCCCGGGTCTTCGTGCTCGGCGGGTCGGTGGCAGTAGGGGCCGCCGCTACCTCGCCCGAGAAGACATGGCATGCCGTCCTGGAGCAGGAACTGCGCCGGCTGTTGGAGCGCGACGATATCCATGTATTCAACGTTGCCCAGGGCGCGTTCGTCACCGTGCAGGAACGCCTCGCCTTCGAGTTGGCGGTGTTGCCGCGGCAGCCCGATCTTGCGCTGTTTCTCGACGGCGCCAACGATGCGCTGCTGCCGGCGAGCAGCGGCTCTCGGCCCGGCGACCCGTATCAGACCGGACTCCGCTACGCACAGATTTACGGCAACCCGCTGTGGCGCTTTCTGGCAGAGAACAGCGCCGTCCTGAGCGAGTTGGCGCGCGGGTCATTCGCGCGCTACATCAAACAAGCCGAGAGCGAGCTTGCCACGGATGAAGAACGGTTCCGCGGCTATGCGCGGGCGGTCGCCTCCGCGTACGCGGAGAATGTCGCGGCGGTCATGAATCATTGTCACGCGCATGGCATCGCTTGCGTGACGGCGTTGCAGCCTATCCGGGCGGTTGCCGCGACGGCGCTGGGCCGGCCCGCGCCTTCCGGCATCCTGCCGGATCGTCGTCAGGTCGATCTCTTTGACGCGCTCAAGGCGGAAATCGCCGACGCTGCGCGGTCTTGGCCCTGGCTTGCCGAGGGCTTCCTCGATGTGAGCGGCGCGATGAACTCCGAGGCCGGGATTGCCGCGTTCACCGATGCCGTGCATCTCAACGATGCCGGCCAGGTGATCCTCGCCACAGTGCTGGCCGGGCCGATTGCCGACCGGCTGAAATCGGCCATCGCCCATCGTAGCGACGCGCCGCCGGCCCACTGCCGCTGGGTTCCGCCCCGCCGCTAGCCGAGGTGCACCGGATTTGCGCCCCCGGCAAGGCCCAAGAAGGGCCAAAAGCAAGCGGTTGCTTGTTGTCGATCCAGGCGAGGCGTTACAGAATGTCGCAGGCTGCTACCGCAGGAGAGCTAAATGTTAGCGACCCGCTTTGCGATGCATATTGCCGCCGGAGCCCTTCTCGCGCTTCCTCTGTGGTCATCGGCGCGCGCCGAACCGACAGCCGCTGCCGCGCCTCCCGGCGCCGGGCAGGGCCCGGTGGTCGAGGAGGTCAATTTCCCGATCTCGTGCAGTCCGACTGCACAGAAGGCGTTCAACCATGCGGCCTGGACGCTGCACTCTTTCTGGTACCCGGAGGCGCTGAAAGGTTTTAGCGATATTGCCAAGGCGGCGCCCAACTGCGCGATGGCCTATTGGGGCGTCGCGATGAGCCACTGGTATCCGCTGTGGTACCCGCCGAGCGAGGCGGCGTTGAAGGCCGGCGCCGAAGCGGTCGTAAAGGCCAATGCCGCCGCGCCGACGACCGAGCGCGAGAAGGCCTATGTCGCAGCGATCGCCGCCTTCTACAAGGATTACGACAAGGTCGATCACAAAACCCGCGCGGTCGCCTACGAGAAGGCGATGGAGCGGGTTCACACCCGTTTCCCCGACGACCAGGAGGCCGGCGTCTTCTATTCGCTGGCGCTGAACGCGACCCAACCGCCGACCGACAAGACCTTCACAAACAAAAAGAAGGCTGCCGAGATCCTGGAAAAGGTATGGCAATCCCAGCCGAACCACCCCGGCGTCGTGCACTACTTGATCCATAGCGACGACACGCAGCAGCTTGCCGAACTCGGGCTGCCGGCGGCGATGTGCTACGCCAAGATCGCGCCGGCGGTGCCGCACGCGCTGCACATGCCGTCGCACATCTTTACCCGGCTGGGCCTGTGGCAGCAGTCGATCGATTCCAACAAGGCAGGGCACGACGCGGCGATCGCCTACATCAAAAAGACGATCGGCGAGGGTGGCTACGACGGCGAGACCGTCCACACGATGGACTACATGGAGTACGCCTACCTGCAGACCGCGCAGGACGGCAAGGCGAAGCAGGTGCGCGACGAGCTCCTTGCCTACACCAAGAGTGCCGGCGCCAATCTGCCGACCGCCTATGCGGTGGCGGCCATCCCGGTGCGCTACGCGGTCGAGCGCAACGACTGGAAGCTGGCCGCCGCGCTCGAGACGCCGGCAGTCGGCTTCCCGCTCGACAAATTCCCCTGGGCCGAGGCGATGATCTCGTTCGCCCGCGCCCTCGGTGCCGCGCACACCGGCGACCTCACGGCGGCGGACACCGAGATTGGTAAACTGCAGGCATTGCGCGACAAGCTGAACGACGCGAAGGATACGTATTGGGCCAATCAGGTCGAGGTGCAGCGGCTCCAGGCATCGGCCGTGCTTGCGCATGCCCGCAAGGAAGACAAGAAAGCAATCGAGCTGGCGCGTCAGGCGGCGGCTCTCGATGCCGGAATGGACAAACACCCCGCCACCCCGGCAGCGGTGCTGCCGGCTCGCGAGCTGCTCGCCGACCTGCTGCTCGAAGCCAAAGACCCGGCGGCCTTGCAGGCCTACGTGGACTCGCTGAAGAGCGAGCCGAACCGCTTCCGCAGCCTCCTGGGCAAAGCCCGCGCGGCGAAAGCGGCCGGCGACCTGGAAACCTCGCGTGAGGCGTACAAGAAGCTGCTAACCCTGAGCGCCGTCGCGGACAGCGACCGGCCCGAACTGGCCGAAGCCAGGAGCTTCCTGTCGAACTGAGAGACGGCAACGCGTCCCCCCGACTTGCGGTCGGCCGAGAAGTGGTGGGTCGCTGGCGGTTCGCGCCATGCGATGTAGCGCCCCGAGGCGCCGGTGACCGCCGCGCCGCTCCAGGTCAGCAGGACCAGAAGTTGCCGGGGACCCTGCCCCGCAGCAGCTCTCGGCGCGAAGGCGCCATAGGGTTGTTCCGCTCACCGCCCCAACCTGACCTTGCAGGCGACTGAGACCGTCGCCCGCACAACGGCCGTGAACTGACCTTCGGCCACGGGCGGCCTTTAGCGCAATTTTGTCCGGTTACCGCCGGGCTACAAATCGGATACAAGTTGGGGCGCGGCCCGGATTTCGGGATACCGGGGACAGCGGATAGCCCCGGCGTCCGAGAACGGGTTGCGGAGCCGCATCGGTCACCCCCTAAGCACCGATCCTGACAGCCAGGCGGAGGGCCTGCATGATCGCAAGGGCGGCCGGTCCGCCGGCTATCGGCGGATCGGCCGCGATCAAATTTCGTTCCCGCACGCGTCGCCGACACGCAAAATCGCTCTCAACCGACAGGAAATCCGGACAATGTTGGCCAATAAAAAAAATCTTGCGGTTACGCTCCTCTTGGGAGCGATCCTGTTGCAGATCGGCGCTGCGAAGCCCTGCTTTGCCGAGGCCGACGCTGGCAAGGTGGTGACCTTTAACGGCGATTGCCTGGTCGTCGCCGGTGATCGGCGAGCCATTTTAAAGAGAGGCGACACCATACATGTCGGTGATGCGATCGATGTCCCCGACGATGCAAAGCTGAAATTGCTGATGGTCGACGGATCGGTATTATCGCTCGCCGGCGGGTCTAAGATGACGATCAAGAATTACGAGAACGATCCCGCCACCGGCAAACGCGACGTCCAATTGTCATTCGATAAAGGCTTGTTGCGGTCGGTGGTGGCCAAGGCGGGCGGCGGGTCGAAGTTTGAGGTCGAAACCGCGACCGGCGTAGCGGCGTCACGCTCGACCGATTGGTTTGTCGAAGCGGCGCCCGGCGAAACCACGGTGAGCGTGCTGGAGGGCGCTGTCGCCGTGGCGCGCCGCGACGGCTCGGCTAATCCAGCCAGTCGGCCCGATAAGCCAAAAGGCGTCGGCGTCGAAAAAGGTACGGCGAAGGCCAGCCAGGATATCCTGTTGACGTCCGGCTCCGCGGCCGAGATCGGCGCTGGCAGGGGCATGCCGCGAGTTAGACAGCGTACCGCAGAAGAGTTTAACGCCCTGATCGAACGCGGGCGAATCCGCTTCGGATGGTGCCAATGCATCACCGATCGGACCGTTATCAGGGCGAGTTGCGTGCCAAGCGCACAAGGTTGCGCGGCCACCTGCGGTGGCGCCACCAGCTCCTACCTCCCGGATGCCCATTCGATCTGCGCCGCTTTCTTTGGCGAGGTGGCAGAGAGCGGCACCCAGGCGCGGTGAAAATGGCATAACTGCTTTTTTGCGCCTGAGTTACTCGTCATCCATGATTTGGCCAAAGGGTATTCGCGAAACGGGGCTGGCGCTGCTCACTGCGGGTGTGACGCTCGGCCTGTTCATGCTCGACAATTCGGGTCTGATCCGTAGCCTCGAAACAGCATCGCTCGACCTGCGCTTTCGCATCCGCGGAGCAGTTCCGCCAGCGCCTGAAGTCGCTGTCATCCTGATCGACGATCGCAGCCTCGACGCGCTCGGCCGCTGGCCGCTAAGCCGACGTCTGCTCGCCAAAGCCATTGGGGCACTGGACGATTCCGCCGCAAAGGTCATCGCCTTCGACCTTCTCTTTATCGAGCCGGAACAGCCGATTTCGCCTCCGCTCCAGACCGCAATCCGCAAAGCCGAGGCCGCCCTCCCCGGCGAGCAGCATGAAGCGCTGCGCAAGACATTGCATCTGTTTGCCGAGGACGACCCGGATGGCGAGTTTGAACGCGCCATCAAGGCTTCCGGCAAAGTATTTCTGCCGATCGCGTTCGCCTTCGATGGTCCCCCTCGAAAGGGGCCGAATACCCTGTCCGATGCGGCCTTTCAGCGCTTCGACAAAACATCGCACGAGCCGGAATTCGCGTTGCAGCCAGTGTCGGCGAACGTTCCGCTCGATCGGTTGGCGACCGCTGCGGAGGGTCTCGGCCACGTCAACATTGCCTTCGATCGCGATGGCGCACCGCGCTACGATTATGTTGTGCTGCCCTTCGAGGGCGATTTTCTACCTTCACTGCCCTTGCGGCTCGCCGCCGCCTATCTCGGCATTCCGTGGGACGATATCGGCCTTACCCTCGGCGAGGGGGTAAGCCTTGGCGATACATTCGTCCCAACCGATTCCGCGATGCGCGTTGTCATCAACTACCGCGGTCCACGCGGAACGATACCGACCTTTTCCTTTGTGGACCTCGTCGCCGGCCGATTGCCAGCGGCCAAGCTGGCGGGCCGCGTCGTCCTCATCGGTGCCTCGCTGACCGGCCTGCCAGACGCCAATCGCGCCCCGTTCGACAACACGCCGATGCCGGGAACCGAGCGGCTGGCCAATATCGTCGACAATATTCTGCATCGGAACTTGATCCGCGAGAGCCCGCCCCCGTGGCCAGAAGTGGTCATCGGTCTGGTCCTGGTGCTCGCGATGTTGATCGGCGTCGCCACCGCGATCCTGCCGACGCGTATTGCCGTGCTAGCCGGTGCAACAGGGGTCCTGGTCTGGTGGGGCGGCGTGCAGGTTGCCTTCGCCTACGACTTGTGGCTGCCGTTGGTCACGCCAACTCTCTCTTTGATTGGGGCGGTCGCGAGTGTCCTGTGGTTTCGCTACAGCATTGTCGACCGGCAGCGGCGCCAGATCCACTCTGCCTTTGGGCATTATCTGGCCCCGGACCTCGTCAATACTCTGGCTTCCCATCCTGAACGGCTGCGGCTCGGCGGCGAAACGCGGCCGCTGACCCTGATGTTCTGCGACATTCGCGGCTTCACCGCGATCTCGGAGACATTCAAAGCCAATCCCGAGGGGCTTGGCCGCCTGATTAATCAAGGTTTTCTCAGCCCCATGACGGAGCTGATCCTGGCGCGGCGCGGCACCATCGACAAATACATGGGTGACTGCATCATGGCATTCTGGAATGCGCCGTTAGACGATCCAGACCACGCCGACCACGCCTGCTCCAGCGCGCTGGCGATGATTGACGCGCTGGGAAACATCAATGCCCGGCTCGCGGCGGAGGCCGCGGCGGAAGGTCGGCGGTTCGAGCCGCTCAGGATCGGGGTCGGCCTCAACACCGGCGACTGCATCGTCGGCAACATGGGCTCTACCGGGCGGTTCGCCTATACCGCGATGGGCGACGCGGTAAATCTCGCCTCACGCCTGGAGGGACAGACAAAACCCTACTGCGTCGACATCATTATCGGCGAGGACACACACAGGGCGGCGGCGAACTGGGCCACGCTCGAACTTGACCTCATCGCTGTCAAAGGCAAGCAGGAAGCGGTTCGCATCTACGCTCTGCTGGGTGACGATACGATGGCGCAGTCGCGGGAGTTTCACGAACTAAAGGCCGACCAAGAGGCGATGCTGCAATACTACGGCAAGCAGGATTGGGCGGGGGCGCGCGCTGCGCTCGATCGTTTGCGGCAACACGCCCCTACCATGGATCCGCTGTTTGATCTCTACGAGGAACGCATCTGCTTCTTCGAGGCCAACCCTCCGGGCCCTTCCTGGGATGGAATTTTTGTCGCGCTGACGAAGTAGGTCAGGGAGTAAGCTCGCGGCGGCGCCCGACAGACAGCCCCCGTTTCGAGACCGAGGCGGGGTTGACATCGGCGCCCCTAAAGCGGATTTCGCCGCCTTTGAATCGGCGTCATTGCGAGCGCAGCGAAGCAATCCCGTGCCGCCGGAGGCTCGCCGGACCGAGATTGCCGCGTCGCCCTGCGGGCTGCTCGCAATGGCAATTCAGGTTCAGCGGAATCTGCCCTAGGCGAGCGCTTTTTCCAGGAGGTCGAGCGCCGCCTGGGTGAACACCCGCATGTTATCGACCCGGTCGGCATTGCCGGTTTCGACCGTGATCGCGCGCTCGCCGTTGGGGCCGATCACGCCGATGCAGGAATGCCCGGCATTGTGGCCATAGCGGCTGCCGGTCGGGCCGGCGGTGCCGGTCTCGCCGACCGCCCAATGGGTTTCGCAGCGCTCGCGGATCTTGCGCGCGAACAAGAGCGCGTAGGGCTCGGTCGAGGGGGTGATGCCGGCAAGCGCGGCGAATTCGGCCTCGCTGACCTGCAATAATTCGGTGCGCGACTTGCGCGTATAGACCACCGCGCCGCCGACGAAGTAGGCCGAGGCGCCGGGGACCGCCAGCAGGGCGGCCGAGATCAGCCCGGCGGTCGAGGATTCGCCGACGCTGATGGTTTCGCCACGCGCCTTCAATTTGGCCGCGATGCGTTCGGCTTGCGGCAAGAGTTCGTCTATCATCGCCATCCCTCCCGATCGTGCTGGGCAGAGCTTCACCGCTCTGGCGGCCGCTTGGCAAGAGGGCTTGGCAGAGGAGCGGCGAAGGTGGGCTACGAGACGATCCTGTACGAGGAAGACGGCCCGGTCGGAACCCTGACGCTCAACCGGCCCGACGACGGCAACATGTTCACCGAGACGATGTGTCACGAGGTGCGCGATTGCATCAACGCGATCCGCCGCGAGACGCGCACGCGCGTCATCGTGCTGACGGGCGCCGGCGACCGCTTTTTCTGCATCGGCGGCCGCAAGGCCGGGATGGAGGAGACGCAACTCTATGCCGGCGTGTTGCCGGCGCTCGACATGTACGAGAGCATCGAGCGCCTGCAGAAGCCGGTGATCGCCTCGGTCAACGGCTACGCGGTCGGCGGCGGCAACGTGCTGCAAATCATGTGCGACATCACGATCGCCAAGGAGAGCGCGATCTTCCGTCAGGTCGGGCCGATGATGGGCAGCTTCGACGCCGGCTACGGCACCTGGTATCTCGAAGACCTGGTTGGCAAGAAAAAGGCCAAAGAAATCTGGTTCCGCAATCCGCGCATGACCGCGCAGGAAGCGCTGGCGATCGGCATGATCAACCAGGTCGTGCCCGACGATCAGCTCCCGGCGGCGACGCGCGCGATGGCATTGGAGATCGCCGAGCGCGGCGCCTTTGCGCTCGCCTCATTGAAGGCGGCGTTCACGGCCCGCCACGGCGGCGTCAACGGCCTGTCGCGCATCACCCACGATCTCTTATTGCGCGGCTATCTCGACGGCGACGAGTCGCACGAACTCGGCGACGCTTTCGCCGCACGACGCACCCCGGACCCCGAGAGGTTCGGGCATTGACTTCATCGAACAAATTGGGAGGCCCGCACGACCCGGCGGCGGCGCGGTCAAGGGAACCGCTCCGGCCAGCGCTGGGCGCTGTGCATCAGGCCGAGGATCTGAATCTGGTCTTCCGTGACGCGATAAGGGACGATGTAGGACGTGCCGGAAATCACCAGTTCGCGCGTTCCGGCCGCCCGACCTGGCCGCCCGACCGCCGGGAACTCGCGCAATCGCTCGACAGCGGCGCGGATGCGCTCGATTATACGTGTCGCTGCACGCGGGTTGTCTTCGGCGATCCGTTCGCGAATGTCGTCGAGCCGGCGGAAATAGCGCGCCGCATAGTCGATACGGCGCGGCATCAGCGCGGTTGCAACAGCCGCCTATACTGCTCCTCGGCCTCTTCCTGCGAGACGATCTCGCCGCGCTCGAACTCGGCTATTCCCGCCTCGATCTCAGCGATCTGCCATTCGTTCAGCTCGACATAGGCGGCGATGGCTTCGGCGGCGAGATAGGATTTCGAACGCCTGGTGCTGCGTGCCAGCGCTTCGAGTTTGGCCTTGAGCGCGGCGTCGATCCGCGCGGTGACGATTGTGGTGTCGGCCGCGTCCATGCAAGAATCCTCTCATCACGACGATGCAGATGTATACAAATACCTCTTGCTCGTAAAGAACTCGACACAGCTTCTCTCCGGGGCCACAACCGCGACCGCGCAGCGATGACCAACACCCTTTTGACCCTGCACGACCCGGCGGCGGCGCGGCGGTATTACGCCGAGGGCCTGTGGCGCGGCGAGACGCTGTACGCGCTGCTGTGCCGGCACGCGGCCGAGCGGCCCGGCGATTTCGCGGTGCGCGACGGGGCGAGTAGGCTGACCTGGCGCGCGCTGCTGGCGGCGGTCGATGCGGTGGCGGCCGATCTGCACGCGGCAGGCCTCAAGCGCGGCGAGCGGGTGTCGGTGTGGCTGCCGAACCGGGTCGAGTCGGTGGTGGTGTTCCTCGCCTGCTCGCGCCAGGGCTATGTCTGCAACCCGTCATTGCACCAGAACTACACGGTCGCCGAGATCGTCGAACTCCTGGCGCGCATCGGCTCGGTCGCCTTGTTCGCGCAGCCCGGCTACGGCGCCGACGCGCATGCCGCCGACATCTTTGCGGCGGTGGAAGGATTGCCGAACCTGCGGCGGGTCTATTCGCTCGGCGAAGCGCGCGCCGGCGCGGCTCCGTTCCC
>Ga0209726_10005690_pt1 | contig 14935 bp, 16 predicted proteins | sample Subgrocontami54m_FD_187453 | JGI IMG/M metagenome (GOLD analysis project Ga0209726, IMG submission 187453) | Subsurface groundwater microbial communities from S. Glens Falls, New York, USA - GMW46 contaminated, 5.4 m (SPAdes) (version 3) | ecosystem: Environmental > Aquatic > Deep subsurface >... | reverse complement strand
TTTGGTTGCGGGGGCAGGATTTGAACCTACGACCTTCGGGTTATGAGCCCGACGAGCTGCCAGACTGCTCCACCCCGCGTCCGTGTCAGAAACCGACTCAAGCGAGCCCGTTACAGAGGATCGATTATAGCTAACCAATGCAGCCACTGTCAAACGGAAACGACTTAATGATCCTATAAAGGTGATTGTCTTGCAGATTGGAACCAACTGCGGTCAGCAACGCGAATCCACGTGCTGCCCGCAAAGCAGCACTAATTGCCGCGATCAGTCTCTCCGGCGCGCGGACGCCATACCAACAGGCGCGATTCGACCACGCTTACCACCGCATCCAGTGCCAGCGCAAATCCCGTCAGCACCAAAATGCCGGCGAAAACTGTGTTGATGTCGAAAACACCTTCTGCTTGCAGGATCAGATAGCCAACGCCGCGCGCTGAGCCCAGATACTCACCCACCACAGCGCCAACAAAAGCAAGGCCAACCGAGTTGTGCAAACTGGCGAACACCCAGCTCGTCGCGCTCGGTAGATAGACGTGGCGCAACAGTTGCCTGCGGCTGGCGCCGAGCATGCGCACATTGGCCAGAACCACAGGACTCACTTCGCGTACGCCCTGATAGACATTGAAAAATACGATAAAGAAAACCAAGGTCACTCCCAACGCCACCTTGGACCAAATGCCCAGACCGAACCAGATGGCGAATATGGGCGCAAGTATCACTCGCGGCATGGAGTTGGCAGCCTTGATATAGGGATCGAATACCGCGGATGCCGTCGGCGCAAGCGCCAGCCAAAGCCCTATAAGCAAACCGAACACTGTGCCAATTGCAAACGCAAGCATGGTCTCGATCAGAGTGACGCCGAGATGCTCATAGATGCTGCCGGAACTGAACCATTCCCATATGCGCGACAACACCTTCTGCGGTTCACCGAAGAAAAACGCCGCCTGGTTCGCATCGTCGAAATAAAGAGGGGGCAGCAGCGTCGGGCTGGTCAGCGCGTACCAAAGGAGAAACGACGACGCGAGCACAGTCAGCTGGTAGACCTTCAGCTTGATCTTAACGTTGTTGCTGGACATAACCTTTGAGCACCTCTTCCTTCATGGTATGCCAGATCTGCGCATGCAATTCCATGAAACGAGGTGTCAGGCGAATCTCCGCCACGTCGCGCGGGCGTTCCAGATCGATCTTGTACTCGCCGATGGGATGCGTTCTTGGCCCTGCGGACAAAATTACCACGCGGTCGGAAAGCGCGATTGCCTCTTCCAAGTCGTGCGTGATGAACACAACGGACTTGCGCTCCGCCGACCATAGTTCGAGCAGTTCGTTCTCCATCAACTGCCGCGTCTGCACGTCAAGCGCGGAGAACGGCTCGTCCATGAGCAGAATCTCCGGGTTCAAAATGAATGTCTGCGCCAGGGAAACGCGCTTACGCATACCGCCAGATAGCTGATGCGGATAGCTTCGCGCAAAGCCCGCCAGTCCAACGCGATTGAGCCAATCATTGCCACGCTCGAGCGCTTCGCCATGCGCCACCCCGCGGAACTCAAGCCCGGCAATAACGTTGTCGATCGCATTGCGCCATGGCATCAAGGCGTCGGTTTGAAATAGATACCCCGCGCGGCGGTTGATTCCTGTCAACGGTTCACCGCATACCTTGACCGTGCCGCTGGAAGGTTGCAGCAAACCAGCTGCGACGTTGAGCAGCGTGGACTTGCCGCAGCCGGTGGGACCGACTACGCAGACGAACTCGCCCTCCCCCGCAACCAGAGTCGTGTTCTCAAGCGCCGTGTAGCGGCTGCGATCATCGCCCGAGATGAAGGTACAGGTGATGTTCTCCAAGGCGAGCGCGGCAATCATCCGGATTCAGTACCCGCGCAATCTTGGCCGCATTGCACTCAGTTGCAGAGCCGGCCCGCAATATACATTCTCGGCCCGCTGCAGTCGGACCGGAATCGATCGCCTACGGCGTCTGCGACAACCCTCATTTGTATTTCGCATTCGCCTTCTTGACGAATTCGTTGGTATAGGTCAGCTCCAGCTTGATCTGGTTCGGCTTCACCTCCGGATTGAAGCTCGGCAACACCTTCAGCGTAGTTCTCGGACCGGCGTCGGCAATGAAGCCATCGGGGGAAAGAGCCTCCTTTACCTTGCCATAGGCGAACAGGTATAACGCTTTGTCACCTAGGAGATAGTTTTCCGGCACGGTCTTAAGGATGTCCTGCGGGGACGCCCTTTGTACCCATTTATCGGCCCGAACGATTGCGTTCGTCAGTGCCTGCACCGTATTCGGATTGTTGCGTACGTATGCGATCGGCGCATACAAGCACGCCGCCGGCATCGGCCCGCCGAATACTGCTTCCGTGCCTTTTAGAGTGCGTGTGTCGACAATGATCTTTATCGCGCCGTCCTGCTCCAGCTTGGTCATCACCGGATCGGTATTGGAAATGGCGTCGATCTGGCCGCTTTTTACAGCCGCGATCGCGCCCGCGCCGGTGCCGACACCGACTATCGACACATCGCTCGGCTTGAGCCCGACCTTGGCCAACATCTGGTTCACCAGCATGTTGGTGCTCGATCCAGGCGCGGAAACACCGACTTTCAAGCCCTTCAGATCCCTTGCGCTCTTGTACGCTGCTGCCTTGGAGGTCGCGATCCCGACCGACAGCTGCGGCGCGCGCCCCATTAGCGCGAAGCACTGCAGTATCTGTTTCTTGGCCTGCATGTTGATCGTATGCTCGTAGGCGCCCGACACCACGTCGGCGCTGCCACCGACCACGGCGCGCAGCGATTGCGAGCCGCCCGCGAAATCGCTGATCTGAACGTCCAGACCTTCGGCTTTGAAATAGCCGAGCTGCTCGGCAATGGTAAGCGGCAGGTAATAGAAGGCTGCCTTGCCGCCTACCGCGATATGCACCTTGGTCTTTTCCAATGCGCCTTGTGCGAAAACCGACGCTGTCAGCGAAAGTACAAACGCAGCAAGCGCCAGCCTGATCGTCAATTTAGACATCGCTACCCTCCTATGCTATTGCATTGATTCAAATTGGGGTTTTTGATTCGCATACCCTCGCGTCCGACTCGATGCTCACACAGCGCAAGCTGCCTGTCAACGCGATCTACTGTTAAAACAAGCTGAGCTGGCCTGTGCCTGCAGGTGGCTTGAAACTGGTCGTGCGCAAGGTGTCATATCCGCGCCGACTGAAGCCGAAGCGCTGGCTGGCAATGCGAAAACGCTTCTCCTGCAGCTCGGCGTATATGCCCTCACCGCGCATACGCGCCCCAAATCGCGCATCGTTATCGCGCCCGCCGCGCATGTGTCGAATCACGCTCATGACGCGCGCCGCTTTGAGCGGGCAATGTCGCTCGAGCCAATCCTTGAACAAATCCTTCAATTCGTACGGCAAGCGCAGGATTTGATAGCCTGCCATGCTTGCGCCACGGGCTGCCGCTTGTTCCAGCACTGTCTCCAGGTCGTGGTCATTCAGAAATGGAATGATCGGCGCCACCAGAACGCCGCAGGGGACGCCGGCCTGACTTAGCGCGCGCAAGGTCTCCAGCCGGCGCCTGGGCGCTGAAGTGCGCGGCTCCAGCCGGCGCATGAGCTCGTGGTCCAGGGTGCCGATGGAAACAAAGACATGAACCAAGCCTTTTTCTGCCATGGAGGCGAGCAAATCCAGGTCGCGCTCTACCAGCGCGGATTTGGTGACGATGCCGACTGGATGATTGCATTCAGCCAGCAGCTCCAGGATACTTCGCGTGATCTTGTAGTTGCGCTCGATCGGCTGATAGGGATCGGTGTTCGCACCCAGCGATATGACTTCGCAGCGATATCCCGGGCGCGACAATTCCGCACGCAGCAATTGCGCCGCATTGGTCTTTGCAAACAGCTTGGTTTCGAAATCGAGCCCCGGCGACAGCCCCAGATAGGCGTGGCTTGGACGCGCGTAGCAATAGATGCAGCCATGCTCGCAACCCTGGTAAGGGTTGATCGATTGCGTGAAAGGAATGTCGGGCGAATCGTTGCGGCTGATGATGGAGCGCGCCTGAACGAGCGTTACTTCGGTGCGTAAGCCACGCTGTTCCTCGTCGGCGCATTCCCAGCCGTCGTCGACCGGCTCCCGCGCCAGGCGCTCGAAACGGACCGGGGGATTGTTCGCCGCACCGCGACCTTTGAACGAAATCGGAACCGAACGCGCCATGCCCGCCCCCGCCGTCAAATCACCTTTTGCTCGCGCAGCTGCGTAATCGCAGCCGTGTCGTAGCCGTGCGCTCTCAGCACGTCCTCCGTGTGCGCGCCTAGCTCCGGACCAAGCCAGCTGATTTCGCCAGGCGTATCGGAGAGCTTGGGCACAATCCCGGGGACCTTCAAAGGCGTGCCGTCCTCGAGCGTAAACTGCCGGATCATATTGCGCGCCAGATATTGCGGATCGCGCACGATGTCGGCAATGCTATAGATTTTGCCGTTTGGCACTTGGGCCGCATCGAGCAAGCCGAGCAGCGCAACCGCATCGTGCTGCGCGGCCCAGCCGCCGATGATCGCATCGAGTTCGTCCGCGCGCTTGGCCCGCCCGGCGTTGTCGGCGAGCGTAGGATCGCGGCCGAGATCGTCGCGCCCCATCGCGGCGCACAAGCGCTTGAAAATGCTGTCCCCATTGGCCGCGATCAGCACATGCTGGCCGTCCTTGGTCAAGTAGGTGTTCGACGGCACGATACCGGACAGGTTACTGCCGCTGCGTTCGCGCACAATGCCAAATTTGTCGAACTCTGGCAGCGTGCTCTCCAGCATGGAGAACACGGCCTCGTATAACGCCACGTCTACCACCTGGCCTTTCCCGCTCGTGCGCCCTCCGTTCATGTCGCGATGGTGCAGCGCCATCAACGTCCCGATGACGCCGTGCAGCGATGCGAGGGAATCGCCGATGGACAGGTTGGGCCTCACTGGGGGCCGATCGGGATAACCGGTGATATAACGCAGGCCGCCCATCGACTCGCCCACCGCCCCAAAGCCGGCTTGATCACGATAGGGCCCGGTCTGCCCGAACCCAGACAGACGCAGCATGATCAAGCCTGGATTCTCGGCACTTAAGCGTTCATAGCTCAAGCCCCATTTTTCCATCGTGCCGGGTCGGAAATTCTCGATCACGATATCCGCGTCCCGGACCAGTCGACGTACGATTTCCTGCCCTTCGGCTACCCGCAAATCAACCGTGACCGACTTCTTATTGCGCGCCTGCGAATACCACCAAAGCGAGGTGCCGTCATGCAGTTTGCGCCACTGGCGCAGCGGGTCCCCGCCTGGGGCCCCGCCGGTCGCGGGAGGCTCGATCTTGATGACCTCCGCACCGAACTCGGCGAACATTTTTCCCGCAAAAGGGCCAGCGATGAGCTGCCCCAATTCGATGACCTTGATGCCCTCGAGCGGCTTCTTCGCGCTCATAGGGGTCTACGCTCCATCACCGCCTGAGCCAGCGTGCCGCTATCCACATATTCGAGTTCGCCGCCCACAGGCACGCCGCGCGCGATGCGGCTGACCTTGATGTCGCGGCTGCGCAGCAGCTCGCCGATGTAATGCGCGGTGGCTTCGCCTTCGTTGGTGAAATTGGTCGCCAGCACCACCTCGCGCACGATGCCGTCCGTGGCGCGCGCAAGCAGCCGGTCAAGGCCGATCTCCCTTGGACCAATGCCGTCGAGCGGCGACAGCCGCCCCATCAGCACGAAGTACATTCCGGGGAAGGCGAGCGTCTGCTCCATCATCAAGAGATCGGCAGGGGTCTCGACCACGGCGAGGAGCGAGGCGTCGCGCCGCGGCGAACCGCACAGGGCGCAGATCTCCTCCTCGGTGAAGCTATTACACTTGATGCAGCGGCGAATGTTCTGCAGCGCTTTGGCTATGCCTTCGCTGAGTTTTTCCGCCCCCTCGCGATCGTACTGCAACAGGTGATAGGCAATGCGTTGCGCCGACTTCGGTCCGACCCCGGGCAAGCAACGCAGTGCTTCGATCAGCGCTTCGAGTGAGGACGGGGACTTCATCTTGGACAGAAGGACGGATTCAGAACCGAAAAAGCCTCACATACATTGACGGAACGACTGGTGGATCCGTCCTTCCGCCTTCCTCAGAACGGCAGTTTCATCCCGGGAGGCAAGCCCAAACCTGCGGTGAACCCGCTCATTTTCTCCTGCACTGTCGCCTCAACCCGCCGCACGGCGTCGTTAACCGCCGCCGCGACCAAGTCCTCCAGCATCTCCTTGTCGTCGCCGATGAGCGTAGGATCGATGCTGATTCGCTTCACATCGTGCTTGCAGGTCATTATCACTTTGACCATGCCCGCGCCTGATTGTCCTTCCACCTCCACGCCGGCAAGCTGCTCCTGCATCTTGCGCATGTTGTCCTGCATCTGTTGCGCCTGCTTCATCAAACCGGCTAACTGACCTTTCATCATGAAACGCTCTCCTGCCACTTGTCGATTACGGCACGAGGGAATTGCTCCCAGCGTGCTCCTTTGACCAATTGCTGCTACCCGTTCCGCGCTGTAGGGGTTATATGGGCTTGACCGAATTGCCGACGATGGTAGCGTCGAACGTATCCATCAGATCGCGCACGAACGGATCGCCTTGCAGCGCTTCCAACGCCTTGCCCTGGCGCGCCTCGCGCTCACTTTGCGCCTTGACTGCGGCAGTATTGCCGCTTATTTCTCCGATCACTATTTTGAGAACAACGGTCTTGCCAAAGTGCTCCTGCAGCGCAACGCGCAACTTGTCCTGGTACATCTTCTCCGCCAGGTGCCTGCGCGAAACGTCAAGCGCCAGTTCCAGGCTTTCGCCGTCGAAGCTGCGCAATTCACTTTGCTGCGCCAACTGTTTAGCAATGCCGCCGACACCGAGCCGATTCGCAAGTGCCGGCCAGTCGCCATCGAATGCCGGAGCCGAAGTGCTGGCCGCTGCGGCGATCTTGGACGAACCATGCGTGCCCAGTTTGGCAGTGGCCGGCGAACCCTGCCCGGCGTTTCTTGCGCGATTGGTTTCATGCGCCCTTTTGGGGGGCGCAGTTGCCGCGTCTGCAACGGCTTCGATCGGGCGAAAAGCCAGCATGCGCAGCAGGCTCATGCTGAAGCCGGCGTATTCATCCGGCGCAAGTGGCAGGTCGCGCCGCCCGTGCAAGGCGATCTGGTAGTACAACTGCAGCTCCTCTGCATCCAACTGTTGCGCCAGGGCGAGGATACGCTCGCGCTCAGGCAAGTCCGGTCCCAGCGCTTCGGGCGCAGTCTGTGCGAGCGCGACCTGATGCAGCAACCTCGCCAAATCCTGCAGCGCCCCGTCAAAGGATAGGCTGCGCGACTCCATCTCTGCGGCGACAGCAAGCATCGCCTTGAGATCCTGGCGTGCCAATCCATCGAGCAGCTTGAAAAGATAATCCTGGTCGATGGCACCGAGCATGGCGCGTACCGCCGCCTCGCTTACCTTGCCGCCGGCATAGGCGATGGCCTGATCAAGCAGCGATAGCGCGTCACGCATGCTGCCCTGCGCGGCCTGGGCGATGAGCCTCAGCGCCGCCGGCTCGGAGACGATCTCTTCCTCCTTCAGGATGTGCTCAAGATGGCCGTAAATCGATTCGCGCGGCATCTGCTTTAGATTGAACTGAAGGCAGCGCGACAGAACCGTGACCGGAATCTTCTGCGGATCGGTGGTTGCGAGTATGAACTTGATGTGCTCAGGCGGTTCCTCGAAGGTCTTCAGCATCGAGTTGAATGCCGCCTTGGACAGCATGTGGACTTCGTCGATGACGAACACTTTGAAGCGCCCGCGTGTCGGTGCATAGACCGCGTTGTCCTGCAACCCGCGCATGTCGTCGATGCCGGTGTTGGTGGCGGCGTCGATTTCGATCAAGTCGACGAAGCGGCCGCTGTCGATTTCGGTGCAGGCCGAGCAAATGCCACAGGGACTGGAGGTAATGCCGGTATCGCAATTCAGCGCCTTAGCCAGTATGCGCGCGAGCGTGGTCTTGCCCACACCGCGGGTTCCCGTGAACAAATAGGCGTGATGCAGGCGCTGCTGGTCGAGCGCATGGGTAAGAGCGCGCACCACGTGTTCCTGCCCCACCATGCTGGGGAAATTGCGAGGACGCCACTTGCGCGCGAGGACCTGGTATGACATGCGGGAATTCTAGCAGATTGATAAGCACGATCAGTTGCTATTCCCGTGCTCGTCTGCTGCCGGCGCGACGCACCGCCACCCGGCGTTTGCGCCACTATGGCGAGCCGGACCCCCGGCACTTGCAGTGAATAGCTGTGGCTGCTTCCTTCCGGACCTGACCAGGTTCACTATGCCGCAATGCGGGGCGGCCCGCCGTCGCCATTATGACCGAGGTCGCGGCGATCGGCGACATATTTTGACGTAGCGCACGCCGATCCATGGCCGAAAGCCGACCCTGCCCTCCTTATCGTCACTGGGCGCGATTCGCGGACCCCGGCCGCGCGAGAAGCCGACGCAGTTGATCGAGAGAAAAATTACCCCCACTCATTACCAGGACCACGTTCTTCCCGGACAGCCGGCGCTTGAGCTTTATGGCCGCAGCCAGCGCCGCCGCCCCGGCCCCCTCGGCAAGATTGTGGGTGTGCTCGAGCAGCAGCAGGACGGCATTGTGGATGGAGTCATCGTCGACCAGCACAAAATCATCCAAGAATTTACGCATAATTCGCTGCGTGTTCTCGAATGAGACGCGCGTGGCCAATCCCTCCGCGGCGGTTTTCGTATCTGCGCTCACGGGCTTGCCCGATTGCCAGGCGAGTTGCATCGCCGACGCTTGCGCCGACTGCACCCCGATCACCTGAATCGCCGGATTGACTGCTTTGGCGACGATGCCAGTCCCACACGCGCCGCTGCCGGCACCGACGGGGACAATGATCGCATCGACTTCGGGCAGCTCCTCGACGATTTCAAGCGCGTAGGTTCCGACACCGCAAATCAGCAGCTCTTCGGTAGGACCGACATAGCGGCCACCCCGTGCCTTGGCGACTTCCATGATCCACTCGCGCGCACTGTCGTAATCGACGCCGTGGAACAGGACCTCTGCCCCGAGTCCGCGCATCGCGGCCACATTAGCCGGGTTGGCATCATTCGGAACCGCAATTGTCGCCTGAAGTCCATGTGCGCGCGCCGCAAAGGCGATGCTCTGGCCATGGTTTCCGGTTGAAGCGGTGAACAGTCCCGACTTCCGCTCGTGCTCGTTCAAATGGGCGACTAGGTTCACCCCGCCTCTCACCTTGAACGCGCCCACGGGTTGATGATTTTCGTGCTTTACCCACACTTTGGCACCGACCAGTTCGCTCAGACCGAAGTAGTGGTACAGGGGTGTAGGCTTCAGATAGCGGTATACGTGGTGCCGCGCCGCAATGACGTCGCGTAGCGTCGGTATGGACATACTTGTCATGGTCGGGTTCCTGCGCAACACGTTATGGTGAAACCGTCGATTCAGAGCAGGCGTCGCGGCCTGGCGCGCGCATCACGCAGTTGATACTGTTCCGATTCGACCTGATGGGAGAATTTTTCGCACACCATATCAAGAATTCCGGCATCTCCAATGCGCTGAAGAGCATTGCATGCGTGCAAAAGCGCACCGGACCCAAGCCTAGACCTTAGCACCCAATGATCGCGCGAGCTCTCCGGATTCGACCAGTTTCTGCAATTCGCTTGCGCCACCAACGAGCACGCCCTTGACGAATATCATCGGAAAGGTCGGCCAGCCGGTCCACATCTTCAATGCAGTGCGCCGGCGCCAGCCGCCGAGGTAGCTGCCGTATTCCAAGTACTTATGAGGAAGGTGCATTTGCTCCAGCAGCTACCTTGCCTTCTTCGGAAAGGGATTCTGCGCCATTCCAACGACTACGATATCGTTTTGGGCAATGGCAGCCTGTACTTCCTTGACGATATCGGCGTGATTGCCGGCAATCATCTCTCGAATTGCCGGGTGCATATGTGCTTCGTCAAGAATGCTGCGACTCATGCGTGTCTCCCTGGGCAGAAACTGCCTTGCGCCGGGAATATTATCATCGACGGCGGCGCTAAGTTCTGACCGCGGCCGTTCAAACCGGCGACCGGCGCGGGGTATAGACGCGGCACGACTGGTGGCCGCGTTCGAGGAGCGAGCGTCCTCCCGGCCGCCGCAGCACCGTGCGCCTTCTGTCAAGGAACGCGCAGGTTAGGAATCTGCTGTCCGGCCTTTTTCCAGGAGGATATTGCCAATGTCGCGCGCAAGGAGCCGATGATGCGCGGCGCGATGGCACGCCCTGCCGGCGCCTAGGCCGGCGATAGCGCAGCAGAGTCCGCGCGCCTTCGAGGATGGTATGCGTCCTGTAGCGTCTCTACCGCCCGTGTGACGCACGAACACCAGCATGAGATTCCCAAGCTTGTGCAGTACCCACCCTGCGCAAATCCTTCCTCGATCAACCAGCGGGTCAGGTCCTGCGCGCTCGCGCGCGATAGCTTTCGTGCGGCATAGGCTTCGCCGACGCTCGTCTGCACCAGCATGCCAGCGCGATTGGCCATTTTGCGCATGGGCGTGTTATCCGCGAGGAATACCACAAACACCTTGCGCACGCCGCGCACGCGCGCGCACAGCAGCAGCCTGTCGATCAATCTCGTGCCAATCTTCTGGCCGCGCTTGTCGGGCCGGACGGAGAATGCCATTTCACTTTCCCCGGGCCCGCCTACGAGTTCGGCCAATCCGATCAGCTGCGCCCGTTCGTCAAATGCGCCCAAGACCGTGTCGCGCGCGAAGTTCAGGCGGTCAACGTATGCGGAAATTGGCGTATCAGCAAGGGCGGAGCAAAAACGCTTGCGACGGTCTTCCGCGGAAAGGCCGAGGTAGAATGTCCTAACGTCCTCGCGCTCGAATATACTCAGCGGTCGGATTATCATGGCGTGTCGATTTCCAGAATTCTTCTTAGTCCGACAATTTGACCCTTGTATATCATATTGGTGCGACGCAGCAGCATCGATTATGTGATGGCTAAGATAAGAAAAACAAATGACAGGCTTGCACATTTCGCATCGTCAAACAAAGAAAACTATTGCATTGCACCAATTTTTTAGGTATTATTCATTCCACGGGGTTTCTCCTCCTCCTCCTTTGGAATCCCGTCCTCTAGCCGGTGGCATTCCTAGAATTGCCGCCGGCTTTTTTTTGCCCATGTGCGGCACCATCGCAACCTGTCTTGCCGATGCGATGCACCTGGCGCGAAAGCGAAAGTGGCCTGCCAAGCGCACGAAAGAGCGGTGTCGAGGTCAGATTTCCGTAGAGTACGTCGCGCAGCGTCGGCAGCAATTGAAACGTATGTATATTAGGGTCTGTTGTTGACATTCAGCACATGAGCGGTGAATGTCAACAGACCCTAGGCACGGCCCCACGGTAAATTTGCGCTCAAGTGACTTTACGCTGTGGTTGGGGCGGTTGCTGTGTTTTTTGTCATGCGTAAGTAATCGAAGACGAGACGGGTACGAAAGCAGAGCCTGCGCATCAACTCGGCGATAGATTGAGCGGGTTTCTGGAAGGCCTTGAGCACGCCTACCGCGAAGCGGCGAAGGCGAGTGATGTTTTCCGGGCCGAAGCCGGTGCGGATTCGGCTACGATCCTCGTCGTAGTTCCAGTCGATGAGGTAATGAACGCTTTCGATGGCCCAGTGGCCGCGGTTGACAGCCAGCACCCGTTGCGGCGAGGCCTGTTCCGGAGTGCGACTCGTCACCCCCAGCGCAATGTCACGACTGGGCGTGCCGGTTTTTTTATCGATGGATTCACGCTCGACCAGAAAGACCTGGCCGGCATGAGGAAAGTCGATATACGCATTGAGCGCCGTACTGCACCAAATGCTGCGCAACTCGATGCGCCCGTGATCGGCAGATGCAACTTCGACGAAGTCGGCGGGACCGCGCTTCTCAAACAGCAACGCGATATCGCGTTGCAGACCAGGTTGGTTGGCCTTGGCGGTGAAGTGATAATGCGCCTGGCGCTCGACGATATAGCTTGCCAGCGCGCGCTGGGTCAGCAACGCATCGCCGGTGACGTCCTTGCCGGCGATGTCACAGCCCTCAAGCAAAGGGATCGCCATACCAATTTCGTTGGTGCGCTTTTGTTCATCACTCCCGTCTACGGGTAAGGTGCCGACTTTTTTTGGGTGTGGCAGGTCTTCGAGTCATGTCCCACCACGCTCATAATGTGCGTTTGATGCCCTGCCTCGTCGGTGGCATTCTTCATGGTCTTGCCATCGATCGCCAGCGCATCGTCTTGCACTCCCCAAGCCTGATTCCATGCATTGAGCGCCCGATCCAGCGCACCCGGTTCGATGCGTATCAGGCAATCGCGAATGACGAATTCGCTCGGAACGACATAGTGTCCATTCTCGCGCCGGCAGCCGAAGCGCTCGCGCGCTTTCTGTCCCAAGGCATCAGCCCAATCGGAGATGGCCTTGTAACCACGCATGCCGCACAGAATAGCGCCCGCCGCGATGCCTAGCACCACAGGCAGCCGATGCAGTCGCCCCTGAGCGCGGCGCGGATCGGCGATGAGCGTGAAACACAGCGGCAGAGCGCGCATCTGTTGGGCATTGAGCATGATCTTGGGGGCTCCTGTGAGTTGAAGGCGATTTCGATCGGGGTGGGTCAAGCGCGTGCGAGGATCGCGGCACAAGGGGCGAACAAAGACCCGCTTGGGGGCGTCGGTTTCATCGCTGTAGCCTGCCCGGGTACGTCGATACCCTTGGGTCAGTCCCAGTTCAATCCAGTTGGCTGCGCGATAAACCCCGCCATGGAAGCGCCGGGGATCGACAAAGGTCTCCAGCAGCAGCAACGGATGGTCAAACCGCACCTGCCAATCGGACACGATCCGACGCTCAGTCAGCGACAACACCCGCGAACCAATATTCGGCCGGTGCCAGTCGGGCAGGATTAAGAAACGACTGTTGTTGGCGATCAGCTTGAGTCGACCATACTGAGAGCGAAAGTCCCAACCTATCCAGCGATCACGAACGCCGCATTTGAGCGCCGCAGCCGAGATATTCAATTGCGCCACCCATTGCTCCCGCCAGGTCGCGACGTACCACACCGTCTCCCCGATCTTCGGCAGCGCGCCTAGGTAGTGATGCTGCGCCATCTGCTCTCGATAGCGCCCTTCTTCGCCTCGCTCAACCGGACGTACTTGAAGCTCCGAGAGCCCTTTGCTTGTGAATTCCGCCGATTCCATCCGGTGCTTATACCGGGAATCTTTGGCTTTGTCCAGCCTACGGCCCTAACTCTCTGGTTCCGGAAATTATTAGCGGATGGGCAAATTCACCCTGGCGTGAGGTGGCTGCCCTCGGCAAGCTTGATCCCATCGGGTGCTCGGCAGAACAACTCCAGCATGACCGGAAACCGTTCATCACCCGGCTTCTGAAAGCGATAGAACACCGGCTTCCTGGTGTCGCTTGCTTCCCGGATTTCGTAGCGCCCCGCTTCGACGAAGCTCCAGAACACTTCGCCGAATGCAGGGCTGAGCGCTTCGACGTGCAGGACAATGTCCAGGTCCTTCGTGGCACGAAACTCGAGGCCCGCCTCTTCCATCGCGAGGGTCGCAGCCGTCCCGCCGATCAGCACGAACTGGTCAGCGTGGTCGGCGAAGTATTCCCGGAATATATCGAGTCCCCTCACCACGGAAAGCGCTCCTTCAGTTCTTCCAGGGCGAGTTGGATGCGCTCATCGGTGTTGCCCTGAAGGCTGAGCGTCAGGGAGAGCGGATCGACGGTCTCACTCCCCGGGATGATTGCCGGGTTGTAGTGCCAAAGCTCCCATTCGCAGGCACCCGGTAGCTGCTCCGGCAGCGTCTCGATGCCAGCTTGTGTCGCCGCCTTCCACTGCGCTGGGCTAATGGCATATATCGGCCATTGCGGCTCCGCGAGCATGGAATAACGCGCCAACGCGCTCAGGCCAGCCAATCGGGCTTGCCGCGGCTTCCAGTTGCGAATCGGCTGTGCCCAGAAGCGGCGTTTGACGGGGCTACGCAACAACGGCTTCGCGCGTTCCCAGGTTTCCGCCGCAGTGCGCTCCATCCGCAGCCATCGCGCCCTCCCCTCTGTGCGCAATGCTGCAATGCCTGCGGTCGTGAGCTCTTTGACCGCCCGGGAGAGCGTCATCGTGGTGTAGCCCAAGCCGTTGACCACTTCCGCAGGCTGCCACTCGGCGCGCCAAGGTTTGCGCAGCAGGACGGCAATCAGCATCGCCTGCGTCGCCGGACTCAGCACGGTGTCCGGAGCGGCGGGGCGCTGGCGAAAATACTCCCGCAAGTCGATCCCCAAGTCCGGCAGATAGAGCTGGTTGCCCGGCACCATGAATGGCACCTTCTGCTCAATGAGACGCTTGCGCTCGTAGGACGCGAGGGCTCCGGTGACGTAGACAACGGGGATACCGGCCAACTGGCGCAGCTTGTCCACTTGGTTGCGGACATTGGCCAAGCCGGCCTTGCCAGGCTGCTTGTCGATCGCGAGAAGAATCGGGCGGTCCAGTAGCTTCAGTTCCCGGATTTCGAATGCGTCCTGTAGGAAGTACGGCAACTTGCCGGCGCCTGGCCACAACCGAACCTTGGGGGTGATTCCCAAGGTTTCACGCAAATACGCTTGGACGGCAGTGTCCACGGCGCGTGCTGGGGCAACTGTGTCTAACATGGTAAATGCACGATAACACAATAGCTGTTATCGTGCAATACGATGTTATCTAGATCGTCCAAACCTCAGGCGACTCCGCAGGCGATGACACATTGCTCCCGTGCACCACGTTGTCGGCGCGTCGGGGATGTGTATCATCTGCCCGAGATTTTTCAGCCTCTGGCGCCCCAGCGCCGCCAGGCCTCGGCGCTCAGCAGAATTGACCCACCCCGTGCTCACGGAATTGACCCAGTAAGTTAAGTTCGGCGGCCGTCGCG
>Ga0209726_10005689_pt1 | contig 14935 bp, 15 predicted proteins | sample Subgrocontami54m_FD_187453 | JGI IMG/M metagenome (GOLD analysis project Ga0209726, IMG submission 187453) | Subsurface groundwater microbial communities from S. Glens Falls, New York, USA - GMW46 contaminated, 5.4 m (SPAdes) (version 3) | ecosystem: Environmental > Aquatic > Deep subsurface >... | reverse complement strand
GTAACAGGCCGCCGATAAGGGCCCAGCTGCTTCGTTGGCACCCTCGGCCGCACGCTCAACGTAGAGGGACTACGCCTCGCGTGCGGCCCTTCGGGCGCCGCCTCGCACCTGGACCCTTCTCGCCGGCCTCCTGCCGCCGGGCACCGTCTCCAGTGTGGACCCGTGTGCTATACTCAAAATGCTATGAATTCGCCGTTCTACAAGAACCTCGCCCTCTGGATGGTGATCGGGCTCATCGTCATTGTCCTGTTCAACGTTTTTCAGTCGAGCCAGCCCTCGCGCGACAAGCTTGCCTTCTCCGACTTCCTTAAGCGCGTCGAGCAGGGTGAAGTCAGAGAAGTTCTGATCCGCGGCAAGTCCCTCACCGGCAAGCTCGCCGACGGCAACACCTTCCGCACCTTCACGGCCGACTATCCCGACCTGATCAAGGTGCTCAAGGACAAGGGTGTCAAGATCGCCGTCGAGCCCGAGGACAGCAACCCCTGGTTCGCCTACGTGCTCCAGTGGGTGCCCATGCTGCTCTTCATAGGGGTCTGGGTCTTCTTCATGCGGCAGATGCAGGGTGGCGGCGCCAAGGCGCTGTCCTTCGGCAAGGCGCGCGCGCGGCTCATCTCGGAGAAGCAGAACAAGATCACCTTCCAGGACGTGGCCGGCGTGGAAGAGGCCAAGGAAGAGCTGCGCGAGATCATCGAGTTCCTCAAGGATCCGCCTAAGTTCCAGAAGCTCGGCGGCAAGATCCCGAAGGGCGTGCTGCTGGTCGGCCCTCCCGGCACGGGCAAGACCCTTCTCGCGAAGGCGATCGCCGGTGAAGCCAACGTCCCGTTCTTCTCGATCTCGGGCTCCGATTTCGTAGAGATGTTCGTCGGTGTTGGCGCCTCCCGCGTGCGCGACCTCTTCGAACAAGGCAAGAAGCACGCGCCCTGCATCATTTTCATGGACGAGATCGACGCTGTGGGCCGTCACCGCGGCGCTGGTCTGGGCGGCGGCCACGACGAGCGGGAGCAGACGCTCAACCAGCTCCTGGTCGAGATGGATGGCTTCGAGACCAACGAGGGTGTGATCCTGATCGCCGCCACCAACCGCCCGGATGTCCTCGACCCCGCGCTGCTCCGTCCCGGCCGCTTCGACCGCCATGTGGTGGTGGCGCGGCCCGACGTCAAGGGGCGGGAGGAGATCCTCAAGGTCCACACGCGCCGCGTCCCGCTCGCGCCGAAGGTGGACCTGACCGTCCTGGCGCGCGGCACGTCGGGCTTCTCGGGTGCCGACCTGGCAAACCTCGTCAACGAGGCGGCGCTGCTGGGGGCGCGGCAGGACAAGAAGTCCGTCGAGATGATCGACTTCGAGAACGCCAAGGACAAGGTGCTGATGGGCGTGGAGCGGCGCTCCATGATCATCCCAGAGGCCGAGAAGCGGACCACCGCCTATCACGAGGGCGGCCACGCGCTCGTGGCCTACCTCTTGCCGGGTGCCGACCCGCTGCACAAGGTGACGATCATCCCGCGCGGGCGGGCGCTCGGCCTCACGATGCAGCTGCCGACCGACGACCGCTACAGCTACTCCAAGGAGTTCCTGGTCAACCAGATCATCATCCTTCTGGGCGGGCGCGCCGCCGAGGAGATCGTCTTCCAGCAGCAGACCACGGGTGCCGGCAACGACCTCGAGAAGGCGACCGAGATGGCCCGCAAGATGGTCTGCGAGTGGGGCATGTCCGACAAGATGGGGCCCCTCACCTTCGGCAAGGCCGAGGAGCACGTCTTTCTGGGCCGCGAGATGTCGCGCCCGAAGGACTACAGCGAGGAGACGGCCGTCCTCATCGACTCGGAGATCAAGCGCATCGTGACGGACTGCGCGTCGCGCGCGCGGCAGCTCCTCGAGTCCAATCTCGAGAAGCTCCATATCCTCGCTCGCGCGCTCCTCGAGCGCGAGACCCTCGACGGCGAGGAGATCAACCGGATGCTGCTCGCCCGGCCGTTCCAGGAAGCCCCGACGCCCGCCTGATTCGCGCTTTTTCCCCTCGGCATTTCGATACCATTGGCCTCGCCGTCAATGGTATTTTTATTGGCGTGACCACCCCCATCCGAGCGGCTCTGGCAGGGGTGCATCTCGGCGACGGCGTCTCCGTGGCCGTGATGGGCGCGCTCAACGTCAGCCCCGGCTCCTTCTACGCGGGCTCGGTGGTCACGGGGGGCGGCGACCTCCTGCGCGCGGCCGAGCGCATGGCGCGCGAAGGCGCGGTTCTCCTCGACGTGGGGGCCATGTCCACGGCCCCCTACCTCTCCGGTTCCATCTCCGCCGCCGAGGAGGCGGAGCGCCTCGGTTGGGCGGTGGAGATCCTGGCCTCGAAGCTCGAGGTGCCCGTCTCGGCGGACACGAGCCGCGCGGAGCCGGCGCGGGCCGCTCTCGAGGCTGGGGCCGCGATCATCAACGACGTTCGCGGTCTCACTTCCGATCCCGCTCTCGCCCCCCTGGTTGCCAGGGCGGGGGCGGGCGTCATCCTCATGGCGTCGGAACCGGGAGCTGTGGGAACAGGCTCGCCCGTGGAGACTGTGCTGGAGGCCCTCAAAGACAGCTTGCGCATTGCCACCCAGGCGGGTATCCCCGAAGAGCGCATCGTGGTGGATCCCGGCATCGGCTTCTTCAGGCGGCGCGGTCTCGCCTGGCACGAGTGGGACTGCGAGATCTTGGCCGGCCTCGGGCGGCTGCGCGACCTCGGTCGGCCGATCTGCATCGGCGTCTCGCGCAAGTCCTTCGTGGGAGAGATTGCCGGCGAGGCCGATCCCGGCCGGCGCCTGCCCGGCTCGCTGGCCGCCGCGGCGGCAGCGGTGCTGGGAGGCGCCCACCTGGTCCGCGCCCACGACGTTGCAGAGACCGTCCAGGCCGTGCGCGTGGCCGAAGCCATACGCCGCTCCCCCATACGCCGTTCCCAAGGCAGCGCTTGAGCATGTGGCCGGCGCTGCAGGCCTTCCGGGTGCGGGACGCGATCGACATCATCCTCGTCGCGCTCGTCCTTTACCGCGTTTTTGTCATGTTCAAGGAGACGCGGGCCGTCCAGATGCTGCTCGGGCTCGCCGCCCTCATGGCCGCCTCGTTCCTCGCCCACCGGTTCGAGCTGTACGGCACCAGCTGGATCCTCGACAACTTTTGGTCCTTCTGGGTTCTCGCCCTCATCGTGCTCTTCCAGCCCGAGCTGCGCCGCGGGCTGGCGCAGATCGGCGAGAACCCGTTCTTCCGCGTGGTGACGCGGGCAGGGCGGGAGCAGCAGAGCCACCTGCTCGACGAGGTGGTCAAGGCCGCCCAGTCCCTGGCCCGCAAGCGCATCGGCGGCCTCGTGGTCCTGGAGCGGGCGACGGGGCTGCGCAACTTCGTCGAGCTCGGCGTGCCGCTCGACGCCCTCGTTTCGGCCGATCTGCTCGAGAGCCTCTTCCTGCCGTACTCGCCGCTGCACGACGGTGCCGTCTTCATTCGCGGCGGGCGCATCGCCGCGGCGGGCGGCTTCCTGCCGCTCTCCCGCAACGTGCAGCTCGGGCGCGCGATGGGCACGCGGCACCGCGCGGCGCTCGGGCTCAGCGAGGAGACCGATGCCGTGGTGCTGGTGGTCTCGGAGGAGAGCGGCCGAATCTCGCTGGCGGTCGAGGGTCGCATGGAGAGCCCCCTAGACTCCGATGCCCTCCGCCGGCGCCTGGCCGAGTTCTTCTCCCTCGATGCCGCTCCGCTGCCGGCCGACCAGCCCTGGTGGGAGCCGGCCCGCGGATGGCTCAGAAAATGAACTGCCCAAGGACGCGGAACTCCACAGCGGTGTCGATCAATGCGGTGGGGGGGCCTGGGGGAGGAGCGGCGCCGCTCCCCCCCAGAACCTAAATGACCGGCCAACTCCTCACGCGCCACTGGGAGATCAAGCTTCTGGCCCTGGCCTTCTCCGCGGGGCTCTGGGTCTTCGTCATGACCTCCGAGAAGACCAATCTCGTCGTCTCCCTACCGATCGAGCTCGACTCGGTGCCGCCGGGGCTCGTCGTGACGGGCGAGAGGCCAGAGAGCGTCGAGGTGCAGCTGCACGGGTTGAGATCCGCGCTCTCGCGGGTGTCGCCAGACTCCCTCCGGGTCAGGGTGAGCCTGGCCGGCGCCGGCCCCGGTGACCTCGTGGTCAGCCTGGGAGCTGAGCAGATCGTCGTGCCCCCCGGAGTGAGCGTGCTGCGCGTGAATCCTGCCGTGGTACGCGTCGCGCTGGCCCGCAGGCGCTGATGGGCCGCCTCTTCGGCACCGACGGCATCCGCGGCGTCGCCAACGAGGAGCCGTTGACGACAGAGCTGGCCTTCCGCCTCGGACGCCAGCTCGTGGCGACGCTTCTCGAGCATCACGGTGTGGCGAAGGTCCGCCTCGTCGTGGGGCGAGACACGCGGCTGTCGGGGCCCATGCTGGAGGGAGCGCTTGTCTCGGGGGCGCTGTCGGCGGGGGCGGATGTCTTCGCGGTGAGCGTACTGCCGACGCCCGGCATCGCGTATCTCACGCGAAGCCTCGAGGCCCACGGCGGCGTGGTGCTCTCGGCGTCCCACAACGCCTTCCAGGACAATGGCATCAAGATCTTCTCTTCCGAGGGCGCCAAGTTTCCCGACAGATGGGAGGATGAGATCGAGGCGCGCCTGGGCGGCCCGGACGTCGCCCCGAAGCCCACGGGCGCCTCGGTCGGACGCCTGGTCCACTACGATCGGGCCGAGGCCGAGTACATTGCCCATGCGCGCCAGACCTTTCCCTTCGACCTGGGTGAACTCACGCTGGCTCTCGATTGTGCCCACGGCGCCACCAGCCGCATTGCCCCGCGGCTCTTTCGCGCTCTCGGCGCCAAGGTCATTGTCCTGGCCGCGAAGCCCGATGGCCTCAACATCAACCGCAAGTCGGGTGCGCTGCACCCCGAGCGGCTCCAGCGCCGCGTGCGGGCCGCGCGCGCGGACCTGGGGCTGGCGTTCGACGGCGACGGCGACAGGCTGATCGCCGTGGACGAGACGGGGGAGATCCGCGACGGCGACTACGCCCTCGCCATCTGCGGCCGGCACCTGGCGGCGAGCGGCCGGCTCAAGACCGGCACCGTGGTGACCACGGTCATGGCCAACCTGGGTCTCGACAAGGCGCTGGGCGAGGTGGGCATCCGGACGGTGAAGACGCAGGTGGGCGACCGCTACGTCCTCGAGGAAATGGTCAAGACCGGCGCCAACTTGGGAGGCGAGCAGTCCGGGCATCTCCTGTTCCTCGACCACACGCCCACGGGCGATGGCATCGTCTCGGCGCTCCAGCTCCTGGCCGTGATGCGCGAGACGGGGCAGCCGCTCTCGGCTCTGGCATCATGCATGACCAAGTTTCCGCAGGTGCTGGTCAACGTCCGGGTGCGCGAGAAGCCTCCGCTTGAGTCTATTCCGGGCCTGGCCCACTGCCAGGCCACCCGCGAGAGCGAGCTGGGCGCGGCGGGGCGCATCCTCATCCGCTACTCGGGCACGGAAAACCTGGCTCGCGTCATGATCGAGGGCGAGGACAGGGCGCGGATCGAGAGCATCGCTTCGGAGCTGTCGACCATCATCAAAAAGGCGGTAGGAACATGATAGAGATCGCATGACGGAGCTGCCATGACGGAGGTCAAAGGCATCGGCGTTGACCTGGCGCAGATCTCGCGCCTCCGCCGCGTCGTCGAGCGCTGGAGCGACCGCTTCCTTCGGCGCGTCTTCACCGAGGCGGAGATCGCCTACTGTCGCCAGCGCCGCGACCCCATTCCCCACCTGGCAGCGCGGTTTGCGGCGAAGGAGGCGACGCTCAAGGCGCTCGGCACGGGCCTGAGCATGGGCGTCAACTGGCGCGAGTTGGAGGTCCGTCGCGAGCGCGGCCAGGCGCCGACCATGGTGCTGACGGGACGCTCGGAGGCCATCGCGCGCGCCAAGGGCGCCTCGCGCGTGCTGCTCTCGCTTACCCACGACGGTGACTATGCCATGGCCCAGGCCATGCTCGTGGGAGACCTGCCGGATGCCGGGGCGGGCCACAACACCTAGCGTCGTACTCGGTCTCGCGCTCTGCCTGTCCGGCTGCGCGGGGCTCATCGGGGGGAGGGAGCCCGTGTCCGTCGGCGATGCGCCGCGCCCGACTCTGCCGGGTCGGGGCAGCTTCCCAGGGCAGGGTAACTTCAATGTCCAGAAGGGCCGCCCGGGCTACGTCATTGGGGTCCCTCACGGCACCACCGACACCGCCACCGACCTGATCGGCCTCGATCTCGCGCGCAGCACTCGCTTCGGCGTCGTTGTCGCCACGGGTGAGGGCTCGCTCGACGCCCAGGGGCGTCGCTACAACGTCAACCGCCCGACTGAGAGCGTGGCCGGCGATCCGCCGCGCTCGGAACGGGAGACCGAGGCCGCCCGGCGGGTCTACGATAGCTACGGCCGCTCGGTCGCCGAGGCTGCCCAGGGGCCGCTGCGCGTCTACGTCGAGATCCACGGCAACGGCCACCAGGATACAGCTGGGCGCGTCGAGATCGCCACGGTCGGCCTCACCATGGAGGAGGCCTGGCGGCTCAAGACCCTCCTCGAGCTCGTGCGGGACGCCCATCTGCGAAGCCGGCCCGAAGCGCCGAAGCTCGAGATCTTCGTCGAGCCCGTGGATACGCTCCGCTACAGCGCATCGGCCGCCAAATCGGGCGGCCTCCTCGGCCGCTCGGAGAGGTCGCTGCACATCGAGCTGCCGAAGTCGGCGCGCACGACCTACCGAGCGGCCTACACGGCCATGCTCGGGGACTTCCTGATCCAGTGGGCCGATCTCCCGGCCTCCGCGCGAGGCAAGTAGCAATGCGGCCGGTCTTCACGGCCGCCGAGATGCGCGCCCTCGACGCCCGCGCGATCGGGACACTCGGCATCTCCGGCCCCCGGCTCATGGAGAATGCCGGCCGCGGCGCCGCGGCGCTGATCGCCCGCGAGTGGGCGCCGATCAGGGGGAAGCGGGTCCTCGTCCTCTGCGGCAAGGGCAACAATGGCGGCGACGGCTTCGTGGTCGCCCGGCACCTGAAGGCCAAGGGGGCGAGGGTCCGTGTCCTTCTGCTCGGCTCGCGCGCGGAGGTGAAGGGGGACGCGGCCCACGCGCTCGCCCAATGGCGAGGGCGCGTCGAGGAGATCCGAACCGAAGCCGACGCCGCGACGGTCTCGACCGCCCTCGACGGAACCGACCTCGCCGTGGATGCGCTCCTCGGCACCGGGCTCGCCGCACCCGCCCGCGGACTTGCCGCTCACGTCATCGGACGGCTGAACGAGTCGGCGGCACGGGCAGGGTGTGTCGTGGTCTCGCTCGACCTGCCCTCGGGGCTCCACTCGGACGGCGGCGGGCTCCCAGGTCCCGCGGTGCGTGCCGCGCTCACGGCGACCTTCGCGGGCTACAAGCGCTCCCTCCTCCTCTATCCCGCCGCCGAGCATGCCGGCCGCGTGGTCGTCGTCCCCATCGGCATCCCCGAGGCGGAGGTCGGGCGCGGCATCACCACCTTCCTGCTCGACGAAACCTCGGTGAGCGGATTCTTCCCGAAGCGAAAGCCCGACGCCCACAAAGGGACGTACGGACACCTCCTGGTCGTAGCGGGATCGATCGGCAAGAGCGGCGCCGCGGCGCTGGCGGGCCGCGCGGCGCTCAGGAGCGGTGTCGGCCTCTGCACCGTGGCGACCGCGGGATCCCAGCAGCCTATCGTCGCCGGCTTCAGTATGGAGGTCATGACCGAGCCGCTGCCGGAGACCGCGGCCCAGGCCATCTCTTTCAAGGCAAAGGACCGCGTCCTCGAGCTCGCCTCCCAGCGAGACGCCGTGGCGCTTGGGCCCGGGCTCTCCCTGGACCCCGAGAGCCAGGCCCTCGCGCGCGCGCTCATCGCCGAGCTCGACCGGCCCATGGTAGTTGACGCGGACGCGCTGTCGGCACTGGCCGGGCACCTCGACCTACTCGACGGCGCGCCGGCGCCTCGCGTCCTCACGCCGCATCCGGGCGAGATGGCGCGGATGCTCGGAACCTCGGTCGCCAAGGTCCAGGCCGATCGGATCGAGACCGTGCGGGAATTTTGTACCCGCCACCGCGTCCATCTCGTGCTCAAAGGGGCGCATAGTGTGCTTGGTGGCCCCGACGGGCGCGTCTTCATCAACCACACGGGCAATCCCGGCATGGCCACGGGCGGCAGCGGCGACGCGCTGACGGGTATGATCGGCGCCTTCCTCGCGCGGCGCCTCGACCCGCTCGCCGCGCTCCAGGCCGGCTGCGTCCTCCACGGGCTGGCTGGAGACCTTGCCGCAGCCGATCGTGGCGAGGAAGGCCTCATCGCGTCCGACATCATCGAGGCGATTCCGGGGGCGCTCAACCCGGCCGTCCGATGAAGGTCGTTTCACGAAGCGCCCAGGAGACGCAGGCCCTCGGCGAGCGGCTCGGAGCCAGGCTCGGCGGGGGCGACGTCGTGGCCTGCATCGGGCCGCTCGGGGCGGGGAAGACCTGCTTCCTCCAGGGCCTCGCGCGTGGCCTTGGCGTCATGACCGGTGTGACGAGCCCGACCTTCGTCCTGGTCAACCAGTACCGGGGCAGGCTGCCGGTCTATCACGTTGACGCGTACCGCACCGGAAGCCTGACCGAGCTCGTGGACCTGGGCCTCGAGGAGATGCTCCACGGGGAGGGCGTCACGGTCGTCGAGTGGGCCGACAAGCTCCTGCCTCTCCTGCCGCCCCGAACCGTCACCGTGACGATCGCGGGATTGGGCGACGAGCCCCGCCAGATCGAGCTCGCCGGCCCGGCGGAGGTCCTGGCGGGCGTCTGAGAGTGTGGACATTGATCCCGTGGCGAGCCGCGTGCTACGAGAACGGCATGGCCCGTGAGCTTCGGATCGCGGAGTGGCCGGCCGAGGAGCGGCCCAGGGAGCGGCTCTATCACAAGGGCGCTGCGGCCTTGTCCGACGGCGAGCTCCTGGCCATACAGCTCGGCACGGGCATCCGGGGGATGAGCGTCCTCGATGTGGCGCACGGGCTCCTGGCACAGTTCGGCACGCTCCAGGAGCTGGCGGGGCGCGAAGTGGCCGAGGTGGCCGGCGTGCGCGGTGTGGGGCGGGCCAAGGCGGTCCGGCTGGCGGCCGCCTTCGAGATCACGCGGCGGCTTCGATCGCGCAACGGTCACGCGCGGCCGGTGCTGTCCAGCCCCGAGCAGGTCTTCGCGCGCTACGGGCCGCTGATGGAAGACCTCAAGAAGGAGGTCTTCAGGCTTGCCCTCCTCGATGCCCAGAACGGCCTGCTCAAGGACGTGGTCGTCTCCGAGGGGACGCTGTCGGCGAGCCTCGTCCACCCGCGCGAGGTCTTCAAGCCTGCCATCCTCGAATCCGCGGCGTCCATCATCCTGCTCCACAACCACCCGAGCGGCGACCCCACGCCGAGCCGTGAGGACCTGAGACTCACCCGCCAGCTGGTCGAGTGTTCAAAGCTACTCGATCTGCGCATCCACGACCACGTGATCATCGGGAGGGAGCGGTTCATCAGCCTGGCCCAACGGGGAGCGTTATGAACATCCAAGCCGCTGACCTTGGGCTAGCCCTTGGCCAGCTTCTCGACTTCCTTCTTGGAGAGGCCCCGGATGCGCTCCAGGATGCCCTTTACCTTCCGCTCCGAGGTGTGATCGGCCAGGATCAGCTTCTTCGACTTCGTGCCATTGGCGATGTAGGCGACCCAGTCATCGAGGCTCGGCGTCCCCCTCCACACCACCGTCAGCCCGCTGAGCCGCATCCGCTTCCTGCCTTCGACCTTCGCCAGTGGCTTCCGGCTGGCCTCCATACTCACCGTCCCCTCGGCTGCGTGTTCACGTCCTGTTCCGCACCTCGTAGATGCCGCGCAGGTGTCCACCTTGGGTACGCGCACAAACCATGTCAAGGCTTCGTTTCGCCGCGCCAGATGCGGGTTTTCTCTCTCTTCGATCGTGGGACACGCGTGAATGCTGTGTGTCCTTCCACCTATCGAAGCGGTGGACGGTCGGAGCGTCATATATTCGATACGTGACTGCAGAACCGCATCGGACCGTGCATTTTTTCATGGTGTGGATGGCTGTGGATAAGTGGATAACGTGTGGGTTACCGAGAGGCATTGACAAGCGCATCGAGGATTCTTCGCGCCAGGAGCGGGCCGCGCGTGATGAATCCGGTGAAGTAGCCGCACGCCGTCGCGCCGGCCTGGAGCGCCTGGAGGGCCTTGTCGGGCGCGTCAATGCCTCCGGTGGCGATGATCTCGATGCTATCGCCGAATCTCTCGCGCAGGCGTCGCACGTTTTCGAGCGTACGTGCGAAGAGCGCAGGTCCCGAGAGCCCTCCGGCCTTCTGCGAGAGGCGCGGCTCCTCCACGCGGTGCGCATTGCCGCAGTTCACGATGGTGATGCCCGCGTCACGCGCGGAGGGGATCGTCGTCTCTTCATTGATCCGGCGAAAATCCGGCGACACCTTGACGATGATCGGCTTGTCCGTCGCCTTTCGCACCGCGTGGAAGACGTTCGCCAACTCTTGGGGCCGCTCGGACCAGCCGTACACGAGCTTGGTATTGGGCGAGGAGATGTTGATCTCCACCAGATCGCCGAAGGGCGCGAGGCCCTCCACCACGGCAACGTAGCCGTCCGCCGACTCGCCCGCTGCGGCGACGATGAGCGGGACGCGGTGAGGAAGGGACGCCAGCGCGATGCGGTAGGCCTCGAGGCCGGGATTGTGAAAGCCGTTGCAGTTGACGAGTCCGGGCCCCTCGGGCGTGGTGATGCGCACGAGGTTCGGCTGCGGATGCCCCGGGCGCGGTTTCGGCGTGATGCTCTTGGCGGTGACGGCGCCGAATCCGAGCCCCATCGCCCGCCTGAGAATGGTCGTGTCGTAGTACATGGAGGACAGGATCAGCGGGTTCGGCAGCCTCACGCCGCCCAGCGTGATCGCGAGGCGAGGATCGTCGTTGCGGAACAGCGGCAGGAGGTCGAGCGGGACGAGTCGCAGCGCCCACTGGCCGAGCGGCACCGCAATCCGCTCCGGGAGCCGCGCGAGCACGCCGCTGTAGAGCAGGCGGTAGAGGAGATCGGCGGCGCGCTCCATGGTCGTTCCGCCCACATGGTATCCTAGCGCGCGATGGAGTTCCACGACGCAACGGGAGCCGCCGTGGTTCTGCCGGCGCCGCCCCGGCGCATCGTCTCGCTCGTTCCGAGCGTCACGGAACTTCTCTTCGCCCTCGGCGCGGGCCCATCGATGGCGGGCTGCACCGTGTACTGCACCGAGCCCCCTGAGGGTGTCGCAACCAAGGCGCGTGTGGGCGGCCAGAAGAACCCGAAGCTGGACGTGATCCGAGACATCGGTGCTGACCTGGTGGTTGCCAACGTCGAAGAAAACGTTCGCGAGCACGTCGAGACTCTGCGCGGTTGGGGCATCCCGGTCTACGTCACGTATCCCCGGACCGTCGCCGAGGGCATTCGGCTCGTGAGCGATCTCGGCTTGGTAGTCGGGCTGCCGGAGCGGGGGAGGGAGATGTCCGCGGCCCTCGAGGCCGCGCTGGGCGACGTGCGCAGCGCCTGCGCGGGGAAGCCCGCCCGCCGGGTGTTCTACGCGATCTGGCGCGGGCCGTGGATGACCATCAACCGCGATACGTACGCCCACGACATGCTCGCACTGTGCGGAAGTGACAACGTCTTCGGCCGGTCCGCGACGCGCTACCCGGAGGTGACGCTTGAGGACGTCGCCCGCGCCGCACCCGAGGTCATTCTGCTGCCGGACGAGCCGTACCGGTTCCGCCAGGCCCACCTAGCGGATTTCAGTGCGCATCCCGACATCCCCGCGGTGCGACACCGTCGCGTCCACCTGGTAGACGGCAAGCTCGCCACCTGGTACGGCCCCCGCATCGCCGAGGCGTTCCGCGTCCTGCCCCGTCTCATCGCCGGCGAGTAAACGCGGCCACGGTGTCCGCGCTCGGGGTCGCCGCGCTACTCGACTTCGAGGATCATCTCGATCTCGACGGGGATGCCCATGGGCAGCTCGGCCATGCCCACCGCCGAGCGGGCGTGCCGACCGCTTTCACCGAAGACCTCGACCATCAGGTCCGAGAAACCGTTGATCACCTTGGGCTGGTCGCCGAAGCCCTCGGCCGAGTTGACCATGCCCAGCACCTTGACGACGCGCTTGACCTTGTCGAGGCTGCCCAGGAGTGTCTTGGCCGAGCCCAGAAGGTTGATCCCCACCTCCCGGGCGACCTTGTAGCCGTCCTCGATCGAGAGGTCGCGCCCGACCTTGCCGCGCGCCGCCGGCACGCCGTCCACCCGAAGGGGCCCGTGGCCCGAGAGGAAGAGGAGGTTGCCGACGCGCACGCCCGGGACGTAGTTGCCCAGGGGCTTGGGCGGCTGGGGAAGGGTGAGGCCGAGCTCCTTGATCCTGGTTTCCGCGCTCATGAGGGATCCTCGCTGGTGACGGCTGGTGGAGTGATGCGGCGCCCCGCTCTCAGGGCGATTCCGCGCAGAACAGGAAGAAAATAGGCCGTGTGGATCCCTCGCTCCGGTCACTGAGGCACCTGGTGCGGACAGATGGAGCGTCCCGGCGAGCCGGCGGGGTGCTCGAAGCACAGCCAATCGAGAGGACCCCCAGGGCCAGAGCCATTAGCAGAGCAAGTGGCTTCATGCGGATACAGTAGGTTAGCATGCGCTTGGACAGCCCCCGGTCTCCTGTGTAACAATCCAACTGACTCGCCCCATGACCCAGCCAGCTATCCCGTCCCCGGCCGCCACACTCGTCCTCCTTCGAGACCGGCCACCCAAAGAGGTCGAGGCCCTGCTGCTCCAGCGCCATGCCGGGAGCAAGTTTGCCGCCGGAGATTACGTTTTCGCGGGAGGCAAGATCGAAGCCGACGACATGTCCCCCGATGGCGAGGGCTTCTGTCGTGGGCTCACGGCCGGGCAGGCGGCGGTTCGGCTCGGCGGCGGGCTCGCGCCCCGAGACGCGCTCTCATACTGGGTAGGAGCCATCCGCGAAGCCTTCGAGGAGGTGGGCGTGCTTCTGGCCTATGATGCCGGCGGGCGCCTGCTCCGCATTGCGCCCGAGGCCAAGCCCCGCTACGAGGCCTACCGGACGGCGTGCCAGGAGGCCAACCCGGCCTTCTTCGGCATGCTGCGGGCCGAGCACCTGACGCTGGCCACCGACCGGTTGGCCTACTTCGCCCACTGGATCACGCCCGAGGAGCGGCCGCTCCGTTTCGATACGCGCTTCTTCGCCGCCGTCATGCCGCCCGGGCAGGAGCCCGTCGTGGATGGCCACGAGATCGTGAACCTCAAGTGGCTGACCCCGGCCGAAGCAATCGCCGCCTCCAGTCGAGGGGACATCGGGCTCCGCGGCCCGACGATCAAGAACCTGGAGCTGGTAGCAGCCGGTGGCGGACCGGCCTCGATCGTAGTGGAGTCCTTGGGCAGGCGAGAGGTGCAGACCATCAGGCCACGCATGGTCCAGGTGGACGGCAAGCCTCTCGCGGTCCTGCCGGGCGATCCCCGCTGGTACTGAGGGCGCCCTGACCGCCCGCCCGGGGGGGTCTGCTCCTGGCGCTCGAGATGAGTTCGGCGCTGGCCACCGGACCGAGACACTCTTGCTCGGCGGGTCCGCCCTCCTGAGAAATCCTGTGCGTGATTGAGGCTGACAAGCGGAAACTGAGCGTGTCCTTGCGGGTGGTTCGCTTTGACCCAGAAGAGAGGGTGAGGATACGACGAACCTCAAGGCTGTAGGGTCCGCCTTCGTGCACGAGGCCCCGGCCCTCTATCGCGCCAGGTCCTCGACTGAGAAGTCCTATTACCCTTCGGTCCGAGACCTGTGGGCACGGTTACTAGAAATCCGCGGACTGCCTTTCGAGGTCCGTGCTGAGACCAGCGAGCAGCGGGAAGGGGGGCCGGGGGCGGACCAGCCAGATCTCGCCCTCTATGACGAAGGTGATTTCGTGGCCGTCTTGGGGGAAGTCAAGAGGCCGGACATCGAGATCACCCAGATGGCCGCCTCGACGGACCGGAACAACCAGGTGGGGCGTTACCTATCTCGTACGGGTGTCGTTCTACTCTCCAATATCCGCGCCGTCGGTCTGCTCGCCTGCAAACCGGGCTACACGCGCCGGCAGGGGATCCCGGTTCCCCCTGAGGCCCGTGACCTGATCGAGGTCATTGATCTCTGGCCTTCTGAGGCCGCGCTCGCCAAGGGAGCGGCGATCCCCGCGGACACCCTCGGGGAACTCGCGGGACTCCTCGAACGGGCTGTCACCGAGTTTGCGCCAATTGCCGACCCGGCCTCGCTCGCGAGGATCCTGGCCCGGCAGGCTCGAAAGGCCAAGGCGGACCTCCCAGAGCGCTTCGAAGCAGTGGCCGGGCTCGTGTCCGACTACCAGACGGCCTTGGGCCTGAGCTTCGACATGGAAGACGAGCGCGGTTCCGAGTTCTTCCGCTCCTCACTAATTCAGACGGCGTACTACGGCCTTTTCGCCGGTTGGACACTCTGGCATCGAGCCAAGGACAAGACGGCGTTCGAATGGGACAGGCTGGACCGGTATCTTCGCATCCCATTTCTCGGCAAGCTCTTCTACGAATTCAAGCACCCTGACCGCCTTGCCGAGCTCCGCCTTTCGCCCCACCTGGACCGGGCGACGGCGACCCTTGCCCGCGTGGACCACGCCGCCTTCTTCTCCCGCTTCCCCTATCCGACACTCCGGGAGGGCGAGGACGTCGCGAGTAGTGCGCTCACCTACTTCTACGAGCCATTCCTGGAAGCCTTCGATCCTGACCTTCGGAAGGATCTGGGCGTCTGGTACACGCCGCCGGAGATCGTGCGCTACCAGGTGCGCCGAGTGGAGCAGATCCTGCGGGACAAGCTGGGTTGTCGGCGCGGATTCGCTGACGAGCGAGTTGTTGTCCTCGACCCATGCTGTGGCACTGGAGC
>Ga0209726_10005688_pt1 | contig 14937 bp, 15 predicted proteins | sample Subgrocontami54m_FD_187453 | JGI IMG/M metagenome (GOLD analysis project Ga0209726, IMG submission 187453) | Subsurface groundwater microbial communities from S. Glens Falls, New York, USA - GMW46 contaminated, 5.4 m (SPAdes) (version 3) | ecosystem: Environmental > Aquatic > Deep subsurface >... | reverse complement strand
ATGATCGATGCCTGATTGGTCGAGTAATTTTTCCGCTCAGCTGACGATAAACACCCCATGGGTAACAGAGTGTCACCTCTAGGTGTTAACTGTACGCTGGGTTGACAGGGTTCGGCCGTCAGCGCAGGATGAGCAGACAGTCTGCACCTTCCACTGCCATTTCCCCCATCCACGCGGATGAGAAAGGAGCCGTCATGGCCTGGTCGCTTGATCATGTGATCATCATCAGCATCAGCCTGTTGTTCGTCTTCTTCCTCATAAATAAGGCCCCGAAAATTGTGGATGAACTCGCGAAGCGCCATGATGCTTTCGAGCGATATGGCGATACCATTCGGGATTTCAAATATCGGCGGCTTGTCCCCTTCGTTGATCGGATCCCCGTTTCAGCCAATGTCTTGACTGGTTCGCGCCCGATGTTGATCTGGCTGAGCATGTACTGTTTCCGCCATCACTTCTGGCTTGGGTTCACGCTCGCGCCGTACGTTCTCGGATGGTTGACCGATTATCTCGACGGCTTAAAGGCGCGGGCTGAGCATGGTCGCAAACGTCTGCTCCTTGGCAGCAAGTACAAGGAAACAGTTTTCGGGAAGTATTTCGACCCGTTTGCCGATATGCTTGCATTCGCGTTGCAGACCGTGTACTGCTGGCACAGCTACCCGCCAGCCGTGATCATGGCTTTTTCAGGGGCGCTCATCGCCCGAACTATGCTGTTCGGCATCCTCCTGTTCCAACGCCGCCGATCAGTCTCGTTACGGGAACGTCTCAAGTCCGACATTCTGCCGAAAACGATCTCCGGCGAAATGAAGGCGGGTATTATCGCCATTAGCTTCTCGCTCGTCATCATAGGTCCAGACAACGCCAACGCCTTGGCCTGGGCCAGTCGGCTTCTCGTCTTGGCCGTCATAGTCGAGGCCGTAACCCTAACCTATCTTGTCCGGGTTGCGATCCGGATGGCAAATATGAAAGCGGTTGAGCCACTGCAAAAAACCGGCAGTGATTAAGTAATCCACGCCACTACGTTCTTTGAGAGGGAGGATCGTTATACTATGCAAGCGACCATTCTGCTCGTTAGCCTAGTACTCCTGGTGACTTTTATTAAGTTGCACAGGAACGCTCGTGCCATGGCCGCCTTTGGAGTCTATGGCCTACTCGGCAGTGGATTGCTGGGGGCTGACGTTCCATACATCCCGGCTGAATATCACGCAGTTCTCATTAAGATGAGTTGGGTGGCCTTCATTTTCGCTATCGCTGGCTGGGCGTTTCTCTTCAGGAATACGGGACGCAAACGGAAGCACGCTCAAAACGTGGCCTGTGAGGCGCCAACAATTTCTGACCCCTGACCAAAAAGTCGAGGGGTCTTTTTTTATTGATACGTCCCGCATACGCAGTAGCTCACACACATCAACAGCGCGGGATTCGAAACCCACCGGTCGCAGGGTCGCGGTACAACCCGTAGCTAGCTGATTTATCAGTAAAAACAACAAATGCCGATGAATCGGCAAGCTACAATGATACGATGCCCTGCGACCTTATGGAGCAATCGCCCCTTCGCCGCCGGCGGTCGGGTCGCTCGGAACATCGCTGGTGATTGAGGGTTGAGTTACCTTAAGCGCCACAGCGGTAAACGAATCGGTCGCCTGCGCTACAGCTTGATCGGTTAAGACGGCCAGCGATCCGACCTGGTCGGCGGTCGGGGTGATTGAAACTTCAAAATAGGCGGTCAGAGCCGGCAACCGCGACCCGGTTCCAGCCGGAACGCGATTAATGCTCCAGGTAATCGTTCGGGCCGTTGGATCGAAAACAATGTCACCGGCATCGCGGCCGACATTTTGACCGGTCCAGAAAACGCTCGTCGGCAACGTCGTGGTCACGGTCAAGCCATCGGCCTGGTTGGTCGTCGTCGTCAGCGTCCAAATCACCCGGTAACTCGTCGTTAGGCCGACGTTGGGCGGAATCGGGCCGGTTCCATACGCTTTGCCTGAATCATCGGCATACCGTCCTTCGGTTTTCAATCCCACTATGGTTCCGACTTTCGTGACAATGACGGTCGGCGCAACGATGCTGACGAGGGAAGGTGAAGTCGCGATTGCGCTGGCCGTAATCGTCTGGTTGACATCGTTGTCGCTCGCAACCGTTAACGTTTTTTTCGTATTCAGCGTCCACCGGATAACGAGATCCTGATTTGGCTTGAGTAGGGCGAGCCCGGGGACCTCTTTCTTCGTCCAGGTGAGGATTGAATCTTTCAAATATTTCTTAGTGTCGGTCGGGATATCGGCGAGATCGAGCGACGCGCCGGTCATCGTTACGGTCATGGTCACATCAGCCACTTCGGTCTCGCTGTCATTGGCGACGCGCAGGCTGTAGTTCAACTGATCGCCGGGCAGAATAACGCCGCCATCGGCCGCCCCATTGACCGAACCGAGAAGCGAGACGCCTGTTTTAACCAGGATGACCAGTAACGACTGTTCGTCCTGGAGGTCGATGGTGTTGGTCGCCGTCACTAACCCCGCCCGAACGACAATCGGCAGGGTATCGCCAATGTTGCCGTTGACCGTCGCGGTCATGGTAATCTTTCCCTTGGCTTGTTTGGCCAAATTGTCGATCTGCCAAACGGCGTTTCGTTCAATCGCCGCCGGATCTGTTTTCGTGACCGTCACGCCGTCGGGATAATCGGCTTCGATCTGGATTTTTCCGACGTCACGATCAGAGGTGTTCTCGTAATTAATCGTCCAATTGACGGTCGCTCCGGGCGCGGCTTCGGACGGTCCTTCGATTTTCACGTCAAGTATTGACGAGGTGATTTTCGAAGTTCCGGCCGCCGTTTCCTGAAAATCCGAATTGAAATTGACCGTCCGATAGGTCAAGGTGGTTTTAAACGTTCGCTCGGTATTAATCGATCCAATCATCGTCCCGACGATGGTCACTTCCCCGGCCCGACCGCTCTTGATCGTCCCGATCGAGAAAGCGTTGTGAAAATCATTGGTCGGGTCGGGATCGGCGCTGCGAAACGTAAACCCGTCGGGATATTCAATGGTCAACTCGGCGCGGACGAGGTCGACCGGCTCCTGATTTTGATAACGAATGACGACCGTCACGTCGCTCCCCGAAGCGACTTCGGCGGTGGGAATGACTTGAACCTGAACTTTCGTCCCGCTAAAACGCTCGGCCCGGTTAAAGAAAAAGAACCCAGCGATGCTGACTCCGGCCAAGACGACCAAAATTCCAATCGTCCAGTTCCAGGGGTAATGCCGACCCGAAGATTTCTTTAATTTCTGCATGGCCGGCGGCACCGTCTTGGCTGGCGACCCATCGTTCCAGACGTCTTCGAGCTGGTCGGCGGCCTCGCTGATGGGAATTTTCTTGCCCTTTGGCGCCCGGCCGCTCTTGTCGGATTTCACGACGATTTTTTTGCCTGCGGGCGGCCGGACAGGTTCCGCCGGCTTTCCCTTCGCGACCGGAACTTCCTCGCCGTCAGTCTCTGCGGCTTCTTCAGACTGCAAGGCCTCCGTGAACTCGGCGATGGTTTTGTCGTCAATCGGCTCTTCCGTCGGCGCGGTTGGTGTTGGTTTGGCTTTTGCCATATCAAGCAGTGTACCCCGTTAGAGGTCATTGAACAAGTCTGGGGGATTGATATTTGTTTTTACCTGATATGTTTTTATACGCTATTGCACTAACTTTCTGACCTCTAACGGGGTGTACTGTTTTTTTACGCGGCTGACAACGCGGACGCCCGCAAGACGGCCCGGAGGACGCCTTCGCTGTTTAAGGGGCGGTCGATGGTTCGATGGAGCACGTCTTCTAAAACCGCGTGAACCTGGCGGAATATTTTCCGATCGGCTATAATCGGCGCTTGTCCGCGCAGAACATCAATCGCGGCCGGATCAAGGCGAAGAGCCCCGGCCCCGCTTTCAGTCGGATGGAGAAAACCAATTGTTGGCTGATAGGCTGCCGGTTCATCGGCTGACAGCGGTTTGTGACATTTCGCACAACGATCCATCGCCGGCGCGAATCCTTCGTGATCGATCACGCGCCAAGCCTTCCGGCACAGCTCAAGCCACAAGGCTCCAGGCGTTTGCGTCGCCGCTTCGCCGAGCGACTGTAATTCTTGCATGACGAGGTCATACAGCCCACTCCCGACCTGGCCCGGTTTGGTGATTCGTTCGACCAATTCCAGAAACCATTGCGCGGCCACAATGACCGATGAGTCGGTCCGTAAGTTTGCAAAACGATTCAAAATAACACTGCCGATGACCTGGTCGAGATGGCGGCCGTTTGCCAAACTCAAATCGACCTCCATCAACGGCTCAAGCGACCCGCCGAGTTTCGAGACGCTCTTTTTCGTTCCGCGCGCGCGAACGCGAAGCTGGCCATGATCCGGCGTGAGGACGGTAATGACCCGATCATATTCCCGTTCGGGTGAATGACGGAGGATGAGGGCTTTAGTGCGGACGGCGGCCATCTTATTGCCGCGCTAACCAATGTTGAACAATGCCGTTGGCTTCTTGTTCCATTTTCTTCAAATGGATGAAGGTCAATTTTTCGTTGAACAGCTTCACCATTTTCGTGTTCGTGTTCCGCCCTTCGTAGAAATGGATCGGCAAGGAATCTTGGGGCAATGCAAAGACAAAACGGCGAATGCCGGCCCAATACGCCCGGGTCAGGCACATCAAGCATGGTTCCATCGAGGCGTATAAAGTTGCCCCCTGCAACGTCTTTTGTGCAGCGAACGCCTGGTCGACTGCCTTGCATTCTGCATGTTGGTATCCTGGATGAACGTCACTGATACTTTGCGCCAATACCACGCCCTCTCTGGCTATCACCGCACCCGCAGGAAAATGCCCAGCACTCACCGATCGGCGCGATTCTTCAATAGCTTGACGAAGAAGCTCTTGGTCAGTCATGGTCAGTCGGCGTCAACCCTATTACCACTGTCTGCCCGTCAAACGTAATTTCCGCCGTCCGCCCAGCCCCCTCAACCGACGGCGTCACCGCCTTGGCCCGGACTTGTTTCAAAAATTCCTGGGCAAAATGTTCAACGACGTGAGCGGCCATGGTGTTCGGTTGGACGTGGGCGACAATGATATCGCTCGGTTGCAGCCCGGCCTTTTTGCGCAATGAATTGAACTCGCGGACCAAATCACGGAACAACCCCTCTTCTTTGAGTTCATCAGTCACGGTTGTATCAAGCGCAACCGATTCAGCCACCGCCCATTCGACACCAGTCGGGAGGGTTGTCGCTTGGTGCAATTCTTTAATATTCAATTCATCGCGAACAATTTCATCAAGATCCGGGCGAAGCTGTTCGGTCGTCACGACTTGGGATAATGGCTGGCGGACTTTCAAGCCGGCCTTCGCTCGTAAGGCGTGGCTGGTTTCGACAACGCGCCGCGCAGAGACCATGTCTTTCAGTAATTGATCTTCAATTTTTCCCACCGTTGGCCACTCATCGAGATGCACAGATTCGCACTGCCCGCCCATCGTCAGGTAAATATGCTCGGCCAGGAACGGCGTGAACGGTGCCATCAGACGCGACAGTTTCAAGACGACGTGTTTCAACATCGCCGACGCCACAGCCGCTTCGTCGCCTTTCATCCGGTCGCGACTGCGGCGGACATACCAGGTTGAAAGATCAGTCACAAACGCTCCGATTGCCCGACTTGCGCCAGTAATGTCGTAGGCCTCGAGCCGATTCGTTACATCCTTCGTCAACTGATTCACCAACGAATGAATCCAGCGGTCAAGCGGGTGGTGTGATTGTTCCTCATTGGCCCCCTCCTTTTCAAGGAAGGGCGAGGGGGTGGTCAACTGCCAAAAACTCACCACGTTCATTAAAATAAGAAATGTTTTTTTGATACCCTCATCAACAATCTTCGGATCGAAATTCTTCGTGTCCCAGGGTTGGTTGGTCGTGTACATGAACCAGCGTAGAGCGTCGGCGCCATGCTGACCAATAATGGTCATCGGATCGATGTAATTGCCTAACGATTTTGATAGCTTCTTTCCCTTCGCATCATTAATGTGCCCAAGGACGATGATATTTTTATACGGCGGCTCGCTTTTCTTCAGAAGGGTCGAGACAGCAAGCAAAGTGTAAAACCACCCTCGAGTCTGGTCGATCCCTTCGGAGATGTAGTCGGCCGGAAAAGCTTCACCGCTGTTAATTTTTTCCTTGTTTTCGAAAGGATAGTGCCACTGAGCGAACGGCATCGCGCCTGAATCGAACCAGGCATCAGCTACTTCCGGGATGCGTGTCATAGTTCCTCCCCTCCGGGAGGGGAGGTGGCGCGAAGCGCCGGTGGGAAGTGATTGGCTCCCTCCTTTACTAAGGAGGGGTGCAGGCCTACCTGCCGGACAGGCAGGGGTGGTTGAACCACATTTCGGGCACGAATATTTCAGTCCATCAATAAACGGTCGGTGCGGATCAAAACTTCCGTCGGGTCGAAACGCTTGCATCGGCAACCGAAGTTCTTTTGAGCCGCCCTGCTCAACCCATTGCCGGGGAACATATTGCGATTCGGTTTGTAGCCGACTTGCCCAATCGACGACTAAAATTGGATCAGCATGGGAAACGATCACGATTGTTTCGCCATCGTGGCGCGCATCGATCTCATGCAAGGCGGCAAACATCCGAGTTCGAATGTCATACCACGTCTCGGCGTTTGGCGGTGCTTGTCTGAACCGGTCGATGGTTTTGGCATAGGCCTGATATTCAACGTGGGGTTTAGTATCATACCCGGTTCGGAATTCATTGAGGCGATCATCAACGCGCGGCTTGATCTTGAGTTTCTTGCCAATAATTCCTCCTGTCTCGACTGCTCGCAAGAACGCCGAGGTGTAGATCGCCGTTGGCTTAGCCTTGGCCAGAGTTGTTGCGAGGCTGGCAATTTGTTCTCGACCCTCATCGGTCAGTGGGTATTTTTTACTCGTTGCAACTTCGCTACTGACCAGGCCAAGCTCATTATTTTCCGACTTACCGTGCCGCACGAAGATATACCGATTCCGCGCCGGTAAACGATCGAGCAACGCTTGATATGAACCCAAGCATTCCTGATGTCCGCACTGGTCGCAAGTCCAGATCGGGATCGGCGTCCCCCAGTACCGCTCCCGCGAAATCGCCCAGTCCTTCACCTCACGGAGCCACTCGCCGAACCGGCCTTCTTTAATGTGTGGCGGGTACCAGTTTATTTTTTCATTGTTTTTGATCAGCTCATCGCGGAGTTTCGACATTGTTATGAACCACGACGTCTTCGCGTAATAGAGCAATGGATGCTTGCAGCGCCAGCAAAATGGATAGTCGTGTTTGTACTTTTCAATCTTGTAGAGCTTCCCGTGCTCCTCCAGCCAAGCGATGATTTTTTTCTGCGTCTCACCTTTTGGATCTTTTACTTCCAATCCCGCCCATGGTTTCACAAGCTCGTTAAACTTCCCTTGGAGGTCAACCGTATGGACTTTCGGAAGATCGAGTTTCTTGCCGAGATTAAAGTCGTCTTCACCGTACATAACGGCGGTATGGACGACGCCGGTACCGTCTTCGGTCGTGACGAAGTCAGCCCCGACAATTGTGTAGGCATTCGTGGGAGCCCCGCCGTCGGCCTCTGTAGGGGCGGGTTTGAAACCCGCCTCTACAAGATCGGCGGGGCCGCTGGCTTTACCCGTCGGGGGGGTACGTAAATCAACGAAATCGAACAGCGGCTTGTACTTTTTTCCTATCAATTCTTTTATTGGTACTAATTGCTCTTCCTTTTGACGGCTTCCAAAAACATGTTCTATTCGTTCCTCGGCAAGAATGTATTTTTCACCGTTTTCTGCAGTAACTTTAAAATAGGAAATATCTCCACCAACCGCGCCGACCGCCAATGCCACATTTCCCGGCAACGTCCACGGCGTCGTCGTCCAGGCCAGAATGAAAGTTCCCGGTTCATCGACCAACTCAAATTTCACGTAGACCGAATCCTCTTCGATGTTTTGATACCCTTGTGCGACTTCATGCGATGATAACGCTGTACCACAGCGCGGGCAGTAGGGTACGACTTTATAATCCTGCACCAAAAGTTTTTGATCCCAGATGTTTTTGAAGATCCACCACAGCGATTCAATGTACTCCGGCTCGTAGGTGATATACGGGTGTTCCGTGTCCAACCAAAAACCAACCCGGTTCGTCATCTTCTCCCACAGGTCTTTGTACTTCCAAACCGACTCTTTCGCCTTGACGTTGAATTCGGCGATCCCAAATTTCTCAATGTCTTTCTTGCCGGACAGGCCGAGGGCTTTTTCGACTTCAAGCTCAACCGGCAATCCTTGGGTATCCCAGCCGGCTTTCCGTTCAACATGATACCCCTGCATCGTCTTGAAGCGCGGGATGATGTCCTTAAAGGCCCGGGTTTCAACGTGGCCAATATGCGGAATGCCGTTGGCCGTTGGCGGGCCTTCGAAAAACACAAACCGTCCTTTTGGCGCCGGTTTGGCCAGAGTTTTCTTGAATATCTGCTTATCGCGCCAGTCCTTCAGGATCTGCTCTTCGAGTTCGGGGAATTTGGGGATGGCCATAAAGTTGCGATATATCAGATCGCATGTTGAGTTTACAGGAAGACGCATGTCGGGTCAATTCACCTCCCCAACCCCTCCTCAATCGAGGAGGGGTTGGGGAGGTGAAGAATTTTTGCAAGCTTGGTTAGTACGTTTTCCAAATCGTATACGACCTCCTCATTCCTAAAACGAACCACGCGAATCCAATGGTCATTTATTTTTTCTGTCCGTATTTGATCATAGACGATTTCGGCCCGATCAAGGTGCGTGTCCCCATCAATCTCTATAACCAACCGACGGGCGGGACAATAAAAATCAGCAATGTAAGGACCAATGCCAAACTGTCGACGAAATTTGAGACCGTAAAATCTTTTCGCCCGGACCGCCTCCCAAAATACACTCTCTGCTGTCGTTAAATACCGTCGCAACTCTCGACGTCGTTCCAGACTATCAAACCGATTATAAACGCGTAGCATATGGCTGAACATAGCCTTGCCACCTATCATAAACACAGTAACGAAAAATGAGGTAGCGGTCAAGAAAAAACCCCATTCGATATGGGGTCAGTGCGGAGCGGATTTCAAACCCAGGCGGTAGCCGATGAAGGAGACGCATCGGTGCACCACATAATACACCAAGAACATGAAGAGTACGGCTGACCAACGGGTGATAAACGCTTCGCGGAACCATGGCCAATCAACCATGGCCGTCAGGGCGAACCCACCGATGACCGCGTCGAATTGATCGATGATCGGCCAAGCTTGCCCGCGCTCAAGTCCGCGGCGTCGCTTCAGGTACGACTTGAGCAGGTCGCCAAGCAAAGCGCCGGCGGCGAGGGTAGTAGCGTGAACGATAAAAGCGGTGAATGACAGTCCCCACAGATCGTAGAGCTCGTGGCGCTCAAAGGCGATGGCCACGACCACTAGGCCGAAGGTGAGCATCACAGCAAAGAAGAGTCCGCCAAACAGCCCCGGCCAGGTTTTGCCCGGTCCGAGTAGCGGTCGGCCGTCTGGCGCAACCAATCCGAAATCGATCGGTTTGCCGCCGCGTCCGAAGGCGACTGGTAGCATATTAGCGTAGACAAGCGGCTGACTCAGCCAAAGGATAACCAGCGCGTTGGCAAAGAACATGACGCCTCCCTTCTGCGCCGAGGCGCAGGTCGGGGTGGACACGACAAGATCGAATTGGCGCAAGCCTACTCCATCACGAATTCGCCGTCAATGTTACCCGATTGCAATCAGCTTTTTCCGGGCGGTTTCCCCCTTGATAATATGGAGCGAGGACTTTGGTACACCAAGATGCCCGGCCATTAAGACCAGGGCCGCTATGTTCGCTTTTCCTTTTTCCGCCGGCGCGGTCACGCGGATAATCAATTCACCGTTCTTGGCGATAACGCTATTTTCTCTCGCCCCGGGAAAAACTTTAACCCTGGTGTTTTGCCGCATCGCGATAGACAGCCAACGTCTCCCGCGCCGCCTTCATCCAGGAAAACTTTTTAGCCTGTCGTCGGCCGGCGGCGGACATTTTCTTCGCTAAGGCCGGTTTCGTCAAAACATCACCGAGGGCCTGGACGATTTCGGCAACGTTTTCCGGTTGAACCAGCCGCGCGGCCGCGCCGGTCACTTCCGGCAGTGAAGCCACGTTCGTCGTGATGACCGGCACGCCGAGCTGCATCGCTTCGAGCACCGGCAAGCCGAAGCCTTCGTAGCGGGTCGGAAAAACAAAGGCCGCCGCGTTGGTCATCAAGAGGATTTTGTGGTTATGGGAAACGTAGCCTAGGTTCATGATTGATGGCAACCGAAGCGTCTTGAGCAACTTCATGATTTCATCGCTCTTGTACCCGAGACCGCCGGCAATGACCAGGGCAGTATTCTTGACCGCCACCGGGTTCACTTTGGCCAGCCGCTGCCAGCCGTGAATCAAGGTAACTAAGCTTTTCCGCGGCTCGATTGTCCCAACGTAGAGCACGTATCGTTTCGGCAACCGGTGGACTTTTCGGATATCGACTGTGCCGTCTTTCAGGCTTAACAAATCCGTGTCAGCGGCCTCATGGACAACTTTTATTTTCGTTGACGGAATGCCAAAAAGATCGCGAAGATCGCGCTTCGTCGCGGCCGAAATGGCGATGATGCGGCGGGCTTTCTTGAGGGTTTGCGGGACGAGCAGCCGGGTCGAGGCGATTTGGGTTGGGAACCACTCCGGGTGTTCGTAGATAGCCAAGTCATGGACCGTGACCACCGCGGGTTTGGTATACGTCAGCGGCATGACATTCGCCGTCGCATGAAACACGTCAAGCCGATCGCGGGTCAGCCACGAAGCGAACAGGAGATGCGAGTAGGCAAAGGGCAGGAGTTTGCTGTACCGCGAAAATGGCAACCGTCGGGTGGTAACCTGACTATTCTCAAAATTGTCGGTCACCGCTCGGGGCATACGATGGTCGAAATACAAGACATACTCATTGTCGCGATCTATCTCTAAGAGCGCCTTCACAATATGGAAGGTATAATGGCCCACCCCGGCTCGTTCGCCGGAGATTGGATTCAGCATCGTGCGGCAATCAATACCGATGCGGAGTGATTTCTTGGGCAGACGTTTTTTCTGCATGGTAAAACTACTATACCACTTGCAGGCCGGTAAAAACAGCGTGCCTTGGTCTGGACGCAATCGTTCCAATCCGGATTCTTACGGCGTGGCGGGAGTTTCCGAAGCCGTCGGCGAAAGCAGCTTGAACTCAACCACCTTCATCATCGTTTCCATGGTCACGTGCTGGCCGTAGAAATCACGATAATGATTGAGCATTTCGGCCGGACTTTCGAAGCGCTCATGGCCGAGCCAGTCCGGTTCGCTGATTTCTCCGAATTTCTTCTCCCGGACATTCGTGATTTCAGCCGTGGCAAAAACCTTGCCCGTCTCCCATTCGATCAGCTCTAACTGATCGCCAACAGTCAGGTGTTTATCATCAAACAAGCGCCAGGTGGTGGTTTTTTCACCATCCAAAATCATTTTGGCCAGGTGGTGGCGGAACTTCAGGGACTTCATGTCTACATTGTATCTGGAACTGAGACTCCCATCAAGCCCAGGGTTTTTGCCAGCACCATTTTCGTCGCCTTGACCAAGATGAGCCGCTGCGGCCAAACCTGATTGTTGTCAATCACCCGGCTGTGGGTATAGTAATCATGGAACTTTGCCGCCAAGGCCATCGCGTAAAACGGCAGCTTTTGGACTTCGTATGATTCCCCGATTTCGGCCACGAGCGGCGGAAACTCAAATAACGCTTTTGCCAGCGCCGTTTCACTTGGGTGAATCTCGGCCCTGCCGGCCATCGGTTTCAGTTTGACGGTTTTTTTCAGAATACTGCTGATTCGGGCATGAGCGTATTGAACGTAAAACACCGGATTTTTGTCCGAATGTTCCTTGGCCAGCGACAAATTGAAGTCCATATGGCTGTTCGCGGCGTGCATCAGGAAAAAGAATCGGGCGACATCTATTCCCACCTCATCAACTACTTCTTCGAGGGTCACATACGTTCCCGCCCGTTTCGACATTTTTACTTCCTGGCCGTCCTTGATGAGTTTGACCAGCTGGAGAAACTGGATATCAAGTTTCTTGGCATACCCAAGCGCCGACATACCCGCTTGTAGCCGGCCTTCAAAACCATGGTGGTCGGCACCAAGAAACATTATTTCCCGATCGAACCCCCGAATCGCAAACCGATAGTAGTGCAAAGCAACATCGCCCATGATGTAGGCGTACTTCCCGTCGGATTTCACGATGACTCGATCTTTATCATCGCCAAACGCCGTCGTCCGAAACCAGGTCGCGCCATCTTTCGTGTAGAGAAGATCATGATTCTTGAGTACATCGAGAGCCTTGCGATCAAGTTTTTTTTGATGGAGCGTGCTCTCCCGAAACCAGGTGTTGAAGGTAATCCCCAATTTTTTATCGACCACCCGTTGGATGTCCTTGACCATTGTTTCCAGCACGCGTTTTTTGATCCGGTCCCGCAACGCAGTCATATCCCGGATCTTCAGTTTTTCGATTTTTAGCTTGGCGGCCAATTCCGTCACATACCCGCCCTGATAGCAGTTGTCCGGGTAGTCGGTCGGAATGCCCTGCAATTGAAAATAGCGGCGAATGACCGACTCGGCCAAAATATTGACCTGATTTCCGACATCATTAAGATAAAATTCTCTCCAGACTTTCCAGCCGTTCAGAGTCAGGACATTGGCCAGCGCGTCGCCACCGAAGGCGCCCCGGCCATTGCCAAGCGTCATCGGTCCGGTCGGATTGGCCGAAATAAACTCGACCAGGATTTTTTTCTGACCGCCGGACGTGTTCACGCCGTACTTCGTGTCTTTCAAGATCGCTGGAACCTGTTGTTGCAACCACCCGGGCTTAAGAAAAAAATTAATAAACCCTGGCGGCGCGACTTCGGCTTTTTCCAACATCGGCGCCATTCCTAACTGAACGACCAGGTGCTTGGCCACCTCGAGTGGCGGCTGTTTGACGTGCGGAGCCAACCGCAAGGCCACCGTCGAAGCATAATCACCGTGTTTCACGTCTTTTGCCGGTTCAACCGTCACCTCAACACCAACGATGTCCGGATAGGCGCGGCTGATCGCTTTCTCGAGCATCACGCGAAGTCGGTCGTGCGGTAGAATCATGGTAGCAGTATACAACAATTTTTCCCTCCTCACAGGAGGAGGGTTAGGGTGGTACAGAAAAATCGATACTGCTACACTATCCCCATGCCGTCATACGCCGATAACCGAGACGCAAGACATCAATACGAAATTCTCGAAACCCTCGAGGCCGGGATTCAGTTAACCGGCGCCGAGGTCAAATCGGTGAAAAACGGCAACGTCAGCCTGAAAGGCAGTTACGCCACGGTCCAGAACAATGAACTCTGGTTGCTGAATATGCACATCGGCGCCTATAAACCAGCCGGCCAAAGCCCACACAACCCCACCAGAACCCGCCGGCTTCTCGTCCGAAAAACTGACATTGAACGCTACATTGGAAAAAGCAAAAGTGAGGGACTAACGCTGTTTCCGCTCTCCGTCTACAGCAAACGTGGCCTCATTAAAGTTGAACTCGGTCTCGGACGCGGGAAGAAGAAATACGACAAGCGCGCCAGTATCAAGAAGCGCGAAGTTGAACGCAAGATCGGCCGAGCGATGCGGGTGAAAGAATGAAGAAAAAATCTACCAGCCAAATTACAATCCGAAGAGCCAGGAATAGCGATCTGCCGGAAATTTTTCAATTGGCTGAGGCTCGCGAACTTGCCCCACCAAATAAACCATTGGCCGAACGCATTTGGATTCGCGATCATCTACGAGCAAAACAAATTCTCCTCGTCGCCGTTAACAAAAAAGATATTATCGGTTTTTCCATGGGTGAAAAACTTGTTAGCCAAGTGGTTATTCACCATCTGCTAATTGTGCATCATCGCTGGCGTCGGCAAGGGGTCGCAACAAAGCTGTTGCAATCTCTTGAGAGAGAAGCTAAGCGACGCCGGGCTTCGTGTATTCTAGGCTACGGAGTTGTTTCATCTAAAGGCATTCACCGCCTTTTAAAGAAACATCATTATCAGGCTGGATCGCTTGTTCGCGAATACCAGAAATTCTTATGAGCCTCCTGCACTCACGCAGTGGCCAGCTAACGGTAGTCATCATCCTGATAGGCGTTGCGCTCAATATTGTCCAAGCCTGGCAAAACTCACCGACGTCAGATGAGCCGGGGCACTTGGTCAGCGGCGTCACCCAATGGCGCGACGGAAATTTTTCGTACAATACGCCTCATCCCCCGCTGACAAAACTCCTGGCGGCAATTCCGGTGTTGTTTCAACCAGACACGACGGTTCGATTTAAGAACGATGCTGGGAAAAAATTCAGTGACCTCGACGCCGCCAATGATTTTCTGTATCGCAATTTTATGGACATTTTAATTCTGCTTAGCATGTTCGAAAAACTCTTTTGCTTCCTGAGATATGAGACAATGAATGTTTAAATTAATTTAAAATATTTCTAGGAAATTTTTTCCATTATTTCCAAAATTGTGTCCCTCTGAAATAATATTTTCCGAATAAATTTTTTGGAGCTCAATGCATTTTTTGAATCGCAATTTTAGTGAGATTTTAATTCTGTTTAGCTTGTTCGAAAAACTCTTTTGCTTCCTGAGAGAAGAGACAATGAATGTTTTAATTAATTTTAAATATCTCTAGGAAATTTTTTCCATTATTTCCATAATTGTGTCCCTCTGAAATAATATTTTCCGAAGAAATTCTTTGGAGCTAGATGCATTTTCTGGATCGCAATTTTACCTCTATTCTAATTCTGTTTAGAGTATCCGAGCAGCCCTTTGGCTTCCTGAGATACGGGACAAAGAAAATTTTACTTAATTTAAAAAAAT
>Ga0209726_10005686_pt1 | contig 14939 bp, 14 predicted proteins | sample Subgrocontami54m_FD_187453 | JGI IMG/M metagenome (GOLD analysis project Ga0209726, IMG submission 187453) | Subsurface groundwater microbial communities from S. Glens Falls, New York, USA - GMW46 contaminated, 5.4 m (SPAdes) (version 3) | ecosystem: Environmental > Aquatic > Deep subsurface >... | reverse complement strand
CGGCAAAGGAGCCGCGGCGAGCCGCGTCTCTACCGCTAGCCGGAGAGCCCCTGCTGAAACCGGCTCGCGGATCCGATCGCCAGCAACCCGCGAGCCTTCCCGTGCTATGCAATCCTTTCAACGGCAGCATGACCCGCCTTGGGATACATCTGCGCAATCATGTGTTCGTCATGTTTTGAGAGGTGAGTATTCAGCGGTGTGGGCCTGCCGTCCGTGAACAGCGAGCCGTCGAACTGATACAGCATGATCGACTTCCGGTCAAAGCGCGTCGCGCTGATCCCGTTGGGCGAATACTTCTCCAGAATGTTCTGGTCAATATCGTCCTTGCTCCAGTAGTTCGGAGGCCCCGAGAACGCCTCGTACACCGCCTCCCGGTTCCATTTCAGGTGCTCGGTGGGTGACTGATGTTCGTGGATGCATCCGAGCGCATGCCCGAATTCATGCACCACGACCCGCTCGTATTCCTGATCGTCGGTGTCATCGCGCAGCCAGCCGAAGTTCATCGTCGGCTGGTACTGCGGGAAGTAATCGGCGATCAGGCAGTCGGTGCCAATGGCCGACCAGGAGCCCGAGTCCGCCTGAAACGAAATGCGGATCTCGGCATCGGGGTCGTCGCCAAAGTTGAGTTGGAGGTTAGCGTAGTCTTCCCACTTGCGCGCGTTGTCCTGGACTTTCTGCCGCTGCACGTCGTCTCCATCCAGAAACCGGCAGCGCAGCGTGTGGCCATTGTCCCACTGCTTCTGGACGATAATGGCCATCCTCGCGACGGTAATCGGATGGTTCGCGTCCAGCTCTCCCAGGTTCTCAATCTTGGCCACGTGCTGGCCAAAACTGGCCCGCGGAGACACGTCTTTGGCAGTGAGTCCGGCTTTTGCTTGCAAGGTGGCAGCGTAACGTGAAACTGCGGCCCGCTGCGCCATCGAGCGCGCAGGCGCGTAGCTCTCGGGAATGACCCGATCGAAACAGATACGACGGACTTTCTCTTTTTCTGATTTTTCAGACATGGTGCCTCCAAAAGGATTGAAGATATTTGGGGCCCGGGCTTTCTGGTTGGGAGTGGCACCGCGAAGGGAAGGTCGAGTGCCTGGGGAACTACCCCGAGTTTTACTCCGCGGCCCCCAGCCTGTCAAGCCGGTTTGAAGGTGGCTGATTTGCGGGCGGCATAATCCGGAGTTGGAGCTGATTCTGGGCGGCGCAACGCTAACATATGCCGCCCCTCTCCGGGGGCTGGAGTATGGCGAGTCTCGCTGCTCGGGTTGCCACGGAGTTTTCCTCGGCATGTGCCGAGGGGTCCGCCAGATACAGCTCACATGGCTAGAATGCAGAGGTGAAGCTTGCACCTGGGAGCTACCGCGGGCGCCTTGCTCCTTCGCCCACCGGGCTACTGCACATCGGACATGCGCGCACGTTTTGGATCGCGGCGCAGCGGGCGAACGAGCGTCAGGGGACGCTGATACTTCGGAACGAGGATCTCGATCCGCAGCGTTCGCGGCCGGAGTTTGCTGCCACCATGATCGAGGATTTGCAGTGGCTGGGCATTCGCTGGAGTGAAGGTCCGGACTGCGGCGGCCCGCACCGTCCGTATTCACAGAGCGAGCGGCGGGAGCACTATCTCGAAGCCTGGCGGCGGCTGCGCGCCGCTGGCTTCATCTATCCCTGCACATGTTCGCGCAAGGATCTGGCGCAGGCGGCGAGCGCGCCCAACGATGCCGACGACGAACCGATTTATCCCGGCCGTTGCCGGGCGCGGACCGACGCTTCCCAGTTTGTCGAGCCAGCAGGCGTGAACTGGCGGTTCCGCGTGCCCGACGGCGACCAGCTTGCATTCACCGACCTGAATCTCGGTCCGCAGCGTTACGTTGCCGGACGCGATTTCGGCGACTTCCTGGTGTGGCGGCGCGACGATGTTCCCGCCTACCAGCTGGCGGTGGTGGTGGATGATGCGGCCATGCAGATTACGGAAGTGGTTCGCGGCGCTGACTTGCTGAAGTCCACGGCACGGCAGCTCCTGTTGATGCGGGCGCTCGACTATCCTGCGCCAGAGTATTTCCACTGCGAACTGGTGCGCGATGCGTCAGGCGAGCGGCTCGCCAAGCGGCATGATTCACTTAGCATCCGGCACTTGCGGGAGAGTGGGATGCCGGCAAAGAAGGTTCTTGACATGGCCGGGAGGCTAGCAGGTTGCTGAAAAACCATTTTCCGACCTGCATCTTGACCTCGGCGGCTAAAAGCCGGTATTCAAAACAAGCCAGTTATCGCAGCGCTGAAGCGCTGCGCCGCCCAAAATCAAGTGCAACATCGACTTGTTCGGCACCCTGCTAGGACTTCTGGAAGAACCTACTCTTACGCCCCAAAAGGCCAGTTACAGAGGTAATTAGGGCCGCATCGCGGCCTCCCGCTAACATCGCCAAAGGCTTCGCTTGCGAGCGGATGCCGGGAGGCGTTATGCGCCGAGTTTCGATAGTCGTGCCGATGGTGTTGCTGGCGATGGTGGGCGCGGCTTACGGGCAGTCGCTGGGAGATGTGGCCCGGCAGACCCGTCAGAAGCAGAAGGCCAGGGGCGCCGCGGCCAAGAAAGTCATCTCCAACGAAGATCTTCCGGCGAGCTCGGACGTCAACCCCGGTCCGCGTGAGAGCGAAGGAAAGATGGAGGCAGTCTCCTCGGCAAGCGTTCCCTCCAGTGGCCAGTCAGCCGAGCAGTGGAAGAGCCTGATTCTGGCGCAGAAGAACGCGATCGCCAACCTGCAGGCGCAGATCGACAAGCTGAGCTCGTCGGTTCGTTTCGTGGAAGCGAACGCTTACTACAACGGAGTGCAGTACAACCAGCATCAGGCGAAGAAGCAACAGCAAGCAGAGCAAATGAAGATCCAGCTCGCGGAACAGAAGAAAAAGCTCGAAGAGATGCAGGACGCCGCCAAGAAAGCGGGCATGGGCAGCGCGGTGTACGACCCGTAGGAGCTTGTCCCAAACGGATTTTTCTGTTGAATCGGGACGCTCTTCTATTCATCCTACGTACGTGGACTCCGACCCAGTCTTTCTCACCGCGGAATGGCGCCATCTCGCCATGCTGAACTATGAAGTGGACCCCGGTTTGCTTCGCTCCTTTGTGCCGGCCGGAACCGAGCTTGATCGCTGGAATGGGAAAGTTTTTGCCAGCCTGGTTGGATTTCGTTTCCTGAAAACCAGGATTTTCGGTTTCACAATTCCGTTTCACGCGAACTTCGATGAAGTGAACCTGCGGTTTTACGTGCGGCGCCGGGTGGGCGACGAAGTCCGGAGAGGAGTTGTTTTTGTAAAAGAGATTGTTCCCCGCCGGGCGATTGCGTTCGTGGCGCGCACTTTCTACCACGAAAACTACGTAGCTTTGCCGATGGCGCACGAGATTCGCTCGACCGGCGACAGCGGGCTGGCGGTGGCGTACCGCTGGCGCACCGGGACCGGCTGGAGCGCGCTCGGGCTCGAGGTACAGGGCAAAGCGGAACTACCGAACGACGGCTCTCATGAACAGTTCATCACCGAGCATTATTGGGGCTATGCCGCCCAACCGGACGGCGGGTGCGTTGAATATCGCGTGACCCATCCATCGTGGAGAGTCTGGTCCGCTCGTCGCGCGGAATTTGAGGGCGAGGTCGAAGAGCTGTATGGAAAGGAGATCGCAGCGGTCTTGCGTGGGACACCGGTGTCAGCGTTTTTGGCCGAAGGGTCAGCGGTAACAGTGATGCGTGGGAGGAGACTGTAACCGTAGTCAGGGGCGGATTCCCGATCAGCCCCTGAAGAGTGTGCGTGAGAACTCCTCTTTCGCCCCGCTGGGGCTTCCTCGTTCCCACTTGCACCCACGGCTTACGCCGTGGGCTGTATTCTGACGCCGCTTCGCGGCTAGGAATCGCGAACTCCGAGCCATTACTGAACTGGTTGCTCGAAGCTCGTGGCTCGCAGCTCGCAGCCGAGTTTGGTTTTCACCTCTGCAATCTGACCTCTGACCTCTGCAATCCCCCGGGCTCAAAGCCGCATCCCAGAACGGTTTCCAGAGCGCGATTGATCCAAATTGGAACGCTTTGGCCCGAAAAAGCTTCGTTTTTGGCTGGTTTTTTGGGGGTCTCTCACTAAAAACCGCATAAAATCTGCACAAAACACTACTTTTCCACAGGCGAATGCGATAACATGCAGTCGTTCCACAAGAAAAATCTCGTCTGTCCCCCAAGGAGGACTCATGGCTTCTGGTATGACCAAGACCCAACTCACACGTCACCTGGCCGAGAAGCTCGGCACCAACAACAAGACCGCTGCAACGTTCCTCGAGCACCTGGCTGACACCGCGATCAAAGAGACCAAAAAGAACGGCGTGTTCGTCATCCCCGGCCTCGGCCGCCTGGTGAAGGCGCATCGCAAGGCCCGTATGGGACGCAATCCGCAGACCGGCGAACCGATCCAGATCAAAGCCAAGACCGTCGTGAAGTTCCGCGTGGCCAAGGCCGCGAAAGACGCAATCGCCCCGAAGAAGTAAGTGTGGTTGTGTGGGGCGGACACTCTTGTCCGCCAAAAGTTGGCAGCGAAAAGGCCGGCCGTGCGCCGGCCTTTTCGTTTTGAAGCAGGCTGCGAGCTCCGAGCTGCGAGCCACGAGCGGTTACTTCCCGCTAACTTGAAGCTCTACGGGCTCTGCCCGCACTTTCCCTTGCTTAATCACCAGCCTCCCCAGACTGACCAGCAAGTGAAAACGCCGCGGGCCTGCGCTGCCGGGGTTGAAATAGAGGACGCCGTTTCTTTCTTCTATTTTCGGCTGATGGCTGTGGCCGTAGATGACGACGCGGAATCCGGCAGCTTCAGGCTTCAAGTCGAGCTGAGCCAGGTCGTGGAGCAGGTAGATCGAGACGCCCGCGACTTCAACCAACTCGGTTTCGCACAGGACCGCCGCCCATGGCCCGCGATCCACGTTGCCGCGCACGGCGGTCACGGGGGCGAGTTCGCGCAGGTGGTCGAGGATCTCGGGATCGCCGACGTCTCCGGCATGCAGGATGCGGTCGGAGCCGCGCAGAGCTGCCATGGCCTCGGGCCGCAGCAGGCCGTGGGTGTCGGAGATGACGCCGATTCTCATTTGCTCATTCGCGCGTCCCCCTACTCGCGATTCGTCACAATCCCACGGTGGTCAAGTCACAGACCAGTCCCGGTCAGACTCTTCTATACTGCACGAGACGGACACCATGCCGGAACCAGCTCCCAACCTCCTGGACCCGCTGCGGCGCTACTGGGGCTACCACGAATTCCGCCCCAAGCAGGAAAGTATCATCCGCAGCCTGCTGGCGGGGCGCGATACTTGCGTGGTCATGCCCACTGGGGGTGGCAAGTCGCTCTGCTACCAGCTTCCGGCGGTGGTTTCCGGCAAGACGACGATAGTGGTTTCTCCGCTGATCGCGCTCATGCAGGACCAGGCGGCACAACTGGCACAAATGGGGATTCCAGCGGCGGCCGTAAACAGTTTCCAGACGTCATCCGAGTGCGGCCGGGTGATGGCGAACGCCAAGCGAGGCGACTATCGCCTGCTGTATCTTTCGCCAGAGCGCCTGGCCCGGCAAGATACTTTCGACTGGCTGAGCCAGGTTCCGATTGGATTTTTTGCGGTCGACGAGGCGCACTGTATCTCGGAGTGGGGGCACGAGTTCCGGCCCGACTACCGCCAGTTGAGCCGGCTGCGCACGCGCTTTCCGGATCTGCCGATTGCCGGCTTCACGGCGAGCGCGACCAAGCAGGTGCGCCACGACATCCTGAAACAGTTGCAGCTGCGCAATCCCGACCTTTATATCGCCAGTTTCCACCGCGAGAATCTGCGCTACATCACGCGCGAATGCGAGTCCTACACCCAAATGGAACTGCTGCTGCGCGCGCTGCGGCATTACACCGAGGGCAGCGTGATCGTGTACGCACCGACCATTGCTCGCGTGCAGGAAACAGTCGAGCGGCTCCAGGAAGAAGGCATCGGGGCGGTTCCGTATCACGCCAAGATGGAGGCGCCGATGCGCCGTCAGAACCAGGAGCGCTGGATGTCGGACGAAGTGCGCGTGCTGGTCGGCACCATTGCTTTTGGCCTGGGCATCAACAAGCCGTCGGTGCGCGCCGTGATTCATCTCTCACTACCGAAGTCGATTGAGCAGTATTACCAGGAGGCGGGACGCGCGGGACGGGACGGGCGACCGGCGGATTGTGTCCTGCTCTGGAAGAAACAGGACCACGTTCTGCTGGAATATTTCATCGGCAAGATTACCGATGAGGCAGAGCGCGAGCGGTCGTGGGAGCGAAAACGGGTGATCGCCCGGTTTGTAGATTCGCGGAGCTGCCGTCACCGGCAGATCTGCGTGCACTTCGGAGAGACACCCAAGTGGAACCGTTGCGCCAGTTGCGACAACTGCGGCGCCGTGCCGGAGTGGCTGACGGAGCAGAAAAAGATTCCGGTGAGCGTGCCCCCGCCGAAACGAAAGACTTCTTTCCCGCAGCCGGCGGCAGAGGGTTGGCGGCCCCGCGTGGCGGCGCTTGCCGAGTACGATCCGGGACTGGCGGAGTATCTGCGCGAGTGGCGGCGTACCATGGCGCGCGAGCAGAAAGTTCCCGCTTACGTCGTGCTGCACGACAGCACACTCGAAGAATTGTGCCGCCGGCGCCCGACGACGTTAGCCGGACTTCGGCAGGTTCCCGGCATCGGGGAGCGGAAAGCCAATGTCTATGGAGCCGAGATTCTTCAGGTGCTACGAAGCTTTGACCAGGGAACTCTCGCGGTCGCGCAAGCACCGAAGGAACCGTCCCCGGCCGAACAAACGCTTGCGCTTCTCAACCAGGGCGCTAGCTTCGAAGAGATTGCCCGTGCCCGGGAGCGCCAGGTTTCGACGATCGTCTGCACGGTGGCGAACCTGATCGAAAGCGGCCGGGTGGAACTGCATCCGGAGTGGATTTCGCCGGGCGCTCAGGCGCATATCGAGGCCGCGTGCGGCAAAGTAGGGGTTGAACGGCTGACGGAGATCAAGACCGGCGTACCACCTTTCGTCAGCTTCAATGACGTCCGGCTGGTCGTGGCGCATTTACGCGCGCAGCGCCGGATACGCGAGAGAAGTGCGTGACCCCAGCGAAGTTTGCAACCGGAAATCCATTTCCCCCTTGCCTGACGTACTATTGTCGAACGGTTAAGTTCAGTTAAAACAATTTTCAGGAGAGAGAAAGAATGAAACCCAGAATTTCCTCTTTGTTGCTGCTTCTTGCGATCGCCTTTGCCTCGGTGGCTCCGGCTTATGCCGCGATGCCCCCGGAGCAGGGAGGCGCTCAAGGTCCGAGCCTCTACAAACGCCTCGGCGGCTATGACGCACTGGCCGCTGTGACCGACGACTTTCTCGGTCGGCTGTCCACCGATCCGCAGATCGGGCGCTTTTTCAAGGGCACGAGTGCCGACTCGCAGAAGAGAATCCGCCAGCACGTAATTGATTTTCTCTGCAACGCCACTGGCGGTCCCTGCGCCTACACCGGACGCGACATGAAAACCGTACATACCGGCCTCAACATTACCGAGGATGACTGGAATGCGTCGGTCAAGCACCTGGTCGCCACGCTCGACAAGTTCAAGGTTCCTGAGCGCGAGAAAACTGAGGTTCTGGGCGCGGTCTCGGGCCTGAAGGGCGATATCGTGGGGCGATAGGTGCGAAAGGGATGTAGCGCCGGCCGCCGAGGGCGAGGCGCCCTCGGGACAGCCGGCAAGAGCTCGCCCTGAGCGAAGTCGAAGGGTGCCGGCGCTACTGTCTAACCGCTGCTATTCGTAGCGCAGGCTTTCGACGGGATCGAGCTGGGCGGCTCGGCTGGCAGGAATGGTGCCGAAAATAATGCCGACTAAAGACGACACCACGATCGCAATGATGGCCGACAGGCCCGAGATCGGAATGCGGTACTCGGTGAAGAAGCGGACGGAGAAGGGAATGGCGAGTCCGATGAAAATGCCGATCAGGCCGCCGATGAGCGAGATCAGAACGGCCTCGGAAAGAAACTGAAAGCGAATCTCGCGATTGGTAGCGCCGATGGCCTTGCGAATCCCGATCTCGCGGATGCGGGCGCTGACGGTGGCCAGCATGATGTTCATGATGCCGATGCCGCTCACCAGCAGCACGACCAGCGCCACCGCCAGCAGAACCATGGTCATTGCGTTCGCGGTCTTGTCGGCCACTGCGACCAGCTGCGTCAGGTTCTCGACCTTGTACACCGATTCCGGCCGGTGCCGGGATTGAATCACGCGCAGGATCTGGGCCGTCACGGGCACCACCAGCGACGCGTCGGTGGTCGAAAAGAAAATCTGCTTCACCGTGGGCGTGTCCTGGAAATAGCGGATCACGGAGTAGGGGATCAACATCGTGTTATCGCTCACTTCCGATTGCCCGAAAGTGTCCACCCGCTCCCGGAAGATGCCGATAATGGTGAACGGCAGACCGCTCAGCTTGACCGTCCGGCCCAGTGACGCCTGCTCCGAACCGTAGAGTTGCAGGGCCAGTTTGGGTGTGATGAGACCGACCTTGTTGTGGGCCTGCGAGTCTTGCCTGTCAAAGAACCGCCCGGCGAGCACGACCAGGTTACGAACCTGCGCGTATTCCGGGTAAACGCCCATGATCTGCAGGTCCCGCTCTTTCCCGTTGCCGACCGGCACGCGCTCGTTCAGGGGGACTACGGGCGAGGCGGCGGCGATGCCGGAAATCTGGGCCTGGACCGCAAGCATGTCATCAATGGTCAGCGCGTCGTTGCCGGTGTTGGTAATGCGCTGCCCGCCGCTTTCATATTCTGCATAGATCCAGTTGGAGCCGATGGCCTGAATCTGGTTCAGAAGGTACTGCTTGCCCGTGAGGCCAATAGTGGTCACCAGGATCAGAGACGCAGTTCCGATCACCATGCCGAGCGCGGTCAGGGCGAACCGCACCTTGTTGCTGATGAACGTATCGTAGGCAAAACTGAAGATCTCGCCCAGCGCCAGGTGGGCCCGACCGTTGCTTGTGGGGGGCGTATTCATCTCTGAAGTTAGATGCTACGGAGAGTTGGGGGAGGCTGCAAGCTTTCGCCGAAGTCCGGCAGGGTGCATTGACCCCGGCTTCCGGCGGCAGGTATTCTCCTCGCGTTCTCAAAGGTTGGCGGCGCGCGCTGAGGCAGCCGCGGAGAGAGGCGCGTTCTGAGCATGAAACGGTTGGCGGGCCTGCTGGTATTGACGGCGCTGGCGCTGCTGATCCATGGCTACCATCCCTATGCCGAAGATGCGGAGATCTATGTTCCCGGCGTCCTGAAAATCCTGGATCCAAGCCTGTTTCCGGCGAATGCAGAGTTTTTCGGCCAGCACGCGGGACACACGCTGTATCCGAATCTGATCGCCGCTTCGGTGCGGGTCAGTCATCTGCCGCTGCCATGGGTCGCATTCCTGTGGCAGATCGCTTCTATCTATCTTTTTTTGGCGGGAACGTGGCGTCTGGCGGCAGCTTTGTTCGAGGAAGAAAGGGCGCGCTGGGCGGCGGTGGCTCTGATGGCAACGCTGCTGACGCTGCCCGTTGCCGGGACCGCGCTCTACATTTTCGACCAGTATCTGAATCCTCGGAACCTGGCAGCGTTCGCGGCCCTGTTTGCAGTAGCGGAAGTGTTGCGCCGCAGATACGTGGCGGCGGCGTTGTGGCTTGTTTTCGCTGCCGCGGTGCATCCGCTGATGTCCAGCTTCGTTATTGCGTTTTGCATGTGGCTGATGGTGCTCGACCGCTACCAGCCTCGGGCTCTAGGGTTCGCCACGCTGCTTCCCTTTGGCATTACCTTGGATCCCCCACCCGCTGCTTACCATGAGGTCGCCCTGCGGCAGCCGTCTCACTACATCCTGCGCTGGCATTGGTACGAATGGCTGGGGCTGATCGGCCCTGTGTTTTTGTTCTGGTGGTTCGCTCGGCTGGCGCGGCGCCGGGGAATGCACATGCTGGAGCTGGTTTCGCGTGCGATGGTCCCGTTCGTGCTCGTGGCTTTTGCCGCGTCGCTGGTTTTTTCCCTCCCGGCTCGCTTCGAGGCTTTGGCCCGGCTGCAGCCATTGCGTTGTCTCGCTCTGTGCTACATGTTGCTGGTAGTGGCCGGAGGCGGGTTGCTGGGCCAGAACGTAATGAAGGATCGCGCCTGGCGCTGGCTCGTCCTGTTTATTCCGCTAAGCCTCGGCATGTACTCGGCGCAGAGGCAGTTGTTTCCTGCCAGCGCTCACATCGAATGGCCGTGGGCACAGCCACGCAATCCGTGGGCGCAGGCCTTTGAGTGGATTCGCGCCAGCACCCCAGTCGACGCGCTGTTTGCGCTCGATCCCCGCCACATGGATCTGCCCGGCGAAGACGAAATCGGATTCCGCGCCCGCGCCCAGCGCAGCATGTTGGCCGACGCCGTCAAGGACAAGGGAGCGTCCACCATGTTTCCGCCGCTCGCGGTCAAGTGGCTGGAGCAGGTCGAGGATCAGAAGAATTGGAAGCAGTTTCAGAAAGAGGACTTTGAACGGCTGCGGCAGAAGTACGGCGTGAGCTGGATCGTGGTGGAGCAGCCCGGGCCGACGGGGCTGGAGTGTGCTTACGAAAACTCGGCGGTGCGGGTGTGCCGGATAGGTTGAGGCGCGGTCGCGTTCAGCCTCTCGGTGAGGACGCTGGAACGCCGCCGTTGTAGTAAACCTCGGCGCCGGTTTCCAGCGTCTTTCCTTCTTTGCTGAAAATGGCGCTGTGCGCGATCCCCGCTCGCTCGAGGGCGAAGCGAAGAGTCGTCCCGATCACCCCCAACCCGTACTGCACGCTCCGGCGGAAATTGATCGAGGAGGCTTCCTCGAAATACTTCGTCGGACACGATACCTCGCCGATGCGGTAGCCAAAATGTACGCACTGCGCCAGCATCTGGTTGTCGAAGACGAAGTCATCGCTGTTTTCGCGCAGCGGCAAGCGGGTCAGCACCTCGCGGCTGAAGGCGCGATACCCGGTGTGATACTCGGAGAGCTTGATCCCCAGGAACAGGTTTTCAAACGCGGTGAGCAGGCGGTTGGCGATGTATTTGTAAGTCGGCATGCCTCCGCGAAGCGCCGTGCCGCCAATGATGCGCGACGCCAGCACTACGTCATACACGCCGTAGGCCACCATGCTGGCCAGCGCTGTCACGAGCAGGGGCGTGTACTGATAGTCGGGATGCACCATGATGACGACGTCGGCCCCCGCCGCCAGCGCTTCCCGGTAACAAGTCTGCTGATTGCGTCCGTAGCCGTAATTGCGGTCGTGGACGTAATACTGCAATCCCAGCCGATGAGCGATTTCGACGGTGCGATCGGAGCTGTGGTCGTCCACCAGGATGCGGATATCCACCAGATCGGGCAGTTCCCGCACCGTAGCGTCCAGCGTTTTTTCCGCGTTGTAGGCGGGCAGCACCACGGCGATGCGCTTGCCGTTAATCATGTAAGAATTGTCCTTTTTCTTGTTCCTTTAGATGATAACCGGAGGCTGCACACTCTCAAAATCCAAGAGAAGCCCTGTCAGGGTGCGCCGCTTGTTAAAATCAGATTGAACACAGCGATCGCACAAGCCGGCAGTCAGGTTTTTACTTCTGCAATCTGCCTTCTGACTTCTGCAATCGAATCATCCATGTCAGATCGCACGCTATTTGAGAAGGTCTGGGACGCCCATCTGGTCACGTCGCCGGAAGGGCAATCGCCGCTTCTTTATATCGACCTGCACCTGGTGCACGAAGTGACTTCGCCGCAGGCCTTCGATGGCCTGCGCGCCAACGGCCGGCGCGTTCGTCAGCCGCTGCGGACGGTGGCGACCGTGGACCATAACGTCCCGACCACGCCGCGTGGTTTGCCGATTGCGGATCCCATCGCGGCGAAACAGATCGAAGCGCTGCAAAAGAACTGCCGCGAGTTCGGCGTTCCCTTGTTCGACATAGACTCGCCCGAGCAGGGCATCGTGCACGTGATAGGGCCGGAGCTGGGCATCACGCAGCCGGGGATGACCATTGTCTGCGGCGACAGCCATACCTCGACGCACGGCGCTTTCGGCTCGCTGGCCTTCGGTATTGGGACGTCGGAGGTCGAACACGTTCTGGCCACGCAGTGCCTGCCGCAGAAAAAGCCGAAGACAATGCAGATTGACGTGCGCGCCAGGTTGCCCGAAGGCGTAACGGCGAAGGACCTGGCGCTGGGCATCATCGGCCAGATCGGGACCGACGGTGCGACCGGGCATGTCATCGAATACAGCGGCGAAGCGGTCCGCGGACTCTCGATGGAAGGCCGCATGACGCTCTGCAACATGAGCATCGAGGCCGGAGCCCGCGCCGGAATGATTGCGCCCGACGAGACAAGTTTCTCCTACGTCCAAGGGCGGCGCTTTGCACCGCAGGGAAAAGATTGGGAAGACGCGGTGGCAGCCTGGCGCACTCTCGCCACCGATCCGGGGGCGAAGTACGACCGCGTCGTCGAGATCGATGCCGCTTCGCTGGCACCGTTCGTTACCTGGGGAACGAATCCCGGGATGGTGGTGCCGGTGACCGCGCGTGTTCCGGAGTTAACGAGCTTCGGGCAGGAGGCCGACCGCCGCGCTGCTGAACAAGCGCTGGCATATATGGATTTGCAGCCGGGAACGCCGATTGAGCAGATTGCCGTGGACCGGGTCTTCATCGGCTCGTGCACGAACTCCCGCATTGAAGACCTGCGCGCCGCCGCGCGAGTGGCCAAGGGACATCACGTGAACCCGAAAGTGCGCGCCATGGTCGTCCCCGGATCGCAGGCGATCAAGCACGCGGCCGAGCAGGAAGGGCTGCACCGCATTTTCCTCGAAGCTGGCTTTGAATGGCGCGAGTCGGGATGCTCGATGTGCCTGGGAATGAATCCGGACATCCTGCAGCCCGGCGAGCGCTGCGCTTCGACCAGCAATCGCAATTTCGAAGGGCGGCAGGGGCGCGGGGGAAGGACACACTTGGTGAGCCCGATGATGGCGGCGGCGGCGGCGATTGCGGGGCATTTTACGGACATTCGGAATTGGAAGTTTGAGGAAAAGCGAGCAGCGAGCAGCGAGTAGCGAGTCATGCAACCCTTTCGAAAACATACCGGCGAAGTGGTCCCGCTCGATCGCGTGAATGTGGATACCGATCAGATCATCCCTAAGCAGTTTCTGAAGCGCATCGAGCGCACCGGATTCGGAGAATTTCTGTTCTATGACTGGCGCTTTTCGGGAGATGGGACGAAGAGAGCCGACTTTGTCTTGCACCAGCCGCGCTACCAGAAGGCGACGATCCTGGTCGCGGGAAAGAATTTCGGCTGCGGCTCCTCCCGCGAACACGCTGTGTGGGCGCTGGCAGATTACGGCTTCCGGGTAGTAATTGCGCCGTCGTTCGCCGACATCTTTTCCAACAACAGCCTGAAGAATGGGCTGCTCACGGTGACCCTTACCGACCAGCAGGTCGCGGAGATCATGCGCCGCGCGAAAGAGACTGCGAACTATCGGCTCTCGATTGATCTCGAGAAATTGCGCGTGGAAGATGGCCACGGCTTTTCGGCGAATTTCGCGATGGACGAATTTGCGCGGCATTGCCTGCTGAACGGGCTGGACGACATTGGCCTGACTCTGCAACATGAGGCAGCGATCACGGCCTACGAAGCGAAGCATCCGGTGCGGGGAGGGATGAAGGGGATTAACCGAGCCGTTCGGTGATTCATCACAAATATGCTGTGATCCAACTCATAGCGCTGGCCCGCAGAATATCTACACTAGGGGCGCGCAGATTCTGTTTGTGGAAGGTGCTTTCAGTGGGGGTACTGAATACGTCTGCGAAACGTTGGACGGCCTAGCAGCCCGACCGGTTCGAGTCCGACTCCTTCCGCACGGCTTCCAACGTGCTGAAATCCTTAGTAATCGGCCTCTTGACTCGCAACGTCCCCCGCCCTATTCTAAAACTGGTTTCGCAGACGTGTTTACAGGGCCTCGCTTCGGCGAGGCCCTTTGTGTTATTCGAACAGTTGCAGTAGCCGACACCCATCTGACGCGAACCCGCCGCAAGTTGTAAACTCTTGAGTTTCACAAGTAGCGCCGGCTTCACGCCGGAACGAAATGCACGAACCGGAGTCCTACGTGAAAAGACTGTTCTCGCTCAGCCTGGCCTTGTTCACTCTGGTCTCAGCCCTCGCGGCTCAGACTGCGCCTCCCAAGCAACTGACCATCCCGGCGATCTTCGCCGAGGGTGGTCTGACGGGGCGCGCTCCCGAAACCATCAAGTGGAGTCTCGACGGCGCCAAGGTTTCTTTCGTGCAGCGCGACGACAGCGGCGAACACGGCGAGCTCTGGTACGTGGACACCACGACCGGCGAAAAGAAGGTCCTGGTCAGCGAGTCCAAGCTGACCCAGCTCTCGCCGCCTCTCAGCAAGATCAAGGACGAGCGCGAGAAAGAGCGCGTCACCCGCTATCACGTCGCGGCCTATATCTGGTCGCCCGACTCCAAGCACCTGCTCTTCGACTCCCAGGGACAGCTCTGGTACTTCGACCTCGGCACCGGGACCGGCGTGCAACTCACGGCTTCGCCCGATTCGAGCGGAGACCCGAAGTTTTCGCCCGACGGCAAGCGGCTGGCCTACGTTCGCAAACACAACCTCTACGTGCATCCGGTCTCGGGCGAGGAGGGCGAAAACCAAATCACCCGCGACGAGAGCAAGGACAAAGATAAGGACAAGGGCAAGAAAGACGACAAAGAAGACAACATCCTGAACGGCGAAGTGGACTGGGTTTACGCGGAAGAGCTGGCGGTGCGCAGCAACTACTTCTGGTCGCCCGAGGGGCGCGACATCCTCTACCTTCAGATGGACGAGACGCGCGTCCCCACCTACCCAATCACGGACTGGATGCCGACCCATCCCAAGGTCGATGCCGAAAAGTACCCCAAGGCCGGGGACCCGAAT
>Ga0209726_10005685_pt1 | contig 14940 bp, 15 predicted proteins | sample Subgrocontami54m_FD_187453 | JGI IMG/M metagenome (GOLD analysis project Ga0209726, IMG submission 187453) | Subsurface groundwater microbial communities from S. Glens Falls, New York, USA - GMW46 contaminated, 5.4 m (SPAdes) (version 3) | ecosystem: Environmental > Aquatic > Deep subsurface >... | reverse complement strand
CCAATGTATCGCTTGGAAAGGGTTCCTGGCGCACACAAATTTGATGCGAAAAAAATTAAGCAGCCATGTTGTATTATTGTTGGGTCTGAGGGAACCGGTATTCAATTGCCAATAATAGGGCAATCACTTGCAATTTCGCATAATGAAAAACTTGAATCGCTCAATGTTGGCCATGCGCTTGCTATCGTTTTGTTTTCGATACATAAGCTATGAAAAACCATGCGGCGCTTATTATACATAATCGTGACAAAATTCTTTTTGTAAAGCGCTCAAGCTTAAAAAAAACTCTTCCAAATATCTGGGCATTTCCTTCAGGAACAATGGAAGAAGGGGAGACTAGTGAGCAAACTGCGATACGGGAAGCAAAGGAAGAGCTTAAGTGTGATATTGTAGTTGAAAAGGTTTTGGCAACAGTTGAATTGCCGGAACTCGAGTCAAGATTGCATTTCGTGTTATGTGAAAGTTTGCAAGACATTACCTATTTTGATCAGACAGAAATCCAAGAACTTGCTTGGATGACATTTGAAGATTTTTTTAGTACCTATCCAGATGGGCAGATTGGGCACGGGTTACAGTATTTACGAAACCATCCGGAAATTTTATCTAATATTTAAAGTTAAAATTTTAAAAAATAATATGAGTTTAAATGGAATGGGGTTTCTTGGATCTATTGGTATTTTTTTTATAGCATCATTATTTATGGTTATCGTGGTTCCATTGTGTGCTCTTATTGGTACCGGAATATGGGCAGGAATTTTTAAGATTTTTTTTCGATCCTATCCTATTTCATTTTTTTCTTTTTTCAGAAAGACATATGTTCCTAATCTTTATTTTGCATTTGTTTTTATTATCACAATATTTTTTTCCTTCATGTTGTTAGCTACCCTTGGATATGGTGACTTAACAATAAACGTAGAGCTCCTATGGATATTCATAATTCTTTGCATAGGTATTCTTTTAAGCCCAACCCTCTATTTTGTTGCGCGATGGGGATATGGTACCATGATTACGAATGGCGTCTTTTCTCGAGATTTTACAAAATCATTGGCGAAATTGCATACGATAAGCTATATTATAGCTTTACCGCTTATCTGGTTATTTTTTAAGCTTCTTATTGAAATAATTACTCCATTTGTAGGTTGGATTATTACAAATATTATTCTTTAAATCATTTTTGAATATGAAGAAAAATTTTTTTGGTGGGTTTATAACCCTTGGTATTATTGGCATATTAGGTTTTTTGTTTACAGATCCATACACACATGCTTCAATTGTGGTAAATACGAATGTTGCATCTCTTAAGGCTAAACAATCATTGGAAAAAAGCCAAGCTTCACTCCATAAATCATTTGAACGGCTTTCAAGTGGTCTACGAATAAATAAGGCTTCAGATGATGCGGCTGGTTTAGGAATTTCAGAATCGAAAGATGCGGATTTTCGAGCAATTAAAAAAGCACTTACTGACGTAAATGATTCAATAGTTCTTATACAAACCGCTGAGGGTGCGGCAGAAGAAGTAGGAAATATTCTTAAGCGCATGAGAGAGCTTGCATTACAGACAAGTAGCGAAACATTGGAAGATGATAAGTATGAGGCACTAAATACAGAATTTGATCAATTAAAAGATGACGCTGATAGAATGACCCTTCGTGAACCACGTATTGATATTAATAAGGAAACCACAGCATTCCAGTCAAAACAAGCATTAAAATCCGCGGCACGTTTTTTGGTGCGATTACAAGATATGAATGACGATATTCAGGCGATTGATATCGAAAATAGTGATCCTGAAGAAAATTCGATAGTACAGCAAATTGATAACTCGTCAACATTATTACAAAAAGCATTTAATGAGGTTGCAAAGACTGCAGATGTTCTTTCTCGCAGTAATGAAAATATAATTAAAAATGCTGAGCGTAAGATTAAAAAGTTAGAACAACAGCGCCGAATAGTAAAACCAAAACCAAAAGCGAAATAATAACTACTAATTTCACGTACGCATATGGCAAAAGGAAATAATAGCCAGCAAAAAGAAAAGAAAAAGCCAAAGAAAGACAAGGAAAAGAAGAAATAGTTAATTAAGATTTTCCATGACTCAAAACCAAGCATTGTCAGTCCTCAAGACTGGCGCTACTGTTTTTTTGACCGGTGAACCCGGCGCAGGAAAAACGCACACCATCAATGAATATGTGCGGTATGCGCGTTTGCATGGAATGCAAGTAGCCGTGACGGCTTCAACCGGAATTGCCGCAACACATATTGGCGGAATGACCGTTCATTCATGGAGTGGTATCGGGATAAAAACTGCTTTAGAAAAAAGAGATCTTAACGCACTGGCAAAAAACAAACACATCAGTGCGCGAGTGAAACAAGCAGATATTTTAGTAATAGAAGAAATATCCATGCTTTCTGCGCAAACACTTTCATTAGTTGATAGTGTTGTTAGGAGTGTTAAACAAAATCCTTTGCCTTTTGGTGGTATGCAAGTGGTGTTTGTAGGTGATTTTTTTCAGCTCCCTCCAATTATTAAACAAGAAGTAGTCTCACAACAGCAGACAGGTAAACAACTAACATTCATGAGTCAATTTACGCCTTCCCATTCCGCACGGTTCTCGTACGATGCCCCGGTGTGGAAAGAGATGCAGCCAAAAGTTTGTTATTTAACAGAACAGCATCGGCAAGATGATCCCGCATATTTATCGGTATTGAGTGCTATTCGAAGTAATGTGCTCAATGATTCACATCTCCAAGAGCTTGAAAAAAGAAAGGTTGTATACAGGGCAGCGCCTTCTAATGCGCCAAAACTTTTTTCACATAACGCAAATGTTGACCAGGTAAATACCGAAGTATTAAGTAAAATTAATGCATCGCCTAAAACATTTCAGATGTCATCTTCGGGTAAAGAAGCATTAGTTTCTTCACTTCAAAAATCTTGCCTTTCCCCTGAAAAACTCTGTGTAAAAGTTGGGGCGTCAGTCATGTTTACAAAAAATAACCAAAAGGAAGGTTTTATTAATGGTACGTTAGGTGTTGTTGAGGCGTTTGATAGTGAAAGTGGATTTCCAATTGTGCGAGCGCGAGATGGCAGATCCATCTGTGCTGAGCCCATGGATTGGATGTTAGAAGAAAACGGGGAAACGTTAGCGAAAATTACCCAAGTACCGCTTCGGTTAGCATGGGCAATTACCGTGCATAAAAGCCAGGGTATGAGTTTTGATGAGGCGCTTATCGATTTACGGGGAGTATTTGAGTTTGGCCAAGGATATGTTGCGCTTTCACGTGTGCGGCGGTTTTCCGGTCTCTATTTGCTTGGCTGGAACGAGCGTGCATTTCATATGCACCCGGAAGTATTGGCACAAGATAACCTATTTCGCGTGGATTCGAATGCGATGTTGGAAGATTTAAAAAAAATGTCCACAGATGATATCGCAAAGAAACATAGTGAATTTATTCGTTTATGCGGAGGTATTATTGAAAAAAGAGATCAAATTTCAAAAAAAATAACAAGTCAGGATGGGTTTGTAAAAATACGAGAAAAATATTCGCGTGCCTATCGCGCTTGGGATCAGGATCAAGACGATGAATTGCGAGAACTGTATCAGGGGGGGTCATCGGTACAAGAGCTTTCAAAATTATTTTCTCGCACCACAGGCAGTATTCATTCACGGCTTATAAAAATTGGTCTCGTAGAAAGGAGTTAATAATATGAATTGGAAAGCAGCACGTTTTATAAAAGGCATGGTGGGGGGACCAGATGAGATTTTAGTAGGCGATATGCCGCACGTTGCGTTTATCGGCAGATCAAATGTCGGCAAATCGAGTATCATTAATGCGCTTACGAAACAAAAAGGCCTCGCGCGCACTAGTCCACTTCCCGGAAGGACGCAAGAAATTAATGTCTATTTAATTCCCAAAGCATTTTATCTTTTGGATTTGCCGGGATATGGGTATATCAAGGGTTCAAAAAAAACTCAAAGTAAACTCCTTGATTTAATCGAATGGTATTTATTTGAGTCTGGCGCGAAAGCAAAAACAATAATTATGATTATTGATGCGCTTGTGGGGTTAACTGAGAATGATATAAAAATATTTCAAGAACTTAAAAAGAGAAAAAAAGATTTTGTAGTACTTGCAAATAAGATAGATAAGATAAAAAAAAGTGAGCTTTCTGATAAGTTAAAAAAAATTCAAGATTTCATTGGTGACCATGTTATAATCCCGTGCTCTGCAAAAAAGAATATCGGCATCGGTGAGCTTATAAATGAAATCATTAAAGCCATTCACAAGTAAATGCAGTATGATATACTGTAGAAAATTTTAATAGTTAAATAAAAAATTATGCGTTATGTAAGTACTGGAATTATCGCTCTTGTGTTTGGGCTCTTTATGGCAGGATCGGTACATGCCGTGTCTCTTTCATCAGAAGAAAGCACGTTTACTCAATTTGAGCTTCGTGAAGGTGTATTGCACTATACTTATCTTTTTGTTCCTGAAAAACATGCCGAACAAGTTGATATGGATGCCGAGCCAAATTGTTTTGGGAAAACAGAAATGCTTGATAAGAAAAAAAATAATAATTTTATCGAAGATATTGATGGAGAATTTTCAGGTAAGTTAAAAGTTCAAAAAGGTGACCAAGAAGGGGGATGGACTGGCGCGGTTTCTCTTACCATACAGCCAATGAATATGAGATATACGATTATTTGCGGCTGGATAAGTAAAATGATTGAAATTGCCCCTGGCGATTGGGGGAGTGACAATCAAATTCGTGAATTTAAGTCATTGCAAAAAAAGGCAGAAACACGAGCATTAAATGACAAGAAAAAATCGGCAGTAAAGGTGCCAAAAAATGCTCGAGCAATCGCCCTTGCACATATGGATGATGACAAAAAAGGTGAAACATCCCCCGTCTTTTCATTAACCGTTCCAAATCCTACATTTAAACCAAAACCAGGTGATAAAAAGGTAGTTGTAGGTGCTTTTGATATAACCGTGCATGAACCGGTGCGTATCAAGACAATGACGTTAAAAACGAAAGAAAACAAGCATTCACCACTAGAACGATATTATTTAATGATTGATGGTAAACCAGCTGACTCATTTGATTCTGATTATGACGTGAAAAAGAAGGAAATTTTCTTTCGCGGACTTGGGGATCATGCACTTGCCAATAAATTAACGAGAGGAAAGCATACATTTACGATTCGTGCCGATATCAGAAATCCTGGAAGCAAGAACGTGTATTCTGATAATTTTACTATTCTCAGAGTTCAAGGATTGACAGGCAAAAGTATAAAAGTTGATATGAAAAAGAACGTTGATTTAAAGCAATTTACCGTTAAGCGCCGGGCATTATAGCCGGAGGTGATGGGTATATTAACGATTAGTATGTCCCAAGTTAGTGCGGGGTTGACATTTATCGGTTAGTTTGATATAGTGTTTGGTAAGCACGTGATATTTAAATGAGAAAGTCGTCGAATTTTCATATATTCAATTGTGCATTTCACTAAATTTTTTTACATGAATCTATGAATGGTGTAATCAAAAAGAAAACAGACAAGGGTTTTGGCTTCATCGCTGTTGATGGGCAGGAAAAAGACTTATTTTTCCACAGCAAATCTCTTGTTGACGTAACCTTTGATGAACTTCAAGAAGGTGACAAAGTTACCTTCGAAGTCGAAGACTCACAAAAGGGACCAAACGCAGTCAACGTACAACGCGCTGCTGAGTAACGTCTATAAACATAAAAAGCCCGTTTTAAACGGGCTTTTTTAGTATCTAAATTATTGAATCTTCTCGTTTAATATGTTGGGTGTATGTTTTGACCACGCTAAGATGCCAAGGAATACCAAGCCGACTGGTGGCACAAGAATCATGAGTGGTCCCCACCAGGTAGGCCTACCACCGCGAGCTACAAGACTGGTAAAAATGCGATCAAGAAGTCCATACTCAATAAAGAAAAACATAACTGCAATCCATCCAAATATAAATTGTATACTATCAAAAAACCAGTCAAAAGGATAATTATCAATAAGTCCTGGCGTATAATACCACCAAGATGAAGAATTAAGCGCTATAAGAAAAGCAATAAGAATTGGTAATAAACATATTCCCGCAAACCACCACCATTTCTTTCCCGCGAGGGCAACAAGAAGGCTTAGATTAAAAACCGGAAGCCATGCACGCCAGCGATGGTGGATAGAAAGTTTTCTTGCAAGGAAAAAGAGTGTAGCGCCGATGTAAAGATGGATAAGAAGAATAAGAAACCAAAAAAGCAAAAGTCCATATTTTTCTAAAAATGTTTCAGGAAGCGGTCTGTAATCATTAAATGGGGTGGGTTTCTGTTGTGCGGTATACCCAAAATTAAGTTCCGAAGGATACATAACTTCAATAACGCCGGCATTTTTTAAAACAGCACCCTCATGAAAAATAGAAGGTTCTTCTCCATCCGTATACCTTGTCTCCCTAGGCGAGTTCCATATACTAGCAACTAAATCCTCATTAATTTCAGTTGTATCTAGGAGTACATTTTGTTTTATTATCCATGAATTCTCGCCTTGATATTTATTAAGAGAGGATATATCAGAAGGAAGTTGTTGGGGCAGGGTATTACTAAACATCAAACCAGCCCCATTGATAATAAGGGGTTGTGGTGAAAGCGTATACAGGGTGAATTGTACGTTATGTTCCGAAGTACCACGAACAAGTCGTAGGGGAATGAAATTCTGAGGAGTTGAAAATGTAAATTCAATCGGGGTAAGTTTATAATCACTTGTACTCGTGTCAGTACTTGTTGTCGACAATTTAAGTGCGACAAAATAATACCCACCCTTTTGAATGTAATAGTCAAAATTTTGAAGGTCGGAATTCTTTGCTTTATAGCCGTTTTGATTGAGCCACTCAAGGAGCGCTTGGGAATCCGTTGCCGTTAAGACAGTTGTAGTAAAATCTCCAACATCTTTTGTTTCAATAACCGTAACTACTTGCTCTTGAGGGACCGATTGTGTTGCGCCAAAAAAAGAACCCGCGTCGTTGCGAAAAGATGCTCGGGGAGGGATGATTGGTTTCGTATACTCAAAAAGTTCATTAAATAAGTTATCAGGTGCTTTTGAAATTTCCGGTCGAGAAGGAAAAGCAACCGCCATGCCAAAATCCTGTGCATTACCTCGTAATCCGGGGTCAATGACATAGTGTTCAACATTATCTTTCCATACTAAAAGAGCGCGCGCGGTTCCGTCTGATTCAACCAGCTCGTTTTCGGGCGCGAATGTTGCAATGCCACACGCACATGCATAGAGGGGGGAGGTAAAAAAAAGACTTCCAGAAAGTAAGAGAAAAGCTAAAAACCCACGGATTATATTCATAAAAACGATTTTAATACTAAATCATTGACTTTTCGATAAGTATAGCATACAATAAGCATTATTTTTAATTCTAGTTTTTTGACAATTTAGACAAAAAAGAGGAGATCTCACATGCGAGAATCAATGGATAGACGGGGTTTTTTGAGACTTCTAGGTCTCCTGCCCTTGGCAGGTTGCGCACCATCTGTGTTTTTGAATGAAAAAAATCTTAATAATCCTAGTGCTTCGTCATCACCACTTTCTTTATTTTCTCCATCTCCTTTGTCTTCTCCGTTTGCTACCGCTTCTGCTTCACCAATGGTAACACCAAGCCCAAAAGCATTGGTATTACCTTCACTTAAAGGATTGAATCTTGGTTGCACCTATTCGTATCCTCAAAGCAGATGGTTATTTGACGGCAGTATGCGTGATGCAAAATCTGTTCTTCAAGTAGCGCTAGACGAGCTTGGTGTCAAACATTTTAGACTCGAAGCGTATTGGAATTGGCTGCAAGATACCGGATCGGATGTCTTGAAAACTGATTACAATATTGAATGGCAGCTTGAAAAGTGTCGTCGAGCTGGTATAAAAACTGTTGTTATGTGTGTTGGTAGAAAAGTTCCTCATTGGCCAGAATATCATATACCCGAATGGGCAAAGAAGCTGTCACAGACTGATTTGAAACAGAAACTTCTTGAGTATCTTGCTCTTCTTGTTGATGCGTATGCTGATGATCCACGTATTACTCATTGGCAAATTGAAAATGAGCCGTTTTTTGAATTTGGACAAGGCTCGCCCTTTCCTGACCAAAAAGTGTTTCTTGCAGAAGAAGTTAAAATTGTTCGCGATCATGATAAGTTAAAACGTCCCATTATTATTACAGAGAGTGGTGATACGGGAAATTGGATTCGTGGAGCATCATTTAGTGATATTTTGGGCGTTTCCTATTACGGAATCAGTTATGAAAATGGTTCATATAGAACCCATGATGCAGAAAATAAAACACCACTTGATTGGGCGATGTGGGCGCTTGAAACAGGAAAACCTACATGGATGATTGAGCTTCAAGCCGAGCCCTGGGGTCCTCGTGATAACAAGTCTCTTTCGTATGAGGAGTCTTTGAAAAGTATGGACCCTCAACGTCTGATTGAACACCTTATCTTTGTAAAAGAAGCTGGTTTTAAGGATGTGCATCTTTGGGGTCTTGAATGGTGGCTTTGGATGAAAGACAATGGTCATCCTGAAATGTGGAATCTTGCTAAAGAGATATATTCTCAACAATAATTTTTTGTTCTTTGGAAAACCCGTGGCGACCTTGCCGCGGGTTTCCTGTTTGTTTTTATGAAATTTTGGTATTATGTATGTAATGTTAATTTCATAGTGTATGGCGCAAAAAATGATTTCAAAAAAAATATACGATTTTCTTATCGAACAAAAGGCGTTTTCTGAAAAAAAGCTCGAACCGCTTTTAAAGGCAGAAAAAGATAAGGAAAAAGAGCCACTTGATATTGCACTTGAGCAAGGTCTTGTTACCGATGATAAAATTGGAGAGCTACTTTCGAAAAAATACGGCATATCCTGGGCGGACCTCACGAAAGAAAATATCGAGGAGGGAGTTTTCCATTTGGTGCCCCAAATAGTATCAGAAGCAAAGGGAGTTGTGGCATTTGGGCGTGATCAAGTGGGCATAAAGGTAGGCATGATTGACCCGGACGATCTTTCCATGAAACATTTATTGGAAAAACGCCTTGGTGAACCATTGCAGTATTTTGTCATATCCCCAAAAGGCTTAAAAAAGGCAGTTGCGCAGTACCAGGGAAGCCTATCAGAAGCTTTTAAGCAAATTTATCACAGCATTAAAGACCCCAGTCTAAGCCGTGAAGAGCGAGATGAGGCAGGTGTTGAGCTTTTGGATACCATTATTCACTATGCCTATAAAAATCACGCGTCTGATATTCATGTGGAACCTTATACTAGAAAAATTGTCATTCGCTTTCGTATCGATGGCGTGATGCATGATGTATTGGAAATGCCAAAAGAGCTTGCGGATCTCGTAATTACGCGCATTAAAATTCTTTCACGCATGCGAACAGATGAACATCGCGCGGCACAAGATGGAAAATTCCGTTTTTCAGCTGATGAGGAAAAAATTGATATTCGTGTTTCAGTTGTGCCGGTAACCAATGGTGAAAATTCAGTTATGCGATTACTTTCCAGTAAAACACAACAGTTTAACTTGGATGATTTGGGGTTTGGTGAAGCTGATTTTAAAAAGACAAAACAGGCGATCAAAAAACCATACGGCATGATTTTGGTGACCGGACCTACCGGAAGCGGGAAGACTACAACCGTGTATGCAATCCTTAAAATTCTCAACCGGCGAGAAGTAAATATTATTACGATTGAAGACCCGGTTGAATACGATATCGAAGGAGTTACGCAAATTCAGGTGGATGCAAAAACAAATTTGACCTTTGCAAAAGGATTACGTGCCATTTTACGCCAAGACCCGAATATTATCGTAGTTGGAGAAGTTCGTGATCCGGAAACGGCTGGCATTGCCATTAACTCAGCTATGACCGGCCACTTGGTGCTTTCCACACTGCACGCAAATGATACCGCGACAACCTTACCGCGGTTACTGGATATGGGTATTGAGCCGTTTCTTGTCGCATCAACCGTGAATATTGTAATTGCGCAGCGTTTGGTTCGTAAAATTTGCGAGAAATGCAAAATAGCATACACCGTTACACCAGAAGAAAAACGACTTTTGGAAGATGAACCGATGTTGAAAGAAAAAATACTTGGCAAAGCCGGCAAAACACTCCAGCATGTGAAGTGGTCGCGCGGACAAGGGTGTCAGTCATGTAGTCGCACGGGATACCGCGGTCGTATTGGTATTTATGAAATTATGGAGATTACAGAAAATTTGAAAGAGTTAATTGTAAAACGATCTACCGCTGACACATTAATGGCGGCAGCGGTAAAGGGGGGGATGACTACTATGCTTGATGATGGTATTGATAAAATGTTTGCAGGTGTTACGACGTTAGAGGAAGTTATTCGGGTGACCCGTACATAAAAATAGTATGATTCAAAAAAAAGGAAAAAAAAGAATGGTGCAAAAACCAAAGAGTAATCCGCTTGATATTTCAATTGGCGGTATTCCTTTGGGGCAAAAAGCGCTATTGGCACGGCACTTAGCAATTATGTTAAAAGCCGGCCTTTCGTTATCCGAAAGCCTAAAAATTGTGCATGAATCATCAAAAGGCGTGCTTCGCAAGAGGCTTGAAAGTATTTTGCACTCGGTTACTGCTGGCCGCTCATTTGCAGAAAGTCTTACCGATCACCCGAAAGATTTTTCGGGGCTTTTTGTAAGTGCAGTTCGTGCCGGGGAGGCATCTGGCAGTTTAGAGCAAAATCTTGAAAATTTGGCAGTCCAGCTTGAAAAAGACAAAGAACTTATTTCAAAAATAAAAGGAGCGATGCTGTATCCTATTATTGTCCTTATTGCAACTGTTGCACTTGGATTAGTAGTTTCATTCTTTGTGCTTCCACAAATAACCCCGCTTTTTTTAGGGATGAAACAAGAGCTTCCCGTAACGACACGCCTCCTTATTCAATTTTCGCAACTTATTCAGTATTCGGGAGCCACTTTAATAACGGGACTCGTTGCCTTTATTATTTTTTTTATGTGGTTGGTGAAACAAAAATTTGCAAAACCGGTAACGCACTGGTTATTTTTAAATATCCCAGTCATTAAAGAAATGACCCTTGCGGCAAACCTTTCCCGTTTTTCGCGGACATTAGGAATGCTTTTAAAAAGCGGACTTCGCATTGATGAAGCACTTTCTATTATGAAAGAAATTCTTGGGAATGTATATTATCGTCGCGTGATTATCGAACTTGAAACACGGGTAACCAAGGGTGGAACACTGTATGAGAATTTAGAAAATTACCCGAAACTTTTTCCTATTATTGTTACACACATGATTCGGGTGGGTGAAAATTCCGGAAAGCTTGAAGAGACATTATTGTATCTCGGTGATTATTATGAGACAGAAGTTGATACGGCAACCAAGACATTATCAACGGTTATCGAACCTCTGTTACTTATTGGAATTGGGTGTGCGGTTGCATTTTTAGCACTTTCTATTATTACGCCGATTTATAACATCACGGGGGGAGTTAAAAAATAGCGGTTAGTAAGTTTGCCAGTTGACCAGTTAGCCAGTTTAAGTTATGAGCTTAAAATTTAATACTACAAACTATTCCGGGTTTACATTGATTGAGCTTCTTATTACTATCGGGATCACTGTTATTTTGTTTGCGGCGGCAATCCCTATATTTTCAAATTTACAGTTAAGCGCGCGGTTGAATGAATCCACAAATCAGCTTATTCAAAATATTCGACTCACGCGCTCGCTAAGTGTTTCACGTACGAACAGTAGTTCACACGGTATTTATTTTAATGTAAATCCTGCTGGCACAGATTCCTATACAATATATCAAGGAACTTCGTATGCTGCGCGCAATGCCGCATACGATCGAATTACAACACTTGATGATTCACTTGCGCTTTCGCTCTCGCTTGCATCTGGTGCGCAGGAAATAGTCTTTAGTGCAGCATTTGGGGTACCTAATACAACGGGCACCTTCACACTTACGCATACAACCACTGGGACACGAACTGTTTCAGTTAATGCGATTGGAAAGGCGGAACAGGAGTAAAACAGTTAGTCAGTTAGCAAGTTAGTCAATGAGCCAGTTCATATTATGAATTTAAAATTAAAAACTACACACTACACACTACACACTACAAACTATTCTTGCTTTACGCTAAACGCTTCTCAACGTGGTCAAACTTTTTTGGAGGCGGTGATTGCGTTGGCAATTTTTTCATTTATTGTTGCAGCACTCGTAGCAATGGTATTGGGTGGTGTTGAAGGCGGCGGGCAGGGAAGTGAACACTCACTTGCACAAGCTTTTGCGCAAGAAGGCTCTGATGCCGTTCGATCAATCCGTGAGGGCGCATATAATGAATTACGCTATGCATCAAGCGGTGTTACACAAAGTGGTAATCAGTGGGTATTATCAGGAAACGGCACAAGCGATAGTCGCACTCCGTTCACGCGACAAATTCTTCTTGACGATGTGTGTCGTACGCAAGCGGGAGATATCGCAACATGCCCAGGTTCCTATACCGATGCATACACGAAACGCGCAACAAGTAAGGTGACTTGGACAACACGTACAAATGCACAAAATTCAGTAGATCAAGTTTTTTATGTAAGCAACTGGGATTCCATGTATTGGACACAAACAGACTGGAATGGTGGGGGTGGCCAAACACTATGGAGTGCATCAAATAGATATGAAAGTGATGATACACATATTGATCATTCTGTTTTAGGTCAGGCAAGCTTAGCACGAAGTTCACAAAGCGGCTCATGGTCTTTACATACACAAATTCCTTCGGGTCATCACCTTCAAGATATAAGCGTTGTTTCTTCACAGGATATATGGGCGGTTGGGGATAATGGGTTAATTGTTCATTATAATGGAACTACATGGAGCACTGCTTCTTCGCCAACGGGTGATCGGCTCAATGCTATCTCCATGGTTTCAACAAATGACGGGTGGGCAGTTGGGGATGGTGGTAAAATCATTCACTATAATGGAACTTCTTGGTCTCTTGCAACATCTCCCTCAACAGATCATCTAAACGCAATTTCCATGCTTTCCGCAACCGATGGCTGGGCAGTCGGTGCTGCGGGAAAAATTTTACGATATAATGGAACAAGCTGGAGCGAGTTTAATGATACCGGGGGAAATACTTGGTATGGAATACACGTGCTTACTGCAACTGATGGGTGGCTTGTGGGAAATCAAGGGCTTATCTACCGATGGAATGGCACTACGTGGAGTAATCACACTGATACAGGTGGTACGGTATGGGGAAGTGTATATATGCTCACTACAACAGATGGATGGGCTATAGGTGATCAGGGTAATATCTATCGTTGGAATGGCACCACATGGTCCCTCCACACAGATACGGGCGGGGATAACTGGAATGATGTACATTTGTATTCCGCAACCGATGGATTTATTGTTGGGCAAGCGGGTAATATTTTGCATTGGGATGGAACAACCTGGACTGAAACAACACCTTTTACCTATGATTTGAATGGAGTGTCCATGATATCCCCGACACTTTCATGGGCAGTTGGTGTAGGAGGGCGGATATTTCGTTACCAGCCCAATGATTACTATACAAGTGGGACTCTTACCTCGTCTGCATTTTCTTTAACTAATGCATCACCAGTGCAGGTTGTTGAGTGGGACGCAGATGAGCCTACCTGTACGCCAGTGTGCGATGTACGCCTTCAGGTGCGAACTGCGCCAGATTCTGGTGGTACGCCCGGGACATGGACCTCGTGGTATGGAAGTACTGGTGTTGATACGTATTTTACGGTTAAAACAGGATCACTCGTTCCACTAGAAGTAAATGGAAATAGTTGGGTTCAGTATCGCGCTACACTGCGAGGAAATAGTACCCAAACCCCGACCTTGCAGGAAGTACGAGTGGACTACAAGTAATCAGTTAATCAGCTTGCCCCGCCAAAGGCGGTGGTAGTAAGTTTGCCAGTTCACATTATGAATTTAAAATTTAAAACTACAAACTATTCCGGTTTCACCCTTCTTGAGACCGTGATAGCAATCGGGTTGCTTTTGATTGTCATTGTAAGTCTTACCACATTTACTTTTTCGATACTTGATATTCGAACAAAATTGACGAGCGTTTCAGAGGTGCAGGGCAATATGCGTCTTGGATTTGATGTGATGAGCCAGAAAATTCGAAGTGCCAGTGGAGTTGATATTTTAGCATCTACATTTACTACTGATCCGGGTGTGTTAGTACTTACTATGAGTGATCCAGCAAAAAACCCAACTACGTTTCGCTTGACGGCAAATAATGGTCAGCTACAAATGCAGGAAGGAGTATCAGCGCCCGTGGTTCTTACAAGTGATGAGGTTCGTATTTCACAATTAATTTTTAATATAGGATCACCCGCAGGGGAACAAGAGAATATTCGTATTCAAATGACAACCGATTATGTATATGGGGAAAATTCATATGCTGCATATTCTGAAACGCTTCAGACAAGCGTATCAACAAGAAATTAAAAAGCACCAACAGGGTATTTCATTACTTATAGTAATAATTATTATCGGCTCTGCATTATTAATTATTACTACAAGTGCTCTGGTGGTTGGCTTAGGTGAGCGCCAAATTGGGTATATTTCCCAACGTGGAGATGAAGCGCTTGCCCTCGCGGATGGATGTCTTGATGAAGCAAAGATTCGTATTCGCCGTAATACTTCCTATGGGCTGGGGCAGGGAGCGCTTCCCTTGAGTCTTACCAATGGATCATGTACCATTCAAATCACAGACTTGGGCGCAAATCAACGGCAAATAGATAGTGTTTCAACCGTAGTTGAGTTTATTAAACATATTCGCGCAACCATTCAGATAAATGCCGGGATTTTAACGTCCCTTACATGGGAAGAACGAGTAGACTAAAATCATAGA
>Ga0209726_10005681_pt1 | contig 14948 bp, 18 predicted proteins | sample Subgrocontami54m_FD_187453 | JGI IMG/M metagenome (GOLD analysis project Ga0209726, IMG submission 187453) | Subsurface groundwater microbial communities from S. Glens Falls, New York, USA - GMW46 contaminated, 5.4 m (SPAdes) (version 3) | ecosystem: Environmental > Aquatic > Deep subsurface >... | reverse complement strand
CCCCGCCGCCATCGCCACGGGATTTCCCGAGAGGGTGCCGGCCTGGTAAACCGGACCTACGGGCGCCAACTGCTCCATGATGGCCTTTTTGCCGCCAAAAGCCCCCACGGGCAGCCCGCCGCCAATAATCTTTCCCAGACAGGTTAAATCCGGATCGATGCCAGCCAGATTCTGGAAGCCCCCGTAGGCAAGGCGAAAGCCGGTGATGACTTCATCAAAAATCAGCAGGATACCGTGCTTTCGGGAAAGCTCCCGCAGCCCCTTAAGAAAGCCCTCCGCCGGCAGCACCACCCCCATGTTGCCGGCTACCGGCTCCACAATAATACAGGCGATTTTCCCGCCCTCCTGATCCAGGATGGCTTGAACAGCCGCAAGATCGTTGTAGGGAACGGTGATCGTCAGTTCCGCCAAGGCCCTGGGAATGCCGGGGCTGCCGGGAATGCCCAGGGTGGCCACGCCGGAACCGGCCTTAACCAGCAACGAATCGGAATGCCCGTGGTAACAGCCCTCGAACTTGAGAATTTTGTCTCTCCCGGTGTACCCCCTGGCCAGACGGATGGCGCTCATGACGGCCTCCGTCCCCGAACTGACCATCCGCACCATCTCTACGGAAGGAATGGCATCAATGATCAGGCGGGCCATCTCGATCTCCGCCTCTGTCGGCGCGCCGTAGGATGTGCCGCGCCGGGCTGCCGCAACGATGGCCTCAATCACCAGCGGATGGGCGTGCCCCAGTATGGCAGGCCCCCAGGAAAGCACGTAATCAATATATTCCCGGCCTTCACTGTCGTAGATTCTGGCTCCCTGGGCACGCTCAATAAAAAGCGGCGTCGCCCCGACGGAACCGAAGGCTCGCACCGGGCTGTTCACGCCGCCGGGAATTACTTCTTTTGCTTCCGCAAATAACCTGGCATTCATGGCCTCTCCTTTGCTGATGCTGCTTGTTTTCCTTCACAAACCTTAACCTTGCACCCTATAGCATGAACAAATATCCCTTGACAATTTTTTTTCGTCTGGCTAGATGTGCCGGGTCGGGCCTCTCGGATTTGCCGCTCCGGCCTTTTTAAGGCAGAGGAAGGCGGGAATCACGGCAGACCCTATAAATAAAAAAAATCAAAGAAAGGAGGAAGCAGATGAAAAAGAAATTTGGATATGCCGCATTCAGCGCCCTGGCTATTGCCCTCACCACCTCGGTGGCGGCAGCGGCAGAGGCAGCAGCGCCCGTCGCCGCATCAGGCGATTACGGCAAGGCAATCGTCGTGGCTGTCAGCATCTTTGCCGCCGCCATGGTAATGGCTGCCGGCACCCTGAGCACTGCCTTGGGCATGGGCCACGGTTTGAACGGCGCAGTCAACGCGGTCGGCAGAAATCCGGAAGCGCAGGGCAAGATTTTAACCACCATGATGGTAGGTCTCGCCATGATCGAATCCCTGGCCATCTACGCGCTGGTCATTGCTTTGGTCATAATCTACGCCAATCCGCTGCTGAAGCTTATCGGTATCGGCGCCTAACCGGCATTACAAGTGGTTTTTCACAAAACCAACTAATTTGGCATCATAAAAAATCAGGGAGGTGGAGACACTCAACCAATCAAAAGTCTCCCCTCCCTTTTTTTACCGGTTTTGTCATTGAAACATCAAATGTGGCTGTTGATTTTTCAATGAATATAGCATATGCTGCCACCATGGATTTCATCGCAAGAAAGACGGATCAACAGGAAATCGCCCGGCTGCTGGCGACCTTTCAGATTACCGCCATCCTCGGTCCCAGGCAATGCGGAAAAACAACGCTCGCGCGGGATCTTGGAGCAAAGCACTATTTCGATTTGGAGAATCCCCAGGATTTAGCAAGACTGGAAAACCCCCAGCTCGCCCTTGAAGACCTAGCGGGCCTTATTGTCATCGACGAAATCCAGCGGCAGCCTGATCTTTTCCCCTTACTCCGTTACTTGGTGGACCACCGTAAAGAGCAGAAATACGTAATTCTGGGAAGCGCTTCCCGGGAGCTGATTCGACAAAGCTCGGAATCTCTGGCGGGACGGATTGCCTACTTTCATTTGGGCGGATTTCGCATTACCGATATTGATCGGGACCACCTAAAAACCTTGTGGTGGCGAGGCGGGCTGCCCCGTTCTTTTCTGGCGGCTTCGGATGAAGCAAGCCTTTTATGGCGCAATCAGTACATAACGACCTTTCTCGAACGGGATATTCCTCAATTAGGGATTGCCATTCCTGCCCGGACGCTCCGGCGCTTCTGGATCATGCTTGCCCATTATCACGGTCAGATTATAAACTATGCGGAACTGGGGCGATCTTTCGGCGTCTCCGATATGACCATTAGACGATACTGTGACATTCTGGAAGGCACCTTTATGATTCGCATCCTCCCGCCTTGGCACGTAAATGCCGGAAAACGGGTGGTCAAAAGACCGAAACTGTATCTGCGGGACGCAGGCCTTTTTCATGCGCTTATGTCTTTCGAGAAGCAGGAACAGCTTTTCGGCTCACCGAAACTCGGCGCCTCCTGGGAAGGCTTTGCCCTGGAGAGTGTCAGCCGCACCTTGGGCAAGGATGACGTCAGTCTTTATTTCTGGCATACCCATGCCGGGGCGGAACTTGACCTTTTCTGGCAGCAGGGCGGTAAAAACTGGGGCGTGGAATTTAAATATGCCGACGCTCCCCGGCTAACCAAGTCCATAAAGTCGGCCATGACGGACCTGCAATTGGCAGGCCTCTGGATTGTTTATCCGGGCCAGGCCGCCTACCGCCTGGCCGAGAACATTACGGTTCTTCCTTTACGTGACATTGGCGCCGCATGGAATTATGAACTTTAAGTTGCGGATACGCACTGAAAGAGTTTGGATATGAAGGTCAACCAATCAAAAGTCTCCCCTCCCTTTTTTTTGTTTATGCAGCCCTTGACGTTATAGCGTTATGATGTTAGGCTGCCGCCAAAGATGTTAGGAGGTTATATAATGGAAAACGGAACGAAACGAGCCACAATCTATTTCGATTCTGCCTTGCACAAGGCGCTGCGGATGAAGTCGGCGGAAACGTCCCTATCTGTTTCGGAATTGGTCAACAATGCCGTACGGGAGTGCCTCGCCGAAGACGCAGAGGATATTGCCGCTTTCGAGACACGGGTCAATGAACCGTTGCTCGGCTATGAGGACATGCTGAAGAGGCTGAAAGCAGATGGCCGCATATAAGGTTTCCTTTCGAAGCTCTGTCTGGCATGACATTGAAAATATTCCCAAGCAGTATCTGCAACAAATTATGAAACGTATCGCGGCACTCGCCGTGAACCCACGCCCACCCGGCTGTGAAAAACTCTCCGCCCAGGAACGCTACCGCATCCGTCAGGGGAATTACCGCATCATCTACTCCATACAGGACGATGATTTGACCGTTTGGGTGGTAAAAATCGGTCATAGGAAGGATGTGTATCTGGTCAAGTGAATCGGCTGGTTTTCAGTTGATCTCGAAATCTTCGAAAATGTGAGGCTCAATTATGGCAGGTGACAGCTTTTTCGATGAACAGACCGAGCAATCTCTTGTAAAAGCAACGATTGTGGCTAAATACTTCGATGTGTGGGCAAACGTCATCATTGCCACTCAGAAACGCTATCCTCAGCAGACGCAAAAGATTGCCTATATTGATCTCTTTGCCGGACCGGGGCGTTATAAAGACGGTTCTCAATCCACCCCTTTGAGGATTCTTCAGAATGCCACGCAGAAGCCAGATATTAGGGACCGTCTTGTTGCGCATTTTAACGATAAAGATGCAGCAAATGCCAGGTCTCTTGAGAAGACCATCGCAGATATTCCCGGAATCGAAACCTTGAAATATAAGCCCCAGGTGGACAATGAAGAAGTCGGGGAAGAAATCGTTAAAATGTTTGAGGAGATGAAGCTTGTTCCCACCTTGTTTTTTGTAGATCCCTGGGGCTATAAAGGCCTCTCGCTTCGTCTTGTTAATTCCGTTTTGAAGGACTGGGGTTGCGACTGTATTTTCTTCTTCAATTACAACCGGATTAGCATGGGCATGAGTAATCCGGCGGTCAAACCGCATATGGACGCCCTTCTTGGCGAAGAAAGGGCGGACACCTTGAGACCGAAGCTTGAACTCGGGAGACCCGCGCAACGGGAATTTATGATCATCGAAGAGCTATGCCAGGCAATCAAATCCTATGGAGGACGTTTTACACTGCCCTTCCGATTCAGGGATGCGAAGGGTAAACGCACGAGTCACCACTTGATTTTTGTCAGTAAAAACTTCCGGGGCTACGATATCATGAAAGAAATCATGGCTAAGGAAAGCTCCGGGGCTGAACAGGGTGTTCCATCATTCGAATATAGCCCCGCGGACTTCCTGCCCAAGCAGGGTCTTCTCTTTCAACTGTCGCAACCGCTCGATGATTTACAGGACATGCTGCTGAGTGAATTTGCCGGGCGTACTTGTTCCATGGAGGAAATATATGAGAAGCACAGCGTCGATAGACCCTACATCAAATCGAACTACAAGGAAGTGTTGAAAATTATGGTGAAGAATGGGAAGATAACCGCGAAAAAGCCTGATGGCTCAAAACCAAGAAAGGGAACGTTTGCCGAAGATGTTCTCGCAACATTTCCGGATAGGAAGGATTAAATATGGTTGCCAGATCATCCATTGAATGGACGGAATCAACCTGGAACCCCGTGACCGGTTGTACAAAGATTAGCGAAGGATGCGCACATTGCTATGCCGAACGTATGGCCCGACGGCTCAAAGCGATGGGACAGAAAAACTACTGCAACGGGTTCGACGTCACGCTACATCCCCATACCTTAAGCACACCCCTGAAAGCGAAAAGACCTCAGATGATTTTTGTCAACTCCATGAGCGACCTTTTCCACCATGAGGTGCCGCTTTCTTATATACAGCAAGCATTTGAGATCATGAACAAAGCTTGTTGGCACCGTTTTCAGATTCTGACAAAAAGGGCGGAACGTCTTGCCGACCTTGCGCCATCACTAAGCTGGACGGAGAACATCTGGATGGGGGTGACGGTGGAAAGCGCCGCCTACCTTTACCGGCTTGAATATCTGCGCAATGTAACGGCTGCCGTCAGGTTTCTTTCCCTCGAACCGCTGTTGAGTCCAATACCAGATATGGATCTTACGAAGATCGATTGGGTAATCGTCGGCGGAGAAAGCGGCCCCGGCGCCCGGCCCATGAACAAAATCTGGGTAATCGACATCCAGCAGCAATGCCATGACGCAAAAGTTCCTTTCTTTTTCAAACAGTGGGGCGGCGTCAATAAAAAGAAAGCGGGCAGACTCTTGGACGGCACAACGTATGGCGAAATGCCGAGGCGCGACAGCGGGATTTACCAGCCGAATTATGCGTTGAGTCTGCAATAGGCGCTGTGGTAGAGTTCCAGACTATATTATGAAATAAGTAAGGATGTCACCGGAAATTTCTAAGATTTGACGATCTCGTAAAAAGTCGTAATATGCCTCTTTTGTCATTCCGGGCCTGACCCGGAATCCAGTGTTTTTAAATAGTTCTGGATACCGGCTTTCGCCGGTATGACCGTTTGGTGGACTTTTTTTACGAGGCCGTCAGATTTGGTTTGAGGCATTTTATGGGCTATCGTTTCGAATGGGACAGACGGAAAGCAATTGCCAACGCGGGGAAACATGGCGTAACATTTGAAGAAGCCAGCACCGTCTTTCGTGACCCACTGGCTTTTATTTTTGATGATGAGAGCCATTCTGAGGACGAGCCGCGGGAAATCATCATCGGTCATAGTGTTGGCAGGCGTTTGGTGATAGTATATTTCACGGAAAGAGCGGAAGGCGTAATCCGCATCATCAGCGCCAGGCCGGCTACGAAAAAGGAACGAGAGAATCATGAAGAAAACATCAGTATCTAAGGAAACCACAGGCATTAAAGAGGATATGCTGCCGGAGTATAACTTTGATTACCGGAAAGCAAAACCTAATCGGTTCGCCGCTCGGCAGGATGAGGGACGAGTTATCGTGACACTTGATCCCGACGTATCTGAAGTATTTCAGACCCCGGATTCCGTGAACAAAGCGCTACGTGCCCTGATTGAGGCCATGCCGCCCTCCGGGTCGAGGCGCAAAAAGGCTTCCGCATGAGAGGTAAACTGCACCATTTCCATCATGCCTTAAGGGAAGAAGATAATCAAAACCGAAGCCAATGGTGACATCTGGTCGCGACGTCGTTTTGGAATTTGATATTTTACCAGGCGGCGTCATATTGGGGCAGAGAAGAAACATGACCACCGAGCATCTTGAATCAGACTTCGAGCGCGCCGAGTATCTGCAGAACATGCTGATTGCTCAAGCAACGAGCGGTACTGCCGATAACATGGATTACGGTGAGTTACGTCTGCACTTTCTTGAAAAACCCGACACCAAAGACCTTGTGCCACGGTTCGTTCGCACTAACCGCGACTTGTCCCAATTCTGGCAGTTCATTAAGTACAAGTTTGCCCACTACCACGAGCGGAGGCAGTTTATCTGGCATGAGTTCACCCCACTCCTGGAATTTCTTGAGAAAGGTGGAGCATCACCCTGTGCCAAGGAAATGTCAGAGGTTCTTGCCCACTTCAATGCCGAGATTGTTCATGCTGCATGGTCCAAGGCAAACGAGCGGAAGGGAAGCGATCCGGAAGGGGCCGTAACAGCCGCGCGAACGCTGCTGGAAACAGTGTGTAAGCATCTCCTTGATGAACTTGGTGCAGAGTATGGATCTCATCCCGATTTGCCTGAACTGTACTCTCTCGTTGCCAAGAAAATGAATTTGTCCCCCTCTCAACACACAGAGAAGGCTTTTAAGCAAATCCTTGGAGGTTGTTCATCTGTAATCGAAGGACTTGGTTCATTGCGCAACAAACTCGGAGATGCACACGGCCAAGGCAAACGTTGCGTTCGTCCTTCACCAAGGCATGCCGGTCTTGCCGTCAACCTGGCCGGAGCAATGGCGATGTTTCTAGTCGAAACTTGGGAAGCAAGAAAGATAGACTTGACAACGGTCTGAACCAGATCAATGGCCCTCGGTGAGCCACCGTCTGGTTAGGCCGAACGTTGGCAGTTAATGGTGAGGGAAATTCATGAGAAAGCGGAAAGTGGATACGGTTAAGGCCGGGGAGAATGTGGTTGATTACCGGCATAAGACTGTGACGCGGTTGAATATTCCGCCGGCGGGGTTGGAGAGGCGCGGGGGGAGATCGCCAGGGAGAAGCGGATTCAGTATGCCTATAATCCGCATCTGGCGCCGACGTTGCGGTTTGATGGCACCGGCGGGGCTGATGATATTGCCAAACTTATTGAGGCGGCGGGAAATAGGAAGCTGGAGCCGGAGGAGATCAAACGCTTGCAGGAGGCCTTTCGTAATCATAAGCTATGCCTGGGGTGGGCGAGGGGAGATATGGTTTTATTTTTTTCTGTCAAATACGGGGCAACTAATGATCGCATTTTCTAATATCAAGCGTGTATAAATGATGCTAACCAAGAGAAGGCAGATAGTTGTCGGAGGCAAAAATAATGACAAAGCAGGCTGACTGCATCAGCAATGATGCATCATGCATTGACATTCTGCGCAAGAAAGCGTTCGCGGAATTTTTTGCGGGCATCGGACTGATGCGCATGGGACTGGAAAAGGAAGGATGGACGATCGCGTTCGCCAACGACATGGCCGCTGACAAATACGAGATGTATTCAGAACACTTTCGTGACGTTAACCCTCATTTCATCATTGATGACATACACAATTTGAAGACCAACACCATCCCAACGGTCACATTGGCAACAGCATCCTTCCCCTGCAACGATCTTTCCTTGGCCGGTATGCGCAAGGGCTTAGCTGGCAAAGAATCATCGGCATATTGGGGGTTTGTGCGCATACTTGACGAAATGGGCGATCGGCGGCCGCCCCTCGTGCTGCTCGAAAACGTGGCCGGGTTCTTGACGTCTCACGGCGGCCGCGACTTCGAGGCGTTTAGACTATGATAACAGAATTTAAGGTTGGTGAAAAATATACGAATGATCAGCTTCGCTTTGCCTTAAATGTTGAAAACTTAGGCGGCATTCGTCCTTCTGTCGATTCAAGTAAAAACCTCAACCATCTTGTTATTTTAACCACTACAGAACAATACGAGAAAAATATATCGGAAAATCCATATCATGACAGAATTGAAAATAATATCCTCACTTATACAGCCCAAGGCAGAACGGGCAATCAGGATATCATTGGCAGGAACAAAAGGATTCTTGAACAATATGAAAACCCTATCCCATTTTACGGTTTTTCTAATGAAGGCAAGCAGACATATACTTTCCTTGGATTACTTGAGCTTCTTCGTCATTTCCAAGAATATCAAATTGACAAGAAGAATGTCTTAAGGAAAGTCTGGATCTTTGAATTTTTCATTCACAATGAAATACCTATTATTCCTATACAACATGCAAAAGATATAGTTGCCGCAATATTTAAGGAATCAAGAAAAATCCATAAAATTGACAGGGAAGAGAGAGAAGTTATCATGTTCGATGCGCCACAAGAGGTTCTTGAAGTGGGAAACTATGAAGCAGAAGAGATTCGCTCTCATCTTCTTCAAATTAAGCCATACCGTTTCGAATCTCTCGTCAAAGATGTTGTTGAATCTAAAGGCCTTACCAATGTCACAGTAACACCGCCCTCACAAGACGGGGGAATAGATGTGAATGCTTATGTGGAAGATTCCGACTATTTTTTCTCGAAAACTCATGTACAATTCCAAGTAAAGCGTTGGCGACATTCTGTGGGCAGTGTTGAGATTAATAATTTTCGTGGTGCATTGCACACAACTGCAAAAGGAGTTTTTGTTACTACCAGCCACTTCACTAAAGCCGCCATTCAGGAGTCTGAACATTCTGTCAAGCCGTGCATTTCTCTTATTGATGGGTTCAAGTTTTCAAAGCTTATTATGGATGTGGGAATTAACCTGAATAAATATTTTTAAGGAGGTCATGCCATGACGCGACTGGATTCGAGACCGAAGCCCTTAGGGCTCAAAGTGGACCCTTTAAAGTCGACCAGATGCATCGTTTCCGATTTGATCGAAGCGGCGTTTGCCCGACAGCGGGAATGCCCAGGTGTTATGGTTGCCGGTGCCGTTATGCAACACCTGGTGGGAGCAAAAATCGCAACTGCCCTGCCGGATGTCAAAATCAAGCATGAGGGATTTTCTGTTGCCGACGCGCCGTCGGGAAGAAAAGGAGACTTCCTCATCGGCGATACAGCCATTCATGTGACTACCGCGCCGACCGAGGCCCTGATCAAAAAATGCCGCGACAATTTGGCGCAAAACCTCAGACCCTTGGTTATAACCACGCAGAATGGCATGGAATGGGCAGCTACACTAGCAAAGGACGCAAACATTGCTGACCGCCTCGACATACTGGAAATCGAACAATTTATCGCTACAAATATCTACAAATGGAGTGCCTTTCAACAAACAAAACGCAGCGTGACCGTTCGGCAATTGGTGGAAGCATACAACCGCGTTATAGATCAGTGCGAGACCGACCCCAGTTTGAAGATCTCGATGGGATAGTGCAGTGGATACGTTTTCTCCGGAAAAACGAAGCGAGATAATGCGCCGTGTACGCTCCACCGATACAACGCCGGAAAAGAAGATGCGCTCTCTTCTCCACAAGATTGGTTTCCGGTTTCGCCTGCACCGAAATGATCTGCCGGGAAAGCCTGACATTGTCCTCCCAAAACACCGCACCGTAATCTTTGTGCACGGCTGCTTCTGGCATCGACATCAGGGTTGCCCTCATGCGACGCCGCCTGCCAGCCGACAGGACTACTGGCTTCCCAAATTCGCACGCACCGTCGAACGGGACAAGGAAAATCAAGAGGAACTGCGACAGCAAGGGTGGAACGTGATTGTCGTCTGGGAATGCGAGACAAAGAGCCTAGCCAAGCTTACAGCAGAACTTATGAGGCTTATTGACTACGATGAAGCAATCGCTTTGCAAAAGCAATCTTCGGATGTGGCGATGGTTGCTGAGATGCAGAGAGATTACCACACTACGAATAAAACCACAGGGGTGTTCCATGAAAAATAGGACGTGCAATACATTGCTCATATGAAGGGCATGGACATCTGTCATCCCGTAACGAATGCCGTACGCTGCAATCTATGCCGTTTCAGGAAAGAGAGGGACAGACAACATGAAAAGTTCGGGTATTATCCAATATATAAAGCCGAACGTTCCCGAACGGATTCAGCTTTTTGAGGACAGCTGGGACAACATCGCGGAAATGCCGGAAGAGCTGCCACTAACGAAGGCGCAACGGGTCGAATTAGACCGGCGTCTCAACCGCTATCACCGGAACCCCGAGGAGGGGTCTCTCTGGGAATGCGTAAAAGAAAACATCTGGCAAGGGGAATCACCAATTCCTAAAGATGTCAGGAGGTGAACGATGAATGAATGGATTGTTGTAGATTCAAAAATCTGTGCCGGTAAACCTACCATTCGTGGTACGCGCATTATGGTGAAGGATATTCCTGGTATGATTGCAGGAGGATACAGCCTTGATCAAGTCTTACAGGCGTATCCTGAGCTGATAAGCGAAATGGTTGACGCAACGTTGCAATACACCGTGACCGTTATCAACGAAGTAAAGGTGCCTGCCCATGCCTGAAATCACGTCTAAATTTATCTTTTTCAAGCATGCAACAAGGGAGATAAAACATGAAAGTGTTCTATGATGCGGATGTAGACGCCGTCTATTTGGAACTGCTCAAAAGCGAGCCTGAAGGCGTTATAGAGGTTGCCGAAGGAATCCATATCGACGTGACGTCCGATGGAAAAATCGTGGGCATTGAATTACTGGATGCTTCAAAAAAGGTATCCCTAGGCAGCTTGTTGACATACGAGATCGATGCCGATGGCATAGGCATGCTCGGTCGTGCCGTTGCAGTCTGAGAAACGCCAAGAAGAAGGTCTGATGATACCAAAATCTCCACCCGATGCCCCCGTTCTTATCCAGCCCATGGAAAGCCCGCTTAGTTGCAAACCCTACAAATCCTACTATGAACCGACGCATTACTGGGATTACGACCGGTAATCCGGGCCAGGATGTAAGGTGTGTGGTGTCGGTAGCCATGTTGACGGAAGGCTGGGATGCTAACAACGTCACGCATATCCTCGGCCTTCGCGCCTTCGGCAGCCAGCTTCTCTGCGAGCAGGCGGTGGGCCGCGGCCTCCGGCGGATGAACTACACCCCGGACGCGCAGACGGAACTGCTCCCTGAGGAATATGTGGACGTTTACGGCATTCCTTTTTCAGTGATTCCCTACAAAGGCAAACCGTCGCAGACACCGCCCGACCGGCCAGTCAACCACGTTTATGCCCTCCAGGAACGGAACGCCCTGGAAATCCGTTTTCCGAATGTCGAAGGCTACGTGTATGCCTTGCGCAAGCCTTCGATCCGGGCTGATTTTACTACCTTGGAGAAGCTGTTTATTGAACCGGAGCACACTCCCACCGCTACCTTTCTGCGTATCATCACGGGTCATCTGGAAGGCGGCGCGCGGGGCGGCGGCATCGGTGAATATGTGGAGCACAACCGTCAGGCCTATTACGCGCTGCACCACCTGCAGGAAATTGAATTCGAGATCGCCAGGTTAATCGTGGCGGCCCTCGTGGGCGAGGGGGAACAGGCTCCGGTACGCGGCAGCGCCAAAACGCGCGGCATGGCCCGGCATGAACTCTTTCCCCAAGTCCTGCGGATCGTCCGCCGGTATGTTGCTGAAAAAGTGGACTTTCGGGGGCAACATCAATGTGAACTGGCCCTGGAAAAGTATGTCCATCGGATCAAGGAGCGCCTCTTGGACGCCATCGTTCCCAACGAACAGGAGGGCGAAACACCGCTCCTGCCCATCTTGAACAGGTATAAACCCATCGGTTCCACCGCCGATGTAGATTTCACAACGAAGCGGAACGTTCACAGCACGCAGCGCTCCCAGGTAAATGCCGTTGTCCTGGACAGCTCCTGGGAGCAGACCGCGGCCTTTTATCTGGAACAGCAGACGGACCATGTCTTCTGCTACGCCAGAAACGATCGGCCTTTCCTGCTCATTCCCTATGAATATGAGGGTGTTCAGCATCACTATGAGCCGGATTATCTGCTCCGTCTCAAAAACGGCGGGACACTTCTCCTGGAGATGAAAGGCGAAGAGGACGACCAGGACCGGGCCAAACATCAGGCGGCCCGGCGCTGGATCACGGCGGTCAATCACTGGGGACGTCTGGGAAGGTGGGATTTCACCATTTGCCGGGACCCGCAGCGTCTTCCGCGGACATTGGCCGAGGCAGACTGGTGACAGCGCACATTATAAGCGGCTGTTATGCCAATCAATATTTTCGTTTTGCCTGTTATAATTATCGCTCCTGGGGCGGTCTTTTTGCTCAATCCCCAGTCGTCGGCTCATCCGCTTTGCGATCTTTGTAGATATAACGTTCCAGGAGCCGATGGAAAGGTGTCCAGTCCGACGGTCCGTCCGGGGAAGCGGCAATGAATTCCTGGAAGGCGTTGACCTTGGCATCCAGGTCGTCCATGAAATGCACGATGAGCGCCTCCACGGTCTTGGGTCGCTTCGGAGAGCCATACTCCAGGTCTCCGTGGTGGCTCAAAATGATATGCCTTAATTTCAGCGCCAGATGCGGCGGGAAATTTTCCAGGGTGGCGATCTTTTTATCCACCATCTCCGTCCCCATGACGATGTGTCCCACCAGCCGCCCCTCATCGGTGTACTCAATGTTCCGATCGTAGGAAAATTCATATACTTTGCCGATATCATGAAGGATACCGCCTGTCAAAAGCAAGTCCCGGTTGACGCCTGCGTACTGCCCGCAGGCCAGGTTCAGGAAATTGGCCACCGAAAGGGTATGCTCCAAAAGCCCCCCGAGATAAACATGGTGGAAGCCTTTCGCCGCCGGCGCTCTCTTGAAAAGTGCCACCAGCTCCGCGTCGAGAAAAAAGGCCTGGAGCAGGGCCTGGAGGGAAGGTTCCTGCACGCTTTCCACCAGGAGCATCAACTCGGCCAGCATCTCCTCCCCGCTCCGGCGGGCGGCGGGCATATAATCGTTCAGGCTGATGTCTCCCTCGGCGGCTTTTTCCACCGCAATAATGGAAAGCTGGATGTTGTTCTTGTAACTGGCGGAGCGCGATTGAATCCGGATGATATCACCTTTGTCGAATACCTTGTCCCAGGCGGTGGCGTCATCCCATACTTTTCCGTCCAGTTCGCCCGTTTTATCCTTGAGGCGCACATTGAGATAAGGCGCACCCTTCTGGGAAAAGGCCAGGCTCTTTTCCGCCACCAGGAAGGTGTCGCAGATTTTTTCTCCCGCTTTGATATCGCGGATGTAGATGCTTTTTTTTTGCAAATTATTACCCTTCCCCTCTGCCGAAACGTTAATTGTTCTCCGTCTTATCTCTCAAAATCCGGTGCTCCCCCGCCCGGATGGTCAGTTTCGTCATGTCGAAATATTCCATCAGGGGTATGATGAACTTGCGGGACAGGCCCGTAAGCTCCTTAAAACTGGCAGGATCGGCCTTGCCTGCCTGAAGCAGCAGCTCCCGGTAGGCGTTTTTCAGCTTTCCCAGCGCCTCGCTATGAAAATAGAGATCGGCAGTCACTTTAATGAGCATTCCTTCCTTCAGCATCACCTCCAGGACGTTTGCGGCCTGCCCTTTCCCCGTGGCGAACTTATCCAGTACCTCTTTGGTGGCAGGCGGCGTCAGGGAGCTTTCCCGATAAAGGCGCGCCAGCTCCGTCCGCAGTTCTTCGAGGTCGTCCGCCAGGTGAACGGTGTGCCCGGCCAGGCGGACATGCTCCCGATCCACAACCAGGACGCCGCTTTTTTCCAGGTCCTGCAAGGCCAGGTGAAAAAGCTTGGCCAATACCGACCGCCCCAGGCTGGTTTTCAGTTCTTCTTTCGACAAGCCTTCCTTTAAAGGGAATTTGCCATGATAATCCTGCGTTGCCGCCATGATCCGTTTTTGGACAACCCCATAAATATCTCCGGCCAGCAACCGCGTTTCCTCTTTATCAATCAGGATGGCTTGCCTTGCCGCCAGCATGGGCGCCAGAGTCTTTTTCAACACCTCCTGGTGGAGGCCCGTTCGGACTGCTAACTGCCGGATTGTAATCCCGGCAATACCGGCCCTTTGCAGAATCACGGCGGTTCGGGCACGGTCTTCCCCCTCTTGCAGTGTGAGGAAATCACTGATGATCTGTTCCTGGTTACGCTTGTGCTTCCCCGGCAGGGCATCCAGGATCACGCCGCCGCCGATGGTCGTCATGGGAGAATAACTGCGGATGACAAACCTGTCCCCCGTCATGGCCACGGCGGGTGACTCCAGGCTAAGCTGGGCGTAAGCGCTTTCTCCGGGCGTCAATTCATCCCGGTCCATCAGCGCCACGCGGGCAATGATCTCGCTCGCGCCTACATGCAGCCGGACCAGCGTCCGATTCTTTAATTTTCTGCCCGTTGCGGCCAGATAATCAAGCGCCACATCCAGGCGGCGGGAGGGTGTCAGGGTGGCCGGATGCGCCAGGACATTGCCGCGTAAAATTACCGCCTTTTCCACCCCCTGTAAATTTATGGCCGTTCTCTGTCCTGTCTCTGCCGCTTCCACCGTCTGGTTATGCACCTGGATACCTCGCACCTTGGCCGTGACCTGGCCGGGCAGGATGACCAGTTCTTCGCCCAGGCGCACCTTGCCCGCAAGCAGAGTGCCAGTGACAACGGTCCCGAAGCCTTTCATGGTAAACACCCGATCCACCGGCAGGCGGAAAATGCCGCTGTCGGCCGCTTCTTCCACCTGGCCGGCAATGTCCTCCAGGGCTTGTCGCAGCTCCGGCAGGCCCTGGC
>Ga0209726_10005673_pt1 | contig 14960 bp, 13 predicted proteins | sample Subgrocontami54m_FD_187453 | JGI IMG/M metagenome (GOLD analysis project Ga0209726, IMG submission 187453) | Subsurface groundwater microbial communities from S. Glens Falls, New York, USA - GMW46 contaminated, 5.4 m (SPAdes) (version 3) | ecosystem: Environmental > Aquatic > Deep subsurface >... | reverse complement strand
CCTGCCGCTGTTTTTCCTCTCGGGCATCGAGGGGCGAATGTTCGCGCCGCTGGGAGTGGCGTTCATCGTATCGCTGCTGGCGTCGCTGGTGGTTTCGCTGACGCTGACGCCGGTGATGTGTTTTTATTTACTGCCGCACGCCGCGTTCATGGAACACGCCGAGGACGCCTTCCTGGTCCGGTGGCTCAAGAAGCAGCAGGTCCGCCTGCTTCACTTCACGCTACCGCACGCCTCGGAAATTCTGATTGGGGCCGCGTTCCTGGTGCTGCTTTCCATCGCATTCATGCCGCTGATGGGGCGGGAATTCCTGCCGCCGTTCAACGAAGGCACGCTGACGGTGAACGTGCTGGCCGAGCCGGGCATCAGCCTGGGAGAGTCGGAGCAGATCGGAACGCTGGCCGAGAGGCTGATTATGAAGGTGCCGGGCGTCATCTCGACGGGACGGCGCACGGGACGCGCGGAGTTGGACGAACACGCCCAGGGCGTCTATTACACCGAGATCGAAGTCAACCTCGATCACCGCAGCCGCGACAAGGAACTGATTATCGCCGACGTCCGCAAAGAACTTTCGATCCTGCCGGGCGTGGCGGTCAACATCGGCCAACCCATCTCGCACCGGCTGGAGCACATGCAGAGCGGGGTCAACGCGCAGTTGGCGCTGAAGCTGTTCGGTCCCGATCTGCCGACGCTCCGCCAGAAGGCCGCGGAGCTGGAGGACGTGGTGAAATCGGTGCCCGGATTGGTGGATGTTTCGATCGAAAAACAATCGCTGGTGCCGGAGGTTCAGATCACGATCGACCGCAAGCGCGCTTCCGAATACGGACTCCAGGTGGCGGAGGTCAACCAGGTGATGGAGACGGCGTTGCAGGGCCGGCCGGTGTCGCAGATCCTCGACGGGCAGCGCGTCTACGACCTGGTGGTGCGGCTGGACGAGCCGTATCGCAACGACTTGACGTCGATCTCCGACATTTTGATCGACACGCCGACGGGAGGAAAAATTCCGATCCGCAACGTCGCCAATATCGCCATTGGCCACAGCCCGAACCTGATCCTGCGGGAGAACGCGCAACGAAGAATCGTGGTGCAGGCAAACCTGGCGGGTCGGGACCTGGAAGGGGCGGTGAGAGAATTACAGCAGCGGATCGAAAAGCAAGTGAAGCTGCCGCCGGAATATTACGTGGTCTACGGCGGGCAGTTCGAGAGCGAACAAAACGCCACGCACATCATCGTGGTGCTTTCGATCTTTGCGATTCTGGGAATTTTCGTGCTGCTCTTCGGACACTTCGGATTCGTGCGGGTGGCGTTGCAGATCATGTCGAACCTGCCGCTGGCGCTGGTGGGAGGCGTGATTGCGGTGTATCTGTCGGGCGGGGTGCTCTCGGTCGCCTCCACCATTGGATTTATAACGGTGATGGGAATCGCGGCGCGCAACGGCATCATGATGATCTCGCACTACATTCACCTGGTGCGGTACGAGGGGGAGAAGTTTGACGAGCAGATGATCTTCCGCGGAACGCTGGAGCGGCTGCGCCCCGTGCTGATGACGGCGCTCGCAGCCATCCTCGGCGTACTGCCGCTGGTTTTTGCCAAGGGTCAGGCCGGCAAAGAGTTGCTGCAACCGATTGCGGTGGTCATCACGGGCGGCCTGATCAGCTCGACGCTGCTCGACTGGATGGTGACTCCGGCGCTGTTTTACAAATTCGGCCGTCCCGTCTGCGAGCACTATTTGGCGGAGCAGGAATCGGAAGTGGCGACGGCAAACGGCAATGGAAACGTAACGGTGCTGACGCACAGTTCGTAACGGCTTGCAGTGGTTGTTGAATGCCCGAAGGGCATTACCGTGAATAGCCGTAGGTTTTAACCTACGGAAACGGATTCAGAATAGGATTGCGGCCCCGAAAGGGCCGCCTAACCGCCGGGTGCCGGTCAACCCCTTGCGGGGTTGAATATTCTCCAATATCCCGGTTTCCCGTAGGTTAAAACCTACGCTATTCATGGGCATCCCCTTCGGGGATTTCGGTTGGGTAACGCCTAACGCCCATGGCTATCACGGCCCTGCCGGGCCAGAGCTTGCCCGGCATACGCGCGGCATTGCTTATGTGGTACCTGGGCCGCCAAGATTCGATTGACCTTGGCCGGTTACATGTGTATGATAAGCACTGATTTCCCCCCACACAAAGGGCCGTTTTTTAGGCCTCAGACGGAGTGGCGGCGTCCCTGGAAAGTGTCGGCGAATCCGGTTCCCGCCGGCGAGCAGGGAGCACGCAAGGAGAGAAACAGATGACGCTCTTTCAAGCCAGAAGATTCGCGTTACCAGTCGCCCGGTTTTTTCGTAAAAACCGTAGACGGTCCGGCGAGTGCGGCGCAGTTGCGTTGCTGAGCGTCCTGCTTGTGGCCCTGCCCGTAGGGTTGTTGGCCACCACTCTCACCATGGATGAATTGCCTCAGCAGGTGGCCAACGGCCTGAGTACCCAAGGCGTCACGTTCACATTCACCGTCGCCGGGTCGCCCTCGACCGATGCCAATTACAACTTCCCCAATGGGGGAATCGGAGCGTTAGTTCAAGATCCTTCGCTCGAGGGAAATGCGGACGGTATCCTGCAAATGGATTTCACCGGCGCTGGGACGTCGTCGCTGAGCTTCAGCGTTGCGCGCAGCACCTTCGGGACGCTATCACCGGGCTTTGTCGTTCAGCTTTTTGACGCCAGCTTGGTGTCCATCGGTTCGTTCCCCATCACCACGAATTCCCTGGCCTCTTTTTCCGAAGGCGCCTTCCGGTATTCTGGAACCCCGGTGAAACGGGCTGTCGTCAGCTTTCCAAATGCGGGCGTGGCGCCGCGCTTTGCCATAGACAACCTGACTTATTTCACGACTACCACGCCGGCCGCGACGACATCGATTTGCTCTCCCGGCTCTCCGGCTCCCATCAGCAGCAGCACGGGGACGCTGGGTGTGTTCGATCCAACCAATGCGACTCCCGTGGCGCAGGTGGACGGCGGGCTGATCTGGCCGGCCGGAGCGGTTTCGGCGAATATCGGGATGGAGACCGGCCAAGTATCGTTTTTCAATGCGCAGCACGCACCGCTCGGAACCGCAATGCTGCCGGGAGTGAATTCCACGCCGGCCTTTCCCTCCGGCGTGCTGAACTTTTCGGCGGTGCGTTTGACGCCAGGAACCACGGTGAGCTTTACGTCCGGAGTTGCAGGGCTTCCGCAGCCGATCATGGTGCTATCGTGCACGGACATTATTTTGGATTCCGGCAGCACATTGACCGCTCTCGCGCCGACCCCCGTGGGTCCCGAGCCGGGCGGATTTATGGGCGCCAACGGTTCGTTTTTCTCCGGCGCGGGCGGATACGGACCGCGCACCGGAGCGCTGCCCTCCGCGGGTTCGTTGTATCCGATGGTAGGCGGAGCGGGTGGAAACTCGGGAGCCGGAAGTGCCCAAGCCCCCTCGTCTCCCGGAGGAGAGGGAGGTCCGGCGATTTTGCTTTCCGCTACCCAACGGGTCACCGTTAACGGAACCATCTACGCCAGCGGGACCAGTTCCCCGGCGACTCAGGCCGGGAGCCAAGGAGGAGGGGGAGGCTCGGTGCGGCTGGCGGGGTTGCTGGTGGAAGGCATCGGAACCGTCAACACCAGCGGAGGAGCCGACTCCGACGGAGTGGTGCGCAGCCCGGCGGGACCGGTCGAAGTACAGGCATTTTTGCAGGACTTATTCGCGGGCACAACGTCCAGCGTCGTGATACGGGGGAGCCTGCCGGTGCAGCCCCTCCCCACAGGTCTGCCAACGATCTCGATCACTCAGGTCAACTCAACCTCCCCGGTGTTTCAGCAATCCGGCTTTTCCAACACGGGTTCTCTGACGCAGCCGGACGTGACGCTGGCCGTGCCCTCGACCGCGCAAGTCAATGTGGGGGTGAGCATCAGCGCACCGTTGTTGCCCGATGGAACGGTCCTGGCGGTTCGGGCGGTGGGAACCGATGGAAGCGTGGCAACCGATAGCCAGGCTCTCTCGCAATCGGCGGCGGTTTCGAATTTGACGTTGAACGCCGGCGTGACCTACCAGATCGTGGCGACGCCCAGCGCACCGTTCGTTTTGCGCCCGCACTTGGCGGTCGCGGCGAATGTGGGACCAAAGCAGCCAGGATCGGCCGTGTTGGCGGAGGACAGAGGGAATCCAGTGTCCGGAGCATTCCCGAAGACACCGGGCAAGGCCGAGCGAAGCGATATTTCCCTGACCAGGCAATGGATGAAGGCCTTCAGTGTATCCAGTGAGATGGCCGGTGAGATGGCCGGAGAGGTTGGCGACGATTCCAACAACGCGGAGAATGGAAGGCTGGTCGGCGCGTTGCAGCGCAAATTATCCTCGAACGCGAATTAAACTCCGGCGCGCCTGAGCTGTTTGAAATTCCGGCCGCCAACGATGCAATCCACCTGCGACAGGGACGCGGAAATTCTGCGTCCGTTTTTTTTCCTGCACTTGCGAATTCATTTACCCTATGTCCGGGATCGCTGATCGCCCCGAAGGGAGTATTCATATCGTTCGGGAACTGGGAAGTAGAGGGGGAAAACGTCTTCTACCGCAGAGGACGCAGAGGACACAGAGGAAGCAACTCAACCAAAAAAGGAGTCATGAGGCCGGAAGAAAAAGCAGATCCCTCGTCGAAGACTCCTCGGGATGACAGCCGTTTTGTAGCTGGATGACGACCGTATTGAAGGATGCCACGTCACGCTCGGGATGACAGCCTCCCGCGAGGTCTGTCATTCGGAATCCGCCGAGGGCGGGAGGAAGATTATTGTTTCGCGGGTGCGAGCGCGTTCGATCGAGTCGTCAGGCGGGACTTGAGACGAGCGGCGGTGTTTTTGTGGATGACGCCCTTCCGGACAGCCTTGTCGATGCTGGAGAGAGTTCCGGGAAGCGCCGGGCGGGCTTTTTCCGCGCTGCCCTCGGTCAGCAGATCACGGAATCCGCGGAGGCTCGAGCGCAGAACGCCCTTGCGCTGCCGGTTGACCGCCGTGCGCTTGCGCGTTTGAGCGACCCGCTTCACTGCCGAGAAATGATTTGCCATCCCTGAACCCCCGTTTGCGACTCTCTTGCGATTCCAACTCAGTTATTTTAAGGCTTTTCGGCGGGCCGGGTCAATGGGCGGAGAGCTACAACATCGACATCAGCGGCTGAAACCAAAATAGCCACAGAGGCACGGAGGCACAGAGAATTTCTTTTCAGGGCGTTTTTAAGGTTGGTGTATACTTCGCGGAAAGAACGCAGAAGTGCAGATCCCTCACTTCGTTCGGGATGACACCGTTATGTGAGCTATCCAGAAAAACAGGGAATTGCGACTTGGCTGCATAGCGCGGCGGCTCGCAAGGAGAGCGCGGGCGGGAATACCTGCAATTCAGGCGAAGCGGAACCTGAAATCTCTTTGCGGCGGCGGCGGGACTTGGTATAGTGATAGCCTTGATGTGGTCAGAAGCTGCGTTGAGAGGATCGCGGAGCTTGCGGGATTGGCGCCACGAAAATGAATCTGCCGAATAGTCTCACCTTATTCCGGATTTTCCTTATTCCCCTGCTCGTGGTGGTGTTGCTGACCCGGTTTCCGAGCCGGGAATTCATCGGAGTGGCGATCTTCCTGGCGGCCGCCATTACCGATTGGCTGGATGGATACCTGGCCCGCAAACGCGGACAGGTTACGGCGCTGGGAATCTGGCTGGATCCGGTGGCCGACAAACTGCTGGTCGCGGCGGCGTTTCTGGCACTGGTCGAGCTGCGACTGGCGCCGGCCTGGATGGTGCTCATCATCCTGGGACGCGAGCTTGCCGTGACCGGACTCCGCAACGTCGCATTGCTGCAAGGGTTTTCCATCGCGGTTTCCGATCTGGGAAAAGTGAAGATGGGATCGCAGGTCTTCGCCATTACCGCCATCATCCTGGGAGAACGCTTCCGGCTCTTGGAAACGCTGGGGCGATGGGCGCTTTGGGTGGTGGTCTTTTTTGCGATGGCGTCGGCCGTGCAATACTTCCGCGAATTCTGGCGCAAGGCGGGACTGCCCGTCGAGAAACGACCGCTCCGCCACCCGCTGCTCAGCTTGGGGAAACAGCAGAAGTCCGATGTCCCCACTCACCAATGACGAAAAGGGTTTTTTGTTGCGCCTGGCGCGAACGAGCTTGCACGCCGCCGTTTCCCGACTGCGCGCCGAAGCGCCCGCCGTCGTCCCCGGCGCGCTCGAAGAACCCGGAAGCGCGTTTGTCACGCTTCATCAGCATGCCGCCTTGCGCGGCTGTGTAGGTTATCTCGGGTCGCGGTATCCCCTCTACAAAACCGTGATGGAAGCGGCGGCGGCAGCGGCGCTGCGCGACACGCGCTTTGCGCCGGTCACTCCCGACGAAATCGCTACGCTCGAAGTCGAGATCTCGGTGCTTTCCGTTTTCCAAGAAACCAGCGCGGACGAGATTCAGGTGGGTGTCCACGGGCTGGTGGTCAGCCTCGGGGCGGCGCGCGGGTTGCTCTTGCCGCAGGTGGCCGTCGAGCGCAATTGGGATGTGGTCCGGTTCCTCGAAGAGACTTGCCGCAAGGCGGGACTGCCTCCGCGCGCGTGGCGCGAGGGGGCGAGGATCGAGGTGTTTACGGCGGAGGTGTTTGGGGAGGGGGCGTTAGGTGTTGGGTGATAGGGGTTAGGAGAAAAGCTGTGGGCAAGGCGAGCGTCGGCAGTTGGGGGACTTCCGTTGGGCCACGCCCTTCGGCAAGCTCAGGACAGACAGGACCCTGTCCCGAGCCTCTGGACTAAGCCTAAAGATAAAATAGTGCGCTGAAACTCCTTGATGGGTGTATAGTGTGGAGCGGTTGGGAGCTAAATTGAGAATTCTCGCTTGAATAGGATTTCGCCGTTAAACCGTGCGTAACCGTTCTTTTCGCCAGTATGCGTCTCGTGCCATGGTTTTCCCGTTCAAGACCTTTGCGCTATCGACGCTCTATGCCTTTCTTTCAGCCAATTTGGTTGGCTTGGCGCTTAATCTCTTTTCTGGAATTCTGCTTAGCGACAATACCCCCTGCCCGAAGGCAGTCGCGGTTTATACCGCGTGCACGCTTTTTTCCGTTGGCTCTCTTTTCTTTTTCTTTGTCGCTTGGTTGCTGGAAGACGCTCGGAATGACTGGTTGGCAGAAAACGCTCCCAGGGAACCGGCAAAGCGAGATTTTCACGTCGAGACGAGGAAGTTTCGTCTCCTCATCTGCCTGATCTTAGCTGTAGTGTGCACGGCTATGGCCTGCGTGTCTCTCGCAATTCCATACAATCCTGTCTCGGGCTGGATCGAATATTTCACCTGTCCTATTCCGACTCTTTAGTTGATAGCCATGCTTTGGAAAATCTTTGATGAATCACTTGCGGGGACGGAAGATCCAGCTTTGTTTGGCTGGCCAGCTTGGAGTGAACTGGAACAAAACCACCTCTATGCCTACGAAGGCGTCGTTGAGACGATCTCGGAGCAACTGACAACCCAACGGATTCACCTCTTGGCTGGCCCAGAAGGTCGGGGGAAATCGACCCTCGCGAGCATCATCGCGTTTAACCGATTTCGGAACCAGCTTCCTGTCCACGTGGTGGTCTGCCCCGCTCCAGGCGAAGAGCCAGACTATCTAGCCGCAGCAATAAAGAACCGTGACCAGGGGGTGGCACCTCTCTGGATATTTGAAGATTGTCACGCAACGACAGATGCTCTCGACTTCCTCAGAGATTCTCTCCTCGAATGTAAGAAAACACAGTTTCTCTTTGTCTGCAGGACCATTTCACCGAAGCTATTTGAGTTAAAAGATTCTTGGCCATTCAAGGATCTGGAACGATCCAGAAATTTCACCTTCTTGCAACCGAACGCTGAAGTGGTGCGTGGCGTGATCGAAAGCTACCTCATTTCACACACATCGAAGGTTTTACCTGGTCGACGCTCTAAAGCTCTAGTTACTGATGAAGATATTAATTGGGCCTTACAAACGACAGGTGGCGATCTCCGGACCCTCAAGAGCTTCCTAGATACGTGGGAGCCCGGGAAAGAAGCGTTAGAAGACCTACGAATAGAAGCCGTTTACGATCGGCTGATCAACACGAAGTTCAGACCCTTAGCCAAAGTAGAATATCTAAGTGACACCTATGCGAGACTGTGTGCGATTTTCCAATTTGAGGTCCAGGTTTTTGGTACTGCTTTTAGACTTGAGAAGTTAGAAGAACTGCGACAACGAGGCCTAATTGGCCTGTCGTGGTTCAACACGTATGTTGTCCCACACACCTCAGACGCGCGCCTAGCGGTAGCCGCTTATTGCCGAATGATGGGGAAGGACCGGCGCACGTTTATATCTGACTGTATAGAACACTATTTCTCCTCGAATTTACCAAGAGCCTATGCTGCCCGTTTCCTCACGGGCTTGGCGACAAACCGATCGGTCGTTCAGTTCGAGGTGCCAGAATCACTACGTGAGAAACTGGCAATCATTGTTTTCGAGAGGGGAGATGCGTTGGTAGTCGCGCGATACATACGGCTTTTCTGCCGTAGCCGGGGGGATTTGCAAAAGTGGCTGAGTCATTTGACGCTAAATCGCAGCGATATTGATGACGTCCGAGCCTTGCTCGCAGAGGTGAAAAAAATCGACGCCCCATCGGCTGACAAAATTGACAATAATATCTCACTCAAGCAAAGGATTTCCTTGAACGCGCGAGCGGCAATCTCAAGTATAGCCTGGCACCTCTACCATTACCAGCGAAACGCCAACTCAGCCTACTTCGCTAGGCAGGTGCTCGCCGAAACGATCAGGATTGATTTCCAGGAGCGAATTAGGCGAACGAATGCCGGGGCGGCTGGTCGCCTTTTGTATATAGCTAGAGAGATTGATCCTGAGATGGCAAAGATCGTAGCGACAGTCGTCGCTGATCAAATAAATTTTGTGCGTCGAGATAACGCGGAAGATCTGAGCCTCCTGCTGGACAATATACGCTTTGGGGAAGAAGCTTGGTGCCGCTTAATATCGAGAGTAATTGAACAAGCGAATCCCTCCGGCTTGCTCGAGAGCAGTCCGAAGGGTTACTCTTATTTGCTCAGTCATATGGGACAATTTCTAACCACGCACATTGAATTAAGAACCGTTAGTCGACGCTTCTTCGGCACTTTCGCTGAGGAAATTGATGGCACCATGCTTGCTGAAATAGGCTGCAAACAGTTGAACTGGACGATCTGGAATTTCTTGGTAGTAGGTGAAGACCCAAGTCCTTGGCTTCTCGCGAAGATGCAGGACCTTATTCGCTTATTTGCAAAAGGCGACATCGATGTCAGATATTGGCTCTGTTGGAACTTGCTCCAAGTGGAAGAAGGGCTTTTTCGTAATTTTGTTCGCAACGGCCTCGTAAACACGCCGTCGGAAGTGATAGCAGGCAGTGGCGTGGCTCAGTTTGCTCTTGTCGGACTGTTACTAATCACTGAAATTGATTTGGAACTCGGTCAGTCCATATTAGACGATACTCTAATCTCTCAATTATGCGACGATAACAACGTAAGCACAATTCTGTTCGCACTGCGCGCCATCAATGCCAAGAATCCTGAGGCATATGCAAAGGTCCTTCTCCAGTTGAGATCGAAATCGGGCAACTTCCGCAACCGTGTTGAAGACCTAATTGCTTCGAACCCACTTCCTCGCTCACGCCAGCTCTTGTCGTTTGTTCTGAATGCCCTCCCGGGTCTGTAGGGTTGCAACGCCTATCCGAATTCTGGCTGCGACGAAAAATCTTTTGATGCGGGATACTCGGGGACAGACGGGACGTTTTCTCGTCCGTAAGGCCGATACGACAGGAAAAAGGGGTTTGGCGTCGGGACGCAGCCGCGCGCTACGGCTGGTGCTGCCTGGCAACCAACTTCATGTCCAGCGTCATGCCGACCGCATCGGCATAGCGCATCAGAGTTTGCATGTTGACGTGTTCCGGTTTGCGTTCGGTCCTGCTTACCTGAGGCGCGCTGGTACCGATTTTCCGGGCAACTTCTTGCTGCGTGAGACCCTTCCGTCGGCGCTCCCTGGCTAGACGGATGCCAATATTCAGGACCCGTTTCTCCACCTCGAAGGCTTTCTTCACTCTTGGTTTTCGAAGCTGCCGCTTCAGGTAAGCATCCCACGAGTTTTTCATAATTACGGTTTCCTCATTTCTTCCTCATCTCTACCTCTTGGCGGCACCTTGGTTCTTTTTTCTTTGCTGCGCTCTTTTCCCCCTGCCGATATGCGCCGCCATTCGGGAACGCCCGATTCTCTTATCCGCCTCGTCCACGGTCTCGGTTTCCTTGGTGAAGCCATGGAGTAGAACTCCGACTCTGGCCTCATCAAAGAAGTACAAGACACGATATCGGCTCTTTCCAAATCGGAGCCTTACTTCCCTTAGCTTGCCTTCAATCTGAGAGGTATAGGGATGGTCCAGGGTTGGCCCGTGCTCGGCGAGCAGGTCGATTCGCGCCAGAACCTTGCCTCGAACCTCTTCCGACAAGCCGTCGAGCCAGATTTGAACCGGGCGCTCACCGCCTTGCTCAAAGAATTCGACCTGCCAGCGCTTCATGAAAATCCTATCCGTCTCAGCAACAGTTTATCATTTTTGATAAGTCTTGCAAGCAGGGCCGTGGGCTTGGCACGGTACCGGAAACTCGAGAAGCCGGGAAACTTGGGGTACAGGGACGTTTTCTGGTGGGCTGTGCGCCACTGGTCCAAAAGAAACGCACTCTGGTTTGGATTGATCGCCGGTTTTTCTGGACGACCTCCTTTTTTGAGGAGTCCGACGGCGCTGCGTGGTCGTTTCGGGGAAGTCAGACGAATTCCGGAGAATCCAGCGTACGGAGGAACCAAGTCAAGAAAATTCCGTCGAGAGTTTCCAGAGAAACCAGGAAAGCGAGAGAAGCTAGGGAAGCGAGGGAGACAAGCGCCCGGCGCTACTCGACCTCGACCTGGTCTCCCGGATAAAGATCCTGCCAGCTATAGGTGACGATGCCCGCCGCGCTTTCTTCCTCGACGGAGAGGATCATCACTTCGCCGACGACCTGGCGCGGAAGCGTGTTGATTTCTTCCGGCGTCAGTTTGCGGCCGACCTGCGTTCCCTCGACTTGGTTGAGATACTGCTTGGTGCCCATCTGGATGATCCGCTGGCTGGCGGTGTTGTAGGTTCGGAAGACGCGGAGGTAGGCGCCCGGCTGCGCGCCTTGCTTGCTGCCGGTGTTGAGATAAACCGTGTCTCCCTCGCCGGCCGCTTCCCGGAACTCCTTGATCGACGCGATCACTCCCGTGGATTTCCCGGACGAGGGAGCGAAGCGGTCCATGGGCGGAGCGGTCTTGTAGGGCGGCGCGCTTCGGGCCGGGAGCGGAATGGCAACGTCCCCGGAGAGCACCGGCTCGCACGCATTCAATATTTCCGCGATGGAGCTGTCGGCGTTGACCACCTGCACCTGGATGCGCGCGATCTCGGCATAGTGCGTCCCCATCTGCTTAACCAGTACGCTCTGTCCTGGAAACGCTTCCGTGGGATTCATGTCCCTGGTGGGGCGCACCAGCATGTATTGGCCGCCCGGCGCGCTGATCTTATTTTTTCCCTGGTTCAGATGAACCACTTCCCCCGCGCCAAATTCGAATTTGAGCCCGTTATCCTGCCCGCCCAAGACAATGATCTCCGGCGATATGGTCCGGTGCGTGAAGAAACCGGCGCAATAGATGTCCGACTCGGTGGGCGCCATCATCGCTTTCTCGGCTGCCGTCGGAGCGGAACCGATCATCCCCTGCGATGTTGCGGGAGGCTGCGCTCCGGTGTTCTGCGCCCTCACAGCCGTTGGAACGACCCATCCCGCCGCGCCCAGAGCGCATAAGATCAGGAACAATCTTTTATCCATCATTGTCCGCTCCCCATCTCTTCGACTCCTCGGATCGAGAACCGCAATCCCGTCCCCATATTATATAGGCTGCCGAAAAGCGCGGCGAAACGAAAGCCCCAAATTCCCTCTGTATCTTCCGAGGAACGGGGCGTGACCTGCACCGGGACTTGAATCCGAGCCGCACCCGGAAGGGAGCGGTCTCCGCGGGTTTCTCCTCAAACCAATCGCCCTCCCTCAACGCTGGAGAAAGTTTCCGGGACACGATACAGTTAATGGTGAATTTACACTTGGCATTTTGGGAGGAAACCATCCATGGCGGGATCGGAGCGGACGGGCAACCCATTGAATCCGGAATTACTGCACCAGATCAGCTTTTCCTTTGCGCCGTCGCGCGTGCTCACGACGGGCGTTGAGCTCGGCGTCTTTTCGCACATCGCGGCGGGCAAGAAAACGGCGGAGGCCGTAGCCCGCGCGGCCCGCTCCAGCCCGCGCGGCATGCGCATGCTGCTCGATGCTCTCGTTGCCATCGAGCTACTGAGCAAGAAAAACTCCATCTACCACCTGTCGCCGCTGGCGGCGAAGTTCCTGGTGCGCGGCCTCCCCGATTACGCCGGCTTCACCATGGAACGGGCCGATTTCTCCGAGCCTTGGCGCCATCTCACCAAGGCGGTTCGCACTGGAAAGCCGTTTCGGCAGGTGGAAAACGAAAAACGTGCCGCCGAGTTTTTTCCCGTCCTCGTCAGCACGCTGCACGTGACCAACCGGGAGCCGGCGCGAAGAGCCGCTGAAGCTCTCGAGATTCAACCCGGCTCAGCGCTCCGTGTGGTGGACATTGCCTGCGGCTCCGGCGTTTGGGGCCTTGCCATTGCTGATGCCGATCCCCAGGCTCGCATCACCGCGCAGGACTTCGCGGCCATGCTGCCGCACACCCGCAAGTACGTCAAGCGGCACGGCGCCGAAAAGCGCTTCGACTACCTGCCCGGAGATCTGAACCGCGTCGACTTCGGAAAGGCGCGCTTCGATCTCGCCCTGCTCGGCAACATCGTGCACTCGGAGGGAGAGCGCAACTCCCGCCGCCTGTTCCGCCGCCTTTGCCGTGCGCTGCACCCCGGCGGGCGTATCGCCATCGTCGATATGATTCCCAACGACACCCGCACCGGCCCGCCGTTCCCCGTCTTCTTCGCCCTGAACATGCTGCTCAACACCCGGCTGGGTAACACCTATACCTTGGCGGAATACGCCGAATGGCTGCTCGACGCTGGCTTCGAGCGCGTCGAGACGGCCGATATCCGCTCGCACTCGCCGCTGATTATCGGCTACAAAAAATAAAAAACAGAGCCGCGATCCCGCTGGGCGGGAGAGCGGTTTCCGCACCCCGATCGCAACATAGCCTCCACCGGGAGTTGTAGCGGCTCCGTCCCCGTCAGTTGGTCCACAAAATATTGACTTGTTTCGCCACCAGCCGGAAATCGTTATCCCCGGTAGCCAGCGTCGCTCCGCGCTGCCGAGCCAGCGCTGCGGCGAAGCAGTCGGCGTAAGGCAGCTTGTATTGAACGCGGAGTTCGGCGGCGAGCTTGGTCAGTTCGAGATCGGCCATTACTATCTTTATCGGCAAGCGGGCAAGCTCAATCAAGATTCTCTCCGCCGCGTCCTTTCCTTCTGCGCGCCAAACGGAGTAATAGGCTTCGCCCCAGTTCACTACACTCATGAAAAGCTCGACCTTGCCTTCGGTCGCACGGTCCAACAACCCGGCAACTTTTTCCGTTCCCGGTCGATTATAGAGGAGCGTCATCAGCGCACTCGCATCCAGCACCGCTTGCCTCACAGTTCACGCTCCAACTTACGGTCCTGCAACAGTAGGTCGAGCGCGGACGGTTTCCCCTTCAAGCACCCCCGTAAGCTCCGGATAAACTCACGGGTGAGTGGCTGCAAGACCAAATGGTTATTCTCCAGTTGAAAAGAAACCTTCGTGCCCTTTCGAATCCCCAGCTTGCGCCGCAGCTTGGCGGGAATTACGAGTTGCCCTTTGGATGTGACGGTCGAAATATCGGCTTTCATTCTTCCTCCCGTTCGACTGCTCTTGACCCATAGTATGGCATACATGAAAAAGTAAGTCATATCTTCGAATAGAATACATTTTGGTTGTTGTAAGCCGTTGAGCGAGGTTTCGAGCAGCCGGAACCCCGCCCCGGAAATTCTTGTTTTTCCACCCTCCTTTGGTCTACCATTACGGCAGTTCTCGTCAAGCGGGCGGACACTGTTTCAAGGAGGGCGAATATGCGCGGTACTGGATCGCTCCGGTCTCGTCGTGTTTGGTTGGCTCTCGCAGGCGCGCTGGCCGTGTCGGGTTCCCCGGTGCGGGCGCAATTTCCTACCGGCTCCATCTCGGGTTTGGTACAGGATGGCAGTGGCGCGCCGCCGCCGGACGCATCGCCAGCACCATGTCGACTTCGCGCCAGATACTATTTGGGTTAAAATTCATTTTCTGGCCGGCATTACTTCCGCAGTCGAAATTCTTTGCCGAGGGAGAGTCTTCATGAAGATCGTGAATCGCTCGTGGTTCTTAGCGGTTGTGTTCCTGCTGGGCGCATTTCTTATTTCTATTTTCACGCTCTATGCGCAATCTCCGTCCGGTACCATCTCGGGCCTGTTGCAGGATGAAAGCGGCGCCGTTATTCCCGGCGCCACCGTTACGGTGACGAACTCGGACACCGGCATCTCCCGGTCGCTTGTCACCGATAGTGCGGGAAGGTACCGTGCCGCCGGCTTGATCCCCGGCAACTATGAGATTCAAGCGCAAGTGGCGGGCTTTGAAACCGGTATCCGCAGAGGCGTCCAGGTCACCGTCGGCGCGGACCTGGCGATTAACGTTACTCTGAAGGTCGGACAGGTCACCGAGAAAACCGTAGTCTCCGCCGATGCGCCATTGGTCGAGACCACCACCAGCAGCTTGTCCGGCTTGGTGGACGACAAAACCATTCGCGATCTTCCGCTCAACGGGCGCAGTTTCGACCAGTTGATCAGCCTGGAATCATCCGCTCCCACCATTCGCGCCAGAGGCAACACGACGCTCACCGGAATGTC
>Ga0209726_10005671_pt1 | contig 14961 bp, 11 predicted proteins | sample Subgrocontami54m_FD_187453 | JGI IMG/M metagenome (GOLD analysis project Ga0209726, IMG submission 187453) | Subsurface groundwater microbial communities from S. Glens Falls, New York, USA - GMW46 contaminated, 5.4 m (SPAdes) (version 3) | ecosystem: Environmental > Aquatic > Deep subsurface >... | reverse complement strand
CAAAAAAATAGCCCCGCCGGAGCGGGGCTAAAAGGAACGAGCGAAGCGAGCTTGGGGGGTAGGGGGGAGTGCGCCCGCTCCGCTCATGCCAATAGAAGTCTTGCCGGAACGTATGGTTCCTCTCGCCGCAAAAGAAAACGCACATTTTTGTTATCGAAGTTCCAGTGGGCTGTGGGTTGCTGCCGGCAAAAGTCAGACGGATTCTGGATACTTGGCCTGTGGATATCGCAACCGACGCACCTTGCGGCGCCCCTACACGGAAAGGTGATCGCCCGGGCCGCTGATCGTCAATTTGGCGGGGGGATTTCGGAAAAAATATTATTGGGGCCCACAATTTCATTCATGCCGGCAAAAACCTGGAAGGCCCACCACTCGCGCTTGTCGAACGTGCAATAGACGAGATACTCCCCGCGTTCTCCAGGCTTATTGAACGCCGGTCGCATATAAGCGCTGGCGCACAACTGGCCGAGCCGGTCTGAATTTTTCGCCATCGCCTGAGCAACGAAAGGATCGAGGTCTTGCCACGGTCCGGGATAACGCTCGGATGGCTTGATCTCAGGCTCGCAGCTCATGAGGCAAAAGACGCCGAGCAAAGTCAGCGTCGTGGAGTAGAAAGTCTTTCCCCACAAAGTTCGGCTCACGTGAATGTTGGCTGAAATCACCACCGATGGCCGGACGGGCACTCGTGTGAACCGCTATGATAGAGTGGAAAAATACAACGCTTGCGATCCGAGCAGACCCAGCAATGGAATTCGCACGGCGCCTGAGCGCTCGGGTCCATGTTTCCGGCAGGATCAACCTTCGCCGCAACGCCGTGCGTGTGCTTGCCGGTAAAAAACTCAGCGCGCGTCCGATGCCCCAATGTTGCGTTCTGTGTCATGTGCATTCCCCTCACTTGTGTTTCAAGCAATGAGCCTCTCCCTATAGGCTCCATCCTGCCAGAGGGCGTTTTTTGGGACAATGTCGAACCCATTTGCCTCGCATTCTCGCCGGCCCTAGCTTGGACTATGATGAGGATGGATCTGAATGGGGGCTAAGTTTCGATGTTCACAGCACGCGCTTTTTTTACAGGTTTTGCCGCTTTGCTTTTTTGGAGCAGCGGTTCCGCAGCGGACCCCTGCCCTTGTAAATACAAGCTCTCCGGGTTGTCCCATGTGACGAGCGCCTCCCCTATTCCGCCCGCTCACGCCCTTTGTCTTGCCTCCATCAGCGAATTGATTGAATGGATCCAGAAGACCGAAAAAACTTTGGATTCCGGCGGCCTCTCCAAACTTATGTTTCAGAGCACTTTCCGTGGGCTCAGCACGCTGGATTGGGGGGTGCCGCCCATCGCTGACGCGCAAGAGATGCTCACCCATGCGGAAAAACGCATAGCCGAGAGAAAAAACGGCCCTGACACAGTGAAAAAAGAGACGGCGCCGGACAAGCAAGCCGGCAAATCCAAAAAGGGATTTGAGGCAGAACTTGAGGCCGAACTCGCCAGGTTGGAGGAGGACGCGCGCGTTAACGAGGAAGCAGCCGCGCGGACAGATGATGCAACGGCTGTTTATGCGAAATGCGTAATCGCCAACAACCTGCCGCCGACGGCGAAGTGAAGTTTATTTGGCGGCGTCACTGACGACAGAGTGTAGCTGCTCGAAACTACTGCTCGCCAAAAATACGCTGCCCTTGGCGGGAATGTAGCGCGCCGCCACTTGATGTTTGCCGGCCTGGAGGCGCGCCGTCTTCCAGATTGCCCGGCCTTTCGAATCGAGCTTGATCGGCTCTCCTGCATTGGCGCCATCGAGGGTGAACTGAACCATCCCGGCCGGGACGCCTCGGCCGCTTGAGGATTTTCGCGCGACCGTCGCAATGAACGTCACAGTGTCTCCGGGCTGCGTGGTGTCCTTAAAGGTGCCCACGGTTGTTCTTGTCGCGCCAGCTTGGATCTGCTGGCTGATCAGGTAGGTCTTGGCAAAGCCAGGCTCACCCGTGATGGCAACGTCGAAGACGCAGTCGGCTTTCCTGTTTTTGTCGACAATCGCGACGCAAAGCTGAAGCGCGGTTTTCTGATCAAGCGGCTTCGCCGGCGGACTTTCCGGAATGACGCATGGCGGGTTCTCCGGTGGCCAGCTTGCGACGGTAAATGTCTTCGTCGATGTGCCCGGTGCATAGTCGAACAGGCTCGTCTTATCGGCCACGCGCCAAGCATCGCCGAACTTCTGGTAGAGGTCGACGTAGCGCTGATGCAAGGCGGCCGGCTTTGATCCCAGCGACGTGCCATCTGGAAGTGCCGGCAGCCAGCTCCCCGACGCCAGGGCCCCCATGATCCCCTCCGAGGCCGGAGAATGGAACACGCTCACGTTGAGGTACCATTTATTGTGAGGAGCGCCCCAAAAGTTCGACGTTGCAGTCAAGTTGGTGCCATCCGGAAAGTCGATCTCGATGCCGGTCCCGGCTGAGGCTTTCATGACGCGGGCGCCTGGTCCGAGATTGATAGCTTGCGCACCCAGCGGCGTCACAACGCCGTCGATGCGCAGTTGGAGGCCGCTGGGGTCCGGGTTGCCGCTCAAGTTCGGCTGATAGCTGACCCGGCGCGAGCCGACGCGAGCCGCGATGGCGGTGTTGAGGCTGACGCAGGTCGCAAGCCCGGTGTATTGATTTGGGATCGGGGGTTGCGTGGTGACGGGTGTCTGGCGCGCCTGGATTTCCAGACCGTTGCCGTCGCGCAGGAGGACGAATTCGCCCGCGCCCTGGAAGTCGTAGTGGACTCCGCGTACGGTAGTGATGTGCGGGTCGCCGTCGTCAAACGCGTCATCTACCGCGCCCCAAAACAGCAATTTGTTCGGCGAGCCTGCCCCAGGATTAATGATACCCGGCCATGACGCCGTCGTCGGGAAAACATTGGCGATGATGTCAATTTGGGCCCAGACCTGCGCCGGAGTTTTGCCCGGGAAACTCGAGAGATGGCGCGCCGCCACGCCCGCGACGTGCGGTGCGGCCATCGACGTGCCGGAGCAGCTCTGCGTTCGCGAGCCTAGAGTCGCTGAAACGATCGCGCAGCCTGGTATCGCTGCCAAGCCGTCAGGCATCGCCGAGACGATCGAAACGCCGGGGGCGAACAAATCGACGCATGGGCCGAAGTTCGAGAAGCCCGCTCGCGTATCGTTGGTCGGATCGATCGCGCCAACCGTGATGGCGTTTGGCACGAGGGCTGGCGAAGTGCCGCACGCGTCCGCGCTGGCGTTTCCAGCGGCAACGACATAGGTCACGCCCGACGCAATAGAATTGTTCACGGCGGTCAAGAGTGCCGCGCTGGGGCCAAATCCTGAGCTCAAATTAACAACGGCAGGAAGAACTCTATTGGCCGTTACCCAGTCGGCGGCTGCGATAACGGGTGCCAGGTAGGTGTTGGCACAGTCACCGGCGCGCACGGGATGGAGAAGGACCTCCTTTGCGACGCCGTAGGTCATCCCACCGATCGTTCCGGCAACATGCGTGCCGTGACCATGGCAATCATCTGTGCCGGCGGCGGCATTCATTGTGTTGGTGCCGCCTGATACCCTCGATACCCCCGGGCCGAACTCCGTGTGCGTTGCACGGATTCCTGTGTCGATAACATAGACATGCACGCCGCCGCCCTTTCCGTCGTACGTGTAGATACCGTCCAGCGGCAGGAGCCGTTGAGTGATCCGGTCCAGACCTGTGGGGGGAGCGGTGGCGGGATCCGGGGGCTGATTCCAAACCGTGTTGAGCGTTCCCACCTGGTCAACCTCAATATAGGCAACGCCCGGCAATGCCCGCAGAGTCTGCATGGCGCGCTGGGCCTGTTCGCCCTCGATCGGGAGTTTGACGCTGAATCCAATGAGCGCCGACGTATATGTATGCATGATCGTGCCGCCGAGACTCTTGACCCGCTCCTGGGCGGCGGCGACAACCTGGCGAGACGTGCCCGGGTTGAAGACCACGATGTACTGGCCGGGAATCTTGTTCGGCAGGCCCTCGTTGTGAACCGGAGCTAGAGTCGGCTGAGCAGGCTGCGCTATAGCTGTCCCTGCAAGCACCGAAATAGCGAGCAGGGCCGAGCAAGCGATTGATGCGAGTTTGTATTGGAGTTGCCAGAAACGGCGAGCTTGGCGGCGCATGGCGGTTCACTCCCCCCAGAGAGCAGTATCGAGATGTTTTTATTCTTTGCCCATCACGGTTATGTGTCAATAAAGTTGTATTAAATATTTTCTACATCCTGGAGTGAGAGGAAGTTCATTTGGTGCCGCGCAGAAATCTGACTTAGGTGCCATCCGGGGCGTCGATGCTTTAAAGCTTTTCGGTATGCCCCCTGCCCGATCCACCATCTTCGCTCTCTCCTCTGGCCGGCCGCCGGCGGCGATTGCCGTCATCCGCATTTCCGGGCCGCGCGCCCGCGTTGCCCTTGAAACATTAGCCGGACGGCTGCCTCCGCCGCGGCAGGCGAGCTTGGCGCGGCTGCGCGATCCCTCGAATGGCGAAATCATCGACGAAGCCTTGGTGCTCTGGTTTCCCGCCCCGCGCAGCGAAACCGGTGAGGACATGGCCGAGCTTCAGCTTCACGGTGGCCGCGCCGTCATCGCTGCGACTCTTGCGGTTTTAGGCGGGCTGGAAGGATTCCGGACGGCGGAAGCGGGCGAATTCACCCGGCGCGCCTTTGAAAACGGGCGGCTGGATCTCACCGCGGTCGAAGGTCTCGCGGACCTGATCGGCGCTGAAACGGAAGCCCAGCGGCGGCAGGCCTTTCGCCAGCTCAAAGGGATGCTGGGGGACCGGGCCGAGACATGGCGGACACGTTTGATCGAAGCTTTGGCCCTGGTGGAAGCCGGAATCGATTTCTCTGATGAAGCCGATGTGCCGCAGAATCTGACTGCGCCCGCCCTCGATATTGCCCGTTCGCTGCATGAGGAAATCTCCGCAATTCTGGCTCAGGCCGGCCGCGGGGAGAGGTTGCGCGAAGGCCTGGTCGTTGCCATTGCCGGGCCGCCGAACGCCGGGAAATCCACGTTGCTCAACCGCATTGCCAGGCGCGAAGCGGCAATTGTCTCGCCCTATGCCGGCACGACGCGAGACGTGATCGAAGTGCATCTGGATCTCGATGGCTATCCGGTGACGCTGCTCGACACGGCAGGCGTGAGAGAAACCGATGACCCGGTGGAGCAAGAGGGCGTGCGCCGCGCCCGCGAACGTGCCGCAGACGCCGATCTGGTCTTGTGGGTGGTGGATGCGTCTTCGCCCGATACAGCGGAGTTTGGTCGGCCATTGGCCCAGGATCAGGGTGCCCATAGGTCGCTGGCCGACTTAGGGGCTGAAGGGGATCGGTGGTCCGGTCCTAATCCAGTGGCCCAGTCGGCTAGCCCCCTGGCCGATCCTCAAAACCCGCCCGTATGGCTCATCAGAAACAAGGCCGATCTATTGCCGGCCGAGCCCGTTTCAGGTCGGCCATTGGCCGAGACCGCTGTCGCTTCCCCGGCCTCTCTTCACCCTTCATCCGGAAATCGTTTCCCGCCGGAGCACCAGCAGGTCTCTCCGAACGACCCCATTTTTGCGCCGTCCCAGCACCCTGCTCCGTCCCAGCACCCAGCCTCATCCGCCCGCCGATCCGGGCAGGAGCCCGTTCCGCCCCCTCAGTCAGTCCCCCAGCGCTCGGAAAGAAATGAATACAAATTCGGAAATGAATATGAATTCACTTATATTCTTTCTGCCCAGCATGGAATGGGTCTGGATAAGCTATTAAGTGGACTAAAACGGCATGTTTTAATCTTTTTTGGCACCGAATCAGGCCTAATTGCCCGGGAAAGGCATCGCCATGCTCTGCGGGAAACACAGGCCGCCCTTACCCGGGCACTCAAAGTTATCCCCGGCCGGGAGGAAATCCTGGCCGAAGAACTGCGCCTGGCCAGCCGGGCGCTAGGCCGCCTTACCGGCAAGGTCGATGTGGAAGATATCCTCGATGTGATTTTCCGGGATTTTTGCATCGGAAAATAGCCGGCCGGGAATGTTTCACGTGAAACATTGGCATTTTTGACCCGCAGGACTACAAGGCCCTCCCATGCGCTCATCCTTCGATGTCATCGTGATTGGAGGCGGCCACGCCGGCTGCGAAGCCGCGGCTGCGGCCGCCCGTATGGGTGCGGCCACGGCCCTGGTCACCCATCGATTCGCGACTATTGGGGCCATGTCCTGCAATCCGGCCATTGGAGGTTTGGGCAAAGGCCATTTGGTCCGGGAAATCGACGCTTTGGACGGCCTTATGGGTCGGGCCGCTGACCTGGGCGGGATCCAATTCCGGGTCCTCAATCGCCGGAAAGGCCCCGCCGTCCGCGGCCCGCGCGCTCAAGCGGATCGCAAGCTCTATGCCGCCGCGATTCAGAAAGCCGTCCGCGAAACCGCAAACCTCGCCGTCATCGAAGCCGAGGTGGACGACCTTGTCATTGAAAACGGCCGAGTCGCGGGAGTTAGGCTTGCAGATGGCCGGACTTTCGGCGCGGGCGCTGCGGTTCTTACGACCGGGACTTTTTTGCGCGGCCTTATTCATTGCGGTGAGAAGCAGACTCCGGCCGGCCGAGTAGGCGAGGCGCCTGCCATCGGACTTTCGCTCACGCTGGAACGCCTAGGTTTCATCCTCGGACGCCTAAAAACCGGAACGCCGCCGCGACTGGATGGTCGGACAATCGATTGGGCGGGCGTGGAAATGCAGCCCGGCGATGAGCCGCCGGAGCCGTTTTCAGTTCTCACCGACGCAATCGAAAATCCGCAGATCCAATGCGGCATCACGCGCACCACGGAAGCCACGCACGAAATCATCCGGGCGAATGTGCGCCGTTCGCCGATGTATTCCGGACAAATTTCCAGTCGCGGTCCGCGCTATTGCCCATCCATCGAAGATAAAATCGTGCGCTTCGGTGAACGCGATGGGCACCAGATTTTTCTCGAGCCCGAAGGACTCGATGATACCACCGTTTATCCGAACGGAATTTCCACATCGCTGCCGGAAGAAGTTCAGCTCGCGCTGATCGCGACGATTCCCGGATTGGAAAAAGCGAAAATGATCCGGCCGGGTTATGCGATCGAATACGATTATGTCGATCCACGCGAGCTCAATCCCACGCTGGAAACCAAGCGTTTACGGGGGCTTTTCCTCGCTGGTCAAATCAACGGCACAACGGGATACGAGGAAGCAGGAGCGCAGGGCCTGGTCGCGGGACTCAACGCTGCCGCGCGGGCAGGCGAGGGCGCGGAAATCATTTTTGATCGCGCGGAAGCGTATCTCGGCGTGATGATCGACGATCTGGTCACGCGCGGAGTCACCGAACCCTATCGCATGTTCACGTCGCGCGCGGAGTATCGGCTCTCTTTGCGCGCGGACAATGCGGACCAGCGTCTGACCGGGAAGGGAATCGCAATCGGCTGCGTCGGAGCTGAACGCGCGAAGCGTCATGCGAAAAAAATGAGTGCGCTCGATTCCGCGCGTGCGATGGCGCAGTCGCTTTCACTCACACCGAATGAGGCCGAGAAGCACGGGCTTTCGCTCAACAAAGATGGCCAGCGCCGCACGGCCTTTGCGCTGCTCGCCTATCCAGATATCGCGATCAGAAACGTTGCGAAGATCTGGCCTCAGTTCGAAACGCTGGCTCCGAATATCGCCGAGCAATTGGAAATCGAGGCCAAATACGACGTCTATATGCAGCGTCAAGCCGCGGATGTTGAATCGTACCGGCGCGATGAAAGTTTCGAGCTGCCCGAGGAGTTCGACTACGCGGTGCTACCCGGTCTTTCGAATGAGGCACGACAGAAACTGACCTCGCTGAGGCCTCGAACCATCGGCCAGGCAGGGCGGATTGACGGGATTACCCCCGCGGCGCTGACGTTGCTGGTCGCTCACGCCCGCCGGCGCAGTCGCGCCGCAAGGCGTTGATTGCTCGGGAAAACGTGGCGGACCTCAGCGCCGATAGGGCGCTCGCGCAAAAACTTGTCCCCGTTTCACGTGAAACAGCGGCGCGGCTCGATCACCTCGTAAGTCTGTTGCTGGAGTGGCAGAAAACGCGGAATCTGATCGCGGATTCGACCATTCCGCAAATCTGGACGCGCCACATCGCCGACTCGCTCCAGCTTTTGCCACTGGCTCCCAAGGCAAAAACCTGGGTGGACCTTGGTTCGGGCGGAGGATTTCCCGGACTTGTCCTCGCTTGTGCTCTTGCGGAAACGCCAGGGGCGAAAGTCCACCTGGTCGAAAGCGGTGGAAAAAAATGCGCGTTCTTACAAGCCGTTATCCAAGCAGAAGGGCTGCCAGCCGAGGTGCATTGCCGCCGGATTGAAGATTTTATCCCCGCTTTCCCCGGCAAGCCTGATGTGGTGACGGCCCGGGCGCTGGCGCCGCTACCCAAATTGCTCGCTCTGGCTTATCCCCTGTTGAAAAGAGGGGCGGTCGGACTGTTCCTCAAGGGACAAGATGTAGCGTCTGAATTGACCGAAGCCGCTAAATATTGGAGTATTCAGCATAGTCTGGTGCCAAGCCGGACCGATGCCCGGGCCCGCATCGTTATCGTTGAAAGCCTCGAATCGCGTAACAAGGGCCAGGCGAAAACGGCTGTTTTGAACCGGAAAGTGCGGAAATCGCCATGACGGACAACCCGGAAACTCCGACCTCCGAGGGATCGGCCCATGCCGAGGTCATCGCCTTCAGCCCTAAGATCGAGCCGGCGAAGCTGCCGCGGGTGCTGTCGATCGCCAACCAGAAGGGCGGCGTCGGCAAGACCACGACCGCCATCAATCTCGGGACCGCTTTGGCCGCGATCGGCGAGAAGGTGCTGATCGTCGATCTCGACCCGCAGGGCAATGCCTCGACGGGGCTAGGCATCGACCGGCGAAACCGGCGCTGCTCGACTTACGACGTTCTGATCGGCGAAGCGCCGATGCGCGACGCGATCCTGGCGACCGCGGTGCCGCGCCTGCACATCGCGGCATCGACGCTCGACCTCTCCGGGCTTGAGCTTGAAATCGGCGCCGAGCGCGACCGCGCTTTCCGTTTGCGCAACGCGCTAGCGAAGGTCAACACCGGCGGCGAGGACGACTACACCTATGTGCTGGTGGATTGTCCGCCGTCGCTCAATCTGCTCACAGTGAATGCCATGGCGGCGGCGAGCGCGATCCTGGTGCCGCTGCAATGCGAATTCTTTGCGCTCGAAGGGTTGTCGCAACTCATCAAAACCGTCGAGCAGGTGAAAGCCACGCTCAATCCGGACCTGACGATTCACGGCATCGTGCTCACGATGCACGACGCGCGCAACAATCTCTCCAATCAGGTTGCCGCCGACGTGCGCCAGTTCATGGGCCGCAAAGTTTACGAGACGATGATACCGCGCAACGTGCGCGTCTCCGAGGCGCCGTCCTATGGCAAGCCGGTGCTGGTCTACGATCTCAAATGCGTCGGTAGCGAAGCCTATTTGCGTCTCGCGACCGAAGTGATCCAGCGCGAGAAGGAATTGAAGGCGGGGTGAATGTGTTTACCTCTCCCCGCGCGCGGGGAGAGGGAGTGTCGAAACCGAAGCACTGGAGATGGTGTTGGCAAATAGTTCAGGAGCAACGTCGATGGCCGATGACGCAGCGCGATCGCGGCTAGGGCGCGGACTTGCGGCGTTGATCGGCGATGTCGGCGAGGAATCGCAATCGACCGAACGCGCGCGCGCACAACGGCGCGTGCCGATCGAATTCCTGCGCGCCAATCCACGCAACCCGCGGCGCACATTTTCCGACAGCGAGCTGGGAGAGTTGGCGGCTTCGATCCACGAACGCGGAATCATCCAGCCCATCCTGGTGCGCGCGATCCGCGGGCAGCCGGATGCTTACGAGATCATCGCCGGCGAGCGGCGCTGGCGCGCGGCGCAGCGCGCGGGCCTGCACGACGTTCCGATCGTTCTGATCGAAGCAAGCGACAAGGAATCGCTCGAACTCGCGATCATCGAGAACGTGCAGCGCACCGATCTCAACGCCATCGAAGAAGCCATGGGTTACGACGCGCTCGCGACCGAGTTCAAGCACAGCCAGGACGAGATCGCACAGATCGTCGGCAAGAGCCGGAGTCATGTCGCGAACACGTTGCGGCTTTTGAAGCTCTCCGATGTGGTGAAGGGTTACATCCGCTCCGGCAAACTCACCGCCGGTCACGCGCGCATGCTGCTCGGCCAGCCGAATGCCGAGGAGCTGGCGGAAGAAATCATCGACCGCGGCCTCAACGTGCGCCAGGTCGAAGCGCTTGCGCGCAAGGACGGCAAGGCGCAGGCGAGGGACCTAAAGCCGAAGAAGAATGCGAAGAAAGATGCCGACACGCTGGCGTTAGAGAAGCGCGTCTCCGATGCGCTCGGCCTTGTCGTGAGCGTCGATCATCGCGGCAAGTGGGGCATCCTGCACGTTCACTACCGCGATCTCGAACAGCTCGACGAAATCATCCGAAGGTTGGAGCGGAAGGCTTAGTTTTATCGTCATCACCGGGCTTGTCCCGGTGATCCACGTCTTCTTTTCATTTCCTGGTCCAAGTAAGACGTGGATGCCCGGCACGAGGCCGGGCATGACGAGGTTTAAGAGTCCCGCCGCCGCGCCGCGCTGGCAATCGACAACACCGCCCGCTGCGCGATGGCGTCGGCGAGGTTCGGCTGGCGGCGGACTTCCAGCGCCGCTTCCGCCAATTGTCCCATCACGCGAATGAGACGCTCCGCCGTCCAGGCCTTGAGCGCGGCTTCAATCAACGGCTTGCGGCGGAAATGAATCGGCGGCTGCGCGCTCTCCACCGTTTGCGTGATGCTTTTGCCGTCTTCGACGAAAAGACGCAGCTTGTGCAATTGCGACAATTGCCGCAGCGCTGCCGAAACAATCGCGCCCGGCAGCGTACCGGCGGCGCGCGCCTTGGCGAATTGCGCCTCGGCCTCGGCGGCGCGGCCGGCGAACATGGCATCGACAATGCCATCGAGCGCCAAGGCCGAGGCTTCCGAGACCACGGCTGCGACGTCTTCGAGCGTGACTTGTTCCTTGCCGTGCGCGTAGAGCGCAAGCTTGCGGATTTCATTGCGCGAGCCGAGCCGGTCGCCGCCGAGCAGCGCGACCAGCGCCATACGCGCATCGGATGCAATCGAGAGCCCGGCCGCGCGCATCTCTTCGTCGATCAGGCGCGCGAGATCGCGCTCGCCGTCCACATAACAGGGAATGGTGACGGCGGTTTTCGCTTTCTCGCACAGGCTGCGCAGCGGCGCGTTGCGCTTGAGATCGCCGGCTTCGATGACGACGCGGCAATCGGAGGAGGGTGCGGCGAGCAGCGCCTCGACGGCAGGAGTGATATTGCGTCCGCCCGCCTTCACCCAGATCGCACGCTTGCCGCCGAACAACGGGATCGTGTTCGCTTCATCGACCAAGCGCGCCGGATCGCTGCTGATGTCGTCGCCTTCAAGCCGCGCGAGCGAAAACGGATCGGCGGCATCGTCGACCGAGGCGCGGACAATTTTTTCCGCGCGCTCACGCACGAGACCGGCATCCTGGCCGAACACCAGCACCACCGGCCATGCGGGGTCCGGACGGGCGACGAATTTGTCGATGTCGGCGGTCTTGAGGGTGGCCATTTTCTTTGCCTTCATCCCTCATCCTGAGGATGCGCGCCATAGCGCGCGTCTCGAAGGATGAGGCCGGCCTCCGGTTCGAGACGGCGCGGAGTTTATCATCGGGCCGCGCGCTTCGCGCGGACCCGTTGGCGCCTCCTCACCATGAGGCCGAATAGTTACGTTCCCGCGACGAAGTAAGAAGCCAGTCTTGCCTTGATGTGGTCGGCAATGACCTGAGCGGCGCGGGATTCGGCGTCACGCAAGCCACGAATGCGCGCGAAGCGCTGCACCTGACCGGGGATGTCATAGGAGACGCGGGCGAAAGTCGTTCCGGTGACGACGGATTTCCCGGTGGCAATTTCGGTGAGGGTATAGTTGGCATCGAGCCCGTAATTTTCCAGATCGGGCCGCGCCGAAGTGAGATCGACGATGACGCTTGCGCGCTGCGAGGCGAGGCGGATGGTGAGCTTATGGGTGGGCGATGAGGTGCCCGATCCGCCGGTGAAACTAAAAAGCAGCGAATTGCGCAATTCAACAGCGAGACGTTCTTCGGATGTTCCTTTCGGCGCGTCGATCTGGGCAACCTCGACGCCGCTCAATACCGCGGCGACGCTCGGGCCGCCGGTGGGTGAACGCTGTCCATACATGGGCTGGAAGCAGCCGGCGGCGAGCGCCGCGACCGCACAGACGGCGGCCAGCCGGCCGAAGCGGCGCAGGGCTGCGCGATTTTCATCCCACCACATTGACGATCCTCTGCGGGACGATAATGACTTTTTTGGGCGGTTTGCCATCCAGCGCCCGTTTTACCGCATCACTGGCCAGAACGGCAGCCTCAATTTCGGCTTTCCCCGCGTCGCGCGGGACCGTGATTTCAGCGCGTTTCTTGCCGTTAACCTGCACCGGCAGGGTGATGCTGTCCTCCACCAGCAGGGCGGGCTCGAGCCGCGGCCAGTTTTCGGTGGCAACGAGAGTCTTGTGGCCAAGCGCGGCCCAGCATTCCTCGGCCAGGTGCGGCATCATCGGAGCAAAAAGCTGCACCAGGATATCGCCCGCCTCGCGCAGGGCGAAGGCGAGATCGGGCGTCAGCGTTGTGATATCGGATACATTTTCTTTGGTCATTCCGGGACGGACCGAAGGTTCGGGCCCGGAATCCATAACCCCAGCGCCGGGAGTATGGGTTCCGGGCTCGCCGCGGAGCGGCGCCCCGGAACGACGAGCTACAATTTCTACATCGCCGATGGCGTCGCTCAACGCATTGGCAAGCTCGTAGATATGCGCGATGCAGCGGTTGAAGCGCAACTTCTCGATATCCTCGGTGACTTTCGCCAGCGCGCCGTGAGCAGCCTTGCGAACGCCGAGCGCGGCCTCGCCGAATTGCTCGGGGCGCGCGGCGGGCATTTTAATTTCGGCGATCTCACCGACCAGCCGCCACAGCCGCTGCACGAAGCGCCAGGCGCCTTGCGCGCCTTCCTCGGTCCAGATCACGTCGCGCTCGGGCGGCGAGTCGGACAGCATGAACCAGCGCGCGGTGTCGGCGCCGTATTCGCGAATGATGTCGTCGGGATCCACGGTGTTGCGCTTGGACTTCGACATCTTCTCTATGGGGCCGATTGCAACCGGCTCCCCGGTGGCGGAAAGCTTCGCGCTGCGCTCGGTGCCGCTCGTGTCGATGGTCACTTCCGCAGGCGTAGCGTAGGTGCCGTCCTTCTTGCGGTAGGTCTCATGCACCACCATGCCCTGGGTGAAGAGCCCGGCGAACGGCTCGTCGAGACCAATGTGGCCGGTCTTCTTCATCGCGCGGGTGAAGAAGCGGCTGTAGAGCAGATGCAGGATCGCGTGCTCGATGCCGCCGATATATTGATCGACCGGCAGCCAGCGATCGGCGGCCTTGCGGTCGGTGGGCGCGTCGGCAATCCACGGATCGGTGAAGCGCGCGAAATACCACGACGAGTCGACGAAAGTGTCCATGGTGTCGGTCTCGCGCCGCGCGGGCTTGCCGCATTGCGGGCAGGCGACGTTCTTCCACGTCGGGTGACGGTCGAGCGGATTGCCGGGGCGGTCAAACGTCACGTCCTCCGGCAGCGTGACCGGCAAATCTTTTTCCGGCACCGGCACGACGCCGCATTTTTCGCAGTGGATGATCGGGATCGGGCAGCCCCAATAGCGCTGGCGCGAGATGCCCCAGTCGCGCAGGCGGTAATTCACCTGGCGCTGGGCCACGGGACGATTTCCACGCGCTTGCGCCGATATCTCATCTCCCTCCCCCTGCAAGGGGGAGGGTCGTGGTGGGGGTCTCGCGTCATTGCTGACCCCCACCCGGCTCTCTTCGTTCGCCGACCTCCCCCTTTCAGGGGGAGGTAAGAAAGTGTTTTCCAAACGCCGCGCAACTTCCTCCTTCGCTTCTTCGATGGTCATGCCGTCGAGGAAACGCGAATTGATCAGGCGGCCGGGGCCGTCATAGGCGGTGTCGGTGATGGTGAACGTTTTCGGGTCCTGGTCGGGCGGGCAAACCACGGGCACGACGCCGAGGCCGTATTTGTTGATGAAGTCGAGGTCGCGCTGGTCGTGCGCCGGGCAGCCGAAGATGGCGCCGGTGCCGTAATCCATCAGGATGAAGTTGGCGACGTAGACCGGCAGCTTCCAGCTTTCGTCGAACGGATGCGTTGCCTTGATGCCGGTGTCGAAGCCGAGTTTTTCGGCCTTGTCGATCTCGGCCTGCGCGGTACCCATCTTTTTGCATTCGGAGATGAAGGCGGCGAGCTTCGGATTCTTCGCGGCCGTCGCCTGCGCCAGCGGATGATCGGGCGAGAGTGCGAGAAAGCGCGCGCCGAACAAGGTGTCCGGCCGCGTGGTGAAGATTTCCAGTTCGCTCTCGTTGTTCGGCGTCGACAAATGCGTCAAAGAATTGGGATCGAGCATGAAGCGGACCAGCAGGCCCTCGCTCCGGCCGATCCAGTTCTTCTGCATGAGGCGGACTTTTTCCGGCCAGCGGTCGAGCCGCTCGAGCGCGCTGAGCAGGTCCTCGGCGTAGTCGCTGATCTTGAAGAACCACTGCGTCAGCTCGCGCTGCTCAACGACGGCACCGGAGCGCCAGCCGCGGCCGTCGATCACCTGCTCGTTGGCGAGCACGGTCCGGTCGACCGGGTCCCAGTTCACCTTCGACTGCTTGCGCTCGACCAGCCCCGCCTTGAGGAAATCGAGAAACATCTTCTGCTGGTGCTTGTAATAGGCCGGATCGCAGGTGGCGATCTCGCGCGCCCAGTCGAGCGACAGCCCCATGGACTGGAGCTGCTTCTTCATCGCCGCGATGTTGTCGTAGGTCCAGGATTTCGGATGCGTCTTGCGCTCGATCGCGGCGTTCTCCGCCGGC
>Ga0209726_10005669_pt1 | contig 14965 bp, 13 predicted proteins | sample Subgrocontami54m_FD_187453 | JGI IMG/M metagenome (GOLD analysis project Ga0209726, IMG submission 187453) | Subsurface groundwater microbial communities from S. Glens Falls, New York, USA - GMW46 contaminated, 5.4 m (SPAdes) (version 3) | ecosystem: Environmental > Aquatic > Deep subsurface >... | reverse complement strand
AGGTGACGTAGACGTCCGGCAGGAAGTGCATCTCGATCTTGATGACGCCGTCGCCCTGGCAGGCCTCGCAGCGCCCGCCCTTGACGTTGAACGAAAAGCGGCCCGGCTGGTAGCCGCGCGCCTTGGCCTCCGGCAGCCCCGAGAACCACTCGCGGATGGGGGTGAAGGCCCCCGTGTAGGTGGCCGGGTTGGACCGCGGCGTGCGGCCGATCGGCGACTGGTCGATGTCGATCACCTTGTCGAGGTGCTGCAATCCCTCGATGCGGTCGTGCTCGCCGGGGTGCTCGCGCGCGCCGTTGAGCCGGCGCGCCACCGCCTTGTAGAGCGTGTCGACCAGCAAGGTCGACTTGCCGCCGCCGGAGACGCCGGTGATGCAGGTGAAGAGGCCGAGCGGAATCTCGGCCCTCACGTCCTTCAGATTGTTCGCCCGCGCCCCGACCACCGTCAGCGACTTGCCGTTGCGCTTGCGCCGCGTCTTCGGCATCGGGATCTGGCGCACGCCGGTGAGGTACTGCCCGGTGATGCTGTCGGCGCTGGCCATGATCTCGTCGGGCGTGCCCTGCGCCACGACATGCCCGCCGTGCACGCCGGCGCCGGGGCCGATGTCGACCACGTGGTCGGCGGAGAGGATCGCGTCCTCGTCGTGCTCGACCACGATCACGGTATTGCCGATGTCGCGCAGATGTTTCAGCGTCTCCAGCAGCTGGGCGTTGTCGCGCTGGTGCAGGCCGATCGACGGCTCGTCGAGCACGTAGAGCACGCCGGTCAGCCCCGAGCCGATCTGCGAGGCCAGCCGGATGCGCTGGCTCTCGCCGCCCGACAGCGTGCCGGCCGCGCGCGACAAGGTGAGATAGTCGAGGCCCACGTCGACCAGGAACTGCAGCCGCTCGCGGATCTCCTTCAGGATGCGGGTGGCGATCTCGGTCTGCGTCTTGGTGAGCGTCTTGGGCAGTTCGGCGAACCAGGCGTTGGCGGCGCGGATCGAGAGATCGCCCACCTGGCCGATGTGCTTGCCCCCCACCTTCACCGCCAGCGCCTGCGGCTTCAGGCGATAGCCGCCGCAGGCATCGCAGGGGTGCGCGCCCTGGTAGCGGGAGAGCTCCTCGCGCACCCAGTCGGACTCGGTCTCGCGGAAGCGGCGCTCGATGTTGCCGATCACGCCCTCGAACGGCTTGGTGTTGGTGTAGCGCCGCACCCCGTCCTCGTAGACGAAGTCGACCTCCTCCTCGCCGGTGCCGTAGAGGATGGCGTCCTGCACCTTCTTTCCCAGCTTCTCCCACGGCGTCGCCATCGACACCTTGAAGTGCCGCGCCAGCGCCTCCAGCGTCTGCTCGTAGTAGGGCGAGGTGCTGCCCGTCTTGGCCCAGGGATAGACTGCGCCCTGCGTCAGGCTCAGCGTCGGGTCGGGCACCACCAGATCCGCCTCGAAGCGCATCTCGGTGCCGAGGCCGTCGCACTTCGGGCACGCGCCGGCGGGAGCGTTGAACGAGAACAGCCGCGGCTCGATCTCGTCGATGGTAAAGCCGGACACCGGGCAGGCAAAGCGCGCCGAGAAGGTGATGCGCTCGTGCGTCTCGTTCTTGTTCTTCAGGATGCCGCCGGCGGATTCCCTCTCCCTGCTTGCGGGGAGAGGGTTAGGGTGAGGGGCGGCCCCAAGCGCCGCCGCAGCCTCTTGCCGACCCTCACCCCGACCCTCTCGTCGTGCCGAAGGCACGCTTTCAGCGTGACGTGAAGAACGGGGAGAGGGGGAAGTGAGCGGCTTGTCCGCAAACTCCGCGATGGCGATGCCGTCGGCCAGCTCGAGCGCCGTCTCGAAGCTGTCGGCGAGCCGTGTGCCGAGGTCCTTCTTCACCACGATGCGGTCGACCACCACGTCGATGTCGTGCTTGTATTTCTTGTCGAGCTTCGGCGCCTCCGGGATCTCATAGAACTGGCCGTTGATCTTGACGCGCTGAAAACCCTTCTTCTGCAGCTCGGCCAGCTCCTTGCGGTACTCGCCCTTGCGCCCGCGCACGATCGGCGCCAGCAGATAGAGCCGCGTGCCCTCCGGCAGCGCCAGCACGCGATCCACCATCTGCGTGACGGTCTGGCTCTCGATGGGGAGCCCGGTGGCCGGCGAGTAGGGCACGCCGACGCGCGCGAACAGCAGCCGCAGGTAGTCGTAGATCTCGGTGACGGTGCCGACGGTGGAGCGCGGGTTCTTGGACGTCGTCTTCTGCTCGATGGAGATGGCCGGCGACAGCCCGTCGATGTGGTCGACATCGGGCTTCTGCATCATCTCCAGGAACTGGCGCGCGTAAGCCGACAGGCTCTCGACGTAGCGCCGCTGCCCCTCGGCATAGATGGTGTCGAAGGCGAGCGAGGACTTGCCCGAGCCCGACAGCCCCGTGAACACGATCAGCGCATCGCGCGGGATCTCCAGGTCGACGTTCTTCAGGTTGTGCTCGCGCGCCCCGCGGACGTGGATCGTCTTGCCGGCCTCGGTGCGCGATTTGTTGGCCTTGCTCATGGGTCTCGGTCTAACGCAAACAAGTTGGAGCGGCAATGTGAGCCCGGGGCGGCGTGCACAGCCTGCGAAAAACGTGGGTTTCGTGCTATGATATTTGGCAACAGGAGTCAGCTATGGATCTGCCTGAGATTCTTGGACTGCCGGCGGCAGAGCGCCTCCGCCTGGTGGAGGAGATTTGGGATTCGCTTGCCGCTCAACCGTCTTCGGTTCCAATCCCCGATTGGCACCGCACCGAGCTGGATCGACGACTGGCTAGCAGTGACGCTGATGGCGGCGAAGGACAGGCCTGGGATGATGTCAAGGCTCGCCTGTCGGCCTCGCGCAAGCCGCCACCCTAGTCGTGAGCATTGTTCTCCGCCCGGAAGCAGAGGCGGACCTCCAGGAGGGTCGCGATTGGTATGAGGCTCAGCGGCCCGGCCTCGGCAATGAATTCCTCGACGAGGTGGACGTAGCTTTCCAGCGTATAGCGGCTTCGCCCCAGCTCTATCCCAAAGTGCACGGGGAGCTCCGGCGCGCGCTTGTTCGCCGCTTTCCCTATGCAGTCTACTTTCTATCGGATGCGAACCGCACCGTCGTCGTGGGCGTCCTGCATCAGCGGCGTAGTCCGACCGTCTGGCAAAGACGCAACGGATCGTAGCACCTGATGCACTGCGCACCGGAACGCACACTCACCGCGGACCGGCGCCCATCAGCCCTACAGCCTCCGCCCCAGGCGCCCCGCTAGGTCCTGGATGTACTGCCACGCCACCCGCCCCGAGCGCGCGCCGCGCGTCATCGACCACTCCAGCGCCTCGCGCGCGAGATCCGCGTCCGGGACCTTCAGCTTGTGATAGGCGGCATAGCTGCGCACCATGTCGAGGTATTCGTCCTGGGTGGCGTTGTGGAAGCCGAGCCAGAGGCCGAAGCGGTCGGACAGCGACACCTTCTCCTCCACCGCCTCGGACGGGTTGATGGCGGTCGAGCGCTCGTTCTCCATCATGTCGCGCGGCATCAGGTGGCGGCGATTGGAGGTGGCGTAGAAGACGACGTTCTCCGGCCGGCCCTCGATGCCGCCTTCGAGCACGGCCTTCAGCGATTTGTAGGAGGTGTCGTCCTTGTCGAAGGAGAGGTCGTCGCAAAACACGATGAAGCGCTCGCCGGCGCGGCGCAGGTGCGCAAGGCACGTGGGCAGCGAGGCGATATCCTCGCGGTGGATCTCGACCAGCTTCAGGTCGGGCCGGCCCTTGGCCTTGCCCACCACCTCGCTGCCCACCTCGGCATGCGCCGCCTTGACCAGCGACGACTTGCCCATGCCGCGCGCCCCCCACAGCAGCGCATTGTTGGCGGGGAAGCCCTGGGCGAAGCGGCGCGTGTTGTCGAGCAGCTGCTCGGCCGCCCGGTCGATGCCCTTGAGCAGGGAGAGCGGCTGGCGGTTGACCTGCGCGACGGGCACGAAGGCTTCCGGCGAGGCCTGCCAGACGAACGCCTCGGCCGCGCCGAAATCGGGCGGCGGCACCGGCGGCGGCGCCAAGCGCTCGATGGCGGCGGCGAGACGGTCCAGGCGCTCGAGGATGGCCTTCTGGTCGCTCATTTTCGGGCAATGGCCCCCTGTGCAGGCAGGATTTGTCACACCACATATCAGTCGCGTCGCGTTCTATAGACGAGCGGCGGTCCCGCGTCACGGACGAGCGCCGGTAAGTGGTTGCAATCGGGGGGCGGACCACTATAGTCCGGCCCGAAGTCGAGCGTTGTGCCGGCCCGGTATGGGGCCGGGACGGTAAATCCTTCCCCTTCAGGACACCACTGATGCTGATCTCGCCGGCCTACGCTCAGGGCTCCTTGGGAGGTAGTAGCGACTTCCTCATCCAGCTCGTGCCGATATTGCTGATGTTTGTGATATTCTATTTGTTGCTGTTGCGGCCGCAGCAGCAGAAGGTGAAGCAGCATCGCGAGATGGTCTCCAATCTGCGTCGTGGCGACACGGTCGTCACCTCCGGCGGCATCATCGGCAAGGTCACCAAGGTTCGCGACGAGAACGAGATCGAGGTCGAGATCGCCGACAACACGCGCGTGCGCGTGGTCAAGGGCACCGTTGCCGAGGTGCGAACGCGAGGCGAGCCGGTAAAAGAGAGCGCGTGACGGGCGGCTGACGCCGGGCGCGGAGCGACGAAGCTGAACGAGGCGCAATTCTCCCATGCTGCACTTCACGACTTGGAAGCAGGTCTCGATCATCCTCACGTGCCTCTTTGGCCTGCTCCTCGTGCTGCCGAACTTCTTCTCGAAGGAGACGCTGGCGCAGTGGCCGCACTGGCTGCCGAAGACGCAGCTCAATCTCGGCCTCGACTTGCGCGGCGGCGCCCATCTTCTGCTGTCCATGGAGACGGCGGAGGTACGCAAGGACTGGCTCAACACGCTTCGTGACGATGCGCGCAAGCGCCTGCGCGAGGCCAAGATCCCCGTCACCGGTCTCGGCATCGCCGGCAACGCCGTGCAGGTGCGCCTCGCCAAGCCGGAGGATGCCGACAAGGCCCTCAAAGATCTGCGTGGCCTCGTGCAGCAGACCGGCAACATCATCATCGGCACCACCATCACCGATCTGGAGGTGACAAAGACCGAGGGTGGTGTAATCCGATTGGCCCCCACCGAGGCCGGCTTGCAGCATCGCATCTCCAGCGCCATCGGTGCCGCCATCGAGACGGTGCGCCGGCGCGTCGATGCCATGGGCACCACGGAGCCCAATATCGTGCGCCAGGGCACCTCCCGCATCCTCGTGCAGGTGCCGGGGCTGACGGACACGGCGCAGCTCAAGGAGCTGATCGGCAAGACGGCGCGCTTGAGCTTTCACGAGGTGCATCCGACCATGAGCGTCGAGGAAGGGCGCCAGCGCCCTCCCTCGGGCTACAAGGTCTACGAATCGGAGGATCGCGAGGAAGGCGCCCAGCTGCTCAACGAGACGCCGGTGGTGCGCGGCGACGAGTTGGTCGACGCCCAGCCGGCCTTCGACCAGCGCACCAGCGAGCCCATCATCTCGTTCCGCTTCAACAACTCTGGCGCGCGCAAGTTCGGCAATTTCACCAAGGATCACGTCGGCCGGCCGTTCGCCATCGTGCTCGACGACAAGGTGATCTCGGCGCCGGTGGTGCGCGAGCCGATCCTGGGCGGGTCCGGCCAGATCAGCGGCAGCTTCTCGGTCGAGACGGCCAACCAGCTAGCGATCCAGCTCAGGTCCGGCGCACTGCCGGCCAAGCTCACCATCGTCGAGGAGCGCACGGTGGGACCGTCGCTGGGCGCGGATTCGATCGAGGCCGGCAAGCGCGCCGGCATCATCGGCGGCATCGCCACCATAGCCCTCACGATTCTCGCCTACGGCACGTTCGGCATCTTCGCCTGCATCGGCCTCACCGTCCACGGCCTGCTGACCGTGGCTTTGATGGGCCTCGCCGGGTCGGCGCTGACGCTGCCGGGCATTGCCGGCCTCGTGCTCGGCATCGCCATGGCCGTCGATGCCAACGTGCTGATCTACGAGCGGATCCGCGAGGAGCTGCGCGCCGGCAAGACGCCGATCGCAGCCATCGATGCCGGGTTCACCCGCGCCTTCATCACCATCGCCGACTCGCAGCTGACGACGCTGGCCTGCGCCATGGTCATGTTCTGGCTCGGGTCGGGCCCCATCCGCGGCTTCGCCGTGACGCTCACCATCGGCATCTGCACGTCCATCTTCGCTTCGGTGACGGTGGTGCGGCTGCTCATCTACTACTGGCTCAATGCGCAGCGGCGGGCGCGCCGCACTTTCGAAGTGCCGGTCTAGGAAAGCGGCGATCATGCGGTTCCTTCCCAATTTCAAAGGCTACGACTTCTTCCCGCACGACCTGCGGCTGCCCTTCATGCGCTTCAAGGGCCCGGCGTTCTTCCTGTCGCTCGTCTTCATGGCCCTGTCGCTCGCCGTTTTCGCCGTCCGCGGCTTGAACTACGGGGTCGACTTCAAGGGCGGCTCGCTGGTGGAGGTGCAATCGGTTTCGGGGCCCGCCGATATCGGCGCGCTGCGCGAGAAGCTCGGCAGGCTCGGGCTCGGTGCCGTGCAGATCCAGAGCTTCGGCGCGCCCAGCGATGTGCTGATCCGCGTCGAGCAGCAGCCCGGCGGGGAGGGGGCGCAGCAGGTCGCCCTGAAGAAGGTGATGGAGGCCCTGGAGGGACAGTATACGCAGCGGCGCACCGAGGTGGTCGGGCCCGCGGTATCGAGCGAGCTCAGGATGACCGGCTTCATTGCCGTTGCGGCCGGCCTGCTGGCGATCGTGGCCTATGTCTGGTTCCGGTTCGAATGGCAGTTCGCACTGGGTGCGATCGTGGCCCTCACCCACGATGTGCTGCTCACCGTCGGGATATTCTCGCTGCTGCATCTCGAGTTCGACCTGTCGATTGTCGCGGCCCTGCTCACCATTCTCGGCTACTCGGTCAACGACACCGTGGTGGTGTCGGACCGCATCCGTGAGAACTTGCGCAAGTACAAGCGCAAGGAGCTCAATGAGCTTCTCAACGACTCCATCAACGAAACGCTCTCCCGCACCATCTTGACCGGCTGCACCGCCATCGTCGTGCTGCTTGCGCTCTACATCTTCGGCGGCGAGGTGATCCGCAACTTCAATTTTGCCATGCTGTTCGGCGTCGTGGTAGGCACCTACTCCTCGATCTTCATCGCCGCGCCGCTGCTGGGCTACCTGGGCGTGAAGCGCGAGTGGGTGGGCACTGCCCCGCCGCCGACCAGCGCACGCCGCGCGGCAAGCCGGGCGCGGCGGGAGGACGTGGCCTCGAAATGAGCCAGGCACCGGCGCGCTATCCCGGGCGGGCGCCGATCGATGCCTACGGCAACGGCGGCTTCCGTTTCGCCGAGATGAGCCATCGCGGCTCGATCCTGTGCCTGCCGAGCGGCGTCTATGCGTGGCCGCCCACCGCTGCGAGCGAGATCGAGGCTGGCTCCCTCGCGCCGGTGCTGGCCGAGAAGGACGCGCTCAAACTGCTGCTGCTGGGCACCGGCCGTCGCCAGCAGATGCCCGATGCCGAGGTGCGCCGCGCATTCGCCGAGGCCGGCGTGGCGCTCGAAGCGATGGACACCGGCGCGGCGTGCCGCACCTATAACGTGCTGCTGGCGGAAGGCCGGCCCGCGGCCGCGGCGCTGATCGCTGTCGACTGACCGAAGGAGGGGAAGGTGGAGCCGATCATCGCCAATCCGCGAGCCTGCCTGGGCACGGGGCTTGTCGTCGCCGCGGCGGTGCTCGTCATCTGGCTCGTCACCGCCGGAGCCGACGGATTTGGCCTCGTCTCGTTCCTGGTCCGCTTCCTGCACGTGCTGGCGGCGATGGTGTGGGTCGGCCTCATCGTGTTCGTCAATTTCATACAGCTCGTCGCCCTGCGGGCAGCCGACGACCAGGGCCGCGAATTCCTGCACAAGGCCATCGTCCCCAACGTTGCCTGGTGGTTCCGGCACGCCTCCACCGTGGCCGTCCTCAGCGGCGCCCTGCTGCTGCTGCTCGCCGGCTACCTGGCGCCGTCGCTCGTCTACGGCACCGGCGTCTACATGCCGCCACCTCGTGTGTGGCTGGTCTGGCTTGGCGTCATCGGCGCGCTTGCCATGTGGATGTTCGTGCACATGTACATCTGGCCCAACATGCAGGTCGTGCTCGGGATCAGGCCCGGCGACGACGCTGCCAAGGCCCAGGCCCGCAACCGCGTCATCACCTTTGCCAGGCTCAATCTCATCTTCGCCGTGCCCGTGACGTTCGCCATGGTGGCGGCAGCGCACCTCTATTGACGTGGCCGAACCGGCGGCGAGCCCGACAGCGCCCGCCGATGCGGTGATCGCGGCCGCCCGCGCCGGCGAGCCGGACCGCTACCTCGCCGCCCTGCTGGCTCCGCCATCGGCACGCGCTGGCCTGCTCGCGCTGGCGGCCTTCGCGAGCGAGGTGGGCCGCGTGCCGTTCCTCGTCACGCGCGAGCCGGCGATGGGCGAGATCCGCCTGCAGTGGTGGCGCGATGCGCTGGCGTCGTCGGACGAGCCAGCGCGCACGGGCAACCGGGTGGCCGACGCGCTGCGCGACGCGGTTGTGCACCACAACCTCTCGCGCGAGCTGCTGCTCGACGTGATCGAAGCGCGCGCGGCCGACGTGAGCCGCGATGCCATCGCCGACGACGCGGGCCTGCGCGCTTACCTGTGGAAGAGCGAGGGCGCGCTGTTCGCCCTCGCCGGCCACGTCCTCTGCGCAGACCCCCGATTGGATTTGCACGCGCCGGCCGCCGCCTGCGGCCACGCCTACGGCCTTACGCGACTCCTGCTTGGCTTGCCGCAGGCGCTGTCCCATGGACGGCTGGCGCTGCCGCGGACGCGGCTCGATGCCGCCGGCGTGATGCCGCAGGAGCTGCTCGCCGGCGACGGCGGCGACAAGGCGGTGCCGCTGCTCGCGGACCTGCATGCGGAGGCCCGCCGAAGTGTTGTCACGAGCCGACAGCGTGTGGCGAATTTGCCGCGCAAAGTGCGCGTGGCCTTCCTTCCTTTGGCCTTGGTCGAGTCCTATCTGCGGGCGCTGGAACGGCCGGGCCGCGACGTGCTGCGCCAACCTGCCGACATCGCGCCGCTGACGCGCGTCGCTCGGATTGCCGCGGCGCACTGGCTCGGCCGCTTCTGATGCGGGGCTGCGGCTTCGGATGCCGCAAGAAACAGCTCGTGTGAGCGCGAGAGGGACCCACTCGATGCGGTGCAACGCCGGCCTGAGCCTTTGTCTGGCGCTCCTGCTGACGATGGCCGGCCAAGCGGTGGCGGCAGCCGAGCCGCAAATCGTCTGGCAGGTTGAGAACCCGTTCCGGTTCTTCCTCGATCCGGCCGACACGGGTCTGCACCGGGCCACGTGGGCGAGCCTGTCCGAGACCGAGCGCCGTCACCCCGTGATGTCGGCGGAACGCGTGCTGGCCGAGCGCCATTCCGACGGCTGGAGCGCCACGACGTTCCTCAAGACCTGCTGGGACCCGCAGCGCAACCGCTACAGCTGCCGCGAGCGCGGCGACTACCTGGCCCCCAAGAGCCACACCGTCCTGACGCGGCTGGAGGGGCTCGACGACGCCCAGACGGTCGACTGCACGTGGCTGACGTCGCCGCAGGGGCGCGGGCCCCGCGGCAAGGCGGTGACGCTCCCCTGCGACACGCCCGTGCAGCTCGACGTGCCCTATCCCAGCGGCGCCTGGATCAGCGTCGAGATCGGCGGCAGGCGCGTGGCGGAGGTGGCAGCCCAGGTCGCCGACCTCTTCATCGTCGGCATGGGCGACAGCTTCGCCTCCGGCGAGGGCAACCCCGACGTGCCGGTGCGCTTCTCGCCCGACCGCACCACCGACTATGGGCTTGGCACCAACAACACGCCGCTGACGGGCTATCCCGCCCGCCTCGGCGACTGGAAGGCGATTGGCGATAGGCAGTTCATCGAGGAGAACGCGCGCTGGCAGGACCAGGCCTGCCACCGCTCGCTCTACTCGCACCAGATGAGAGCCGCGCTGCAGCTCGCCGTCGAGGACGAGCACCGCGCCGTGACGTTCGTCGGCGTCGCATGCTCGGGCGCGGAGACCACCTTCGGCCTGTTCCTCGACTACAAGGGCAACGAGTGGGTGCCGCACCCGCCCGATCTGCCGCAGATCTCCGCCGTGGCCGAGGCGCAGTGCGGCGGCAAAGGGGCGCCCGACTACGACCTGCCCGAGGCCTACCACATCAACAACAAGATCCCCGAGCTGAAGGGCGGCCTGGTGCTCAAGAAGTGCGATGCCGATCGCGCGCGCAAGATCGACCTGCTGTTGCTCTCGATCGGCGGCAACGACGTGGGCTTCTCGCGGCTGGTCGCCAACGCCGTGCTGGCCGACAAGTCGATCCTGCGCCGCCTCGGCGGCTGGTTCGGTCAGGTGCACGGCTTCGTCGAAGCCAGCACCCAGCTCGATACGCTCGACGACCGGCTGAAATCGGTCAACCGCGCCGCCCACAATCTGCTGCACGTGCCCTGGTCGGAGTCCGACCGGGTGATCCTCACCGGCTACCCGCCGATGGCGCTGCTCGACGACGGCAAGTCGATCTGCCCCGACGGGCAGGCCGGCATGTCCGTGCTGTCGGAATTCTCGCTGAGCGAGGCCAAGGCGCGCGAGGGCAACGTGGCGGCGGAGCGGCTCAACGCCATCATGCGCGAGAGCGCGCACCAGCACCTGTGGACATTCGCCGACGAGCACCGCGCCACCTTCCGCGGCCGCGGCCTGTGCGCGGGTTACAGCGATGCGCCCTGGACCATGGCCGACGAGCTGCGCGTGCCGCGCAAGATCGACGGCACCTGGGAGCCCTTCAACCCGTCGCTATGGCGCGCCTACGCGCCGCGCCAGCGCCTGTTCCGCACGCCCAACGACGCGTACATGACCGGCAACTTCCACGTCGCCCAGTCGCTGCTGCAGAAGGTGCTGAACAACCAGGGCTACGGCTGGGTGCAGCTGCTGCTGGCGAGCGTGTACTCGGGCGCGTTCCACCCCTCCGCCGAGGGCCAGGCCGCGATCGCCGACGCCGTCGTCGACAAGGCGCGCGGCGTGCTCGCCAAGTACGAGAGCCGGCGGCGCGCGGCCAAGCGCGTCGACCTGGGCGCGACCGAGCCCGACGCGCACTGAGCCCTTTCCCTCTCCCCGCGCCTCTTCCGGCGTGGGGAGAGGGTGAGGGCGAGGGGCGGAAGCTTGCTCCGCTCCGGCGCATGAAGCCGCCCCCGCTTGCGCAGCCGGCCGTTGGGTCAAGTTGCCATGGCCAGGCGTCACCCGTAGCCACTCCCGACCCTCAAGCCTCCGCTCGCTGCGACTTGTACCAGTCGAGGATCTGCTCGCCGGTCCAGGCGACCACGCCGTCGTGGCCCAGGATGTCGGCGAAGGTGCGCTCGACGTGAGCGATGCGGTGCGGCACGCCGGAGAGATAGGGGTGGCAGGAGATGGCCATGATCTTGGCCCGCTCGGCCGCCTCCGCATAGAGGCAGCGGAAGTGGTCCATGGCGCGGGTGTGGAACGCTTCGGAGGCGTGATGCTGCAGGTTCATCATGACGATGTCGTGCACCTCGAATGTGTAGGGCAGCGCCACCATCGGACCGTGCTTGGTCTTCAACGTCACGGGGTCGTCGTCGAGCACGTAGTCGCCGATATACTCGATGCCGGCCTCCGCCAGATGATCGACCGTGTCGAACGTCTGCGTCAGGCCGGGCCCGAACCAGCCGCGCGGCCGTTTCCCTGAGAACTTCTCGATCACGCTCATGGTCCGGGCGATGACGGAGCGCTGGTCGTCGAGCCTGTGCATGGGGATCTGCTCGTAGGAATGCGCGTTGAGCTCCCAGCCGCTGTCCAGGCAGGCCTGCACCACCTGCGGATAGGTCTCGCAGATGCGGGCGTTGATGGCCACCGTCGGCTTGGCGCCGACGCGCTCGAACATTTTGCGCAAACGCCAGAACGCGACGCGCATGCCGTACTCGTGCCAGCTCCAGTTCGGCAGGTCGGGCAGCTGCGGCGTGCCCTGCGGCGGCGTGATCACCATGCGCGCCATCGGCCGCGACAGGTCCCAGTCCTCGAGCGAGAACACGGGCCACACCACCAGGCGGATGCCCTTGGGGAAGCGCAGCGGGGCGCGCGTCTCGATCGGGGAGAAGGCGAGGCGTTCGCGCGGATGCATAGAGGTCTCCTTGCGTGTCGGTTCACGGCCGATAAGCGGATTCAGGTGTCATCGCGGGGCTTGTCCCCGCGATCCAGCCATCGGCTTCCTCCTTTGATCGTTGGAGGGCGCACACCGGGCAGAGAATGATAGAGATCACCGCTCGATCAGGTTGATTTTCCACGCGCGTGGCCACTCCTTCATGGTCTTCTCGCGCTGGATAACCTCTCGCACAGAGCCAAACTCCTGAAACCAAACGAGCCGATGCACCTTGTACTTGCGGGTGAAGCTCGACGCCTTGCCCTCCCGGTGCTGCTCAACGCGCCGGACGAGGCCGTTGGTGACACCAATGTAGAGCGTGCCTCTCGGCTTGCTGGCCAGCACATAAACCCAATAGCTGCGCACGAAACGCTCCACCGTCTGCGAGCGGAGTATGCTGTGTGCTGGATCGCGGGGACAAGCCCCGCGATGACATGCAGGCGTTGGTGAACCGCGAAACAGGTCTGAATGAGCCCCGGCATGACATCACACGAACTTGCGCCCCGTGATCTTCTCGAGGTTGCCGAAATAGATCTTGTCGCGGTCGGCCTTGGAGATGTCGAGGCCGTCGATGATCTTGATGGTCTCGCGGATGTAGCCCGGCCCGCCTTCCGGATCGAACGGGCAGTCGGACGCGAACACCACCCGGTCGGCGCCGTAGAACTCGAGGCCGCAGATGGTGGCCGCGCGCGAGCCGAACACGGCGGAGTCGGCATAGAAATCCTGCTTGAAGTAGTCGAGCGGGCGCTTCTTCAGGCTCTTCAGCAGGGCGAAATAGTCCTCGTCGGAGGTGCGCTTGCCGATCTGGTCCCAGCCCGGGCCCACGCGGCCTTCGTGGTAGGGCACCATGGCGCCGAGGTGGTGGGCGATGATCTTCAGGCCCGGATGCCGGTCGAGCGTCTTGGAGAAGACGAGCCGCGCCATGGCGGCGCTGGTCTCGTAGGGCCAGCCGAACGTCCACCAGATCTCGTACAGCGACTTCTTCTCGTCGAGGTAGTCGGGGTGCTCGGCGCCGCGTGCCGGGTGCAGCCAGGCGGGCTTGTCGAGCTTGGCCATCATGGCGAAGAACGGCTCGAACTCGGGCCGGTCGAGCGGCTTGCCGCCGACGTTGGAATAGATCTGCGCGCCGATGGCCCCGAGCTTGGTGATGGCGCGCTCGACCTCGCCCGCGCCGGCATCCTTGGCCGACAGCGGCGCCTGCGCGATGAACGCCGGGAAGCGCTTGGGGTGCTTGGCGACCAGCTCGGCCATGCCGTCGTTGGCGATCCGCGCCAGCTCGAGGGCGATCTCGCCATTGCCCCTGCTCACCGTCTCCAGCGTCGGCATCGGAATGGAGAGCACCTGGGCATAGTCGGGAAATTGATCGATCACCCGAAACCGCGCGTCGAGATCGTGGATCGACTGCACGGCGCGCGCGCGCCGGAACATGTCCTTGAGGCCGGTGCCGACCTCCTCCATCCGCTTGTAGTAGCCGGCCGGATAGAAGTGGGTGAAGGCGTCGATACGCATGGCGTCTCTCCAAGGTTGCCCGAGATCCTGTCAGCTCGACGAGGAAGGCTGGCTGCCGCCTCTCGTCTTCTCCTCCATCGCCCGGCGACGGCCGTAGTCGAAGACCAGCATGCCGATCGACAGTACGATGCCGGCCGCGTTCACCCAAATGGCCGCGCCGAAGGCTTCCGGCGGCAGCACCACAAGCAAGGCCAGCACGCCGTAGACGGCCCGGCCGACCCTATCCAGCGGGGCGAGCGCAAAGCCGACCACGGCGGCCGTACCGAGAAAGATGCCGAGCAGCACGCGCCCCAGATTGAGCATGATCGCCGCGGGCGAGCCGTCCATCAAGAGGCTCGGCGTCAGCACGAACAGAAACGGCAGGATGAACGTGCTCCAGCCGATCAGGCACGCGATCCAGCCCGTGGTCCAGCCATCGGTGCGCGCGATGTTGGCGGCCGCATAGGCGGCGAAGGCGACGGGCGGCGTGATCATCGACAGGATGCCGTTGTACATGACGAACATGTGCGCGGCCATCGGCGTGACCCCGAGCTTGATCAGCGCCGGCGCCAGCAGGGTTGCCGTCAGGATGTAGACGCTCACCGTCGGCAAGCCGATGCCGAGCAGGAAGGCCAGCACCGCGATCAGCAGGAGCAGAATGAACACGTTGTCGCCGGAGAGGGCGACGAGCTGCATGGTCATGCCGAAGGCGAGGCCGGAGATGCTCATGATCCCGACCATCAGGCCGGCCGCGGCGCCGATCAGGATGATGTCGAGCGACACGCGGCCCGTGTCGATGATGGCCTTCAGCATCTCGGGGATGGTGGTGCGCCGGCCGCGATAGCCGAACACCAGCGTCAGCGCCATCAGGATCAGCGTCGCCACGATCGCCACCTTCTCCTCGGGGCTCTTCCCCGCGTACACCTCCGTGATCCCCACCTCGCGCGCCAGATAGGCCACCTCGCTCTCGCGGTCGCCCGAGACGAGGAGCACGCGGTCGAACGCGTGGCGCGGCCCCAGGTGGCTCACGAACGGGCGGCTCTCCTCGCGGGGGGCATCACGGAACTTAAAGAGGCCCGCGAAGGCCCCGTCCAGCACGACCACGCACTCGAGGCCCGGCTCCGTGGGCGGGAGATCGGGGAATCCCTTCCGGCCGGTGATCCGCACCTCTCGTCCCTCCACCCGGCCGCGGAGGCCTTCCCCGGGCTTCTCGGAGATTTCCGAGGCCGGCCTCAGCAGCGCTCCGGCCTCCTCCGCGGCGC
>Ga0209726_10005666_pt1 | contig 14966 bp, 16 predicted proteins | sample Subgrocontami54m_FD_187453 | JGI IMG/M metagenome (GOLD analysis project Ga0209726, IMG submission 187453) | Subsurface groundwater microbial communities from S. Glens Falls, New York, USA - GMW46 contaminated, 5.4 m (SPAdes) (version 3) | ecosystem: Environmental > Aquatic > Deep subsurface >... | reverse complement strand
TCGATGCGATCCATAAGCGGTCCGGAAATCTTGCCCCGATAGCGTGCCACCTGATCCGGCGTGCAACGGCATTTACCGCTGAAATGGCCGAGATAGCCGCAGGGGCATGGTGGCGTTGCTCTTTTGTGGAATGTGCCTATCACCCTTAAGGCATTGAAACCAAAGCAAACTGATTTTGAGCCCCAGACAATAGGCGAGCATATCAAGCGTTGCCGCCTAATCCGGAGCCTCAACCAGAATGGCGCAGCCGGCCTCCTTGGGGTCAAGGCTTGGACGATCCTAAACTGGGAGAAAGGCCACACTGAGCCGCCGATTGAGTCCATGCCCGCCATTATACGGTTCTTGGGGTACGATCCTTTCCCGGAGCCGAAGAACCTTCCTGAGCGCCTTTTGGCCACGCGCCGGGCGATGGGCTGGACGATTAAGGAGGCTGCCCGGCAGGTTGGGGCGGACGAGGGAACTTGGGGAGCTTGGGAAAGAGGCGAAACGGGGCCGAAGCGGCGACATTTATTGCGTTTGGAAGCAGTTTGCAACGTACCTGGTTATACTCTAAACTCACTGTAATTAGAGTGAATTGGACCTTTACTTATGCCGCGCAAAAACGGGGTCAAGACACTTCGCCTTCAGGTTACCATTGATGCGACTACCGATCGGGTTATCGAGCAAATGGTAAAGCTTGGGATTCATGGTTCGAATAAGTCCGAAGTCGCCTGCTCTGTCATTCGACATTGGCTCTGGGACAATCAAGAGAAATTGCGGACGAACGGAATTGCGATCGTTCCTCAAAACTCCACGAATTGATCAAGTACGAGAACACGCAGCATGGCTCGCTATCGGTTCCTGAAAAATGCTCCGATTCGCGAAGCGATCATCGACCTCAAAGTGGCACCTGCGGTCGATGCGACGAAACTGGAACCGCTCTTCGAATCATTGAAGGAGCGGTTTCCAAAGCAAGAAATAATGCAACGGAGCACGTTTGGATTCGAGATTGGACCAAATGAACTTCGCCAATCAAGAGTTGATGGGGCCGTGGAAGGACGTCGGCTTACGAGCGACGATGGGCGACACATTGTTCAGATTAGGAGCGACGGCTTTACGTTTAGTCGTCTCCCTCCCTACGAAACCTGGGAAGCAATGAAGGAGAATGCAGAGCCACTGTGGAACGCATATGTCACCCATTCGGGTGCGGAGAAGGTAATCCGGACGGCTATTCGATACATCAATGTGATGGATTTGCCATTACCTATTCAAGCTTTCCAAGACTACCTATGCGCCCCCCCGGAGATTCCAGCCGCCTTACCGCAGGAACTAGGGGGCTTCTTTTCCAGAATCATTGTTGTCCATCGTGAGCTCGGCGGAGCGGCTGTTGTGACTCAAGCTCTCGAAACATCATTCGAAAATAAAGTCCAAGTCATTTTGGATATTGATGTGTTCAAGGAAGCCAAAGAAATGGAGTGGTCAGCTAGTGATCCCTCAGTGTGGGCAACCCTTGGGAAAATGCGCGATTTTAAGAATCAAATCTTTTTCGAAAGCATTACGGAAAAAACAGCGGAGCTATTCGCATGAGCGCCCTCGCATTGAACTATGTTTATCAACCGTTCACCCGAGCGGTAAATACCGGCTCAAGTCCTGAATCGAAACAGATTGAAAAAAACTTCAAGACAATTGTTTATCACTTCCGAAACCGCGCGGAGCGCGAACGAGCCTTCTCGGAACTTGCGCTAGCAATCGAGACTGGCCAAAAAGACAATTGGGACCAATATGGGGCAGTAAAGATAGATCGGCGCGTCTCACAGCTCGCGTGCAGATTTCTCAATACACTGCCTTCTGCGGTTCCCGCTCCAGAGGTCGGGCTAGATCCAGATGGTGAGATTTCTTTCGCGTGGATAGTTTCAAGAGAAAGGCAGCTCTCAGTGAGCCTTTCGCCTGAAGGACTTCTCAGCTATGCTGGAATCTTCGGGAATAATTCAACGGCGCACGGAACAGAGGGGTTCGATGATACGGTTCCTCAAGCAATTCTTGAGGCGGTTCATAGGCTCGGATTTAGAGCCTAAGCTCCCGGTTGTCGTTCAGCCACAAGAATTAATCGCGCGCTTTATCTTTTCGCGCGAACACTTCGCCGAGACACTAGGTTTAGTCAAGGCGAAGGCCTTTCTCCCAAATAAGAATGGAGAAGTATTCGAGACGTCCGTATTTCGGATAACGACGTTATCGAACGATGCGATTTGGGAAATCGGAAATAAAATTCGAACAGAAAAAGTAAAAGCGCGCGGAGAAGTAATTCACAGCGCAATTCAGCGAATTGGCCTCCGTGTTGAATCTGCGCCTGAGGATCACCCGAGGCACGCAGTTATAGTTGGTTGGTCTGGAACGAAGCATGAAATGCTTATGCTGGCGACACTCCTGTCCAAGGAAGCGTCTTTACACGTCGCACACGCGACCACGTAGCTTCCGAAACTTGGTTAGGATTGAATAGCGTCCGGAGGTGAAAACCAGGGTTCTGATTGAAGCGCTGCCCGAAGTGGGGTTTGTACGAACTCAGGCGCACGCCACACGTACTCGGCAGCCATAGCCTTACCTTCTGGCGGAAGAGTCTTGATATAGGTAAGCGCCGCTGCAACAGAATATGGTTGCTTTACTATTTCTTCGAAGTTGCTCTTCAGATCAGTCCATACGATCACATCAATGTTATTCCTTTTGCCCCAGGCAGCAATGGCGTCGGATGATTCCTTATCAGTGGATTGGTAAGCGTTCGTCGCGAGGAAATACCGTCCGATATTCGCTAGCGTCGTACCTTCTCGGCACCTTAGATCAGCGATCGCGTCATCGGGGTTACGCCTAGTGCTCAGGCACCACGCGACTTGTACGGGAGAGCCGTTCGCCGCATCAATTACAAGTGTAAGTGCCCCTAATCGCTTTTTGGACGCGCGCGAAAACTCAAGATTTAGAGAAGGTCCACCTTCTTTCCAAGGTTTGTGCCAATGATCGAACTCTTCGCCTTCCTCCCAAAGTAGCGATCCCCATCCAAGAATTGCGGTTCTAGTCGCCATACATCAGTTTTGCATATCAATCCTGTTTTGGCACCAGGCGTACGCCATTATCAAAACTGTCACAGCGGGTTGATAGTCTTTCTCTTATCAGCGTCGATATTATTATTATTTCGCCCGCAGCATCGACCTGGCTATAACCTCCGCAATCGCATCGCGCCTGGCTTCGGCTTCATGCTCTGAAACTGCTTCGCTTACGACTCGCACTTTGTAGCCGCGGACCATCTTTTCGGTAGCCGCAGGAGCGCCGGCAGAATCCCGATCGAGATACTCGACAAAATTCTCCGGGCTGAAATACCGCACCTTGTCCCGCACGCCTTCATCTAGGTTTATGGGAATGAACCGGGCAAGGGATTTCAAGTGCCGCTCATTGGTGCTGACAATGAGTACCTCTTCGTACCCTGCAGACAGGCACTTCTCTACGTTCTGTAGTTCCCAATCGCGTCCGGTCGTGACAGAGATCTCGACAGCAATCTTTCGCACGCCGCGCGAGAGTGCAACATCCACCCGGCCTGCGCCGTCAAGAATCTCCTCTTCAATCGACGCCTTGAACCCGCGATCCTCGGCCAGTTGCTTCACCAGGTGCGCAAGATATCTATGCTGTTTGCCTCCGCCACCCTGTTCTTTCGGCGTATATCGCGCGACGGGTGCGGTAGCACGGAGCACGCGCACCTCGGACACTGCCGGTGCGCCATCGGGAATGGCAGGTGCTTCGTTTTCTTTCACGGGCGCCGGTTCGATTAAAGAAGCCGGCGTGGACGGTGGTTCTTCTAACGGAACGCGAACTGTCCTTTCAACCCGCCTTGAAGCTGGAGTAGGAGCCTCTAACTCGGGGATTTGAGGCGTCACGCCATATTTGCCACGGTTACCGTCGATCAGCAATTCATATTCGTCGTCATCGAGGGTCGGCTGGCTTTCCACGTACCCGAGCGGAATGCGGACTGATAGCGCCCTCGGGCTGAAGTTCTTCACGAAGCAGGCAAACTCCGTGTGTTTTGGGTACTTTTTTTGTGCCAGGAGAAAATCAGAGGTAGTACGGAACTCCGCATTGAGCACGTTCGCGTCTTTGCTGCTTACCCCGCCCGCGAACTTGATGGAGGTACTCGCCAAGACGCTGGCTCGGAGTGCCGGGCCGAGCTGATCGAGATTCTGGTGACTGAAGAGAAGGCCGATCTTGAATTTGCGGGCCTGATTCACTAGCCGGTCAATGGATTCATCGAAATAGTCCTCTGCTTCGTCGATATAGGCAAAGGTGGGAGTGCGCTCGTAGGCAGGGAGTATCGCGCGCTGTATGGCGGCTTGCGCAATGAGGGACACCACAAACCGTCCGAAGATCGAAGAACCTTCGTGCCCCAGAAAATCTTTGGCGGTATTGATAAAAATGATTTTGCCTTCCTGGGTAAGTCTGAAGAGGTCAAGCTTGTTTTTCGGATGACTGAACATCCGCTCCAGGGTGGTGTTACTCAATACTCCCCATAGCCGCGCCGTAATCTGCTTCTTGTTCTCGACAAACTGTCGGTCGAAGAACTGCGTCAAAAAGAAGGTGCGCGCAGTGCCGGAGAGCTTCTCCATGTACGGCCGGTACTTCTCGCCATTCATCATGAGTTCAAGGAGTGTATGAATGGTGGCGTCCGGTATCTCCATCATGAGCCGGGCGATGTAGCGGAAGATCACTCCTTGCCGCTGGGTAAGCTCCGCTCCGAGCAATGCCCCAAAGAAATATTCATAGGTCTCAACCGTCGCGTTCAGTATCATTTCGCGGTCTTTGGTTGAGAGCGCGCCTACCCGCGCCCGGTCGAAGTCGAACATATTGAGCCCGACCGGATGCTCAACGTCCGTCGGGTCAACCAAGACAAAGCGGTCGGCCAAGTTACGCTCTTCAGTCGAGTCAAAGAGCTTCAAGTGAGAGAGCGTGCGGATCATGTCGCCTTGGCTATCCATCACCACGACTGACCGCTTGTCATCCAATGCCTTCACCAAATCATGGTGTATGAGGAACTGGAGTAATTGAGTTTTGCCGTGGCCTGACCCGGCGACAATATGGGTGTGCTCAAATCGCGCCGGGAATGGAATGGCGAAGGGAATCCTCGTCTCAAATACTTGTTGAAGCGAAGTGCCCCGCAGGTAGCAATTGACGAGAACGGCCGGATCGGCTTCTTTGTTCTGTCTCGGCCAGACGATTTTCTTTGCGGCGTGGCGATCGTGTCTATCGATGCCTGAGACCGCGAGCAGATTGTCTTCCAGCCGCTTGCGCACTTTCTCAAAAAGCCCCGCCTCGCACACATCATCGTCAAAGAGCGTGGCGATGGACCGTTCGACGGCTTCATTCAACCGATCGCACAGGTCATACGCTTGCGCTTCAGGAAATACGACTGAGTCCGATTGTTCTTCGTCCCCATTGTCCCGATCCTTGAAAGCGGAGAGCGGGAAATGTCCCAAAAGGCCAGAGAAAAGGATGATGACCTTTCTCCGCCATATTGGAAGAAGGCGCTTGTGATCAGCTAGGAACCGTCTGTTGCGGACGAGGAGTTCCCGAAAAGCCACCTGTGTTTCCAGGTTGATGCTTTCCAGAGCACTGACTTCCGGAAGCTCTATTCGAAATCCGTCAGCAAAGAGCAGGTCCCCGATAGCCTCAAACAGCGCCTCGCCGAGCGCGGTCGTCGGGGATGAGTGCCTCTCTTCGCAGATCTCAATGACTAGGTCGTAGATATACGTTGCGGAGGCATCGCTATCGTAGAACGGAGACCGGGGCAGGTTCTCCTCTGCTTCACGATAAAGCGCGAGGGTGTCCTCCCTTTCGCGACTCTCCGTGCCGCCTACAAGCCAGTTCTTCCAGTTCGACACGGAACGGGCTAAATCTCGATTACTTCCTCTCCGCCGAAGTGGGCCGCTGCGGTGAGCACCGCCTTAAACGTCTGGCAGGCCTCCTTAATCTGGTCCTCGACCGCAAGCATCTCTACGATGTCCTTCACTTCGATGGTTTTCCCGTCAGCCAGGTCTTTGACCGACACGGAAATATTCAACATCTTGAATGCCATCCGCGAAGCAAGCCCGAGAAGACCGCTCCCGGCGTCACTCATCTTGTCCCGCTCGTAGAGCATGGTCTCGGCCAGTTTGTATTTCTTAATATTTGATTTTTCTTCCTCTGTAAGCTCGGCCCGGACAGCCAGAGTGAAGGTGACTTTTCCGGTAAAGCCGGATTTTTGTTCACGACGCAGCAGCAGTTTCATTTCTTCCCCTCCCAGGGTGTGGTTGAGCCGCTAGGGTACTCGAAAAGTAACTCTGTCCGCCAGCTACGCCTAAGGCACTAGGCCGTTTGGATGAAGCGTCGTCGCGCTGAAGGGTTTGCTCGGGCTTCCGTCGATCATGAGCTTGAGATAGATGTTGTGGTTAGGAAGACTCATAAGGTCCAGAGGTGCAAACACCGGTTCATACTCGCGGGCGATCATTCGAGCATCCTCGGGACCAAGGCGAAAAGAAATGAGGGTGCCGACGTTCCCGAGCACAGCATGCCTCACCTCGGGTTCCAGCTGGAAGAGATGCTGGTGAGAAAGCACCAGCCCGACATGGTACTTGCGCAATTCTGAAACCATGTTCGCCACCGACAACGTCGCAAAACTTTGAAATTCATCGATCACGATAATATGATCAGACCTTCGCGATTCTTCCGTATCTGCCCGGCTGAAGGCGGCGAGGCCCAAGGTTGTCACCAAGAGCGCGCCCAAGACGTTGGCGCTGTCCTCGCCGAGTCGCCCTTTGGCGAGATTTACGATGAGAATCTTCCCTTCATCCATGATCTGCCGGAAATGGAGATCAACCAGTTGACCGGTGAACATCCGGTATAGACGGGGGTCCGCGAGAAACGCGCCGACCTTGTTTTGAATCGGGGCGATGGATTCCTGTTGATATCGGGGATTGTATTTCGGATATTCCTTGGTCCAGAAGGCTTGAACCTGGTCATTCTTCACCCGAGCGAGTACCTCCTTCCGGAAAGTTGTGTCGGTAAGCATCCGCAGGATGTCCGGAAGTGTCGCCTCTCCGTATTCGATGAGAGCGTAGAGTGCGTTCCTTAATATGTGCTCCATTCGGACGCCCCACGCCTCCGCCCAAAGCTTTTTGAACGCCTCCATGAGCCCAGAGGCAGCGAGCGGAATCCTGTCCGTCTGCACTCGCCGCAACGGGTTGTAGCCATAAGGTTGTGAGAGATCCGGGGCATTCAGATAGACAACGTCACGCTCGCGCCACCGGGGAACGCCCGCGACGAGCCGTTCGGCGAGATCCCCATGCGGGTCGATCACCGTCACCCCGCGTCCCCGCATCATGTCCTGCAGAGCGAGCGTTTCGAGAAGTGTCGTTTTCCCCGTACCGGTCTTGCCGATCACGTAGGTATGAAAGGGCCGGTCGGCTTGTTTCATGCCAAAAGTCCGGTGCGGATGGCGCCCGTTGGTTATCGCGAAGTAGGAAATGCCTAAATTCTTGAGCATGTCCCAAGCATAGGTACTCATGGGAAGTGACGCACGACGGTGATGCATGCCTCAACGGCACGTTCTCCCGTCGTGTTTCTTCAACCGCTATGCCTAACTATGAGTGTCGGATCGTTCTTTATGAAAGGAGTCCGACATGGAACCTATATTGTTATCTGACCTGGAGCTTCTCTCGCTTCTCATGGGCGAGAAGACCGCAGCGCGGGTGTATCAAGGAAGTTTGTTGTCGCTTTTCACTACAGGCGCGATTGACCAGGAGATGCATCCGAGAATCGCGGCTGCTCGGGAACTCGTAAAGCGTGCGCTTAAAGAAGAACTGAAACGTACTTCCGTGCTTTCAAGTCCGGCTGCCGTGCGAGATTACATTCGACTGCTCTTGATCGGAAAGGAGTACGAAGTTTTCGTTGTACTTTTTCTCGATGCGCAAAACCGCATCATCGACGCCGAAGAGCTATTCCGCGGCACGCTCACGCAAACGAGCGTTTATCCGAGGGAAGTGGTCAAGCGAGCACTCCGCTTCAACTCATCCGCAGTGATCTTTGCTCACAATCACCCATCAGGTGTTGCGGAGCCGAGTCACGCTGACGAAGTTCTCACACAATCCCTTAAGCAGTCGCTTGCACTGGTGGATATAAAGGTGCTTGATCACTTCGTAGTGGCCGGCACCGCCGCGCTCAGTTTCGCAGAGCGGGGGTTGATATAAATAACAACTAGGGGTTCCCGGCACACTTTCGTTAGGCATTAAGTGCGGTAGAATCAATACATACCAGTGGACTTTAAGGACCGGCGCGGCAAGACGCGAATCCAAATTGAATTAGTAGTATCTTAGGCACCCTACGGGTGCCTTTCTTTCGAGGAGCAGCCTACTCTTCTAGCTGACACGTTTCGCTAACGGACTAACGTTATCTGGCTGGGTCGTCGGCTGCGAGTTTTCTTCCGCCCAGGCAGCAAAAAGCGCGTTCGCATCCGCAAGGCAATCGGTTAGAAAATCTTGGAACAACAAGCATAGCCTATCCCTCTGGGAATTCAGCCGATGGCCGCCGCCGATCAAATATAACTGCGCCTTGTACAACTTTGAGAACTTTATACTGTTGTCGCAGCTAATCACGTCATCCTCAAGGCCGTGAACAATAGCTGTCTTGATGTTTGGGGAGAGTAGCGCCTGATCAGGATAGTAATCTGGTTTGATATAGAAAGCTGGAGCGATAAGGAACTGACCGAGAACGTGTCTTCTTGGCAAGACTTTGTCATCGTCCATTCGAGTTTCCTCTTTTGAATAAAACTCGATTACTTCCCTAGATACTCTCGTTGAGAGATATCCTCCCCTACTCGAGCTGAGAAACACGAGATCGCCGGGTACGTTGACATCGTCCTTAACTGTCTGAAGTAGCTTCCGCTCCATCTCCTCTATAGGCATCTCTTCTGGATACCTCACAGAAATCATATTCACGCCCATTTTCAGGGCCACCAATCGAAGTGCTTCGATCTTGAAACCGTACCAAGGAGAGCCGTATCTGCCGTGCGAATAGACTACTGTGATTATTGGATTTTGCATTGAGTTGTCATCGTTCCAGGGGAATTCCTGCCAAGTACAATTCGAGATGTTCGATTCTTACGGACGCGATTGTGGACTTCAATGTGTCCGACAAACCTTCGAGAACATCGCCCGGCGGGGGAGTTTCAATCCCCAAATCCGTTGACAGGTTCTTCATCAAAACTCTACACCAATATCGGATTGCGAGCAATCGTAGTGGGCGAATGTCATTCTTCATTTCTGCCTGCGTCTCGATCTCCTTACCGCCTTCGAAATCGCTCAAGTCGATGAAGAGCTCCTCCAAAGGGACAAACCAGTACCGAAAATTCTCGCTGTCTCTGTATGCGTCGGAGAATTCTCGGAACGTCTTGCATCTGAAAACTTCGCCGTCTCGTTGAAGCATCATCTCGCCAATTGAATGCTGGAGATGCCGGTGTAACTTGTAGGCGTCTCTTGGGTTCGATAACTTCTTTGAAGTTATGTATGTCTTGAATAGTTCCTGATACTGAAACAACCTACGCACGACGCTAATGTCCGCATCGAAAAAAAATACATTTCTTCTCGCTGATAGGCCTAAGAGTTGGCAGACGTATCGGACAATGTTCGAAAGCCGCCTCCTGACACGCCCCCCCTCGGAAAACGGCTCGGTAGCATCAACTCCCTTTTTGATGGCTTCGGTCCACCCGAAAAAGCATGCGAAGACATAAATGCTGCTCATAATGAAGTAGCCGGTCTCAAGCGGATTCTTAGCGAAGCCCTCATTCTTGCGAATTTTCTCCAGGTATGTGGATCTCAGCCAATCGGTATCCAAAACGTCTAGGATTCGACCGATTCTTCCGTCGAGTTCATAAGAAAATCTCAGAAGCGGAATAAAAAAGGTTAGCCGCTGCGCTGCTCTATCCTTTCGCGCCTGCGTTCGAAGCTCGAATTGCTTGATCTTGATCTGGAAGTAGAACCCAAGTAGCACGGTAAGTACCGCCGCGATGACAACCGCAGACCCCGCGTAGATCTGGACCATTGTGTCGTAATCAAGTTCTCGCATGGGAGCTCCGGTAAAGTAGCGCTAGCGTTTCTCGGTCAGCCTCTCGCTTCGCGCTGTGTCGCTTGAATACGATGCCGCCGTCTGACACGGCAAAATCCGATAGATTCTGAAACTCGTCTCTCGTGATGCACTTGACTTCATCGACTGAGGTGGCCCTTACGAAGCCTAGCTTGAGCAATAGTCGCATCATGCTGCTGTTCGAAATGCCTACAATCGAATACTGCTCCGGAAAATCCGCTAATGACGTAGTAACGAGCGCCTTGGCCAATCCCAATCGTCTGTAGGTCTCTGGATAGACAGCCGTTACCCCTCTTCGATGGTTCCGTTTCACATACGAGACTGCAACCACTTCATCGTCGACTAACACGAAGTAAACGACTGATCGGCCATCTATCAGCCGTCTCAGGTGGTAGTCGTCGCCATAGTATGAGGTGTATGAATGCGAGAGGACGCTAAGAAACCTGCCCTTGTATTTTTCGAAGGCGAACGCGAATTGCGGGCTCACCGCGTCTAAACGAATCAGCTCGACATTCCTCGCGCCCAGCTGCAGCTGTAGATTGGATCGAAAACCGGTCGGTAATGTCTCCTCCATACCGTCGCCTCTCTTCAACACCCGGTTACCGTGAACGGTCGTTAACCTGCCGGATGAGGTCACGGCAGAGACCATAACACCGTGCAAAACTGCCCAGATGGCCTCTGGTCCAGAAGCGGTCACAGAGATACCGGATGAATCTTATCAGAGAAGCGGCTTCCTCCGGTATTTGCAGGTGCTCTACAGGATGTACCTAGGACTCAGCTGCAGTAGTTTAATCGATCACTGCATTTTCATTTGACCGGGTTGATCCCTTGGACGATTGTTGGATTTTATCGACTTGAAGATCGCACGTGCCAGCTTTGGCTTCGGTGTGCTTCTTCTCTTCCTGGTTCGAGGTGATCCCGATACGGTTCGCTGTAACGACATCGCACCGACAATAACCATTTACCCAATTCGAAACGAAGGTTGGTGGATTTGTCACCGCCACATGTCGGGAGCATACTTTCCCTCGCCGTCGAAGCGGTGCAAGCCGGAGCAACTGTTTCAACACCATTAGGGGGTGTCCAATGTACGCAATCTGGCAGCGCTATTCAAAACGTTCTGTGCGTCTAGTTGTTCTCTTCGGTTTTATTTTCTCGATAGCCGGACTGTCTGGCTATTCAGTCCCGGCCCAAAGCAGGAACTGCACGGCAGAAGAAGGCGCCGCAGCCGACAAACAGCTCAGGCTCAACAAAAAAGATCAGCAGCTATCGATCGAGCGACATCTGCCGTGGGGTATTCCGACCGCGACGGTTCCGGTCGATAGCGAGGACTTGCTCGTGCATCGTGATTACGTGATTAACTACGATCGCGACTTGTTGGTCCCGATCTGGACCGCTCACCGGCTCGATGCCAAGGGACTGGGCACGATTGACAGGGTTAATTGCTTTCGCGGCGATCCACGCGTCAATGCGCCGTATGCCTCTCTCCCAAACGACTATTCTGAGCCCATCTTCGATCAAGGCCATCTTTCGCCCAACGGCGACATGAGCCGTGCCCTAAACCCCGTGATTAATTCGTTCGTCATGTCGAACATGGCCCCCCAGTATTGCCAGTTCAACCGCGGCGTGTGGCAGATTCTTGAATCCTTGGTGCGCTTGTGGGTCAAGGACAAGGATCGCGGCACGATCTACGTCATAACCGGAAGTGTTTTTGATCGGGACAACGATGGAAAGCGTGATCCGGATTCGAGCGCAAAGCGAATGAAGTCGAACAACGGAAAAAGCAGGGTGGCTGTGCCATCGCACTTCTTCAAGATTCTGATTCACCAGAAGGCCGACGGTACCGTTGAAACGATTTCGTTCCTGCTACCCCACGATCAGACCGACCTGGACGGGGACCCTGCTTTCCAATATCTCGAAAAACACATCCGTTCCATCGAGGAAATTCAAGCGGTAGCCGGTGTGAAATTCTTTCCCAAGGTGGCGCCGGAACGGCCCGAAGCGGCGGCAGCCGTTGAGAAAGCCCGCGCTGCACACCTATGGCCCTTCACCGGCAAGCGTCCGAGCAGTCTTGCAAATTCACCGCAGTGCAAAGCGACAGCGGGAGCGGATCGTTAGACAATAAAGAAAAAGTTCGTTCCCAACGCATCCAGAGGACCGCCCTTTGGTTCTACCAGTCCTCCGGCACGGGTGGATTTTCGTGAATGCGGCACGCTGAGGTGGGTCATGGTGTGTCTTCGCAACTGCCGTGCTAGATGTTTGACCCAGGTTACTTTTCGAATCCAATACCGGCAGATGCGGGCGTATTCGGTTGTTGGACTGCGAATACGCATTCCATGTAAGGTTTAACGTCATCCCATGTGGCACCATCTTCAAAATATTTTCGCAGCGTTCGACCGACCGTGATCACGTGAGGTTTGGTGTTTGCGACATGCGCCATAAGCATTTCGCGACTATCAAACCTACTATGCTCAGAATGGTTCTGTTTGTTGTACGCGTGAAATTCCTTGATAGCGCCAGGAGCTAAGTGCTCAGTTGCGCCCGGATTCGCACATCTTTGTTCATATCCAGGTTCCGCTCGTTCTGCATGGCCCTTTGCGAAGCTGTCTTCCATCACGTGCAGTAAGGAGCCAAATGCGACTTGCCGAATTTGTTTGCGAATGGCGCCAGGCGCCGCGTATGTAAACAGATCCTGGATGCGCCAATCCGGCCGGCCAACCATGTCATTTAATCCGTCGATCTTGACCTCGCGTAGTGTTGTTAGCAGTCCATATTCACCGCTCGCGACTCGCCACGTAAACTCGGCCCATATCATTACCTTAGATCTCGTCAATTCAGATAAATCCCCATTCATTGACGCCATCGAGTGCAAGAACTGAAGGTCGCCAAAGTGAACCCGGTAAAGCAACACATGCCCGCTCTTGGCGTTGTAAACGCTTCCTTGGGCCGCACCTTTTTCCGCATCCTTGAATAGATTTCGCCAACAAAGGGGCTGTGAGATAAAGCGCACGGATTCTTGCATCTTGCATCCTTCGAGCTGCTTATGGCTGGACTGAAATGCGAACGGTGGATCGTCGTTCCAACGAACGCCGTATAAGACCGCGGGCGGCGCGAATTCGATATCAACGTCGGCGCAATAAGCGCCATCTGCATCGCAATCGTAGATTCGGTGGGTGATTTCTTCGTGTACTGGCGACGTAAAGTGTCCGACCGAACCTTCGACTGTTCTTTGTATCCAACCAAGATACCAAGGTTGGCGCTGTACGGCGGTGACCTGTTCAAGTCGTGTGCCTCGAGTCGAAAGATTAAACGCCATCACGTCACGAACACACATAAGCAAGACTGCGGCGAATATTGTCAGAAAAAATGTGGCAAAACGCGACGAGGCGTATAGCCCTTCCAATTGCTGGTTCTTTTTCATCGCACCTCCCAAAGATGAATTCACTGCGCGACATATGATACGCGCCCGCCACCATAATCTCGAACCTCTCAATCATCCGCATAAGTTCCCGCTATTGAGTTGAAAAGTCCACGGGCTCAATAAGTTCAGCATCGTCGTTCTTCGGAGTATTTACCCGCTTACTCACTTGGTGAGCAAGCATGTGCTCGGACGGGTATGGACGAATAAATTTTGCGAGATCCACGACGTTCACATTGGTAGGGTCCATCCAGGCAGCGTAATCCTCGGCCGGAACGATAACGGGCATGCGGTCGTGAATAGTCCGCATGAGTTCGTTGGGCACGGTTGTGATCAAGGAGACCGTGCGCACAGCGCCGTCTGGGCCGTTCCAAAGTTCCGTAATACCCGCAAGGCCGAAAATCTCATTGCCAGCTGGCCGGATGTAGTACGGGTGTTTTTTCCCGGCAACAGTCTTCCATTCGTAGAAGCCACTTGCCGGAACCACACAGCGCCAACGCTTGAATGCCGCACGGAATGACGGCTTCTCCGCGACCGTCTCTCCGCGCGCGTTCGCCAGTTTGTTGCCAATGCTCGGATCTTTGGCCCAGCCGGGAATCAGTCCCCACCGGTATAGGCCAGCGACCCGTCCTTTTTCGCGGTCTTCGCGGACAATCAGAATATTCGAACTTGGCGTTATGTTGTATCGCGCCTTGAATTCGGGGTCCATGCCCAGACCGAACTGAAGGGCAATGACATGGGGGCTCTCGTGGAGAGCGTAGCGGCCGCACATTGCAGTATTGTACCGACACGGTCCTAATTACGATTCTGTCGGTATGTCTTTGGTCGGCCGTACCTCGCGCCAATGCCGCTCTCGGAAATATGTGCTTCGATATAGTTTGGTGAAGCGTTCCGGATCGGTGAACGCCACCGTGCACCCGCTGCACTGGAAGAGGTTCATTAAATACACCGTGCCGTCCTTGCGGGGAAATACGACGAACGTGTATTCGTTCGATCCGCATAACGGGCACAAGAAAAGGCGTTCAAGTCGGGCATCGGCCATGGCTGTATAAATATACAGCAATTCAGGCTAGACGAGAGGACGTGGAAGGTTTAGCCGGCACGTTCTCACGTCTATGTGTAACCCGCCCTGTCCTATAGATTAGTGTGGATGCGTATCGACGATTCAGATTTCGATGAAATACTGGCGCTTCTCAACCATGAGAATGTCCCGCCTGACCCCACCGAAGCCCGACAGGCAGTCGAGAATTTTGTCGATCTCGTCGAATTCCTTATGAGACCACTCCCGCTACCGCCTCCAGGGTTCTCTTCATTCTGGGAACCTTCCTCACCAGATGGCCGGGAAGCCTCTTCTGAGTCTCTATCTTCTCATTTCAACCACCCTGGAGTATAATTTTCGATATGGCTAAGAAACAGAACTATCACG
>Ga0209726_10005665_pt1 | contig 14967 bp, 12 predicted proteins | sample Subgrocontami54m_FD_187453 | JGI IMG/M metagenome (GOLD analysis project Ga0209726, IMG submission 187453) | Subsurface groundwater microbial communities from S. Glens Falls, New York, USA - GMW46 contaminated, 5.4 m (SPAdes) (version 3) | ecosystem: Environmental > Aquatic > Deep subsurface >... | reverse complement strand
CGCGCCGGGCCGGTTCCACGTCGCGGTCCAGCCCGAGCCGGTCGGGATGGGGGACGCGGTCCTGCGGGGGCTCGAGTGTGTGCGCACACCGCTCGCCGCCGTCGTGTGGGGGGACCAGGTCGCGTTGCGCCGCTCGTCGATCGCGGCATGCCAGCGGCTGCACCAGGGGCCGCTCGCCCCGGACGTCACGGTCCCGATCGTGGCCAGGAGCCAACCGTACATCCACGTCGCTCGCGACGATGCGGGAACGATCACCGCCATCCTCCAGCGCCGCGAGGGCGACGACCTGCCGGCAGAAGGAATGAGCGATACCGGGTTCTTCTGCGTGCACGCGGAGCGGACCCGCGCGTGGCTCGCCGAGTTGGCGACGTCGGACGAGGGCCGCGGGCGCGCGACGGGTGAATTCAACTTCCTTCCGGTGATACCCTGGGCCGTGCGGCGCGGGGCTCGCGTGCTGGCGCCGCGCATCATGGCCCCCGACGAGGCGATCGGTATCAACACGGCGGACGAGGCTCGATCTCTCGAGGCGTTCCTCAAGCTCGACCATGACTCTCGCTGAACCCCGCCCACGCCGCGACCAGATCCGGATCGTCCTGTTCGCGGGAGGATCGGGGGCGCACAGCATCACCGAGGCGATGCTCGGGCATCCGCAGATCGCGCTCACGATCCTGATCAACGCCTACGACGACGGCCACTCCACGGGACGCTTGCGGCGCTTCATCCCGTCGATGCTGGGTCCGAGCGACGTGCGCAAGAACTTGAACCGCTTGATGCCCACGGCCGAGCGCGGCCAGCGGGCGCTCCGTACGCTGTCCGAGCATCGCTTGCCGGTCGGTGTCGGCACGCGTGACGCCGTCGCGTTGGTCGGAGCGCTCGCGTCGGGCGTGACCGACGCGCTTCCGCCGGCGCTCGCGGACGCGGCGGATCTCGTGTCCGTGCGGAAAGCGCGAACGCTGCGCTCGTACCTGACGACGTTCCTCGCCTACCACGAGCAGGCCGTGGCGGAGGGGCGCGCGTTCGACTTCACGGACTGCGCCCTCGGGAACCTCCTGTTCGCCGGCTGCTACCTCGAGACGGGCTGCGACTTCAACGCGGCCATCCGGAGCTTCGCCGCGTTCCACGACGTCGCCGCGGACGTGCTCCAGAACGTGACGATGGGCGAGAACCTGTTTCTCGTCGCCGAGAAGGAGGACGGCACGTTCCTCACGAACGAAGCCGATATCGTCGCGCAGCAGAGCACGGCGCGGATCTCGCAGCTCTACCTCGTGGATCCGGCCGTGTTCCGGGAGCACATCGAAGGCCGGCCCGCGCCCCCCGAGGGCTGGGGGCCGCTCGTGCGCGCCGGCGCGCGCACCCCCCAGATCAACGCCTCCGCGCGTGCGGCCCTCGCGGCGGCGGACGTGATCATCTATGGTCCCGGCACGCAACACTCCTCGCTGTTTCCGTCGTACCTCACGGAGGGGGTCGCCGAGGCCATCGCCGCCAACCGCGACGCGGACAAGGTGTTCATCGGCAACGTGCGCCGCGACCACGACATCGCCAAGGACGACATCAACGACCTCGTCGAGAAGTTCTATCAGTTGATGGGACGGGGCGTCGCGTGGAACCACGCACGCTCGGACCTCGTTACGCAGTTCTTCCTCCAGCGCGCCGACGAGACGGGCGCGGCGATGGGTCAGTACATTCCGTTCGACCCGGCGCGCTTCGACCTGCCGATGGAAACCGTGCGCCTGAAGGACTGGGAAGCCCAGGAAGGGCGGCACGCCGGCGGCTACGTGGTCGACGAGCTGCGCCGCCTCGTGCAGGCGCGGATCGACGTGGCGCTCGAGCCGCTCGTACACCTCGTGTCGATCGTGATCCCGGTGTTGGACGAGGCACCCACGATCGCTCGCGTGCTCGCGGCGGTGACGGCGCTCGACTTCCAGCCGTACGGGATGTCGAAGGAGGTGATTCTCGTGGACGGTGGGTCGCGCGACGGCACGGTTGCGCTCGCCCGATCGGTGCGCAACGTGAAGGTGCTCGAGCTCCCCCGCGGCCGTGGGCGCGGCGCGGCGCTGCGGCACGGGATCGAGCACGCGCGCGGCAACGTCGTCGCGTTCTTTCCCGGCGACCTCGAGTACCGGGCGGAGGATCTGTATCGCGTGGTCGAGCCCGTGGTGCGCTCGAAGTACAAAGCCGCGTTCGGCACGCGCGCGGTCAAGTGCACGGATCTCGCCGAGCGCCTGAAGCGGATCTACCACCACCAGCGCCGGCTGTACCTCACGAGCCAGTACGGCGGGATGTTGCTCTCGATCGCGACGCTCTTGCTCTACAACCGCTACATGACCGACGTGCTCACGAGCGTCAAGGCCTTCGACGCGGCGATGCTGCGCTCCCTGGCGCTCGAGTCCGACGGGCTCGACCTCGAGACCGAGATCGTGGCCAAGCTCTCGTTGGCACACGAATACCTGCTCGAGGTGCCGGTCGAGTACGCGCCGCGCACGAAGGCCGAGGGCAAGAAGATCACCGCTCGCGACGGGCTCGCGGCGTTGCTCGCGCTCGTCAAGTTCCGCTTGCGTCGGCGTCCGCGCGCGTGAAGACGGTCACGATCGTCGTGCCCGCGTACAACGAGGAGCGCCACCTCGGAGCGTTGCTCGCGCGCGTCCTGGCCGTGGACACGGAGTCGATCGGTTTCGCCAAGGAGGTCATCGTCATCGACGACGGCTCGCGCGACCGCACGGGCGAGATCGCGCGCGGTGTCCCGGGCGTGACGTGCCTGGTGCAGACGCCCAACCAAGGCAAGGGCCGGGCGGTGCGCCGCGGGATCGAGGCCGCGCGCGGCGACTACGTGCTGGTGCAGGACGCCGACCTCGAGTACGACCCGAGCGACTATCCGCGCTTGCTCGCGGCGCTCCAGCGCTACGACGTGGTCTACGGCAGCCGAGCCCTCGGGCCGTATCGGAAGACCGGCGCGCGGGCCATCGCTCGTCGGCATCCAGGCCAAGGGCTCGGTCCGTGGCTCGCGAGCGTCGTGCTCACGGCGTGGACCTGGCTGCTCTACGGTCGGTTCATCAGCGACACCCTCACGGGCTACAAGCTCTACCCGACGGTCGTGCTCAAGGGCCTTCGGCTCGTGACACGCGGTTTCGAGACCGACCACGAGATCACGGCGCGCCTGCTTCGTCTCGGCCTCTCGATCGGCGAGGTGCCGATCGCGTACCACCCGCGCTCGCGCGCCGAGGGCAAGAAGATCCGAGCGCGCGACGGCGTGGTGGCGTTGTGGACTTTGCTGCGGTTCCGCTTCGCTCCGTAGCCACCATCGAGGCCGAGCGCCCGTTGCCGCCGATGTGTCCGAACTGGACCAGCTGCGCCTCGACGACGTGGCCTTTCGCCGCGAGGCCGAGGACGCCGTGCAGCGCATCGTGGTCACGATTCCGATCGGCCGCGCCGCGCGCTGGATGGAGCGCTTTCCGTTGTATGGCCCGGACGTCGTCGAGGCCATGCGAGTGCGGGCGAAGGGCGGTGGGCCATTCCTCGCGTGCTGGGTGTTCAGCATCGACCCACCCGACGGTTGGAAGGTGAGCGACGCCCGGGTCGCTGGGATCGAGACCCAACATGCGGCGCACATCGAAGCACCGTCGCGGCCACAGTCGGCGTCGATCGCGCTCGCGACGGCGCTGCGCGACCTGGCCGACGGCCCTTTGACGTGGACGATCGTCCTCCGGCGCGACGGGCCCGACGCGCGGTAGCCGATCGCCGCATTCGAGGGTGACCGGCTGCTGTTGGACACGACGGCACTCGCTGCGGACCTCGATGCCACGGAGGCCCACGGTCTCGCGAAACACGTGGTCGACGTGATGGACCCGACCGCTTCGAGGAGTGGAAGGTGAGCGACACGACGCACGTCGATGCGCCGTCGGGGCGCCGCAGGCGGTACTCCGAGCTGCGGCCGGCCCGGCGATCGTCGCGGGCGCGCCAGGTCGCGATCGGAGACGCGCACGTCGGTGGCGCGTGCGGCCTAGGCGCGGCAGAATGTAGCGGGTCCAACGATGCAGGTGACACGACCATGAGCGACACGAGTCTTCCGCGCCGATCGATCGTCGCCAAGCTCGTGCACTCCCACGCCGAAATCGAGGAGTTCGACGACGAGTTTTGGGCCAAAGTGCCTCCTCACGAGCGAATCGCGGCGCTGTGGTCGATGGTCCTAGAGTGGGAGGCCGTGAACGGCCGAGATGGATCTCAACTCCGACTTCAGCGAGCTGTTTTCGACGTTCAACGCCGTTGACGCGAGGTACCTCGTGGTCGGCGGCTGGGCGTTCACGTTCCATGCACGACCGCGGTACACGAAAGACCTGGATCTTTGGGTGGACGCGACGCCCGACAACGGGGAGCGGGTCTACCGCGCGCTAGCGCAGTTCGGGGCGCCACTCTCCGGCACGAGCGTCGACGACTTCTCACAGCCCGGCTGCTTCTTCATCATGGGCGCGGCGCCGACGCGGATCGACATCCTCACGGTCGTCGACGGACTCGTCTTCGCCGAGGCGTGGGAGCGACGAGTGCCCACGTACTACGGTGACGTTCCGATCTGCGTGTTGGGCCGGGACGACCTCATTCGCAACAAGCGCATGGTCGGTCGCCCCCAGGACGTTGCGGACGTCCTGGAGCTCGAACGCGTGCAACGTCGCACGAGACCGCACTGATGCCGGTCCTGGCGTCGCCTCGCGGTGTACAGTGAGGCGCGACGTCGCGTCCGCCTCGACGTCACGAGCCCTTCCGCAGGAACTGCCCCGTGGACACGAAGCCGCACGACGGCCCGACGACTGCGCTCGCCGTCGAGCGCGTGGCGCTTCTGTGCGTGATCCTCGCGACCGCGCTGACCCAGCTCGTCAAGGTCGCGCCCACGGACGTGGGCTGGCAACTCGCGACGGCCGAATGGGCCGAGAAGACGCGCCACTGGCCCGCGACCAACACGTTCTCGCACACGCACCCGGATTACCCCCTGTACCAGCAGTACCCCGCCCTCCAGGCGGCGCTCCTCGCCGCCAAGCGGTGGGGCGGCTGGGAAGCGATCAGCGTCCTCCAGGCACTGAGCTGGACCGTCGCGCTCCTTGCCTGGATCCGCTTCGCAGGCTCGTGGCGCCTCGCGTGCCAACTGGCCCCCGCGTGGGCGCTCGTGTTGTACGCCGTCCACACTCGCCGCTCGGGATTCCGACCCGAGGCGCTGACTCTGCTCCTCGTCGCCTGTCAGCTGTGGATGCAGGACCGCTATCGTCGGGCAACCGAGGCGAAAGCTCGCCTCGCGTGGGCGCTCGCGCTCGTGCCGCTCACCGCGCTGTGGGCCAACTGTCACCAGATGTTCGCGCTCGGCTTGATCCTGCAGGGCGTGCTCGTCGCGCACGTGCTCGCCGCGCGGCATGGTCCGTCGCGGCTGCTCGCGCGTGACGATGCGGCCGTGCCGATCGGTCCGTTGCTCATCGCGTTCGTGCTCTCGCTCGGGGCATGCCTCGCCACTCCGCTCGGCCTCGCGATCGTGGACGTCCCGCTCAACATGCTCGCCTCGACGCGCCAGTTCCGCCATCTCCCCGGCCACCCGGCGGAGATGGCGTCGATCCTGTCGAGCCCGCTCGCGACCGGCTTGGTCGCGGGATGGATCGTGCTCGCGCTCCTGGCCTTGCGCCGCCCGCCCTACGCCTTTCGGGAGCTGTGCCTCTTGGCCCTCGGCGCGATGCTCGTGGCACCCGCGGTGCGCGGGCTCTCGTTCTGCGCATTCCTTGCGACCGCGGCGTTCAGCCGCATGGCCGGAGCGACCACGATCGCTCGGCTCGACGGCCCCCGCGGACGCACGGCCCGCGCGCTCGCGAGCGCGCTCGCGATCGGGGCGTCCGCGTCGCTCGCCCTCGAGTGGTATAGCCCCGCGGGACGGCGCGTGCTCACGAGCCCGCAACCCGGGATCGGTCGACACGACGCCGGGTGGCCCGACCGCACCGTGGCGTTCCTCGCCGCCCACCGCCCACCGGGCCCGATGCTCAACCTCTCGTGGTCGTCCGGAAACTGGCTCATTCCCGGCCTCTTGCCCGCGCCCGGGGTGTTCATCGATGCGCGCGTCGAGTCGTACCCGCGCGACTTCCTCGCCCTGTACCTCGCCGCCGCGAGCCAGCGCGAGGCGCTGCGCACGCTCCTCGACCAGTACCGCCCCGGGTGGATCGTGGCCGACCTCGACTACGCTCCGACCCGCCGACGCCTCGCGGAGCTGGTTCGCGAGGGGACCTGGGCCGTCGTGTTCGCCGAGCCGATCGCCGCGGTCCTCGTCGCGCGCGGTCCCGCGTCGGCCGACTACGTCGCGCGCCACGAGCTCCGGCTCGAGGCGCTCGCCTTCGACGACCCGGTCTTCGCCGCGCTCGAGCCGGATCTCGCCGCCCTCCAGCGCCTTCAGGCCGCGTCGTTCCTGCGCGGGCTCGGCCAGGTGCGACGCGCCCGGGAGCTCGTGGACCGTGCGCGGCCCGAGGCTCTTCGCTACCCGAACGTCGCCCAGGCGCTCGCGCGGTGGGAGGCCGAGTAGCGTAGACGCGCGCGGACGCGCTCGCTATCGTGGCCCTGTGGCCGACCCCAACGCGACGTCGCTCGGCGCCACACGACCTGGCGCATCGGACCAGCCCGGACCGCTTCCCGCGCGGCTCGGCCGCTACGAGGTGACGGGTCGGCTCGGTGCCGGCGGGATGGGCGAGGTCCTCGCCGTCAAGGACGAGCTGCTCGGGCGGGAGGTCGCGGCCAAGGTCGCGCTGCGTGGGCTCGACCGCGAGGCCGCGGCCCGGCTGGCGCGCGAGGCCCGAATCACCGGCGCGCTCGAGCACCCGTCGATCGTCCCCGTGCACGAGCTCGGCACCGACGCGGATGGCCGGTGGTTCTTCACGATGAAGCGCGTCGCGGGGCGCGACCTGGAGCGGTTGCTCGCGGAGGAAGAGCCGAGCCTGAGCGAGCGCCTCCGGATCTTTCTCAAGATCTGCGACGCGCTCGCGTTCGCCCACGCGAAGGGCGTGATCCACCGCGATCTCAAGCCCGCGAACATCATGGTCGGCCGCTTCGGCGAGGTCCTGGTGATGGACTTCGGGCTCGCGCGGCTCACCAACGACCCGGCTTCCGCCGATGGGACGGCGCGCGTCGAGCTGATCGACGACACCCTGTCTCCCTCGCGCACGCGCACGGGGTCCGTCGTCGGCACGCCCGCCTACATGTCCCCGGAGCAAGCCGGGGGTCGCACCGAGGAGGTCGACGCGCGGTCCGATGTCTATGCGCTCGGCGCCGTGCTGTATCAGATGCTCGCCGGCGTGCCCCCGTACGAAGGGTCGACGGCGTGGGACGTGATCGCGCAGGTGAGCGAGGGGCCTCCTGCACCGCCCGCGCAGCGCTCGCCGGATCGCGCGATTCCGCGGGAGCTCGACTTCGCCGTGATGCGCGCGATGGCCGTCGACCCAGGGGACCGCTACCCCGACGTCGCCTCCCTGGCACGGGACATCACCGCGTTCACCGACGGACGCATGCTCGCCGCGGCGCACTATGGGCTCGGCCAGCGCTTGGTGCGGTGGGCGCGTCGCCGTCGCGCCGCGCTCGTCGCGGTGGGCGCGGCCGGGCTCGTCGCGGGCTCGATCTTCGCGATCCAGCGCGTCGCGGTCGTGCGCGAGCACCGCGCGCGACGCGCGGCGCTCCAGGAGCGAGTCCGCGCGTTGGACCCGGCCCCGGTGCTGGCCCGTGCCGCCGTGATTGCGGAGCCGACGGGCGACTCCCGCGAGCAGGCGCGGGCGGACCTCGCCCGGCTTCGCGAGCTCACGCAGGCGTTGGGCGACTGGCGGGCGCTCGAACCGCACGATGCGGGTGTGAGCGGCGCGCTGCATCGCGCGCTCGTCGCACTCGGCCAAGTCGCGTTCTCGCTCGAGGAGCTCTCTCTGGCCGAGCTCGCGCTGGGCCAGGCGCGAGCGCTCGAGCCGGAGGGCCCCGCGGCAGCGCTCCTCGGCCGTGTCGACCTTGCCCATCGCGCCCGCCGCGAGCGTCGCGAGACACGGGCGCGCGCACTGCTCGCGCTCGCCCGTTCCGGTCAGCTCGAGCAGCTCACCGCCACGGGCGACGGCGCGTTCCAGGCGGCGTTGTTCGAGCTGGCAGGGTCCAAGAGTCCCGAGGTCGTCGCGGTGCTCGCGGACGCGCTCGACGCGTGGCGCGAGCGCCTCCACGCGACGACGCGCGCCGCGCTGTACGAGGCGGGACGGTCGGGCAACGCAGCGGACGACCAGAGGCTTTCTGTCGCGCTCGACGACTTCGTGGCCACGCTCGTGCCGTCCGTCGACGGCCGGCTCGAGCCCGTCCTCGAGGGCGAGCGTCGAGAGGCCGTGCGGCGAGCGATGGATCGGCTCGTCGCGCGGGACCGCGAGCGCGCCGGCACGCTGGACGAGCGGCATTGGGGCCTCGTGCTCGCCGACCACCAGGCCCGTGAGCTGTCCCAGGGCGGGATCGCCGGTGCGAGCGAGGTCCGGCTCGCCTGCACTGCCCTCGGCCTGATCGGAGCCCCGGGCCGTGCGGCGGAATCGCTCGCGCGGTGCCTGTGGGCCGCGTGGGACGAGCCACTGGCGATTCACGCCGGCGTGGCCCTCGTGCGGCTCGCGGCCGTCGATGCGCGCGCGCTGCCCTGGCTCGTCGAGCTGGTGCGGCCCCCGGCTGAGCAGCACCGCATGAACCACTGGCGCGAGGGAGGTCCCTGGTGGCAACGCATCGCGGCGGAGCTCGGGCGCGCGGAGCTGCGGCTCGACGGCGCGGGCCAGAGCGCGTACGTCCATGCCGTCGCCCTCCACGCCCAAGGGCGACACCCCGAAGCCCTCGCGATGTTCGACGCCGCGATCGCCGGGGGAGACGACCGCATCGAGACGCTCATCGCGCGGGCCGAGGTGTTGCGCGCGATGGGCGAGCTCGCGCGCTCGCGCGCCGATCTCGACCACGCGATCGAGCGCGATCCCGGGCGCGACGTCGTGTGGAGCGCGCGGGGGCTGGTGCGCAACGCGCAGGGCGACCTGGATGGGGCGCTGGCCGACCTCGCCCGTGGAATCGAGCTCGCGCCGACGATCGGCCAGGGATGGCGGTTGCGCGCCGAGGTCTTGCTCGAGCGCGGCCGTTTGGCGGAGGCAATGGCGGACGCAGATCGAGCGTGCCGGATCGACGGGGACGTTCGACCGCGGATCACGCGGGCGAAGATCGCGCGCGCGATGGGGGACCGCGCACGGGCGATCTCGGAGCTGGACTGGGCGCTGGGGCTCGCGCCCGCGTCGATCGAGGCGCTCACGGAGCGGGCGGCGTGCCATCGCGCGGACGAGCGCTTCGAGGCGGCCCTTGCGGATCTCGATCGCGCGGTGGTGCTCGCGCCCACGCGAATGGACCTGCTCGTGGTCCGCGCCGATGTGCGTCGGATGGCGCGGCGGGTCGACCTCGCCCGCGAGGACTGCGACACGATCCTCGCGCGCGAGCCCGATCGGACGAGCGCGCTCGAGGTTCGGGCGCTCGTGCTGGTGGCGCTGGGGCAGCTCGAGGCGGCCCTCGCGGACGCGATGCGCACGACGACCTTGGACCCTGCGCGTCCGGACGCGTGGCAGACCCTTGGCCAGGTCGAGCGCGCGCGCCGTCGTTTTCCCGCGGCGATCGCCGCGTACGACCACGCGATCCAGCTCGCCGAGGGCAAGCGTTTCGACCTCTACGCCGACCGTGGGCTGACCCGGCTGGACGCCGGCGACCCCGCGGGGGCGGCGAGCGATTACACGCGCGCCCTCGAGCTGGACCCGTCGATCTGGCAGGGCTACTCGATGCGGGCGCTCGCGCGCATGCGCGCCGGCGACGCCGCCGGCGCGCTCGCCGATTACGACGTGCTGGTCGTGCGCCGGCCAGAGCACGTAGGCGGCTGGGTGAATCGCGGTGACCTGCTCCATCGCGCCGGACGTTTTGCCGAGGCGGCAGAGTCGTTTGCTCGCGCCACGCAACTAGCGCCGTCGACCTGGCAGTGCTGGGCGGGTCTCGGCAACGCGCACGCGAGGGTGGGCGACGCTCCGCGGGCGATCCAGGCGCTGGCGAAGGCGGCCGAGCTCGCGCCGCCCGAGATTGCGGCGCAGATCGCGAGGCAGATCGCGGGGCTCGAGGGGCGTTGACGTCGCGTCTTCGGGGGCGACACCCCGAAGCCCCCGCGCTCACTTGACGCGCGCCCAGCAGAGACGGTGACTTGTACGGACCCGTCATATCATGTAGTCTCGCGATATGCGTACTCGAGTGACCAAGCGCGGACAAGTGTCCGTTCCGTCCGACGTTCGCCGCCTCCTCAAGATTGGACCGAGCACGGTGCTGGAGTGGGTAGTCGAGGGCTCCACCGTCCGGGTGATCCCGCTGCCCGCCGATCCGGTCCGCGCGTTTCGCGGCTCTGGTCGATCGACCTCGGTCGATTCGCTCCTGCGCGAGCGACGCCGCGACCGACGACGCGAGAGTCCGGATCGTGGCTGAGCCGGCGCACCGCGTCCTCGACACATCGGCCTTGCTCGCGCTCCGGTCGAACGGGCCCGGCGCCGACCGCGTGGAGCAACTGCTCACGGCCGCTCGGAGGGGCCGGGGAAGGCTGCTGGTGTCGTTCATGACGCGGATGGAGCTCCTCTACCTGATTCGTCGCGACGAAGGTGAGGAGGCGGCGAGCACGGCGCTCCGGCTCGTGGACAGCTTTCCGGTCGCGTGGGTCACCTGCGAGCCGGCCATCCTCAACGCAGCCGCGTCACTCAAGGCGAGCGGCGGCCTGTCGGTGGCGGACAGTTGGATCGCTGCGACTGCGCTCGTGCGCGGCGCGGTGCTCGTGCACCGCGATCCCGAATACACCGCGCTCACGCAGGTCGCACAGGAGTCGCTGCTCTGAGTCACGAGAGAGATCCTCGTGCGGAACGTCGCTCAGCGCCTACCTCGGATGGCGATACCAGTGCGAGCGGCGGACGCCGTGGTGCTCGACCTGCAAACGGTGATGGACGAGGCCCACGACAAGGGCGCGTTCGGGCTCAAGGTCGACTACTCGACGTCGCCCTTTCCACCGCTCGCCCCGCACGACGAGGCGCGTGTTCGCGCGCTCCTGGCCAGCGCCCGTTGCCCCGCCTGACGCTGGTGAGTGGTCGAGGCGGGGGCGCCCCACCGTGAGCATCGTCCTCGAGGCGTCCGGCGATCGCCGTCTGAAGCTCAACGCCTGGAACTGGGGCGTCCTGCACGCCTTCGTGGCGCGCGGTGCGATCCTGCCCGGCGAGGACTGGGACCTGAAGCGCCACGGCGCCGGCGAGGACCTCGATGCCCTCCAGGTCGCCTTGCTCGCGGACTTCCTCGAACGCGAGCTCCTGCCGTTGCTCCGGCCCGGTGAGCGGCTCTTCTACGACGGAACGGTCACCGATGTACCCGATGACGGTACGTTCTTCCGGGCCGAGGACGAGCTGTGGAAGAACTACAGCCTCCACCGCGACGTGCTAGTCGAGGTCATCGCCTTCCTACGCGACGCAGGGGGACCGGTGGCGTTCTCATGAGGTGTGCCGCGACCACACGAGGTCGATGAGCTCGCCCAGAGCCGTCGGCAGCTCGCGCAGAGGCGGAAGCACGAGCCGCGCCCGCGCACGGTTGAGCCGGGTGAGCTCGCGCGGCGATCCCGATTCGCCGGCTGCCAGCGCGCAGGTCATGAGCGCGCTCTTGAGCATGGGCATCCGGGCCCGGCGGGTCAACGGCGCGTGGCGCGAGGGGTGAAGGTGAATGTAGCGCGCCGGGTCCGTGCCCGCGCGCACGACGAAGCGACTGCCGTCGTCCATCGCGCGCTCGAGGTAGTGGCCGAGGCGCTGAAGCTGACCGTGCTCGATCAGGTGCGCAGCGAACGCGTCGCGACCCGCAACCCCGTGCGCCTCGAGGTGCGCGAGAATCGCGCCCTGCACCTGGTCGACGGAGAGGGCGCCAATGTAGACGTCACAGACGCCGTCGCCCATCGCGAGAATCGGTGCGATCAGGGCCTCGTCGTTCGCACCCGCCCGGCGCACCGCGTCGAGCAGCTCGACCATAGCAGGAAGGTGGTGCTTGTGGCGGGCGTAGATGAAGGGATCCACGGTCGCATCCTACCGCGCAGGTGCGGGCCGACGTGCCCGACGCCGACGAGGGAGCCGATCACGAAGAGATCCCCTCCAAGCCACCGAGACGCGTGCCGTCCTGCGGGCCGAGGCCCCAGGTGAGAGGGACTGTCGACCGGTGGTGGCCGACGGCCCCGGAGGCGTGGAGGGCGCGTTGAGCCCACCGTCGAGACCAGGTACGCTTATCCGGTTCGAGATCGACGAACCTCCTTGTCACGCCACTCTCCAGACCGCATGGCTCCCCGCTCCTGTCGCACCGTCGCGCTCGCGCTGGTCCTCACTACGGGCCTCGTTCGTGGGGCCGGCGTGGGCGCCTTCAACTCGCCTGGCTTCCGGTACGGCTCTGGGGCGCGAATGCGCAGGATGACCTCGAGGTGTCGGTGTTGAGCGACAGGCTGCCCGGCTTCCTCAGCGCGTACCCGGCGAGCGGCGTGGAGGAGGACAAGGCTCAGGTCTACGGCAACCTGATCGCGCATCCGAGGCCGTCGAGCTCCGCGCGTTGGTGGATGCGGTCGTCGCCAACAACGTGCGGCGCATGCGGGACCTCGTGCGTCGGTTTTCCAGTCGACACGTCCGGGTGTCGGGTCTGAGAGCCGCATGAGCGATCTCGCTGACGGTCAGAGCATCGAGGTGCAGGGCTCCGCCGCATCGCCCTACGTGCTCAAGAACACGGGCGGCGCGTACTCGTGTACCTGCCCGGCGTGGCGCAACCAGTCGCCGCCGCCGGAGCGGCGCACCTGCAAGCACCTGATCGCGCTGCGCGGCCGCGACGCCGAGGAGGCGCGAATCGGCGACCTCTCTCCAGCTCGCGCCGCCCGCGCGGCGAAGTCGACCGGCGTGGCCTCGGGCGGCGACGCCCCCGACGACGGACCGCCGATCCTCCTCGCCGAGCGGTGGGAGAGCCACATGGACCTCGCGGGCTGGTGGATGAGCGAGAAGCTCGACGGGGTGCGCGCGTATTGGGATGGCGCGGGTTTCGTCACGCGGTTGGGCAACGCCTTCTTTGCGCCCGCGTGGTTCACGGCTGGCCTGCCCGCCGAGCCGCTCGATGGGGAGCTGTGGGGGGGACGCAAGCGCTTCCAGCGCACGGTCTCGATCGCGCGCCGCCAGGATCGCGGCGAGGCGTGGCGCGAGCTCGAGTTCCTCGTCTTCGATGCGCCGGGGCTCATCGCGCCGTTCGAGCAGCGCATCGAGCACTGCCGAGCGCTGCTCGCGCGGTCCGCACTACCGCACGTGCGCCTGCTCGAGCACCGCCCGTGCCTCGGCGAGGAAGACCTCCGGGCCGAGCTCGCGCGAGTCGAGAGGCTCGGTGGCGAGGGGCTGATGCTGCGCAAGCCGGGGTCGCTCTACGTCGCTGGGCGCTCGAGCACGCTGCTCAAGGTGAAGAGCTTCCTCGACGCGGAGGCGCGCGTCCTCGCACACGTGCCCGGCAAAGGGCGGCACAAGGGCCGGCTGGGTGCGCTGCTCGTGGAGCTCGCGGACGGAACGCGCTTCAACGTCGGCACCGGATTCAGCGACGAGGAGCGGCGCGCGCCGCCGCCCGTCGGCAGCGTGATCACGTATCGGTACCAGGAGCTGTCGGATGGGGGCGTGCCCCGCTTCCCGAGCTACCTGGGCATCCGCGACGACGTGGCCTTCATCGCGACTAACCACGAGGAGACCCTCATGCCAACGAAGTCCAAGGCGACGACCGCCACGACCTCGCGCCTCGAGATCGCGGACGGCAGCGGCCGCCGCTTCTTCGAGGTCGCGATTCACGATGCCCAGCACACGGTCACCGAGGGACGCATCGAGGTCACGCGATCGGAGACGACCACGTTCGCCGACGCGGCGACCGCCGCGCGCGACGCGGAGGATCTCCTCGCTCTCATGCGCCGTCGCGGCTTTGCTGACGTCGGCACGCCGACGCACCAATCCGCTCCGGTCGCGGTCTCGGCACCGGCACCCGCCGCGCCCAAGCGCGTCGCCGCGAAGGGTGCATCTCCGGCGGCGGCGCCTCCCGCGACCGCTGTCGACGGCGGCCTCCGGCGCTTCGAGCTCGAGGACGGGACGTCGAGCAAGTTCTGGGAGATTGCAGTCGCGGAGTCCGCGCACACGGTTCGCTACGGTCGCCTTGGCACCGCTGGGCAGTCGAAGACCAAGGACTTCCCGAGCGCGGCCGCCGCGGAGCGAGATGCGGAGAAGCTCGTGGCCGAGAAGGTGAAGAAGGGCTATGTCGAGGTCGGTGGTGGAGCGCGCGGAGCCGACGACGACGAGTCCGACGAGAACGAGTAGCGCCGGGGTTGGCAGGTGGGTCGTCGGCGAAGGCCGCAGGGACCAGGAGAACCAGCTCGAGCACGAACTGGGGCAGCGAGCGCATGGACGAACACCGAGAGCAAGCTCATCGGGTGAAAGGGGGTGAGGAGGTTGAGCGGCGTGTCGAAGCGGAGGACGGCGATCGGGTGGTAGCGGCGCCGTTGTAACACTCCCCCAGAGCGGAAGGGCGGCGCCGAGCGCGGTGAAGAACACGACCCGTGCGTTGATCCCCGGGCTCGAGGGGCGTCGATGGGGCTTCTTCTCGGTCCACCGTTATCATGTCATCGGAGGCCGACGACCTGCGCCGGCCGACTCCTCTCCACGGGTGCATCGAGATGCCACGCCTCCTCGTGACCATGCTCGTCCTCGTCGCGTGCGTTCGGTCTCGCGCGGACGAGGCGACGGATCTCGTGACCCAGCTGTTCACCGGCAACGCGCGGGCCGTGGTGGCCGCGCGCACCAAGCTCCTGGCGTTGGGCCCCAAGGCGCGCGTGGCCCTCGAGGTGCGTGTCGACCCCGCCGGGGCGAGCGAGAGATCGGA
>Ga0209726_10005658_pt1 | contig 14983 bp, 13 predicted proteins | sample Subgrocontami54m_FD_187453 | JGI IMG/M metagenome (GOLD analysis project Ga0209726, IMG submission 187453) | Subsurface groundwater microbial communities from S. Glens Falls, New York, USA - GMW46 contaminated, 5.4 m (SPAdes) (version 3) | ecosystem: Environmental > Aquatic > Deep subsurface >... | reverse complement strand
TCTCGGGCTCATTCAACGTGGACCAGGCCGGCGATCTGGCTATTGTGCTGCGTGCCGGCGCGCTGCCCGCGCCGATTATCATCGAGGAAGAGCGCTCGGTGGGCCCCAGCCTCGGCAAAGATTCCGTTCAACGCGGCGTAAAGGCGATGCTCACCGGCTTCGCGATGGTGGTAGTCTTCATGATGGTTTACTACCTGTTTGCGGGTCTGGTCGCCAACGTGGCGCTGCTTCTCAACATACTGATTATTCTGGCCGCGATGAGTTATTTCCATGCCACGCTGACGCTGCCCGGCATCGCCGGCATCGTGCTCACCATCGGTATGGCGGTGGACACCAACGTGCTCATTTTCGAGCGCATTCGCGAGGAGTTGGCGCTTAAAAAGGCGATCTCAAGCTCCATAGTCACCGGCTATCAAAAGGCGTTTATCACCATCCTCGACTCCAACCTCACCACGCTGATCACGGCTGCCGTTCTTTACCAGATAGGATCAGGACCCGTTCGCGGTTTTGCGCTCACTCTGGCGATCGGTATTATCGCCAGCATGTTCACGGGTATATTCGTAACGCGCTCTATTTTTGACGCGCTGCTTTTTTCGGGACGCCTCAAGACGCTGCCCATGCTTCAATTTTTGAAGAGGACGCCCCAAGTCAACTACCTGAAGTTCAGGAAGATCTGTTACGTTGTTTCTCTGGTTATTGTGCTGATCGGGGTTTTCTCTTTTGTAAAGCGCGGCCCAACTTTATTCGGCGTGGACTTTTCGGGGGGCAGCATGCAGGAGTACCGGTTTCAAAGCCCCGTAGCTATCGAGAAGCTCAGGAAATCGTTGGACGAAATCGGCTACGGAACCGCGACCCTGCAGCGTGTCGGAGAGACCAATCAGATTATCGTCCGGTCGCCTTTGAATTCGGAGAAACCCATCGCCGAGAAGATCAAAAAAGATTTTCCGGATAACTCGTTTGAAATGCTGCGCCTGGAGAGTGTCGGCCCCGTCGTGGGCAAAGAGCTTAAAGGCAGGGCGATCTGGGCGTTTGTGCTTTCTCTGGCTGCGATCTGGCTTTACGTCGTGTACCGTTTCAACCAGCGTTATGCGTTTGGCGCCATCCTGGCTCTTTTCCACGATGGCCTGGTCGCGCTAGGTTTCGTCGCTCTCACAGGCCGCGAACTTTCCATCACCGTGCTGGCCGCCGTGCTCACCATCCTCGGTTACTCGATCAACGACACGATAGTTATCTTCGATCGTATTCGCGAGCGCCGCCGCAGCGGGCATAAAGAAACTTTTGAGGAAGCCATTAACGTCAGCGTGAACCAGACCATGTCGCGCACGATACTCACGTCGTTCACCGTGCTTATCGTGGTCACCGCGCTTTATATTTACGGCGGCAACGTGATCAACGATTTCGCGTTCACGATGCTGATAGGTCTGGTTAGCGGTACCTATTCAACCGTGTACATCGCCGCGCCGGTGCTGGTGGATTGGCCCGGATCTAAAAAACACTAAGGGGTGCCAGCGAGGACGGGCGGACTTTGAAAAAAAACTGGGTTTTAAATCCTAAAGTCTACGGAGCGCAGACCGTGGCCGCGGACCTTAAAATCCACCCGGCGATAGCCGCGATACTTCTCCGCAGGGGGCTGCAAAGCCCCGCGGAGATTTTTAATTTTCTACACCCTTCGCTGGATGCCCTCGAGAGTCCGTTCGCCTTCCAGGACATGCAAAAGGCCGTGGACAGGATACGGCTGGCCGTGGAACGAGGTGAAAAGATACTGGTCTACGGCGACTATGACGTGGACGGCATCACGGGCAGCTCCATCCTTTATCCGGTTTTAAAGTCCCTAGGCGCCGATGTGCGCGCGCATATCCCGCACCGTATGAACGAAGGCTACGGCTTAAACCGCGAGTCGCTGCAAAGGCTTCTGGCCGAAGATTTCAAGCTCGTGATCACCGTCGACAACGGCATCACGGGCGCCGACCCGATAGACTATCTGAACGAAAACGGCGTGGACGCGATCATTGTGGACCATCACAAGCCCAAGGACCGCGTGCCCCGTGCGCATGCCATCGTTTGTGCCGCCGTCGGCGACAAAAAGGGAGACGCCAACCTCGCAGCCTGCGGTCTGGCGCTCAAGCTGGGGTGGGCGCTTCTGGGCAGTTTCGAACGCGTGCGCGAATACCTGGACCTGGTCACGCTCGGCACCATCGCTGACCAGGCACCGGTGACCGGCGACAACCGCATCCTTTTGAAGCACGGACTGCCTTATTTGGCCCAGAGCCCGCGTGTCGGTCTGCGCGCCTTGATGGAAGTCTCACGCATTGCGCGCAAGGCCGTGAGCTACCGTGACGTGGCTTTCAGCCTTGGCCCGCGTATCAACGCGTCCGGCCGCATGGGCTCGCCCGAGCGCGCCTTCAGGCTGTTGACCACCGCGGATGCGGCGGAGGCCAGGGAGCTGGCGCAAAGTCTGGACGACGGCAACCGAGACCGTCAGCGTGTGGAGGCAGCCGTGTTTGAGGAGGCGGCTGAGCGCGTGGAGAGGGATTTTTTGAGCGTGGAGGAAAAAATACTGGTCTTGGAAAGTCCCGATTGGCATGAGGGGGTGCTGGGCATCATCGCGGCGCGGCTGGTCGAGCGCTATCAGAAGCCGGCCATAGTGATAGCGTTGAAAGAGGGACTGGGTAAAGGTTCGGGCCGCTCGGTGCCGGCATTCTCCTTGTTCGACACGGTGCTCCAATGCGAAACGCTTTTGGACAGCTTCGGAGGGCACGCCCAGGCCTGCGGCCTCAGCATCAAAAAGGAAAACATCGGTTTGTTCAGGCAAAAATTGAACGATGCGGCGCGGCTAACGGATCTTGTGGGAATGGTGCCTCTGCACATCGAGTCCGAGCTTCCTCTGAATGAATTGGACCTTCAGTTTTTGAAAGACCTGGAGATGCTGGCGCCTTTCGGCCCCGGAAACAGAAAGCCGCTTTTTCTTTCGCGTTCCCTGCGGCTGAAAGGCGAGGCCAAAAAGCGCGGCAAGGACACGTTGCAGTGCTGGATGACCGATGAGCGGGGAAAAACCACCTGCGAGGTAGTTGGCTTCCGCTCTTATGAAAGATGGACGACGGCGCGTGGAGCGGGCGTTTACGACATCGTTTACAAGCCCGAGTTAAAAGAATTTCAGGGTCTTGCGTCTATTCAGTTGGAACTGCAGGATTGGACGTGACGGATTATTGCGGGTTTTGGGCCGGGGCCGGCTTCCAGGTCCTTTTGGGGGCCCTGACGACTCTGCCGGTTTTTAAATACTTGGCGGAGACACGCACTCTCTTCACCGTGCCGTTCTCTATGATCTTGACCGTCTGAAGGTTGGGAATAAAACGGCGCGTGGTGATGCCCGTGGTTTTTAAACCAATACCGCCGGATCTTTTGGCTATACCGCGCCGGGCGATGCGCTTTCCCAGCTGCGGTTTTTTGCCTGTAAAATAACAAACGCGTGACATAGACTCTCCTTAAAGTGAGCGGCTAATTTAACATGCCACTCTTTTAAATGCAAGGGGAAAACATAGGGTATAAATGGAACAAAAACTAACCTTAGACAGCCCACTGCGCTATTTAAAAGGCGTCGGCCCCGAAAGGCACAAAACGCTGTCCCGCCTGGGGCTTTTCTCTCTGAACGATGTCTTTTATTTTTTTCCCCGCCGCCACGAGGACAGGACTGATGTCAAAAAGGTGTCTGAGGCCGGACCCGGCGAAAAGCAGTGCGTGCGCGGTAGTGTGTTGGGTCGCGGCCTCATGCGCACGCGTTATGGCCAGTCGATTTTTAAAGTGGTGCTCTCCGACGGAAAGGCGACGCTGTCGGTGCTGTGGTTCAACCAGCCTTATCTGCAGAAGGTTTTCTCTCCCAAAACCGAGGTCACGTTTTGCGGCAAGGTGGATGGGAGCGGCACGCGTCTTAAGATGGTGCATCCCGAGTATGAAATCCATGCCCCGGCCGGTGCCTCGGCTGTGCATTCGGGCCGCATCGTGCCGATCTATCCGCTCACCGAAGACTTGAGTCAAAAAGGCCTGCGTCAGCTGCTGTTTCAGGTGCTGCGCCATCTGATGACGCTGCTGCATGACCCACTGCCTTATTCTTACAGGAAAAAACTGGGGCTCAAAGACCTCGCTTTCGCGATGAACCAGATCCATTTCCCCGACCGCTGGGAGGACCACGCGGCCGCTTACCGGCGCCTGGTGTTCGACGAATTCTTTATGATGCAGGTGCTGGTGCAGATGAAAAAGGCCGAGCTGCAGAAGGAAAACAAGGAGTTGGTGCACAGCGCCGGGGAAGACACGGTCGGGCGCTTCGTCGAGTCGCTGGACTTTGCTTTGACGGCGGGCCAGCGCCGCGCCATCGACGACGTGATCGCGGACATGAAGAAGACGCAGCCCATGAATCGGCTGGTGCAGGGTGATGTCGGCAGCGGAAAGACTGCCGTGTCGGCGGCGGCGCTGGTGTTCACTGTGGCCAACGGATTTCAGGGGGCGCTGATGGCGCCTACCGAGGTGCTGGCCCAGCAACACTATTTCAATCTCACGCGCCTGTTGGAGCCTCTGGGGATACGCTGCGGCTATTTGGCGCAAAACCTTTCCAAGACGGACAAAGATCAGGTGTTGGCCGGAGTGGCCTCGGGCGCCATTCCCCTACTCATCGGCACGCACGCGCTGATACAAAAAGATCTACGATTTAAGAACCTGGGCCTGGCTGTGGTGGACGAGCAGCACAAGTTCGGTGTCTTCCAGCGTGCCAGCCTGAAAGAAAAATCCCAGCGGCCTCCGCATTTCCTGCTTTTGACGGCGACGCCCATTCCGCGTACGCTGGCGCTGACGCTTTACGGAGACCTGGACATCTCCACCATCCACGAAATGCCGCACGGACGCAAGCCTGTGAAGACGTGTTGGGTAGGCGAGAACAAGAGGCAGGAGGTTTACGCTCTACTTGACGCCCTGCTGGCCAAAGGCAGGCAGGGCTATGTGATTTGCCCGCTGATAGACGCCAAGGAGTTCTCGGCCAAGAGCGTGACGGCCGCGCATGGCGAGCTGGCCGTGATTTTCGCCCACCGCAAAGTCGGCATTCTGCACGGGCGTATGAAAAGCGCCGAAAAGAAAAAGGTGATGCAGGACTTTAAAAACAAAAAGATAGAGCTGCTGGTGTCCACGGTGGTGCTCGAGGTGGGTGTGGATGTGCCCAACGCGACGCTGATGATCATAGAAAACGCCGAGAAGTTCGGTCTGGCGCAGCTGCATCAGTTGCGCGGCCGTGTCGGCCGCGGTCAGGAAGAATCTTTCTGCGTGCTTTTTTCAAGCCATGCCGGCGAGGATACCGCCGAGCGTCTGGCCGCGTTTGAGGCCACGGAAAGTGGTTTTGACATCGCCGAAAAAGACCTGACCCTGCGCGGCGCCGGTGACGTCGCCGGCCATAGACAGCATGGCATGGCCGAGCTGCGAATCGGTGACATCGCCAAAGACATCGACTTACTCATGCAGGCGCGCGCCGAGGCGGCGGCGCTGGTGGCCAAAGACCCCCGACTCGTCTTGCCCGAGCACAGGCATTTAAAAAGCGCGCTGCAAAAACGTTTTGGGCTCAGCGACGCCAAAAAGCTCACTGCTCTGGCCTGATGCCATGAAAATCCTCACCGGCACCCTCAGAGGGCGCAGCATCACTCTCAAGCCCAACGCGCATCTGCGGCCCACGGCCGACAAAGTGCGCAAGGCCGTGTTCGACATGCTGCAGGGCGCCATCGAAGGTAGGAACGTGCTGGATCTTTACAGCGGTACGGGCGCGCTGGGCCTGGAGGCGTTGTCACAGGGTGCGGCGAAAGTGACTTTCGTGGAAATCGACAAGGTTCAGGCCCGCAGGATCGGTGACAATCTGGCGCAGCTCGGGGTCGCTGACCGGGCGCGCGTGATGCCCGTGGACGCCTTGCGCGCCATCGGCGAATTGTCGGCCCAAGGCGAGTATTTCGATTTTATCTTCCTGGACCCGCCTTATGAAACAGGGCTGGCGCAAAAGACGCTGCAGCTGCTAGCGTCATCGAGGCTCGTGCATGAGACGACGCTGGTGCTGACCGAGTCGGGCCGGGGCGAGGCGATGCCGCGTGCGGCCGGCGCACTCAGACTTTTTAAAACCAAACGTTACGGCGACACGCAACTTTCGCTTTTTAGGGTCGCGGAGCCGGACTCTGTAGGACCCTGAACGCCAAAAAAGAGAGCAAGCCGCTTGAAATGATGTCCACCCCGTGATAAAATTAAGTTTATGAGAAAATTAAAAATTTTCTGCATGCTTATGGTTGGATTAGCCGCATTAGCGGTCCCGCACGCGGCCTTCGCCGAGAGGATTTACGGCGTGGTCTCGACTGTAAATCCTTACATGAATTTCTTGAGTGTCACCCGCCAAGTCTTGGGCCGCCAGACCGACCTGCGTGTGGTTATCGACGAGCGGACGCGGCTCATGGGCATGGACTCTCTGGGTGACTTGGGTTACGGCGACACTATTCTCGTGAACGGGGAGCTGGACCCCCAGACCAACACGCTCACCGCCTATTATCTGCGTTCGATGACGTCCGAGGTTTACCGCAGGTATAAACAGCGGCGGGTTTTCGGCAACGAAGACGTCGAGAATTCCAAATCATTTTATTTGAGGCGTTCCTCCGATACCGGCGAAACCCCGCAAGAAACCTATCGGTCGCGCGGGCCCGAATACCTTCCCGATCGCGTCGCGGCGTCGATGGGAGAGCCCGGATACCCCGGCCTACCGGGGGAGGATTTCTTAGCAGGCTAGCCTATGAAAAAATGCCCTTTCTGCGCGGAAGAGATACAGGATGAGGCTGTCAAATGCAAGCACTGCGGCGAATTCCTGAAAAAAATAAACGTCGAGCCCTGGTATTTCAAAACTTCGTTCATCGTGATCTCGCTGTTGTGCGTGGGGCCGCTGGCGCTGCCACTGGTATGGATGAATCCCGGCTACAAGCCCAAGACCAAGCTTTGGGTCACGCTCGTTTGCGCCGTGGTGACCGTCGCCCTGACCATGCTCACCGTCCAATCCATCAACAACCTCATAAGCTATTACCAACAATACAAGCTCATTTAAAAAAGGTGAGGCCATGAAGCGCTTTTTTTTGATTTTTCTATTTCTTTTGCAGCCGGCCCTTGCTTTTTCGGCCGTGAAGACCGAGACCGTGGAATACAAGCAAGGCGAGTCGGTGCTTGAAGGTTACCTGGCTTATGATGACGCGACACAGGACAAGCGGCCGGGCATCCTCGTCGTGCATGAATGGAAAGGCCTCGGGCCTTACGCGAAGATGCGCGCCGAGCAGCTGGCCGCGATGGGTTACGTCGCTTTCGCGGCCGATATCTATGGCAAGGGTGTGCGTCCCCAAACACACGAAGACGCGGCCAAGCAAGCGGGGATTTATAAAAACGACCGTTCGCTGATGCGCGAGCGCGCCAAGGCGGGGCTGGATGTCCTGAGCGGTCATCCCCTGGGGGACGGACGTTTGGCGACCATCGGCTATTGTTTCGGAGGTACCACGGCGCTTGAGTTGGCGCGCAGCGGCGCCGATCTGAAAGGTGTCGTTAGCTTTCACGGGGCGTTGGCCACACCCTCTCCTGGTGACGCCAAGAACATCAAAGCTCGAGTGCTCGCGCTGCACGGCGCCGACGACCCCTATGTGCCGGCCGCAGAGGTCGAGGCGTTCAAAAAAGAGATGACGGACGGCGGCGTCGACTATCAGTTCGTCGCTTATCCGGGCGCCGTGCATAGCTTTACTGTCCCCGACGCGGGCAACGATCCCACCAAGGGCGCCGCGTACAACGCCGATGCTGACGCGCAGTCCTGGAAGGCCATGCAAGAATTTCTCAAAGAGATATTTAAATGAGACTGACACACCCGTTGGTCATCCTCGACCTTGAAACCACCGGGACTTGGGTAGAGAAGGACCGCATCATAGAGATAGGCATGGTCAAATGCCTGGGGGCCGGCCGCAAGGAAAGCTACGTGAAAAGGGTGAACCCGGGCATACCGATCCCGCCGGCGGTGGCCGCACTCACCGGCATCGCCGATACCGACGTGAAAGACGCGCCGTATTTCAAGGACATCTGCGCCGACGTGGTCCGCTTCATCGGTGACGCTGATTTCGGCGGGTTTAACGTCGAGCGTTTTGACCTTCCGCTTTTGGAGAGGGAGGTCTATGAGGCCGGGCACAAGCTGGACTGGCGGCACCGCACGGTCTATGACGCGCAGAAGATTTATCACATCCACGAGAAAAGGGACCTGACGGCCGCGTACAAGTTTTATTGCCAGAAAGAATTGCGCAACGCGCATTCGGCGTTGGGCGATACCGAGGCGTCCTTGGAGATCCTGGCCGCCCAGATTCAAAAATACGGGAATGGAAACGAATTCGTCGAGGCGCTGATAGATTTTGACTACGAGCCGTTCACCGATTTCTTCGATGACGAGCGCAAGTTCCGCTGGTGGAACGGTGAGCTGTATCCGGTGTTCGGTAAATACGGGCGCAAGCACTGTCTCAAGGAGATCCTACAGAGAGACAGGGCCTATCTGGAATACCTGATCACCACGGACTTCGATGACAAGGTCAAAGAGATGCTGGGGAAGTGCCTTGAAGGAGAATTTCCCGCCAAGGACCAGGGATCCAAAAAAAGAGATGTTGTGACATGCAAGGCGAATAATAAACCGTGACACACGTTTGCGTTATTCGTAAAATAACCGTATCGATGGGCCTCAACCCTCTGATTAAAAAACTGATTTGCTGCGCTTTTGTCATCTTGCTCACCGGTGCGCGCCTGGCCTCGGCGCAGGAGGCCGCCACCCATTTTTACGGCGTCAAAATGAAAAGCGAATCCTACGCGCGCATGCTTTCCGAGCAGGAACTCAAAGGTCTTCCCGATTCTCTCGAGGCGCATCCCGGCATGGACAAAAATATCTTTGCCCAGGCGCAGCTGGTGCACTCCCTGGGCGAGAGGCGTCTTGAGATCCAGGTGTATAATCACACGGACAGGCCGCTCTCGACGCGCTACGCTCTGGCTGACTACTCGGTGATCACTCAGGACGGCCAAAGGCATGAGCTCAAAGACCCCGCCGTCGTCTGGCATCCGGCCACCGAATCCATACCCCCTCAAAGAAGCGCCACGTTTGTGCCGCGTTTCGGCAACTCACGCGTGAGAAACGAGGACATCCGTTTGGTAGTCTGCTCATTCAATCTGGACGAGACCAAGATAGTGCTTTTCCCGGTGCAACGACAGGTGAGAGTGCCGGCGCAGCTTCAGGCCGCGCCTCCGGCTGCTGAAGAGCCCATGAAAGCGGCGCCGGCCGCGGCTAAAAAACATTCCGAGTCCAGATTTCCCTGGTTGAACCTATTAGGCCGAAACAAAGAAAAAACGGATATTCAGAAGAGTGAGCCGCCTGAAGAGGCGCCTGCCCCGGCCGAGAAGCAGACAGTGGCACCGGCCGCAGCTCAAGAACCGGCCCCCACTAAGCCTTGGCTCGACTTCCGCTCCAAGGACAAGCCCCAGGAAGAGCCGGCCACACCTGAGAAAAAAGGACGACCTTGGTTTGATTTCAGAAAGAAAGGGGAAGAGGTAAAGGCCGCTGCTCCCAAAAAAGAAACGCTTGCGGCCCCGTCTAAAGAAGTGACCACGCCGGGTAAGCCGCACAAGCCGTGGATCAACTTCAACAAGAAATCAGACGATGACAAAGCGCCGGTGGTGCTCGGCAATGTGAAGCTGGTGATGAAGAGTTATGGCAGCGCGGCACAGGTGCTGGAGGTCAACCGGATTTACGGCTTTGTGGTTTTGAATGCCGGCTCCAAAGAAGGCCTCAAAAAAGATGACGTTATCCTTCTGCTCCGCAATGGCAAGCTGATAAGCAGGGCCGTGGTCCAACAACTCAAAGAAGACGTGGCCGCCGCCTACATCGTCCCCCAATACTCCAAAGACGCCCCCCAAGTCGGCGACAACTTCGGCAAGTTGTAGGCTCTGGGGCCGCCAGTTCCTTCTCGCTTTGCCTGTTCCCTTCCGCCCTGGAGCGGCAGGGCCTGTCTCGTATTGGTTTTTGCGCGACCGCACGATTTCCCCCACCGAGGGAAATCGTGCTTCGTGATGGTCCTGCGCGGCTTTTAAAATAGATTCTGAACCGTGGTGCTCGGACCATCAAGATCGCGCAAAAACCAATACGAGCCACCCGCCGCTCACAGTTCTGAATGCAGCCAAACAAAGCAGAGGCCTCCCGGCGGCTCACAGTCCTCAAGAAGTCCAAATTGATGACCCTCCGATGGACTCAACTCCGGCAGTAACTCCGGGCCAGCACGTGGCGGCGGGAAGGGAGGGGAGTAGGAAAAACTTGGAAAGACAAGGCGGCCCGCTTGGCGGCTCCCTTGACGGCATCTCTATTTTTCTATAAAGTGTTATAATAATTTGAGGGATGAGGACTTATGTGCTTTGGGTTTTTGAAGTCTTCCTTAGGGAAGAAGGTGGTGATGGCGGTCACCGGCGTCATTCTTTTCGGTTTCGTTATCATGCACATGCTGGGTAATCTGCAGGTTTTTTTGGGCCAGGACGCGCTGAATAACTATGCGCTCAAGCTGCAGAAAATGCCCTATCTTTTATGGCCGGCCAGGGCGTTTCTTTTGACGGCCCTGATTACGCATATCGTCGTGGCTGTGTGGCTTACGGCAGAGAATCGCAGGGCGCGGCCGGTGGCGTACACTGTTAAGGAAACGGTACAGGCCTCCTACGCCTCGCGCACGATGATGATGTCGGGCGTCATCGTTTTTGTTTTCATCGTCTATCATCTTTTGCATTTTACTTTCGGCGTGACGCATCCCGAGCTTTTCCACCGTCTGGACGCCAGGGGCCGCTATGACGTTTACACTCTGGTTGTGTCCAGCTATCACAACGTCTGGGTGGCTTCGGCTTACGTGCTGGCGATGGTGCCGCTGTGCCTGCATCTGAGTCACGGGCTGTCCAGCCTGTTTCAGTCGTTGGGGTTGAAACACACGCGTTTTCAGCCTGCGCTGGGCTGGTTCGCCAAGGGCATGGCGCTGATCATTTTTATAGGCAATTCGTCCATACCGATGGCCGCTTTTTTCAATTGGTTGAAACTGCCGGCCAGATAAAAGGAAGCCTTAATGGAACTCCAGTCGAAAATCCCCCCAGGGCCTTTGGCCGAGAAATGGAACAAGCAGCGCTTCGACCTTAAGCTCATCAACCCGGCCAACAAGCGCAAGTACGACATTATCGTTGTGGGCACGGGTCTGGCAGGCGCCTCGGCCGCCGCCTCTCTGGCGGAGCTGGGATACAACGTGAAGAACTTTTGCTTTCAGGACAGCCCGCGCCGCGCGCACAGCATTGCAGCCCAGGGCGGCATCAACGCGGCCAAAAATTACCAGAACGACGGCGACAGCGTACAGCGCCTTTTTTACGACACCATCAAAGGCGGCGATTTTCGTGCGCGTGAAGGTAACGTCCATCGCCTGGCAGAGGTCAGCCTCCGGATCATCGACCAATGCGTCGCGCAGGGAGTTCCTTTCGCCAGGGAATATGGCGGTCTCCTGGCCAATCGCTCTTTCGGGGGCGCGCAGGTGTCGCGCACGTTTTACGCGCGTGGCCAAACGGGGCAGCAACTGCTCTTGGGCGCCTATCAGGCGCTTGAGCGCCAAGCCGGCGCGGGAAAAGTCAAAATCTACACGCGCCATGAAATGCTGGAGCTGGTGCTGGTCGACGGCCACGCCAAGGGGATAGTGGTCAGGAACCTCGTCACCGGGAAAATCGAATCGCATGTGGCAGACGCGGTGGTGCTGGGCACGGGCGGTTATTCCAACCTTTATTATCTTTCGACCAATGCCCTGGGTTGCAACGTGACGGCGATTTACCGCGCCTATAAAAAAGGCGCTTATTTCGCCAACCCCTGTTTCACGCAAATCCACCCCACCTGCATCCCGGTGACCGGCGACTATCAGTCAAAGCTGACGCTGATGTCCGAGTCGCTGAGAAACGACGGCAGGATCTGGGTGCCCAAGCAAAAAGGGGACAGGCGCAAACCTCAAGAGATCCCCGAGACCGAGCGGGACTATTACTTGGAGAGAAAGTACCCCAGTTACGGCAACCTTGCCCCGCGGGACATCGCCTCGCGCAGCGCCAAAGAGGTGTGCGACGAAGGCCGCGGCGTCGGCGACTTCGGGCGCGGCGTGTATCTGGATTTTTCCGACGCGATAAAACGGTTGGGAGAGGCCGTGATGCGCGAGCGCTATAGCAACCTGTTTGACATGTACGAGCGCATCACCGGTGAAAACCCCTACCGCGTGCCGATGCGCATCTATCCGGCCATGCATTACACCATGGGCGGCCTCTGGGTGGACTACAACCTGATGAGCAACACGCCGGGACTTTTCGTGATCGGCGAGGCCAACTTTTCTGACCACGGCGCCAACCGTTTGGGCGCCAGTGCCCTGATGCAGGGCCTGGCCGACGGTTATTTCATACTGCCTCACACGCTCAGCGATTATTTGGCGACGAACAAAAAGCCGCGGCCCGCCGTCGACCACTTCGAGTTTAAAAAAGCTGAAGGCGAAGTCAAGACGCGCATCGACAAACTGCTCTGCGTGAAAGGCAAACGTACGGCCGCTTCGTTTCACCGGGAACTGGGACATTTGATGTGGGAGCACTGCGGCATGACCAGGAGCGAGGCCGGCCTGAAAAAAGCGCTGGAGAGGATCCCGGCTCTGCGCAATGAATTCTGGAAGAGTGTCGATGTGCTGGGCACCAACGAGGAACTGAATCAGGCGCTGGAATACGCGGGGCGTGTCGCCGACTATATGGAGTTTGCGGAGCTGGTGTGCATCGACGCGCTGCACCGACGGGAGTCCTGCGGCGGGCATTTTCGTGAAGAGTTCCAGACGGCGGAGGGCGAGGCCAGGCGCGACGATGAGAATTTTAGCTATGTGGCGGCCTGGGAGTATAAAGGCGTCGGCACCCCGCCGGCGCTGCACAAAGAGCCTTTGGTTTTCGAAAACGTGAAGGTGGCTGAAAGGGTTTACAAATAATGAATCTTAAGCTGCGTGTCTGGCGCCAACGAAACGCCCAGGACAAAGGCAAGATTGTCGAGTACGAGGCCAAGAACATCAGTGAGCACATGTCGTTTCTGGAGATGCTGGACGTGGTGAACGAGGAGCTGACGCTGAAGGGCACGGATCCCATTGTGTTTGACCATGATTGCCGCGAAGGCATCTGCGGCGCCTGCTCGCTGGTGATCAACGGCGTGGCGCACGGGCCTGATCGAGGCACGGCGACCTGCCAGTTGCATATGCGCAAATTCAAGGACGGCCAAACTATCACCATCGAGCCTTGGAGGGCCAGGGCCTTCCCTGTGGTCAAAGACCTGGCCGTCGACCGCTCGGCATTCGACAGGATAGTGCAGGCCGGCGGGTTCGTTTCGGTGAACACCGGCAGCGCGCCGGAGGCCAACACGCTGCCCTTGGGCAAAGACCGCGCCGAGACGGCGATGGACGCGGCCGCCTGCATCGGTTGCGGCGCCTGCGTGGCCTCCTGCAAAAACGCATCGGCCATGCTTTTTGTCGCCGCCAAGGTGTCTCACCTGACGTTGGTTCCGCAAGGAGAGCCCGAACGCCATGCGCGTGTGGGGCGGATGGTCGCGCGTATGGACGCCGAGGGTTTCGGCAACTGCACCAACCAGTATGAATGCGAGGCTGTGTGCCCCAAAGAGATCAGTGTTTCGTTTATCGCCCGGATGAACAGGGAATATCTCAAGTCATTGTGGGGCGGTCAAAAAAATCCGGGAAAGGAATAGTCGAGGAGGATCTATGACGGAGAGCGCGGAAGCAGTGAAACCCGAAGGACAGGCGAAGGTGCCGGGCGTGGTGTTGTTTACGGCGATACTCAATTTTCTATGGTCGGCACTTTTTTTCTTCATGAGCGGTGTCGGCGTCGTGGGCCTGGTGTTCGGCAACATCATGGGCATCACTGATTATGTCAACAAGCAGATGGTTCAGGTTTCGCAAAGCGGCAACATCTCCCTGGCCGTGACGGCGGTTTTCGGCATTCTCTTTTTTGTGAGTCTGGTGTTCGCGCTCACGTTTCTGATCATCGGCATGGGGCTTTTGAAAGGCAGGTCCTGGTCCTGGTACGCGCAGGTGGCGCTCAGCGTGCTGGGGCTTTTGGGCTTCCCGTTCTGGACGGTGATCAACGGTGTCATCCTGGCCTTCTTTTTCCAGCGGCCGGCACGCGATCATTTCAAGGTCTGACCCATGCCTCTAGTCAAAGCCAAGATACGCGTGGGGCACAGCCCCGACCCGGACGACGCGTTCATGTTTTACGCGCTCGCGCACGATAAGATACGCACCGACGGCATCACGTTTTCGCATGTGATCGAGGACATAGAAAGCTTGAATAAACGCGCGTTTAAGGCCGAGCTCGAGGTAACGGCCGTTTCGGCGTTCACCTATTTCCAAATCGCCGACAAATACATGCTGATGCCGTGCGGCGCTTCGATAGGCGACAACTACGGGCCGGTACTGGTCGCGATGCGGTCCGTTTACCCCAAGGAGCTCGAAGGCAAAAAGATCGCGGTGCCCGGCCTCAACACCACCGCGTACCTGGCGCTGCGCCTTTTTCTGCCGAATTTCAAAGAGGTGGTGCTCCCTTTCGACAAAATCCTCGACGCCGTCAAAAGCGGCGAGGTGGACGCGGGCCTCATCATACACGAAGGCCAGCTCACCTACGAAAAGCTCGGGTTTAAAAAGGTGGCGGACCTGGGCGAGTGGTTTTATCAGATGACCAAGCTGCCGCTGCCTCTGGGCGTGGACGTGATACGTAAAAACCTGGGACGTGACGTGATACGCAAGGTCACCAAACTGCTCAAGACCAGCATCGAGTACAGCCTCAATAACCGCCGGGAGGCGTTGGAATACGCGATGCGCTTTGGGCGCGGCATAGAGAC
>Ga0209726_10005657_pt1 | contig 14986 bp, 17 predicted proteins | sample Subgrocontami54m_FD_187453 | JGI IMG/M metagenome (GOLD analysis project Ga0209726, IMG submission 187453) | Subsurface groundwater microbial communities from S. Glens Falls, New York, USA - GMW46 contaminated, 5.4 m (SPAdes) (version 3) | ecosystem: Environmental > Aquatic > Deep subsurface >... | reverse complement strand
AATGCTGGAATTGAACAGCTCGCCGAATGCGTCAGCATTGCCGTAGACCAAATTGATGATTTGCGCGAGTTTGCCCTCAATCAAAAAATTGATTTAACGGTGGTCGGTCCTGAACTTCCATTGGTGCGCGGAATTGTGAATGAATTCGAAAAGGCGGGTCTTAAAGTGTTTGGTCCGAGCGCAGAAGCAGCGCAGCTGGAAGGCAGTAAAGCCTTTGCCAAAAAAATCATGTCTGATGCCGGCGTTCCGACAGCAGCTTTTCAAATTTTCGACAATGTTATTAAAGCCAAACGGTTTATTATTGACCGCGAACCTCCATTTGTCATTAAAGCCGACGGCCTTGCGAGCGGTAAAGGCGTTTTGATTGCCAACTCTTGCGAAGAAGGTGTCCAGGTCGTCAATCAAATGATTCAAAACCGCCTGTTCGGTGATTCCGGAAAATTGGTCGTGATTGAAGAATTTTTCAAAGGCGACGAATTATCAATTCTTTTGTTGACCGACGGAGAACGCATTCTTCCGCTGGCCAGTTCACAAGATCACAAACGAGCTTTTGATGATGATCAAGGCCCCAACACGGGCGGCATGGGTGCTTATTCGCCATGTCCTTTGGTTTCAGACAAAGAATTAAATGACATCATTGATAAAACGGCGCGGCCGGTGATTGAAGAGCTGCGCGAGCGAAAAATTATTTATCGCGGGCTTCTGTATGTGGGTATTATGATAACCACCTCAGGTCCTCAGGTTTTGGAATTCAATGTCCGGTTCGGTGATCCTGAAACCCAGGCGGTTCTTCCGCGCCTCAAAACAGATTTGGTTCCAATCATGTATGAAATTGCATCCGGCAAATTAAAAACTCAAACGCTGGAATGGGATTCGCGCGCGTGTGTCAGCGTTGTCATGGCCTCTGGCGGCTATCCCGGCACTTATCAAAGTGGATATGAAATTAAAGGGCTAGATCAAGTTCGTGGCGCACTTGTTTTTCATGCAGGCACGATGCGGGAACCTTCTGGTTCTGTAACCACCAGTGGCGGCCGTGTTCTGGCGGTGTCGGCGCTTGGGCAAACCTTCAAAGAAGCACGGGATGTGGCTTATCAAGCAGTGGATCAAATTTCATTTCAAGGTAGTTTTTTTCGTAAAGACATCGGCAAACGAGTTTTGGAACGGAGCGAGGTAAAATAATGGAAAAACCAGTTGTTTCAATCATCATGGGAAGTGATAGTGATCTTGAAATTATGTCGGAAGCCGCAAAACAGCTCAAAGATTTCGGTATTCCACATGAAATCAAAGTACTTTCTGCTCACCGAAGTCCGCAATTAGTCACGCAATTTTGCAGTGAGGTCAAGCAGCGCGGAATCAAAGTCATTATTGCCGGAGCCGGTGGAGCTGCTCATTTAGCCGGTGTTATTGCGGCCCATACGATTGTTCCGGTGATTGGTGTTCCTATTGATTCTTCAGCGCTTAAAGGTTTAGATTCGCTTTTGGCGACGGTTCAAATGCCAAGCGGCATTCCGGTCGCAACGGTTGCCATCGGTAAAGCCGGTGCGACCAATGCTGGAATTCTGGCCACTCAGATTTTGGCAGTAAGTTCAAAAGAATTGCAGGCAAAGCTTGAAAAACACAAAGAAAAGCTGGTGAATTCAGTGGTTGAAAAAAACATTCGGTTGGAGAAAAATAGATCATAGAATCTATGAAAACCACCATTATTAAACTGGATCCAAGACGGCCTGATCCCAATCGAATTTCTGAGATTGCGGGCCAACTCATGCACGGAAAAATCATTGCGTTTCCAACCGAAACGGTTTATGGGTTGGCTGTTTCGGCACTTCAACCTCAGGCGCTTGCAAGACTCCAGGAATTAAAACAGCGTGCTGAAGACAAGCCGTTTACGTACCACATTGGGAATTTAGGCGCTCTGGAGCGTTTGGATGTCATTCAGGGACGGGTTCTGCGGTTTTTGATCAATCAATTCTGGCCCGGGCCGGTTACTTTACTTGCGCTTAATCGGAAAGATGAAAAAATCGGTTTGAGATTTCCTAAAAATGAAATCGCAATTCGCATTATCAATCAAACAAATGAACCGATTGTGGCAACCAGTGCCAACATCTCCGGCGGACAATCTCCCACAAAAGCCGAAGAAGTCTTGAAAATTTTCCCCCATGAAATCGATGTGGTGGTAGATGGTGGCCCGTGCGAATGGGGAGAAGATTCGACGATTGTAGATACGGTTACCAATCCACCTCAAATTGTGAGAAAAGGTGTTTACGCAGATCGCGTTGAGCAGGCAATAGAAAAAATAAAATTAGGACGTTTTCCCCGGAAAAAAATTCTCGTCGTGTGCACTGGAAATACGTGCCGTTCTCCTATGGCGGAAGGATGGTTGGAACATGAACTTCGCAAACAGGGGCTCGCCGAGCAAATCGAAGTTAGTTCGTGCGGCATTTGTGCTCGAGACGGTTCGAGCGCGGCCATGGAATCTATTTTGACGCTTAAAAATGACGAGATCGAATTTGAAGGTTTCAAAACTCATCTGTGCCGAAGAGAGGATGTTTTGGCTGCCGATATGATTTTGGTTATGTCCGATGAGCACCGGAAATTCATTTCTGAATTATGTCCACCGGCTCGTGACCGAATTATTGTTCTGGGCATTGCCGATCCCGTGGGAATGTCGATTGAGTTTTATGAACGAAGTTACCGCTCGATTAAAGAAAAAATTTTGAGTTTGTGGTCTGAGATTATCTCATGAGCGAAAAAATTGTAATAGCTAATGACCACCGGGGTGTTGAGTTAAAAAATGAAATTGTCCAACTGCTCAAATCCAAAGGCCGTCAGGTAGAAGATTTGGGAACCAATTCCGATCAATCGGTAGACTATCCGGATTTTGCGTTAAAAGCTGCCGACGCCGTTGCCCGTGGAAAAGCGGATCGCGGAATCGTCATTTGTCATTCCGGAATCGGAGTTTCGATCACGGCTAATAAAGTAAAAGGCATTCGAGCCGCTCTTTGCCAGACCGAAGAGCAGGCTGAACTTTCCGTTCGTCATACCAACGCCAATATTTTGGCGCTGCCCGCGGGATTTATTTCAAAAGAACAAGCCAAAAAAATTACGGCTAAATGGCTTGATGCTAAATTCGAGGGCGGGCGGCACGAAAATCGAATTCAAAAAATTAAATTACTTGAGGAGCGAAAATAGTGACCGTGAAATTGGACAAAAGCACACTCAAAGATCAGGACCCCGAAATTTATCAGGCGATTCAATCGGAATTAAAAAGACAGAATGAAAATATCGAGCTCATTGCGAGTGAAAATTTTACTTCTCTTGCTGTTTTGGAAGCAGCCGGAACGGTGCTGACCAATAAATACGCCGAAGGTTATCCCAAGAAGCGTTGGTACGGCGGATGCGACAATGTAGATGTGGTCGAACAAGTGGCGATTGACCGAGCCAAAAAATTGTTTGGCGCCGAATATGCCAATGTTCAGCCGCATTCCGGAACCAACGCCAATATCGCGGTCTTCATGGCACTCCTCAATCTCGGAGATAAAATTTTGGCTATGAATTTATCACACGGTGGTCATTTGTCTCACGGTCATAAAATGAATTTTTCAGGAAAATATTTTGAAATTATTCCGTATGGTGTGAGCCAAAAAGACGAGCGGATTGATTATGATGAAATTGAACGCTTGGCCTTGGAGCACAAACCCAAAATGATTCTTCTGGGCGCTTCGGCTTATCCCAGAATTATTGATTTCAAACGGGGCAGAGAAATTGCGGATAAAGTTGGGGCCTTGTTGATGGTTGACATGGCGCATTTTGCCGGATTGGTAGCGGCCGGCGTTCATCCATCTCCGGTTCCTTATTCGGATGTTGTAACAACGACCACGCATAAAACTTTGCGCGGACCTCGGGCCGGAATTATTTTGGCTAATGAAAAATATGGCAAAGCGATTGATTCGGCTGTGTTTCCGGGTCTTCAAGGCGGGCCTTTGATGCACATCGTCGCCGCCAAGGCAGTGGCACTCAAAGAAGCCATGTCTGATGAATTTAAAACCTATGCGCGTCAAATAGTAGCCAATGCCAAGAAATTTGCTGCGACGTTATCTGGTTTGGGTTTTCGGATTGTTTCTGGCGGAACAGACAATCATTTGTTTTTGGTGGATGTGAAATCCAAGGGGTTTACGGGAAAACAAGTTCAGATTTATTTGGATGAAGTTAAAATCACCGTCAATAAAAATATGATTCCCTTTGATCAGGAAACGGCTTTCAATGCTTCCGGAATCCGCATCGGAACGCCAGCCGTGACGACTCGGGGAATGAAAGAAGGCGAAATGGTGGAGATTGCCAAATTAATCGATCAAACGCTCAAAGCGCCGGAAGATCCTGCCAATATTCAGCGTGTTCGGCTGGAAATTTCAGCATTGACGAAACGTTTTCCACTTTATCCCGAATTATTGGAGAACTCATGAAGTGTCCTTACTGCCGCGCTGAAGACGATAAGGTTGTTGATTCACGGGCTTCGAACGAAGGTTCCGTGATCAGAAGACGGCGCGAATGCACGAAATGCAATCGCCGCTACACGACGTACGAACGTGTGGAAGAAGTTCCGCTCTTTGTCATCAAAAAAGACCAGCGCCGTGAAATTTATGACCGGAAAAAAGTGTTAGCCGGAATTCACCGGGCTTGTGAGAAAAGACCCGTTCCGGCCGAAATTCAAGAGTCGATCGTCGTTGAGCTTGAGAAAATGCTGGAAGAAAAATACGAAAAAGAAGCCTCGAGTTTCGTGATCGGTGAATTCGTGATGGAGCAGCTGGCCAAGGTGGATCAGGTGGCTTACGTCCGATTTGCTTCTGTCTACCGGCAATTTAAGGATATTTCCCATTTCATGAAGGAACTGAAGACCCTTCTCGCTAAGAACTAGGTTCAGATTTAAGAATTCCTCGAAATAGCCGATTCTCTTAGAGAACCTTTCGTATCTCATAGGAGAACCCATGGAAACAAAAATGCGGCAGGGCGCCATTGATGGAGCGCTTCTGGCTATTTTAATCATTCTCACGCAACCTTTTCAGCCCGTCCGGGGCTTGATTCCCGAACTGGTTTCATTTTTGGTCACCGTTCCACTCTGGCTCTCAAGCATGCTCTTCAAATACCGGGTGACCGCTTTAGTCGATGGCGCCGTGGTGCTGATTTATTTCATCGTTGTAGGCTCTTTAATCGGAGTTGCCTTTGACCGAAAGCGGCTTTGGGGCTGGTTGATTGTGTTGACACTCGCCATCCACCATTATGTCATCTATGACCAAAATGGAAGACAGATGGGAGAAGTGGTTCAGACGCTTCTAAATTATATTAAATAAATTCCTCGCTTCAGTTCACCAAAAATCCTTTGGTTGATTCGATCCCGAAAATCAGCTAAATTAGTCCTTCCATGACCAATATTCTGGGCATTTCCTGTTATTACCATGATTCTGCTGCTTGCTTGGTTCAAGATGGAAATATCATTGCGGCCGCGCAGGAAGAACGTTTTACCCGCAAAAAACACGATTTTGAATTTCCAACTCACGCGATCCAGTTTTGCCTCAAACAAGGGAATCTGCGGGTAGAAGACATCAATTATGTGGCGTTTTATGAAAAGCCACTTCTTAAATTTGAACGCATTCTAGAAACCTATCTGGCTTATGCTCCCTATGGATTCAATTCTTTCATCAAAGCCATGCCGCTTTGGATGAAGCACCGGCTTTGGATTCCGGACCTCATTCAGAAGGAATTAAACTACACCGGAAAAATTATTTACCCGGAACATCATGAATCTCACGCCGCTTCGGCTTTTTTCCCGTCTCCTTTTGAATCCGCTGCTATTTTAACGGCTGATGGCGTGGGTGAATGGGCGACGACCAGTTTTGGTCGCGGCCGCGGTAATAAATTTGAATTTGATTCTGAAATTCGTTTTCCTCATTCACTCGGTCTTCTTTATTCTGCCTTTACTTATTACACCGGTTTCAAAGTTAATTCTGCCGAATACAAAGTAATGGGGCTTGCTCCTTATGGGGAACCGAAATACGTTGATTTAATTCTCAAAGAATTAATTGATCTTAAAGAAGACGGTTCTTTCAAACTCAATATGAAATATTTCAATTATTGCGCTGGCCTAACGATGACCAACCGGAAATTTCACAAGCTTTTTGGCGCGCCTCCGAAAAAAAGAGAAAGCGCGTTAACACAGAAAGAGATGGATTTAGCCAGATCGATTCAAGCGGTAACAGAAGAAGTGATGCTTCGAATCGCAAGGCATGTTCATCAGGTGACCGGCGAAGAGAATTTGTGTTTAAGCGGCGGTGTGGCACTTAATTGTGTGGCGAATGGCCGGATTTTAAAAGAAGGCCCGTTTAAGAAAATTTGGATTCAACCGGCGGCCGGAGATGCGGGTGGAGCGTTGGGCGCTGCGCTTGTGGTTTGGCATCATTATTTAAACCAGCCAAGACAAATTAAAGGACCAGATGCTCAATCCGGATCTTTATTGGGCCCGTTATTTCAGGATGATGAAATTGAATCGACCTTAAAAAAATTTGAGGCTGTTTATGAAAAATACTCATCATCCGAGTTAACCAACAAAGTTTCAAAATTAATCGAAGAAGGAAATGTCATCGGCTGGTTTCAGGGCCGCATGGAATTTGGTCCGCGGGCGCTCGGAGCCCGAAGCATTATCGGGGATGCGCGCAATCGGGAAATGCAATCCCGGATGAATCTAAAAATCAAATACCGAGAATCGTTCCGTCCTTTTGCACCTTCGGTCATTGAAGACCAAGCGTCCGAATGGTTTGATATCAAAGATACAAGTCCGTATATGCTTTTGGTGGCGGAGGTTGCCCAAAAACAAAGAATTGCCTCGGTGAATGGCAGTTTGAAAGGCCTTGAAAAATTAAAAGAATCTCGTTCCAGGATTCCGGCGGTAACACACGTGGATCTATCTGCTCGCGTTCAAACGATTGATCGCGAGCGTAATCCGGTTTATTACGATTTGATTAACAGTTTTTACAAACAAACGGGTTGTCCCGTGATTATTAATACTTCATTTAATGTCCGCGGTGAACCGATCGTTTGTTCGCCCGAAGATGCCTTTCGGTGTTTCATGTCAACGGAGATGGATTATTTGGTTTTGGGAAATTTTGTTTTGGACAAACGCAAACAGAAGCCGAGTCCGTTTAAAAAGGAGATGTCCTTTGAGCTGGATTAAGCGTAAATGGAATTCCATTAAAGCCGATACTAAAACGGTCAAGCAATTCGGACTGATTTTATCGCTCATCCTGGTTCTTTTGGGAGGGCTTGCTTTTTGGAGAGGTCATCATCAATACAAAGTTGAATGGCCATTAGCTGCCGTTGTTTTTGCCGTGGCGATGACAGTACCCAACCTTCTCGTATTTGTTTATCGCCCTTGGATGATGGTTGCGGGAGTGATTTCATGGGTGGTGCTTCGACTGATTTTAGGTGTTTTTTTCTATTTGATTTTAACGCCGGTTAACTTGGTTATGAGGCTTTTAAAGAAGGACATTTTGGATCAAAATTTAGACCGTAAAGCGAAAACGTATTGGAGAAAACGAACTGGTTTTAGCACCCAAGAAAGGTATGAAAAAATATACTAGTTATGGCCAAATTTAATATTGTGAAAGAACTTTGGGACTTTTTGAAAGTCAGAAAAAAGTGGTGGCTCGCTCCAATTTTAATCGTGCTCGTTCTTCTTGGAGCCCTCATTGTGATCACCGAAAGCAGCGCAGTCGCTCCTTTCATTTACACGTTGTTTTAACGAGAGCCCGTGCTCACTCCCTACAAAATTCATTTTCGTAAGCTGCCGGAAGCGGCTGCTCGAATCTTCCTGGACATTGGCTTCACGCCAAACGGCATTACCCTCCTGGGCCTTGTTTTAGGTTTAGGTACCTGTCTCTTGTTCGTGTGGAATCACAATGCTGTGATGTTTGGATTTTTAATGATTTTCTTTGGTTTGTTTGATGCTGTGGATGGCGCTGCTGCGCGGATGACGAATCAGATTACAAAATTTGGTTCCTATCTGGATGCGATGTGTGACCGAATCTTTGAAAGTGCGGCGGCGCTTGCTGTGGCTTATGTGATCGGGCATTGGGTCTTGTCCTTTTGTTTGGTGGTCGGTGTTTTCTTAATTAGCTATGCAAAAGCGCGCGCGGCCATGGAAGTGACCATCTCCAATACGGAATGGCCTGACTTTATGGAACGCACCGAGCGAGACATCATTTTTGCCGTCGGCGTTATTTTGTGGGGATTTTTCCCGAATTTGATTTTTGGGTTTAATCTTTATTTCTGGATGGTGCTGTTTTTGAATCTGGCTGTTTACGGAACTGTGATTCAGCGGATCTTGCGCGCCAAAAAATTGATCGAGCTTAGAAAATAAAAACCGATCAGTCATATCATTCCAATCTCAAGAATCGCTTCTTCATTTAACTTGCTCATCTTAATCATCCCTTACAACTATTGCCGGATAAAACACTTACGGCGAAAACTACTGGGCGTAATTTACGTAAGTATTGACGGTTCAAGCGTTTACTGCTAAAATTTAGCTCTTTCCAGGAAGGGATTTCAAATATTTATGGAATTTAAATTTCATTCAACAGAAGAACTGATTGCTGAGATCGCCAAAGGTAACTTCGTCATCATGGTCGATGACGAGTCTCGCGAAAACGAGGGAGACCTTATTTTTGCCGCGCAATTTGTGACTCCAGAAAAAATTAATTTCATGATGAAGGAAGCACGCGGGTTAATTTGCGTGCCCTTACCGGATGAGCGTTTGTTTAAGTTGGGTCTCAAAGATATGGTGACTCGGTCTGAAGATCCGATGGCCACGGCATTCACCATTTCCGTCGATGCCCGAACCGGAATTACAACCGGTATTTCCGCTCATGATCGCTCGCGAACCGTTGAAGTATTGGTCAATCCCGACTCCAAGCCCAGTGATTTGAATGCGCCCGGCCACATTTTCCCCTTACGCGCAAAATGCGGAGGAACTTTGATTCGGGCCGGCCACACGGAAGCCGCTGTGGATTTAGCCCGTCTTGCCGGACTGACGTCTGCCGGAGTCATTTGCGAAATCATTAATGATGATGGAACCATGTCCAGAACGCCCCAACTATTTGAATTTGCACAGCGCCACAAAATTAAAATTGGGACGATCAAAACACTTATCGAGTACCGCAGACAATTTGACAAACTCGTTGAAAAAGTAACCGAAGCGGATATTCCGACCGAAACCGGACTCTGGCATCTCAAGCTGTATCGTTCTCGCGTTGACAATATGGAACATATGGCTTTGGTGAAGGGCGAAGTTTCCGAAGCACCGACGATGGTTCGCGTTCACTCGGAATGTTTTACCGGAGAAGTTTTTAGTTCGCTCCGTTGTGACTGCCGTGACCAATTGGCGGTTGCGATGGCCATGATTGAAAAAGAAAAAAGAGGAGTATTGTTGTATATCCGGCAAGAAGGCCGTGGAATCGGACTGGCCAATAAATTAAAAGCTTATCAACTTCAAGATCAAGGATTTGATACCGTGGAAGCCAATGAACAACTTGGATTCAAACCTGATTTAAGAGAATATGGAACGGGCGCTCAGATTTTAAAAGATCTGGGTCTTAATCAAATTCGCTTGTTGACCAATAATCCACGCAAAATTATCGGACTCGAAGGCCACGGGCTTAAGGTGGTGGAACGAATTCATTTGGAAATTCCGCCGCAAATCCACAATGAAAAATATTTAAAAGCAAAACAAGAAAAAATGGGCCACTTGTTTCGCCACACTGGACTTCATTAGAGATGGCGGCCCCGATTCTCATCAATAATTCATTGGAAACCGGGGCAGTCATCATCTTCTCATCAAATTTTATAGGTGGATGATGGCACAAATCATCGAGGGTTCTCATTCAGGAGTAGGCTTGCGAATCGGGATTGTCGTGTCCCGATTCAACGAATGGATTACGAAAGCCATGCTCGACGGCGCTTTAAATGAACTCAGACGTTTGGGTGTTTCGGATGCTGACATTCAAGTGGTTTGGGTTCCGGGCGCTTATGAGATTCCGCTGGCGGCTCAAACTTTATGTGAATCCAAAAAAATCCATGCGTTGGTCGCGATCGGTTGCATTGTCCGCGGCGAAACCAGCCATTACGAACAACTGGCTCAGAGTTTATCGAACGGAATTTTAAAAGTAGCGCTCGAACAAAAAATGCCGATTGGTTTTGGTGTGTTGACCGTCGAAAATATGGCCCAAGCGATTGACCGTGCGGGCGGCAAACACGGCAATAAAGGCCGTGATGCGGCAAAATCAGCCGTTGAGATGGTTCAAGTGGCCGTTGCTTTAAAAAACAACAAGGAGATCGATTTTAAAGATCTAACAAAACCGTCATTGCGAGCCCCGTAGGGGCGAAGTAATCTCAGTACGCAGATTGCTTCGTCGGCTTCGCCTCCTCGCAATGACGACGAATTGCTCTTTTACATCCTATGCGAAAGCGAACTCAAGCGCGTGAATGCGCTTTAAAAATTCTGTATCAAAAAGATATAGTGGAACAGCCTTTAGAGGAAATCGTTCCTGCCTTTTGGGAATTCAATCCTGTTCCTGATGATATCCGCGAGTTTGCCGAAAAGCTGGTGTTTGGTACTTATGAGCATCTCAAAGATATTGATGAAAAAATCGTTCACTATACTGAAAATTGGCAGCTGAACCGAATGGCCGTCGTTGACCGCAACATTCTTCGCTTCGCCGTTTACGAATTAATTTACTTGAATGAAATCCCACCCAAAGTGACCATCAATGAAGCCGTTAACATTGCCAAGAAGTATTCCCAGGATGAAGCCGGTAAATTTGTAAACGGTATTCTGGATAAAATTAATCATACCGAAGTCAATAAACCCGAAATCGCCGTCCACAAAAAAAAATCTGAGCAATGAATTTCCAAGACGAAAAATGGATGAAGCAAGCACTGAAGTTGGCCGAAAAGGGCCGGCCATGGACCAGCCCGAATCCTTTGGTGGGTGCGGTTCTTGTGAGGAATAATCGTTTGATTTCCCAGGGATATCACACTGCATTTGGCGCTCCTCATGCAGAAATGGCAGCTATTCGAAAAGCTGGCAACCGTTCCAAAGGATCAACCTTATATGTGACTTTAGAACCATGCTGTACCTACGGAAAAACGCCTCCTTGCACAGAATCGATCAAACGAGCAGGAATCAAGCGAGTGGTTGTAGGCGCTGCCGATCCCAATCCGATTCATTGCGGCCGCGGGATTCGCTTGCTTCAAAAAAATAAAATTGCCGTGACACAAGGAATTTTAAAAGACCAAGCCCTTCATCAGAACGAAGCATTTGTGAAATGGGTGACGAAAAGAATTCCGTTTGTCATTTTGAAAATGGCTCAAAGCTTGGATGGAAAAATTGCGTCGCGAACGGGAAATAGCCGCTGGATTTCAGGGCGTCCTGCGCGGCAATGGGTTCATCACTTACGTTCAAAAGTAGATGCCATTTTAATTGGTAAAAATACATTGCTTAAAGACGATCCTCGCTTGAGTGTTAGAAACGGCGCAGCTCGTTCTCTCTCCCCAATTGTGGCCACGTGGCCACAATTGAACGGTCAGAACAATAAGACTAAATCGCCTTGGCGGATTATTCTGGATCCGCGGGGAGAATGTTCGCGATCCGCTAAAATTTTTAAACAAACAGGCCCGATTATTCTGGCTTGTTCAGAACGTTTCACAAACAAAGTGGCTAAAAAATTTTCAGATGAAGACATTACCATTTTGCCGCTGAAAGAGAAACGCGGAAGGCTTAACCTGAAACAATTACTGTCTTCTTTGGGATTACTCGGAATTACATCTCTGTTAGTAGAAGGCGGCGGAGAATTGGCAGGCAGTTTCATTGAACAAAATCTGGTGGATCAGGTGAAATGGATTCTGGCTCCGAAAATTGTGGGCGGCCGAACGGCTAAAACTTCTGTGGAAGGAACGGGCACAGATTTACTTTCTGGTGCGACCAAAATCAAATCCATTCGAATGAGCCGATTGGGCGAAGATTTTTTATTTGAAGGATATGTAAATTCCTAATGTTTGCCGGAATGATCGAAAAAAAAGGAAAATTGGTAGACAAAAAAAAGCAAGGCAAGCAAATTGCTTTTACGATTGAAACCTCTACTTGGGAGAAACCACTGAAGCGCGGTGAAAGCGTTTCGATTAATGGAGTTTGTTTAACCGTTGTTTCCATTAAGAAAAATCAATTTACGGTTCAAGCCGTTCCCGAAACTTTGGCACAAACCACATTGTCCCAAATTCCGCTGAAAGAATCTCTGAATTTAGAACGTTCATTGACTTGGGGTGACCGGATCGGCGGGCATTTTGTTTTGGGCCATGTAGACGGCATTGGCCGAATCAGACGAAAAAAGTTAAGCGGCAAAAGTTTTAATTTGGAAATCGAAGCACCCGCTTCAGTTTTGGCTTTTCTGGTTCCCAAAGGCTCGATCGCTGTGGAAGGAATTAGTTTGACCATCCAAGAATTGGGAAAAGATTTTCTTAAAATTGCCGTTATTCCACATACTGCAAAAACGACGACGCTGGGAAAAAAGAAAATTGGAGATTGGGTCAATTTGGAAGCCGATGTGTTGTCAAAGCATTTGGCTCGGGTTGTTAAGCCGGAAGTGGTGGGATGAAATTAATTCTCGTTCGTCACGGTGAAACCGAATGGGTCAGGCAGGGCCGTTATCAAGGCTCCAGTGATATCCCGCTCAATCGGCGCGGAATCCTTCAAGCGCGCGCGGTTGCCAAAGTACTCAAAGAGGAAAAACCTACGGTCATTTACAGTTCACAACTCCTTCGGACTCATCAAACGGCTCATGAGATTGCCAAAACATGTCGAAAAGAAATAACAGTTGATAAGCGCCTGAATGAATTGTGCTTTGGGGATTGGGAAGGACATCAGCATGTCCGGATTCATCAGAAGTTCCCAAAAGCATCGATTGCTTGGTATGAAGCCAAGTGGAACAGTTGTCCACCGGGCGGTGAATCCTTAAAATCACTGGATCGCCGAATTAGTTCCTTTTTGACTGATCTTTCACAGCATTATTCGACGGATAGTACTCATATCCTGGTTTCTCATGGCGGACCAATCCGAATGTTTTTAGTTCGAATTTTAAAAATTGCTCCGACCGTTTTTTGGACCATTCGAATTGATCCGGCATCGATCAGCACGATCCACTTAACGGTGAATCGCAAAGAACTTGTTTTACTTAACAGTCAGGCGCATTTAAATGGCTATAGGAGGAAAAAATAAAATGAAATCACATCATTCAATCCGGTTTTTTGCACTCGTTTTAATTGCTATTTTGTCCGTTTCAACTCCTGTCTGTTTTGCTTCAGGAAAACAAAACACAAAAGAGATACAAACCGATTTGTCACGACCAAGTCAAAGTTTTTATTCGGTTCCGATTGAACGCTTGGGTAGCGGCTTTTCAAATATCGTTTATGGACCGTTGGAACTGATTTATCAATTCAAAGAAGAGATCAAACGGACCGACCCAATCAAAGGTGCTGTTTCCGGAGTGATCCGCGGTGTTTCCTGGTTTGCAGCGCGCGAAGTCGTGGGTGTCTTTGAACTCGTTACTTTCTTTCTTCCGTTAAAACCTCATTTAGAACCGTTTGACACGGATTGGCTTCATATTTAATTCGATGTTGGCATGAGCTCTCCCCCTCAAGACAAGCCAAAATATTCTCCGGAACAACGTGCTAAGAAAAAAGGCTTAATCATTGTTCACACCGGAAGTGGCAAGGGTAAAACCACTGCTGCTTTAGGCATTGCTTTTCGGGCTGCCGGAAATGGAATGTGGGTGTCCATCATTCAATTCATCAAAGGTAAATGGAAATACGGTGAAATGGAATCTGCGAAGCAACTTAAAACCCCGATCGAAATTTATCCGATGGGCGAAGGTTTTACCTGGGACACCAAAAACCGGCAGCGTGATATTGAGATGACCCAAAAAGCGTGGGCGGTGTGCAAAGAAAAAATGTTGAGCGGCAAATACGATGTAGTTGTGTTTGATGAAATCAATTACGTGATTGATTATGATTATTTGGATTTAAAAGAAGTGCTTGCTGCTTTGAAACAAAAGCCAGAAATGGTCCACGTCATTTTGACCGGAAGAAACGCCAAGCCCGAATTAATTGAGCTGGCCGATCTGGTGACTGAAATGCGCGAGCTCAAGCATCCCTTCAAAGATCAAGGTATCCTCGCCCAAAAGGGAATCGAGTTTTAGTCCTGACTTCAAAATTTTTTAATAAATAGTCAGAGCAGCGCGGCATCGAATTCTAATCCAGAAACTTTTCTTGTCCTTCAGACGCCGAATGACAGAAATGTTTCTGTCAAAAATGCTTTGACTTGAGAGAATGTATTTCATAGAATCCGTTTGTCAGGTAAAGGGAAGGCCGTGAAAATCGGCTGCGGTCCCGCCGCTGTAACTGTACTGATCTTCTAATTAAATTTTATAAGTTGATCAGTGCGGCCATGACTTCCGATAAGTAGCTTTTGTTGTTTAATGGACAGTCATGGCTGGGGACGAATCTTGCAAACCACTGAGAACTCGGCAACGAGAACTTGGGAAGGGCAAGAGGAGATTGATCCAGGAGCCAGAAGACCTACCTGTCAGAAAAAAGCGAAGACTTTCTTTTATTTGTCGTCTCAATAAAAGTTTCTAGGATCATTTCGGGTACAATCCTTAGCAACAGCTAAGGATTTTTTATTTTATGCCCGCAAAAACGATCATGGTTCAAGGCACCGGCTCTCATGTCGGTAAAAGCGTCATCACAACCGCCTTGTGCAGACTCCTCAAACAAGACGGTCTCCGCGTTGCTCCTTTCAAAGCTCAAAACATGTCCAACAATTCTTATGTTACCGCGGGTGGCGGCGAGATCGGCAGAGCTCAAGCAGTTCAAGCCGAAGCGTGCGGCA
>Ga0209726_10005655_pt1 | contig 14988 bp, 27 predicted proteins | sample Subgrocontami54m_FD_187453 | JGI IMG/M metagenome (GOLD analysis project Ga0209726, IMG submission 187453) | Subsurface groundwater microbial communities from S. Glens Falls, New York, USA - GMW46 contaminated, 5.4 m (SPAdes) (version 3) | ecosystem: Environmental > Aquatic > Deep subsurface >... | reverse complement strand
GCCCCAGGGCACCGAGATGGTCATGCCCGGGGATAACATCGCGGTGACGGTGGAGCTCATCCAGCCCGTGGCCATGGAGAAGGAACAGCGCTTCGCCATCCGCGAGGGGGGGAAGACTGTTGGGGCCGGGGTGATCACGGAGATTGTGAAGTAGCGCGATGGCACAGCCGCAGCCGAAGATCCGCATCAAACTGAAGGCGTACGATCACCGCGTGCTCGATCTCTCCACCACCGAGATCGTGCAGACGGCGCAACGGACCGGGGCGAAGATCTCCGGCCCGATTCCGCTGCCGTCGAAGCGCGAGCTCTACACGGTGCTGCGCGGGCCCTTCATCGACAAGAAGGCGCGCGAACAGTTTCAGATCGTCACGCACAAGCGGCTGATCGACATCCTCGAGCCGACCTCGAAGACGATCGACGCGCTGCGGAAGCTCAACCTGCCCTCCGGGGTCTACGTGGAACTGAAATAAGATGGCGATCGGACTGCTCGGTAAAAAACTCGGCATGACGCACGTCTATGATGAGTACGGACGCCGCCGCGCGGTGACCGCGATTCAGGCCGGCCCGTGCACGATTCTCGCGCTGCGCGAGCCCAAGACGCACGGCTATCAGGCGGCCCAAGTGGGCTTTGAGCCGATGAAGGAGAAGGCGGTGACGCGCCCCAGGGCCGGGCAGTTCAAGCAGGCGGGCGCCGGGCCGTTCAGGTTTGTCCGCGAGTTCAAGTTCGCGGACGGCGAGTGGAAAGTCGGCCAGCAGCTGACCATCGAACTGTTTCAGCAGTATGAGCTGGTCGATGTGACCGGTGTGTCGATCGGCAAGGGGTTCCAGGGCGGGATGCGGCGGTGGCACTGGAGGGGCGGCGGGGAGACCCACGGCTCCATGTCCCACCGGGCGCCGGGGTCAATCGGCTCGACCACGACGCCGGGCCGCGTCTGGAAAGGGCACCACTTGCCCGGCCACATGGGCAACGACCGGGTGACCGTGCAGAATCTCCGGATCGCCGGCCTCGATCTTGAGCACCATCTGCTGCTGGTTGAGGGATCCGTCCCCGGGGCGGAGCACGACCTAGTCATCGTCAAGAAGTCGGTCAAGCGACCCGGAGTGGTCAGGAAGCCGCAGGCGTTCCAGGTCGTCACGGAAGAAGAAGAGGCGCCGAATAAGAACGCGAAGGCCGCCGCCACCAAGAAAAAATAATGGAACTCAAAGTCTTCAGCATTCAAGGCAAGGAAGTCGGGCAGCTGTCGCTGGATGAGGCGATCTGGGGCGGGACGGTGAACCTCCGCCTCCTCTCGCAGGCGGTGGCCATGTACCGGACGAACCGCCGGTTTGGCAACGCGTCCACGAAAACGCGCGGTGACGTGTCGGGAGGCGGCAAGAAGCCGTGGAAGCAGAAGCATACCGGCCGCGCCCGCGCAGGCTCCACCCGCTCACCATTGTGGCGGCATGGCGGCTCGGTGTTCGGCCCGCGCCCGCGCGACGTCTCGTACCGGCTGCCGGAGGCGATCCGCCGCCGCGCGCTGCTGGAGAGCTTGAAGGGCAAGATTCGGGACGCCGAGTTGGTGGTGGTCAGCGAGCTCGCCGCGTCGACGCCAAAAACCAAGCCGTTCGCCGGCCTGGCGAAGGCGTTTCAGGCGACCAAGCGCTCGGTCATCGTGCTGGACAAACCGTCGGAGCCGCTGGTGAAGTCGCTGCGCAATCTGGCCGGCTTTGAGCTGCTGCAGGCGGACAACCTGAACGCCTATGACGTGCTCAACGCGCAGAAGGTGCTCCTGACGAAAGAGGCGTTCACCCGCGTGGAAACCCGTGTGAAGGCGGCTCATGCGACCAGCAACTGATATCGTCAAGCGCGTGCTGCAGACCGAAAAGGGCGCTCGCGTCGCCCGGTTGGATCAGTATCTGTTGACGGTCGCGCCCGACGCGAACAAGGTGGAGATCCGCAGGGCCGTGGAAGAGCTCTTCAAAGTGAAAGTCACCAAGGTGAACACGCTGATCGCGCACGGCAAATGGCGCCGCCTGTCCCAGCGGTGGGGGCGCCGATCCGATTGGAAGAAGGCGGTCGTGACGCTTGAGAAGGGGCAAAAGATCGAGGTCAAGACGTAAATGGGCATCAAGACGCACAAGCCGACCACCCCGACCATGCGGTACCAGGTGACCTCGGATTTCGCCGAGATCACCAAGCACACGCCGGAGAAGCGGTTGACCTCGCCCATGAAGAAAACCGGCGGGCGCAACGCACATGGCCATATCACCAGCCGGTTCATGGGCGGCGGACACAAGCAGATGTACCGGCACATCGACTTTTATCGGCGCGACAAGGCCGGCGTCTCGGCCACGGTGGCGGCGATCGAATACGATCCGAACCGGACGTCGCGCATCTCGCTGCTGCAGTATGCCGACGGGGAGAAGCGCTACATCATTTGGCCGGACGGGCTGACCGTTGGCCAGACGGTGAGCGCGGGAGAGGACGCCGAAATCAAGGTGGGCAACGCCATGCCGTTGCGGCGCATTCCTCCAGGCCAGATGATCCACAACATCGAATTGCAGAAGAACCGTGGCGCCCAGATCGTCCGTTCGGCCGGGTCGTGGGCGATGATCCAGGCGAAAGAGGGCGAGCTCGCGCACGTGAAGCTTCCGTCAGGCGAGGTCCGGCTCGTGAGCATGGACTGCTGGGCGACGATCGGCCAGGTCGGCCTTTCGGAGCACAAGTCGCACGTCACGGGGAAAGCGGGACGATCGCGCTGGCTGGGACGCAAACCGCACGTGCGGGGCATCGCCATGAACCCCGTCGACCACCCGCACGGGGGCGGCGAAGGCAAGTCCGGGCAGGGCAACCCGCATCCGGTCTCCCCGTGGGGCTGGCACACCAAGGGCCGCAAGACGCGGGATCCCAACAAGTATTCGGGGCGCCTGATCGTCAAACGGAGAACCTAACCGCTTCAGGAGCATAGATCATGGGACGTTCAACCGCCAAAGGGCCGTTCGTGGACGAGTCGCTGGAGCGCAAGGTGCAGATCGCCCATCAGACGAAGGACCGCAAGCCGATCAAGACCTGGTCCCGCCGCTCCACGGTGACGCCTGACTTCATCGGCCTCAACTTTATGGTGCACACCGGCAAGGCGTTCCAGCCGGTGTTCGTGACTGAAAGCATGGTGGGGCACAAGCTCGGGGAGTTCGCCCCGACTCGCATCTTCCGCAAGCACGGCGGCGTGAAGAAGGCGGAGACCACCGGTCCCGGCGGCGCGCCTCCGGCGGCTCCGGCCGCGGCGGCGGCCGCTCCGGCGGCGAAGGCCGCAAAGTAACGGCACGCGCATGATGGCCAAAGCGATCGCCCGGCACGTCCGCATGACGCCGCGCAAGGTGGGCTACGTGATCACCCCGCTCAGGCGCCGGACGGTCGCGGAAGCGCTGGCGATCCTCTCGACGACGAATAAACGCGCGGCCAAGCCGGTTGCCAAGCTGGTGGCCTCGGCGTTCGCCAACGCCAAGCAGCAGCACCCGGAGTTGCAGGAAGATCAGGTCATCATCAGCAAGGTGGTGGCGGACGAAGGGCCGCGGTGGAAGCGCTTCCGGGCGGCCGCCTTCGGCCGCGCGGCCCGCATTCTGAAGCGAACGACCCACATTACCGTGGAATTGGAGAAGCGATAAGCATGGGGCACAAGGTCAATCCACAGTGTTTGCGGTTGAACATCTCGCGCGACTGGCGCTCGCGATGGTTCGCAGCGACCAAGAAGCAGTTCCGGCAGTCGCTTCAGGAGGACCGGAAGATCCGCGAGCTCCTCAAGAAGGAGCTGGCCTCGGCGGCGGTCTCGAAGGTCAACATCGAGCGTTCAGCCGAGCGCATCCGGATCGCGATCCACACCGCCCGGCCCGGCATCCTGATCGGCCGGCGCGGCGAGAGCATCCAGCGGCTGCAGGAGGCGGTACAGAAGATCGTCGGCACCCAGCAGCAGCTGAAGATCGATTACGTCGAAATCTCCAATCCGGCCGTGGAAGCGCAACTGATCGCCGACTCGCTCGCGTTCCAACTGCAGAAGCGGATCGCGTTCCGCCGCGCCATGAAGCGGGCGATGCAGCAGGCCATGGAGTCGTCCAAAGATTGCAAGGGGATCAAGGTCGTCTGCGACGGCCGGCTGGCCGGCTCCGAGATGACACGACGGGAAGTCTATCGTGCCGGCAAGGTGCCGCTGAGCACGTTACGCGCGAACATCGAGTTCGGCAGCGCGACGGCTCACACCACCGCCGGCTGCATCGGGACGAAGGTCTGGGTCTGCCGCGGCGACCTCGTGTCGCTTGAGCGGGTCAAGACCCCGCCCCGGCAACGGCTGGCTGCGGAGACCCCCGCCGGCGTTGAGCTTACCGGGTAAGATTCCAAGATGCCGCTGCTGCTTCCGAAACGGGTCAAGTATCGCAAAGCGTTCCGCGGCAAGCGCCGCGGAGCGGCGAAGGGCGGTTTCCGGTTGGCGTTCGGGCAGTTCGGCCTGAAGGCGCTGGAGAACGGCTGGATCACGGCCGCGCAGATCGAATCGTGCCGCGTGACGATCAGCCGCAGCCTCAGCCGCGGAGGGAAAGTCTGGTTACGGATCTTTCCGGACAAGCCGGTGACGACTCACGGACAAGAAAAACCGATGGGGGCGGGCAAGGGGCTCGTCGATCACTGGGTGGCCGTGGTCAAGCGTGGGCGCATTCTCTTCGAAATGGACGGGGTTCCGGAGCTCGTGGCGAAAGAGACGTTCAGAGTGGCGGCCTGCAAGCTGCCGCTTCGGACCCGGCTTGTGAACCGGAAAGACGAGGCGACCGGCTGACATGGCGGAGCAGACCATGAAGACGAAGGAGCTGCGCGGCCTGCCGGCCACCGATCTCCAGTCGCAGATCGAGAAGCTGCAGCAGGAGATGTGGCAGCATCGCCTGAAGGCCAGGGAAGGCTCCTTGCAGCAGACGCACCTGTTGAGCAAGGCGCGGCGGCAAATTGCCCGCCTGCGCACCATTCAGAAGGAACAGCGCTCATGACCGTCGAGACTCCGGCCGCGCCACGCAGCAGCCAGCGGAAAGTGCGCGTCGGCCTGGTGACCAGCAATCGTATGCAGAAGACGATCGTGGTCCGGGTGGACCATCTCGTCCGCCACCCCAAGTACAACCGCGTGATCAAACAGCGCAACTCGTTCAAGGCGCATGATGAGCAGCAGGCCGCCGGCATCGGCGACCTGGTGAAGATCATGGAGACGCGCCCGCTTTCGAAGGACAAGCGGTGGCGGCTTGTGGAAATCGTCAGGAAGGCCTCTTCCGCACCGCCGCTGCCAGATTCGCCAGAGCCCGAAGCACAGCGACGGGAGACCCCGGCCTCGCGCGCGCCGTCCAAGGGGGACCGCGCATGATCGCGATGCGCACCCAGCTCGATGTCGCCGATAACTCCGGCGTGAAGCGGGTCTGGGCGATCGGCGTGATCGGGCGGGCGAACAAACAGACCGCGGATATCGGAGACGTCATCAGCGTTCACGTCCGGCAGGCCGATCCGGACGCCCTGGCTAAGAAGGGCGAAGTCGTGCGGTGCGTCGTGGTCCGCACCAAGGCGCCGATCCGACGGGCGGACGGCACTACGCTTAAGTTCGATTCCAACGCGGTCGTGCTGATCGATCCGCAGAACAATCCCAAGGGCACCCGCGTCTTCGGGCCGGTCGCGCGCGAGCTGCGGGAAAAACGGTTCATGAAGATCATCTCACTTGCGCCGGAAGTGGTGTAGGAGCGCGCCATGGCCAGACTGAAAAAGGGCGATCAGGTCGTGGTGCTCACCGGCAAGGACAAGGGCAAGAGCGGGAAGGTGCTGCAGGTATGGCCCGAGCAGAACCGGGCGCTCGTGGAGCGGATCAATCTGATGAAGCATTTCGACCGGCGCACGCAGCAAAACCAGGCCGGCGGGATCGTGGAGCGCGAAGTGCCGGTGCAGCTGGCCAAGCTGACGCTCTCCTGCTCCAAATGCCAGCGGCCGGCCAGAATCGCCTGGACCGTGTCAAAGGATGGCGCCAAGCAGCGCGTCTGTTCGCGCTGCAAGGGGCTGCTCTAACATGGCCGGAACTGCCGGGACCGCTTCACGACCGCCTGTCGCGCCCCGCATGCTGGAGCGCTATCGCAAGGAGATCCTGCCCGCGCTCCAGAAGCAGTTCGGCCACCGCAACGCCATGGCCGCGGCGCGCCTGCAGAAGATCGTGCTCAACATCGGCTGCGGCGAGGCGGCGCATGACGCCAAGATCCTCGAAGCGGTGCAACAGTCGCTCAGCCTCATCGCCGGCCAGCGGCCGTTGGTGACGCGGGCGAAAAAAGCCATTTCCAACTTCAAGATCAAAGAATCCGATCCGGTGGGCTGCAAGGTGACGCTGCGGCGCGCGCGCATGTACGAGTTCCTCGACCGGCTGATCAGCGCCTCGTTGCCGCGCATCCGCGACTTCAGGGGCTTGAACCCGAACGGGTTCGACCAGGGCGGGAACTACAGCTTCGGCTTGCAGGAGCTGACGCTCTTTCCCGAAGTGGCGTCGGATCAGCTGCCGGCATCGATGGGCATGGACATCGTCGTGGTCACGACCGCGTCAAGCCGGGATGAGGCGTTTGCGCTGCTCAAGGGGTTCGGGTTTCCGTTTGCGGCGAAATAGGGAAGGGTAGAGACAGCATGGCAAGGACTTCATGGCTGGAACGGGCCAAGCGGACGCCCAAGTTCAGCACCAGGGCGGTCAACCGGTGCGAGCGGTGCGGGCGCCGCCGCGGCTTTTACCGGCGCTTTGGACTCTGCCGGATGTGCTTTCGTGAGATGGCATGGCGCGGGGAGATCCCCGGCCTAGTGAAAGCGAGCTGGTAATGGCGGTCAGTGATCCGATTGCCGATGGGTTGACGAAAATCAGGAATGCCTCGCGGTCCAAGCACCCGACGGTGGACGTGCGAGCCTCCAAGCTCTTGACGCGCATCCTCGAGGTGTTCAAGGCGGAGGGGTTCATCCGCACCTACAAGGCGATCGGCGAGACGCCGGCCCAGCGCGCGATCCGGGTCTACCTGAAGTACGTGCGCAAAACGCCGGCGATCACGCAACTGATCCGGATCTCCAATCCCGGCATGCGGAAATACCGGAAGGCCAAGGCGCTCCCCCGCGTGCTGGGCGGGCTGGGGGTGGCGGTCGTCTCGACCTCGAAAGGTATCATGACCGAGCGGGAAGCCTATCAGCAGCGGATCGGCGGCGAGATCATGTGCTATGTCTGGTAAGCCGCTTCAGGAGCTGCGCTGATGTCGCGGATCGGTCGGGCTCCGATCGCGGTGCCCACAGGCGTGAACGTGAAGCGCGAAGAGACCCGCATCCTCGTGGAGGGACCGAAGGGCAAGCTGTCGATCGTGATTCCGCCCATCCTCTCCGTGGCGATTGACGCCCAGCAGGTGAAGGTGGCGTGCGTCGACCAGGCTGCGAACCACCGCGCGCTGCACGGCCTCTACCGGGCGCTGCTGGCCAACATGGTGCAGGGCGTGGCCAACGGGTTCTCCAAAGAGCTTGAGATCGTGGGGGTCGGATACCGGGCCCAATTGCAGGGCAAGCAGCTGTCGCTCAGCGTCGGCTTCTCCCATCCGGTGGTGGTGCCGATTCCGGAAGGGTTGACCGTCGAGATGCCCAAGCCCACGCAGGTGACCGTGAAGGGCGCGGACAAGCAGCTGGTCGGACAGTTTGCGGCCAACTTGCGGCGCATCGCTCCGCCTGAGCCCTACAAGGGTAAAGGGATCAAGTACGTGGGCGAGGTGATCCGGCGAAAGGCCGGTAAGGCGGCTACCGGATCTGGCGCGAAGGCGGCCGGATGAGCCAAACCACGGATCGCGAACTCGGACGGCGCGCGCGGCATCGACGCCTTAGGAAAAAGGTGGTCGGCATGCCGGAACGGCCGCGGCTCTGCGTCTTCCGCAGCCACAAACATCTGTATGCGCAGTTGATCGACGATGTCGCCGGCAAGACGCTGCAGGGCTGGTCGACGCATGATGAGCGGCTCAAGCAGAAGACCGGCGGCGGGACGGTGCCGGCAGCCGAGCAGCTCGGCGCGCTGATCGCGGCGGACACGGCGAAGCGGGGAGTCAAGCAGGTCGTCTTTGATCGCGGCGGCTACGTGTACCACGGCCGCGTGAAGGCGCTGGCGGAGGCACTTCGGGCTGGAGGCGTTCAAGTCTAACTCATGGCACGCGACATGCAGCGGCAAGGACATCGGGATCGGGGACGCGACGGGGGCGATGGGCCCCAGCTGATGGAGAAGCTCATCAGCATCAACCGCGTCGCCAAGGTGCATAAGGGCGGCAAACGGCTCGGGTTCAATGCGCTGGCCGTCGTGGGGGACGGGAAGGGGCGCGTGGGCATGGCGCTGGGCCGCTCGAATGAGGCCGCCGATGCGATCCGCAAAGGCTTTCTCCAGGCGCAGCGCAACATGATCACGATCCCGCTCAGGGGGACGACGATCCCGCATGAGATCATCGGCGTCTCGGACGCGTCACGGGTGCTGCTGAAACCGGCCAGCCCGGGTACCGGCATCATCGCCGGAGGCCCGGTCCGCGCCATTTGCGAGGCCTGCGGCATCCGGGACATTCTCACCAAGAGCCTGGGCTCGTGCAATGCCATCAATCTCATCAAAGCCACGCTGGACGGCTTGCAGGCGCTTGAGACCGCCGACGAGATCCGAACGAGGCGGAACACGGTGGTGGAGGTCACGGAGAGCGCATGAACGTGTCGACGATTCCGGCGGTTCCCGGCGCCCGCCACCGCCGCAAGCGGGTCGGACGGGGCATTGGGTCCGGCCACGGGAAGACCTCGACGCGCGGCCAGAAGGGCCAGCGGGCGCGCACCGGATCTCGCAAGCGGCCGGGATTCGAAGGGGGGCGCAACCCGCTGATCCGCCGGCTGCCGAAGCGCGGCTTTCGCCGGAAAGCCACCGGACAGGCGCTGCCGCCGCTCATCATCAATGTGGACCAATTGAACCGGTTCGCCGACGGCGAGCGGGTCACGCCCGAACGGCTGCATGAGCTCGGGATGATCAGCGAAGCGTCGCGTCCGGTGAAGCTGTTAGGGGACGGTTCTTTGACAAAGCGGCTGACGGTGGTGGTGCATCGCGCCAGCGAGTCCGCGAAATCCAAAGTGGCCAGCGCGGGTGGCGCCGTCGAGCTGTTGACCCAGTGAGGTCGCCATGTTTCGACTCCTGAGCGCGCTCGTCAACGCCTGGAGCATTCCCGAGCTTCGCAAGAAGCTCCTGTTCACGCTGGGGATGCTGGCGATCTACGAGGTGGGGATTTTCATCCCCACCCCCGGCATCGACGGGGCGCAGCTGGGGCGGATCTTCGACCAGCTGGCCGCCACCAGCGGCGGGGGCATGCTCAACCTGCTGGACATGTTCACCGGCGGCGCGCTCTCGCACGCGACGATCTTTGCGCTGGGCATCATGCCCTACATCAGCGCGACGATCATCGTGGAGACGCTGCTGGCGACGGCGATCCCGGCGCTGGAAAAGCTGCGCAAGGAGGGCATGACCGGCTACCGGAAGCTGCACCAGTACTCCCGGTACGCCACGGTGCTCCTGGCCATCATCAACTCGTTCATGTACGCGATGCTGCTGGAGAAGGCGATTCCCGCGCAGTTTAAGGTGCAGATCGTCCTCGACCCCGGCATCGGCTTCCGCCTCATGACCGTGCTGACCATGACGGGCGGGATGGCGCTCATCATGTGGCTGGCCGAGCAGATCACCGAGCGGGGCATCGGCAACGGCATGAGCCTGCTGATGACCGCCTCGATCGTCGGACGGATTCCGCTGGCGATCCGCGACGTCATGGTGCAGCTCGGGCCCGGCGGCATGAACCAATCTCCGATCGCCCCCCTCGCGCTGATCTTCATGTTGGGGTTTCTCGTGGCCATCGTCATGGTGGTGATCTTCATCGAGCAGGGCCAGCGGCGAATTCCGGTGCAGTACGCCAGGCGGGTGGTCGGCCGGAAGATCTACGGGGGGCAGAGCACGTACCTGCCGCTCAAGGTGAACAGCGGCGGGGTGCTGCCGATCATCTTCGCCGTGTCGTTGCTCTACTTCCCCATGCAGATCGCCGGATTCATTCCGCAGCTGCAGGGGTTGATGGACTGGTTCTCAAGGACGTCGCTCTTCTTCAACCTGTGCTACGCAGCGCTGATCCTGTTTTTCACGATCTTCAGCACGGCCCTGACGGCGCACCAGTTCCTGGAGGCCGCAGAGCAGATGAAGAAGGTCGGCGCGTTCATTCCCGGCATTCGCCCCGGCCCCTCGACGGTGGAATACCTGGACAAGGTGCTGACGCGCATGACGGTCGTGGCGGGCGCGTATCTGGTCGTGATCGCGATCCTGCCGGATGTCATCATGGCGTGGATGAAGATCCCGCCGCGCGTCGCCGGGTTCTTCGGAGGCACGAGCCTCCTGATCGTCGTGGGCGTGACGCTGGATACGATGAAACAGATCGAATCGCATCTGCTGATGCGCCATTACGAAGGGTTTTTCAAGGGCGGCAAGCTGCGGGGTCGTCAGTAGCGGTGCGCATCGTTCTCCTGGGCCCTCCGGGGGCCGGCAAAGGTTCTTTGGCATCTCTGTTCGCGCAGCGGCTGCGGCTGGCGCATCTCTCGACCGGCGAGATTTTCCGGCACGAGATGGCCAACGGCAGCGCGCTGGGGCGGCGGGTCAAGCGCTACGTCAGCAGCGGACGGCTGGTGCCTGATTCGCTGGTCGTGCAGGTCATGACGGCTCAGCTCGGCAAGAAATCCGGCCGGCGCGGATTCGTGCTCGATGGGTTTCCGCGCACCGAACGGCAGGCCAGGGGATTGGACCGCGTGCTCCTGCGGCGGCGCCAGCCGATCGACGCCGCGATCTTGCTGACGTCGCCGGAAGCGCTGCTGATCAGGCGGCTGTCGGGCCGGCGCGTGTGCGCCGCCTGCGGCGCGAACTACCACCTGCGCACCATGCGGCCCAAGATGCCGGGACGATGCGATCGCTGCCGGGGGACGCTGGTCACCCGCAAGGACGACCAGCCGGCGACGATCCGCAAGCGGTTGGCGATCGATCATAAAGAGGCGAAACCGTTGGTGACCTATTATGCGCGCGACAGGCGACTGTACCGGGTGGACGGCCGGGGACGGATCGGCACGGTGTTCGTCCGGGCGATGAAGCTGATCCGCCGCATGGGCTGGTGGCATGATCGAGCTCAAAACCGCCGACGAGCTTGAAACCATGCGGCGCGCGGGCCAGGTGGTCGCCGGGCTGCTCGCTCATGTGTCGTCGCTCGTGCGACCCGGCATGAAGACGAAGCAGTTTGACGACGCTTCGCTGGCGTATCTGCGCCAGGCGGGTGCGACGCCGGCGTTCCTCGGCTATCGCAGCTTTCCGGCCAGCCTCTGCGTCTCGGTGAATGACGAGGTCGTGCACGGCATTCCCGGAGACCGGCGGATCCAGGAGGGGGATGTGGTGAGTTTTGACGCGGGAGCGGTGATCGACGGCTTTTACGCCGATGCGGCCATGACCGTCGTGGTCGCGCCGGCCTCGCCGCTGAAGCGCCGGCTGGTGGACACCACCCGCCGGGCGCTCGAGGAAGGCATCGCTCAGACGGTCGCCGGGAATCGCCTCTCGGACATTTCGCATGCGGTCCAGCGCGTGGTCGAGCAGGAAGGGTTCGGCGTGGTCCGGGATTTTGTGGGCCACGGCATCGGGCGGGCGCTCCATGAGGAGCCGCCGGTTCCCAACTTCGGCGCGCCCAACCTGGGACCGCGCCTGCGGCCGGGGATGGTGCTGGCGATCGAACCGATGGTCACTGCGGGAGATTATGCGGTGGAGGTCCTGGCGGACGGTTGGACCGCCGTCACCAAAGACCATTCGCTGGCGGCGCATTTTGAGCACACGGTGGCGGTGACCGAGCACGGGCCGCTGGTCCTCACGCAAGCGGGCGGCGCCTGATGGCCAAGGAAGAGCTGATCGAAGTGGAAGGCACGGTCACCGAGGCGTTGCCCAATACGATGTTCAAGGTGGAGATCCAAAACGGCCATCTGGTCCTGGCACACCTGGGGGGCAAGCTGCGGAAGCACTACATCCGCATCCTCCCCGGCGACAAGGTGAAACTGGAGCTGTCCCCCTACGACCTGACGCGGGGGCGCATCACGTTTCGCGTGTCCTAACACGAGGGGTTCATGAAAGTTCGCGCATCGGTGAAGCGGATCTGCAGCAAGTGCAAAGTCGTCCGGCGCCAGCGGATCGTCCGGGTGATCTGTACCAATCCCAAGCACAAACAACGCCAAGGATAAGCGCGCCATGCCTAGAGTCGTGGGAGTGGACCTTCCGAAAGAGAAGCGGATTGCCGCCGCCCTGTCGTACATTTACGGAGTCGGTCCCTCGACGGCGGGCAGGCTGCTGACGGCGACGAAGATCAACCCCGAGACGCGCGCCAAGAACCTCACCGACGAGGAAGTGTCCCGGCTGACGCAGGCGATCCAGGCGACGATGAAGGTGGAGGGGGATCTGCGCCGGGAGGTGTCGGGCCACATCAAGCGCTTGATCGACATCGGGTCCTACCGCGGGCTCCGGCACAAGAAGGGGTTGCCGGTGCGCGGCCAGCGAACCCGCACCAACGCGCGTTCGCGGAAGGGTCCGCGGCCTCGCGTAGGCGTGCGGAAGAAGACACGGATCACCACGGGGCCTGGCCGCAGCTAGGCGCCCATACGGAGCCATGACGTCAAGGAGGATGCGGGTGCATGCCTGAAGGAGAAACGGAACAACCGCCGGCAGAGAGTCCCAAAGCGGCCGGACCGGACAGCGCCAAGACGGCGCCGTCCAAGACGCGATCCAAGAAAAAACTGCAGACGACCCAGGGGATCGCGCACATTTTCGCGACCTTCAACAATACGATTATTACGATCACCGACCGGGCCGGCAGCGCCGTCTGCTGGAGCACGGCGGGGTCCAGCGGCTATCACGGCTCGCGCAAGTCCACGCCGTATGCCGCGCAGATCGCCGCCATGAACGCCGCCAAGAAGGCGCTCGAGGCCGGGCTGAAAGAGGTGGAGGTGTTCGTGAAGGGTCCGGGCCAAGGACGCGAATCGGCCATCCGCGCGCTGTCGCAGGCCGGGCTGTCAATCACCGCGATCAAGGATGTCACGCCGATCGCCCACAACGGCTGCCGACCGCCGAAACGGAGGCGTGTGTAAGATGGCGCGCTACACCGGTCCGTCCTGCCGCCTCTGCCGCCGGGAAGGCATGAAGCTGTTCCTGAAGGGCACGAAGTGCTTCACGCCCAAATGTCCGGTCGAGAAGCGGGCGTTTCCCCCCGGGCAGCACGGGCAGCTCCGCGTGAAGCTGTCCGACTACGGCATTCAGCTGCGGGAGAAGCAGCGGGTGAAGCGGATGTACGGCGTGCTTGAGCGGCAGTTCCAGCGCTACTTCGGCGTCGCCCAGAAAACCAAGGGGGTCACCGGCCAGATGCTCCTGCAGACGCTGGAGCGCCGGCTGGACAACGTGCTATACCGGATGGGGTTTGCGACCTCGCGCCCCGAGGGCCGGGAGATGGTGCGCCACCGCGCGGTCAAGGTCAACGGCAAGCTCGTCGACATTCCTTCGTTTCCGGTCAAGGTCGGCGACGTCGTGCAGGTGGATCCCCACCGGGCCGGCCAGTCGATCCGCATCAAGCAAAACCTGGACCGGACCAAGGATCATCCCGCGCCGGCCTGGATCCAGATCGATACGACCGACCTCAAGGGCATCATCACTCGTCTGCCGCAGAAAGACGATATCGGCGTGCCGATTCAAGAGCAGCTGATCGTCGAATTGTATTCCAAGTAGGAGGACACGGATGGGAACGCTCTGGCGTGATTTTGCAACTCCGAAGCGGCTGGCGTGCGATGAGGACAGCCTGACCGACACCTATGCCAAGTTCATCGCCGAACCCTTTGAGCGGGGCTACGGCATGACGATCGGCAACAGCCTCAGGCGCGTGCTGCTGTCGTCGATCGAGGGGGCGGCCGTCACGTCCATCAAGATCGACGGGGTGCTCCATGAGTTCAGCGCCATCCCCGGCGTGCTGGAGGATGTGACGCAGATCGTCCTCAACGTCAAGCAGCTGGTCCTGCGCGCCCACTCGCGCCAGCCCAAGACGATCGTCATCGAGAAGGACAAGAAGGGGCCGGTCATGGCGGAGGACCTGCAGGTCGACGAGTCGATTGAGGTCATCAACCCCGAGCTGCAACTGTGCACGGTGACCAAGCCGGGCAAGTTCCGCATGGAGCTCGAGGTGAGCCGCGGCCGGGGCTACGTGCCGGCCGAGAAGCACAAGAAGGAAGGGCAGCCGATCGGGATGATCCCGGTGGACGCGCTCTTCTCGCCCGTGAAGCGGGTCAACTTCAGCGTCGAGGACACCCGCGTGGGGCAGGTGACGGACTACGACCGCCTGCTGCTCGAGCTCTGGACCAACGGCTCGATGAGCCCTAAGGACGCGCTGCTCTACGCCTCGAACATCCTGCAGCGCCACCTGGACCTCTTCGTCAACTACGGCAGCCTGCCGGAGGAGCCGGAGGACGAGGAGCCGGTCGCCGTCAATGAAGAGATGCAGGAAAAGCTCAAGACCTCGATCTCCGAGCTGGAGCTGTCGGTGCGCTCCGCGAACTGTTTGCGCGAGGCCAAGATCCACACGATCGGCGAGCTGGTGGAGAAGAGCCCGCAGGAGCTGCTGAAGTACCGCAACTTCGGCAAGAAGTCGCTGGCCGAGATCGAGGAGCTCCTGAAGGGCATGGGGCTCTCCCTGGGGATGCCCGCCGGCGCCGAAACCGCGCAGCCGTCGTAACAGCCTCCTCCCATGCGGCACGGTAAACGAAATCAACGGCTGTCACGTCCGAGCGAGCATCGCGAGGCGATGCTCAAGACGCTGGTGAAGGGACTGATCATCCATGGCCAGATCCGGACGACGCACGCCCGCGCAAAGGAAGCGCAGCGGCTCGCC
>Ga0209726_10005648_pt1 | contig 14999 bp, 15 predicted proteins | sample Subgrocontami54m_FD_187453 | JGI IMG/M metagenome (GOLD analysis project Ga0209726, IMG submission 187453) | Subsurface groundwater microbial communities from S. Glens Falls, New York, USA - GMW46 contaminated, 5.4 m (SPAdes) (version 3) | ecosystem: Environmental > Aquatic > Deep subsurface >... | reverse complement strand
ATTCCGGCGAACTTGAATAGTCATTGCGAGGAGCCCGCAGGGCGACGCGGCAATCCCGGTCCGGCGAGCCTCCGGCGGCACGAGATTGCTTCGCTGCGCTCGCAATGACGCGGATTCAAAATCGGCGAAATCCGCTCTAGCGGCTGACCGCTGCCAAGCCGGTCTTCAATCCGGCAGCGTCAGCCCGCTTGCCGCGAGTTCCGCGGCGAGTTGCCGTTTGAGGCGCGCGAGTCCCGCCTCGGTCTGCGACTCGGCGCGCGCGACGATAACCGCCTGCGTGTTCGATGCGCGCAACAGCCACCAGCCGTTGTCGCTCTTGACGCGCACCCCGTCGATCGCGACGAACTCGGCGCCGCGCCGCCGCAATCGCTCGCGCACTTCCTCGACGATCGCGAATTTGCGGGCCTCGTCGCATTCGATGCGCAATTCCGGGGTGTTGACCGCCGGTGGCAGGGCGTCGCGCATTGCGGCGAGGCTCTGCGGCGCCCGCCCGAGAATGCCGAGCAGCCGCACCGCGACGTACAGCGCGTCGTCGTAGCCGTAATAGCGGTCGGCGAAAAAGATATGGCCGCTCATCTCGCCCGCCAGGGGCGCGCCGGTCTCGGCAAGCCGCGCCTTGATCGGCGAATGCCCGGTTTCCATCATTACCGGCGTGCCGCCGGCGCGCGCGATCTCGTCGAACAGCACCTGGCTGGCTTTGACGTCGGCCAGGATCGGCGCCCCCGGATGGCGCGTCAGCACGTCGCGCGCCAGCACGATCATGATCTGGTCGCCCCACAGGATACGGCCCTGCGCATCGACGACGCCGATGCGGTCGCCGTCGCCATCGAAGCCGATCCCGAGATCGGCGCCCTCGCGGATCACCCGCTCCTGCAATTGCACGAGGTTTTCGGCGACGGTGGGGTCGGGATGGTGCGCCGGGAAATTACCGTCGATCGCCTCGTTGAGCAGGATGTGTCGGCCCGGCAGGCGGCGCGCCAACTGCACTGCGACTTCGCCGGTGGCGCCGTTGCCGCAATCCCACACGACGGACAGCGGCCTGATGCCGTCGTAATCCCGCAGCAGCCGCGCGACATAGGCGTCGAACACCGGGCGGTCGGCGACCTGACCGCGCGGCCGGTCCGGGGTGCCGAGCGAGGCCGCCAGCGCACCGAGCTTCTGGATCGCGTCGGCATAGAACGGCTTGCCGCCGAGCACCAACTTGAAGCCGTTGTGGTCGGGCGGGTTGTGCGACCCCGTCACCATGATGCCGCCATCGACGCCCAGCGTCGCGGTGGCAAAATACAGCATCGGCGTTGGACCGCGGCCGATGCGCGCGACATCGATGCCGCCCGCTGCCAAACCCTCGACCAATGCCGCTTCGAGTTCGGGCGAGGTCAGCCGCCCGTCATACCCGACCGCGACGCGCCGGCCGGCTTCGGCCAACACCGTTGCCGCAAAGGCGCGCCCGATCGCCGCGGCGTCGGCGGCAAACAGCGTCTCTCCGACGATCCCGCGGATGTCGTACTCGCGCAGGATCGTCGGGTCGAAACGATGCGGCATCGCCCGTCGATCAGAGATAGCGCTGCAAGACGCGGCGCAAATCGGCGCCGAGGCCGGGATGCTCGAGTCCGAGCGCCACGTTGGCTTCGAGATAGCCGAGCTTGTCGCCGCAATCGAACCGCCTTCCGGCGGCGCGCAGTCCGTAAAACTTCTGCCCGTCGGCGATCAGCCGGTCGAGCCCGTCGGTCAGTTGGATTTCGCCGCCGGCGCCGGGCTTCGTCTCGGCAAGGTGGCGGAAGATCTCGGGCTGGATGATGTAGCGGCCGATGATCGTCAAATTGGAGGGTGCCTCGGCCGGGTTGGGCTTTTCGACGACGCCGCGGGCGCGCGCCAGCGTGCCGTCGTCCTCGACGATGTCGAGCACGCCATACCGCCGCGTCTCCTCGCGCGGCACCTCGACGACGGCGACGATATTGCCGCCGGTATGGGCGTAGGCATCGACCATCTGCTTCAAGCAGGGCGGCTCGCACACCATCAGATCGTCAACCAGGATGACCGCGAACGGCTCGTCGCCGACCAGGTTGCGGGCGCACCACACGGCATGGCCGAGGCCCAGCGGCTGCTGCTGGCGGGTATAGGCGAACTGGCCGGCCTGCGGCAGCCACGAGCGCAACTCGTCGAGCACATCGCTTTTGCCGCGCTCGCGCAAATTCGCTTCGAGCTCGAAGCCGATGTCGAAATAATCTTCGAGCGCGCTCTTGGCGCGGCCGGTGACAAAAAAGAATTCCTCGATGCCGGCCGCCTTGGCCTCCTCGATCGCATAGTGGATCAGCGGCTTGTCGACGACCGTCAGCATCTCCTTCGGCATCGCCTTGGTCGCCGGCAATATGCGTGTGCCGAGCCCGGCTACCGGGAAAACCGCCTTGCGTACGCTCTTATGCATGCTGCTCCTCGATCGCTTCGGCTCGACCCGGCTCATCGGCGCTGCCGCCCGCCATTGTGACAACGCCCCAGCGGCCGCGCTGCTTCCCTGCCCGTCGCTGCGCCGGCATGCGGCCAATGCCGCATGCAGACTCGGCGTGTCAAGCGCAGCCCGGAGGGCGCTTCGTCGACAGATCGGGTCTTGTCCGCCGCGACTGCGACGCTAACATCTGCGGCATGCAAGCGTTACACGCCGCCGCCATAATCCACGGTGGCCGCTTAGCTTTGGTTAACGCTGCGGGAATGCGGTGAGCGTTCGCGCCGATGCGCTGACTCGCCGTGCGGCGCTCGAGGTCGCGCTGGCAGCGTTCGCCGTACCGCTGCTGCCGTTGCCGGCGGTCGGGCAGGAGCCTCTGCACGGCTTGGCGACGCGGCCGATTCCCGCGAGCGGCGAGGCTTTGCCGGTTGTCGGGCTGGGCACCGCGATCAATTTCGATGTCGCCGACAACTCCGACAAGCGGGCTGCGCTCGCGGGCGTGTTGCGTACGCTGGCGGAGGGCGGCGGCCGGCTGGTCGATACCGCCTCCGCATACGGCAATGCGGAAATCGTGCTCGGCGGGTTGATCGCGGAGGCGCGATTGCGGCCGCGGCTGTTCCTCGCGACAAAGGTCCAGGCGCGGCAATTGGCCGACCCGCCCGAGGCGCTCGATCGCGCATTACGCCGACTGCGCACCGAGCGGATCGATCTGATGATATTGCACAACGTCTCGCGGCCCGAGGAGACGCTGACGCCGCTGCGCCGCTGGCAAAGCGCCGGGACGGTCCGCTATCTCGGCATCAGCACGTCGGCGCGGCGCGATTTCGAGGCGGTCGAGGCGGCGATGCGGCGCGAGAAGCCGGATTTCCTCGAGGTCAACTATTCGCTCGGGGACCGCGACGCCGAGGAGCGGCTATTGCCGCTGGCGGCCGATCTCGGCATCGCCGTCTTGCCGGACCTGCCGTTTGGCCGCGGCCGCCTGTTTCGCGCCGTGCACGGCCGGGATTTGCCGCCCTGGGCCGGCGAATTCGGCGCGGCAAGCTGGGCCCAGTTTTTTCTCAAATACCTGCTCGCCCACCCGGCGGTGACCGCGGTGATCCCCGGCACCGGCAAGCCCGAGCACATGGCCGACAATCTGCTGGCCGGGCACGGCCGCCTGCCCGACGCCTTGCAGCGCCGCCGCATGGTCGAGTTCATCGACTCGCTGGGCTGAAGCGAAGTCTTCGCTTCCTACCGCCCCAGCAATACGTCGCGGGCGCGGTTGATCTGGGTGGCGAGGTAGTCGCTGCCGCCGTGGTCGGGGTGCAGCTGCTTCATCAGGCGGTGGTGCGCCGCCCTGATCGCCTCGGCATCGGCGCCGGGCGCGAGGCCGAGGATCGCATAAGCCTCGGCGACGCTGAGCGCGGCCGTCCCGCGCGACGGCGGGGTGGCGCCGGCGCGCTCGCCGCCCAGTTCGTCGCGCCAGGCAGGGTAGGCGCGATCGAGATACGCTTCGAGCAGGCGGGCGCCGTCTTCGTCCCCGGCGCGGCATTCGCGCAACAGCGCGAGCCACTCCGCCGGCGCCAATTCGTCGAGCCGCATGCCGGCAAAGCGGCCGCGCAAGATCGTGCCGGTCATCGCGCCGGTTTCGTGGTCGAGATGCATGCGCAGGAATGGCGTCTCGACATCGGAGCTGCTGCCGGGCGGCGGGCCGCGGAACCGCCCGAGCATGCGGCGCAGCCGTCCGAACAGCGGCAACGCCATCGCCAGCGGCATCAGTAGCAACGCCAGCCGGCCGGAGACCGCCAGTGCCAGCACCGCCACGACGGCAATCGCGATGCCGGCCCATTTGAGCACCCGCGCCAGCTTGGCGGGGTCGGTATTGAGGAACAGATAGCCGAGCAGCAGCAGGCCGCACAGGATGGCAAAGCCGCTGAGAAGGAGGAGCATCGGCCAATCGAACCGCAATCACCCCCGCACAGGCGGGGGTCCGGGGGCGAGCGGCCGAGCGCTCGCCCCGGATTCCTGCTGTCGCGGGAATGCCGAAGAATGCGTCGTCGATAATCTGGCCATGTCGCGGATCAGCCCTGCAGCTGAGCCGCCAGCAGCCGGACCTCGCCTCCCTTGTGCCGGCTGTAATCGGCAAGCGCGCGATAGCCACCGGCGGCATAGACCGCGACGGCGGCGAGCAGTTCCTTCAGCCGCTCGGCGCTGGCGGCGTCAAAGCTCAGATAGGCACCGCGCGACAGTTTTGCCATCTGGCGAAAGGCGCGTGCCGCCACCGGGTCGCCGCCCTCGTGGAACAGGAAAATCGGCGTACCGAGCAGGCCCAGTTCGCCGGCCCGCTGGCACAGCCGATCGACGTTTTCTTCCATCGCGTCGCCGACAAACACCAGCGCGCCGACCCGCTGCTTGCGCGTTTCGGCGATCGCATGGTCGAGCACCCGCTGGATCTGCGTCTCGCCGCCTTCGCAGAACACGGCGCGCATCGCGCGGTGCAGGTCGGCAGCGTTGGTCATCCAGCGGCTCGCCTTGCATTCGCCGAGGCCGCGGTAGAACACCAGCTTGACGTCGAGGCCGCCAAGCGCGGCGGTGGCCTCGAACATCTCGCCCTGGAGGCGGCAGGCGCGATCCCAGCTCGGTTGGCGGCTGGCGGTGGCGTCGAGCGCGAAGATCAGCCGCCCGCGCCCGCCGCCCGGCCGCACCGCCGGGGCGCGCTGCAGGTCGCGCAGAAAAGCATCGACCTCGGTCGAGTACGACGGCGCGGGTACCCGATCCTTTCGGTCGCTCACGCCGGCCTCAACCACACCGAGGTATCGTGAAACACGGCGCCGCCGCGCGGCAATCCGGGGTCGGCGCTGGTCAGCAGATTGATGCCGATACCTTCCTCGAAGGCATGATTCGGCCACAGCCCTTCGATCACGACGACACGGCATTGCAACCCGTCGAAAGCGCGGGCGTGCACGACGACGCTGCCCTTGCCGTTGCCGATTCGCACTCGCTCGCCGTCATCGATGCCGAGTGCGGCCAGCGTCGCGGGATGCACCAGCGCGGTCGGCCGCCCTTCGCGCGCGACGCTCGACGGCGTGTTGTTGAAGCTGGTGTTGAGAAACGAGCGCGACGGCGCCGGGATCAGCCGGAACGGCCGCTGCGGGTCGCGATCGTCGATAACCGCGACATGGTCCGGGAAATCCGGCAACGCTGCATGCTCGGCGCCGATCGCGGCCCAGTCGGCGCGGAAATGAAATTTCCGGTCGGAATGGCCGAACCCGTCGAGGAAATGCCCGGTCTCGAACCCCGGCCAGCAATCGAGCCAGCACCCCTCGGTGAACTGCGACGGATCGGGCAGGCCGCTCATCTGCAATGTCGCTTCGATGATCTCGAATGCGCTCATCGCAAACCCGGGATGCTGCGCGCCGAGACGCTGCGCGAGCGCACAGATCGTATCGTGGTTCGAGCGGCATTCGGCATGGGGCGGCACCGCGGCGCGGCCGATCTGCAGGAAAGTATGGCCGCCGGCGGTGTAGATGTCGTCATGTTCGAGAAACGTCGTCGCCGGCAATACGATGTCGGCCATCGCCGCCGTCTCGGTCATGAACTGCTCGTGGACGCAGACGAACAGATCGTCGCGCGCAAAGCCCTGACGCACGAGACCCGATTCGGGCGATACGACCATCGGGTTGGTGTTCTGGATGAACAGCGCCGTCACCGGCGGCCCATCGCCGAGGTCGCGCCGGTCGCCGACGAGGATCGGCCCGATGCGCGACTGGTCGAGCACGCGGGTCGCCGGGTCGATGACGTCGAGCCCCTCGATCAACGTGCGGTCGAGCGGCAGCATGCCGTGGTTGGAGTAATGTGCGCCGCCGCCCTCGTATTGCCAGGCGCCGGTCACGGTCGGCAGGCAGGTCACGGCAAACATCTGCGCCGCGCCGTTGCGCGAGCGCGAGAACCCGTAGCCGAGCCGGATGAAGCTGCGTTGGGTGCGGCCGTAGAGCCGGGCGAATTCGACGATCTGTTCTGCGGTGAGGCCGGTGATCGCCGCCGCCCAGGCCGGGCTGCGCGCCGCGACATGCGCTTCCAGCCCCGCCGGGTCGTCGGCATAGCGCGCCATGTAGGCGCGGTCGGCGTAGCCCTCCCTGAACAAGACGTGCATGACCGCGCAGGCCAATGCGCCGTCGGTGCCGGGCAAAGGCGCCAGATGCAGATCGGCGATCTCGGCGGTGCCGGTGCGGTAGGGATCGACGACGACGAGCTTCGCGCCGCGTTGCTTACGCGCCTGCGCGACATGGGTCATCACGTTGACCTGGGTCGAGACCGGGTTGCCGCCCCACGCGACGATCAGGTCGGATGTCGCCATCTCCCGCCCATCGACGCCGCGCCTTGCGCCGGTCCCGGCGAGCCAGCCGGCGTCCGTCAGCGCGTTGCAGATCGTCGAATCCTGCCGCGAATAGCGCATCGCATGACGCAGCCGCTCGATGCCGTCGCGCTGCACCCGGCCCATCGTGCCGGCATAGAAATGCGGCCACACCGCTTCGCTGCAGTGACGCTGCGCCGCGCGGGTCAGCCCCTCGGCAACCGCATCGAGCGCCGCGTCCCACGAGACCGGCTGGAAGGCGGCGCGGCCGACGCCCTTGCCGCCGACCCGCCGCAGCGGGACCGACAGGCGCTCGGGGTGGTATTGCCGCTCGGCATAACGCGCGACCTTGGCGCACACGATCCCCGCCGTGTAGCTCTGTCCCGGGGCGCCGCGCACCCGCCCGATGCGCCTGCCGTCGATGCGCTCGACCTCGAGCGCACAGGCGCTCGGGCAATCGTGCGGGCAGACGGTGAAGACGGTATCGAGCGGCAAGGCGTGCTCCGCGGCGCGATGCCGCCGGTCAGGGATGGCCCGGAAACAGGCGCAATACGGCAGGGATCGTCGCTACTTGCGCAACGCCGACGCCGATCACCCACTTGATCGTGTCGCTGCGCGACCGCTCGATCTCGCCGCGCACCTGCTCGATTTTGGTTTCGAGCCGCGCCTCGGTCGCCTTCAATTCGCCACGCACCTGCTCGACAGTGGCGCTCAGACGTGCCTCCGCAGCGGCCAGATCGGCCTTGGTGGCGAGCTGGTCGTCGAAATAGCCGGCCAGCGCCTCGACCTGTTCGTCGGTGAAGCCCGCGCGCTGTAACTTAAGGATTGCCGATGCGGTCATTGTTATGCCTCAAGTCGCAATATCAGCGCAGCGCGGCGTCCAGTCAAACGCGCGTGTCCTGGAGTTTATGATGACCTTCACGCTCTCCGCCGAGCAGCTTGAAATCCGCGAGGCGGTGGCGCGGCTGTGCGAGCGGTTCGGCGACGATTACTGGCTGAAGAAGGACACTGCGCCGGAGTTCCCGCACGAGTTCCACCGCGCAATGGCGGAAGGCGGCTGGCTCGGCGTCGCGATGCCGGAGGAATACGGCGGCAGCGGCCTCGGCATCACCGAGGCGGCTGTGGTCATGCAAGCGGTGGCACAGTCGGGTGCCGGGTTCTCCGGCGCCTCGGCGGTCCACATGAACATCTTCGGCCTCAACCCGGTCGTCGTGTTCGGCACCGACGAGCAGAAGCGGCGCTTTCTGCCGTCCTTGATCGCCGGCCGGGAAAAGGCGTGCTTCGCCGTCACCGAGCCGGATGTCGGGCTCGACACGACGCGGCTCAAGACGCGCGCCGTGCGCGACGGCAACGGCTACGTCATTTCCGGCCGGAAGGTGTGGACCTCGACCGCGCAGGTCACCGAAAAGATGCTGATCCTGGCGCGCACGACGCCGTTCGAGGAAGCGGCGCGGCCGTCGGCCGGCATGAGCCTGTTCTACACCGACCTCGACCGCTCTGCCGTCGAGGTGCGCGAGATCCACAAGATGGGGCGTGCCGCGGTCGACTCGAACCTCTTGTTCATCGACGGCCTCAAGGTGCCGCTCGAAGACCGCATCGGCGAGGAGGGCAGGGGCTTCCAGTACATCCTGCACGGCATGAACCCGGAGCGCATCTTGATCGCTGCCGAGGCGGTGGGGCTGGGGCGCGCCGCGCTGGCCCGCGCTGCGCGCTATGCCGGCGAGCGCGTCGTATTCGGCCGCCCGATCGGCCAGAACCAGGGCATCCAGCATCCGCTGGCCGAGCGCTGGATCGAATTGGAAGCGGCCGAGTTGTTGGTATTGCGCGCGGCGGCCGCCTACGACCGCGGCGAGGAATGCGGTGCGTTCGCCAACGCCGCCAAGTATTTCGCAGGCGAGGCCGGCCACCGCGCCTGCGAGACCGCGGTGTTGACGCATGGCGGCATGGGCTATGCGCGCGAATACCAGGTCGAGCGCTATTTCCGCGAAATCCAGATCGCCCGCATCGCGCCGGTCAGCGGCCAGCTGATCCTGTCGCACATCGCCGAGCGCGTGCTAGGTTTGCCGAAATCGTACTGAACGAGCGGCAAGGGAGAGCCTGCATGGCAGAAAAGCGGCCGGCTTATGTGATCGCCGAGGTCGAGGTGACCGACGAGGCGGGCTTTCGCGATTATGTCGCGGCGGCGACGCCGACCCTGGCGCCATACAACGCCCGGCTGATCGTGCGCAGCAAAGCCGACAGCAAGGAAGGCACGATCCCGCGCGGCGACGTCGTCGTCGTGGCCTTCGACAGTCTCGACGATGCGCAGCGCTGGTACGCTTCGGCGGCGTACAGCAAGACGATCCCGCTGCGCCAGCGGTCGGCCAATTCGCGCCTCTTCATTGTCGAGGGCGAGCCGCTGTAGCCGTCACATCGTCCGCCACTGGCCGGGAATAGCAGCGTGCAGCGCGTCGCCATCGCCGGGTTTGGCGCGATCGGCAAGGTCGTCGCCGAGCACCTCGATCGCGGCATCGACGGGCTGGCGCTCGGTGCGGTGTCGGCCCGCGATACCGCGCGTGCCGCGGCGGCGATGACAGGGTTCAGCCGCCCGGTGCCGGTCGTGCCGCTCGGCGAACTGGGCGAGTACGGCGATATCGTCGTCGAGTGCGCCCCGGCCGCATTGTTGCGCGCGATCGCCGAGCCGGCCTTGGCGCGCCGTCGCAGCGTCGTCGTGTTGTCCTGCGGCGCGTTGCTCGATAATTTCGACCTCGTCGATCTGGCGCGCGCGGGCGGCGGGCGCATCCTGGTGCCGACCGGCGCGCTGCTCGGCCTCGATGCCGTCTTGGCGGCGGCGGTCGGCGGCATCGCCCGCGTCCACATGGTCACGCGCAAGCCGCCGGGCGGCCTCGCCGGCGCCCCCTATCTGGTCGAGCGCGGCATCTCGGTCGAAGGGCTGAAGCGGCCGAAGCGCGTGTTTGACGGCACGGCGCGCGATGCGGCGCGCGGCTTTCCGGCCAACGTCAATGTCGCGGCAGCCCTGTCGATGGCCGGCATCGGCCCCGACCGCACGACGATCGAGATCTGGGCCGATCCCGGCGTCACGCGCAATATGCACCGCATCGAGGTCGAGGCCGACGCCGCCCGCTTCGCGTTCGAGATCGAAAATGTGCCGAGCGCCGAAAACCCGCGCACCGGCAAGATGACGGCCTTGTCGGTCATCGCGCTGCTGCGCAAGCTGACGGCCCCGCTCGCCGTCGGGACGTGAGCCTTGCGGTACGGAAGCCGGCACAGGGCGGCAATGCTTGTTGTCGTCGGCGCCGTTGTCGCAGCCGCAGCCGTGCCGTGCCGTGCGGACGGTTTTCAGATGTCCTACGTCGCGGGGGGCGTCGATGCGGCCGGCCGTTTTAACGGCGGCACGGAAATGCGCCTGCTGACGGTTCACGGCGGCAAGCTGTTTGCCGGTAACGGATACTGGCAGGACAGGCCGGGAGCCGAGAGTTCGCAAGGCGCGCAGCTCCTCGTGCTTGATGCGCCGGGCGGGCGATGGCGGGTCGATCATGCGTTCCAGGATCGCCTGCCGGACGGGCGCCGGCGCGATCTCGCCGTCGGGGCGCTGGCCGAGGCGGCGTTCGCGACCGATGGGGCCGGCCGGCCGTTGCCCCGCCCGGTGGCGCTGCTGCTTGCTTCGACCTGGGATTTGACGGGGGCGGTGCGGGTTTTTACGCGCGACGACGCGACCGGCGCCTGGACGGCAATCACGCTGGCGCAGGACCGGGCAGCAGCCGACTTCCTGCCGCAAATTCGCAGCTTTGGCACGCACCGCGACCGCACAACCGGGGCTGATCTGGTGTTTGCCGGCGCGACGCCGCGCGGCATTTTCGCCGGCAGTTACGATCCCACTGCACCGGGCGGGGTTCGCTGGTCTGCCGGTCCGGAACTCGATGCGGCTGCCGTCTCGACCGATTTTCCGGGAATTGGCGGCCGGCTGCGGGTCAGCAGCTTTGCCGAAGCCAACGGCCGGCTGTACGCCGCGGTTGGACAGCACATCTATCAACGGATCGATGGGCAACCGTCGCATTGGCATCTCGTCTACACCAATCCGCGGCCCGGCCGCTCCGAGACCGGGCTGCGGGGATTGACCGCGATTGGCGGCAGAAACGGAGAGCTGCTGCTGGCGGCGGTCGAGGGCGACGCGGCTCGCCTCGTGCGGGTCGATCCGGAAACCGGCGGCGAGGCGAGCGAACTCGATCTTGCCGATTTTCTCGGGCGGGCGTGGGAAATGAGGGTCGGCTACACGATCGCCGCATACAACGACATGGCGAAGGTCCGCGTGCCGGGCCGCGGCGATGCGCTGTTTGCCGGATTGATGGCCTTCATCCCGCGGAACGCGCCGGTAGCGGCAGAGCATCGCGTCGTCGAAGTCGGCTATGGCCGGGTCGAAAGTGGCGGCTGGTATCTGGTTCGCTGGCCGGACGCGCGTTACGACCTGTTCCGGGTGACCCCGCCGTTCGACCAGCCGCTGGTCGCCGCGCGATCGATACGGGCCTCGCCGTTTCCCGGCGACGATACGTTGTTCTTCGCCGGCTATGACGCCAACAAGGCGCCGGCGCATAATACGGCCTGGATCGCCCGCGCGAGCCTGGCCGTCGCGCTGGGGGTCTCGCGCTGATCGGAGGCATTGCCATGCTCTACCGCGACATGGACCGCGCCCAACTCGACGATGCCTATAACAACGGGAAGGCGGTGGCGAACCGCGACGCAATTGTCGCCGACTGGGCCGCGCGCAGCGTCCGCGTGCGGCGGGCGCGCTCCGGTCGTTTCGACCTTGCCTACGGCGCCGCGCCGCGCGAGCGGCTCGATCTGTTTCTCGCCGCCGACCCGATGGCGCCGACGCTGGCGTTCATCCACGGCGGCTATTGGCAGATGAACGACAAGGAGGGGTTCGCCTTCCTTGTCGAGGGGCCGCTGGCGCACGGCATCAATGTCGCGCTGGTCGAATACACCCTGGCGCCCGACGCGCGGATGGACCGCATCGTCGGTGAAATCCGTCGCGCCGCGCTATGGCTGGCCGAGCATCTCGGCGAGTTCGGCGCCGACCCGGCGCGCCTCCATGTCGCCGGCCACTCGGCGGGCGGCCACCTGACCGCGACCGCGATGACGCTCGGTGCCGTCAAGGGCGGCATCGCGATCAGCGGCCTCTTCGACCTCGAACCGATCCGGCTCAATTACCTCAACGTCAGGCTCGGCATGGATGCGGCCGAGGCGCGCCGCAACAGTCCGCTCTATCACCTGCCGCCGATGGCCGGGCCGCTGGTCGTCGCCTACGGCACCGCGGAATTGCCGGAACTGTGCCGCCAGTCGGTCGAATACGCCCAGGCCTGGGTCGAGCGTGGCCTGCCCGGGCATGTATTGCCGATCGACGGTGCCGACCACTTCACGATCCTTGAACACCTGGCCGATCCGCGGGGTCGATTGACATTGGCACTTGCCGACATGGCCCGCGGCTGACCGCGCCCGCCCCACTCCGGGCGGCGCGCCGCGCCGGCTAACGGTTGCATACGCTGCCGCGCAGCTTGCAGCCGGCCTCGGTGCGCTTGCGGCAATTGTCGAGCGCGGCCTCCTCGGCGGCGGGCCGCGCCAAGCGGCTGGCGCCGCCCCAGGCGTTGCCGCCCGCCGCTGTCGCCAGCGCACCGCATTGCTTCGCGCCGAGCCGGAAGACGATTTCGCACTTGTCGGCTGCACAACCGCGCAACGCCGCCTCGTCCGCCAGTTTCGCGGTGCCGTGGTTCCAGCTGAACCCGTAGCGGCCGTCCTGCCGGTCATAGGCGACGGCGCCGAAGGCGGTCCCGCCGGACAGGCGCTCCGGCGTCGGGCCGGACGGCTCCTGCGGATTGGTACGGTCGGCAAGAACCAGCACGCGGCGCTCGTTGTCGAGCGTCCAGGAGGGGAATTTCGCCAGGAAACTCTGCCCCAGCAGCGGCGTGGTGCGGGCCGGTCCGATGCTGGCGGTGACGTTGCGCACCACCTGACTGCCGACCCGCAATTCGCGCAGGACGATGCGGGCGCTCGGCAATCGCGACCCGTCGGCCAATACATAGGTCCGCGTGCCGATGAAATCGCGCTGCGTCAGCGTGCCGGAGCGCTCCAGTGCCTTCGCGACATCGCCCGGGATCAGCACGTCCGAGGCGCCGGTGTCGAGGATGAAGTCGATCGAGATCGCGCCGTTGACCTGGCCGGCGATCAGATAGCCGCCGCCGCGCTGCTGCAACTGGATCGCCTCGCCGGCCGCCGGCCGCGCCAGCAGGACGAGGAGGACGGCGAGCGCGAGGCGGCGCAGCGACACGGCGCGACCGGAAGGACAGGCTAGCGGTTGCAGTCGGTGCCGCGCACGACGCATTTGCCGCTGGTATTCTTCTGGCAGTTCTCGATCGCACCGAGCTTGGCGGCATCGCGCGTCGGTTTCACGCTGCCGCCCCAGGCCGCGCCCTTCTCGGCGGTGGCGAGCGATCCGCATTGCTTCGGCGGCACGCGGAAGACGATCTTGCAGGCCTCCCCGTTGCACGCCTGCATCGCCGCGTCGTCGGCCTTCTTCTGGGTGTCCTCATTCCAGCCGAAGCCGTATTTCGCATTTTTCTCGTCGAGGGCGACGGCGCCGTAGCCGGCGGCAGCCGGGGCGGCATGGGCCATTACGGCGACGACCGCGACGATTGCCGCGACGATCGGCCCAAAGCGGCGATAGCTTGCGCGACGCATCGAACCTGTCCTCCTGCATGATAATCTGCGCGGGGCCGACTGCAGCCCGTCCGATCTAAAGTACGGTTGCCGCAGGCTCGCCGCAACCGGCGGCAGTATCGCGAGCGACGCCCGGAAAGACGATGGAAAGCGCGACCGATCCGCTCTGCGACGCAGCGCCCGGCAGACCGCCGCGGCTGCGCCCGCTGACCGAGTTCCCGGCGGCATCGCGCGCCGGCGTCCGCTTTGTGTTGACCGACATCGACGATACGCTGACGACCGGCGGACGGCTCCCCGCGGCTGCCTACGATGCGCTCGAACGCCTCGCCACGAGCGGCCGGCGTGTCATTCCCGTGACCGGCCGGCCGGCCGGCTGGTGCGACATGATCGCCCGCTTCTGGCCGGTCGATGCGGTGGTCGGCGAGAACGGTGCGTTCTATTTCCGCTACGATCGCGAGCGCCGCACGATGACGCGCCGTTTCTGGCTCGGCGCGGCGGCGCGCGCGGCGGCGCAGCGGCGCCTCGACGCGCTCGGTCGCGAGATCGTCGCCGCGGTACCGGGCGCGCGCGTTGCCGCCGACCAGCCCTATCGCGGCGCCGATCTGGCGATCGATTTCGCCGAGGATACCGGTCCGCTGCCGCCGGCCGATATCGACCGCATCGTGGCAATGATGGAGGCGGCCGGCGCGCGCGCCAAGGTCAGCTCGATCCACGTCAACGGCTGGTTCGGCGATTACGACAAGCTCGCGATGACGCGGCACCTGTTCCACGAGGCCTATGGGATCGAGCTCGACGCGGTGCGCGACGCATGTGTCTTTGTCGGCGACTCGCCGAACGACGAGCCGATGTTCGGCTGTTTCCCGCATGCCGTGGCCGTCGCCAACATCCGGCCGTTTCTCGCGCGGCTGCGCGCTTTGCCCGCGTATGTGACGGCGCGCGAGGGCGGCCTCGGGTTTGTCGAATTGGCGGACATCCTGCTGTCGTGAGCGAGGTATTCGACCTGCTGGTGGTCGGTGGCGGCATCAATGGCGTTGGCATCGCGCGCGACGCGGCCGGTCGCGGCCTCAAGGTCCTGCTGTGCGAGCGGGGCGACCTCGCCGGCGCCACCTCGTCGGCGTCGAGCAAGCTGGTGCACGGCGGATTGCGCTATCTCGAGCATTACGCCTTTCGCCTGGTGCGCGAGTCGCTGGTCGAGCGCGAGATATTGCTGCGCATGGCGCCGCATCTGGTGCGGCCGACGCGCTTTGTGTTGCCCCACGGGCCGGGCGCGCGACCGCGCTGGTTGATCCGCGCGGGGCTGTTTCTCTACGACCGGATCGGCGGTGCGCGCAGTCTGCCGGCGTCCCGCTCGCTCGATCTGCGCCACGAACCGGCGGGCGCGCCGCTGATCGCAGCCGCGCGGCACGGCTTTTCCTATTCGGATTGCCGCGTCGATGATGCCCGGCTGGTCGTCGTGACGGCGCGCGACGCGGCGTTGCGCGGTGCCGACATACGCACCCGCACCACCGTGGTCGG
>Ga0209726_10005647_pt1 | contig 15000 bp, 20 predicted proteins | sample Subgrocontami54m_FD_187453 | JGI IMG/M metagenome (GOLD analysis project Ga0209726, IMG submission 187453) | Subsurface groundwater microbial communities from S. Glens Falls, New York, USA - GMW46 contaminated, 5.4 m (SPAdes) (version 3) | ecosystem: Environmental > Aquatic > Deep subsurface >... | reverse complement strand
GGCGTTGCTCGGCACGCTGGGGCTGGGGCTGATCGGCACGGCAAGCTTGTGGCGCGCCTACCGGACGACCGTGCGGCTCTACATTGGACAATACACTGCGGGGACAGCGCAACCAGCTCCGGCGCCCCCCCCCCTTTCCCCCCCTTCGCAAGGGGGGGGTGGGAGGGTGGCGACCACGACCAAACAAAAGGCCAGCGCCGGCATGCTGGCCAAGGAGCTGCCCTGGATATCGGAGCAGGCCGCCGCCATCGCCCTGGCCGGCTTTCGTTCGCTGACGCGCGCCCCGGAAGTCAAGATGATGCTGCTGACGCCGGTCATCATGGCGGTCATTTTCGGCGGCCTCATCCTGCGGCACAGCTTCGATCCACCCGAGGCGGTTAAACCACTCATGGCATTCGGCGCCGTCGCCATGATGTTTTTGACGCTGATCCAACTGTTGGCCAACCAGTTCGGCTTCGACCGCGGCGGCTTCCGCGTCTTCGTGCTTTGTCCGGCTCAGCGGCGCGACATTCTGCTCGGCAAGAATCTCGCCCTCGCGCCCTTGGCGCTGATGTTCGGCGCCGTCGCGGTGGCGTTCGTCCAGGTCGCCTACCCGATGCGGCTCGATCATTTCCTGGCGTTGTTTCCCCAAATGATCTCGATGTATCTGCTGCTTTGCATCCTGGCGAATTGCCTGTCGATTCTGGCCCCGATGCCGATAGCCTCGGGAAGCCTCAAGCCGGCGAACGCCAAGTTGGTGCCGGTGCTGCTGCAATTCGCGCTGCTGTTGATCTTCCCCATCGTGATCTCCCCGACGCTGTTGCCGCTGGGGCTGGAAGTATTGTTCGATTACCTGGATTGGGTCCGCGGCCTGCCGGTGTGCCTGGTGCTGGCCGTCTTGGAATGCGCGGGGTTGCTGCTGTTCTTTCGCTGGCTGGTGGGCTGGCAAGGCGTCTGGCTGCAGTCGCGCGAGCAGCGCATCATGGAAATCGTGACGACGAAGGCGGAGTGAAAGCGCGAAACCGCCAAGCGTGTTTTCTCACGCGGTCGCCAAGAACGGTCGAGCAAGGCAAGGGGCTTGGTCCCTGGGCATCCCGTTGCAGTGTGCTGACGGTCATTCCTCGGCATCACCCTCCATCCTGAAAAAGGAAAGGGGAGAAGCTGGTCAGGCAGAAACAAATGGGACGTTCGCCATTGTCCAGGGAACAGTGAATGTCCCCTTGGTCTCGCCGCCGGAAATCGAAACGCTGCGGCGTTCGGCGGTGCGAAACCAGCCGTTCGGAAGCGCGGCCTGGCAGGAACAGGCGGCCGAGAGATTGGGGCTGCAATCGACCTTTCGAGCCCCGGGGCCGGCCAAGAAAGCAGACGGGGAAAGCAAGGCAGTGAAGCCGCCCGGAATCGGTCCGGGGCCCGTCCGCGTCCCTTTTTTCTTCAGGAGTTTATCAACATTCCGTGTGCGAGATACGCGGCCCGCCCGAAACGATAAACCGCTTGTCCAACCGCTCGGAGGATGCAATAATCACAGTTGAATCATCTGCTCACCATGGAGCCAAACATGACGCAAATCACGATTCCCGCCCAGGTAGTCAGCGGGCATCTGCGGCACAAAAAAGCCCTTACCGAACTGGAAGGCCAACACGTCATCGCTACGCTGACGGCCGTGCCCAACGATTCCACCAACGGACAAACCGCAAACGCCATGCCATCGGACCTCGGTGGGGATCCGGATTTCGATCCGGAACCACCGCCGTGGTTGGAGGTGGAGCACGATGTCTATTTCCCGATGACGGTGCCGGAGATTCTGCTCGAAAAGAAGCCCCTGATCGTCGAACGCGGCACGCCGTGCATCATTCTTCCGGAGGAATTGCCGGATGAGTGAATATCCCTGGTACGGATTCGGCGAGGGAGACGATTTGCAACAGGGCGATCTTCTAGTCGGTTGTCCATTCGATCAAGTGGATGAAACGGGACAACCGCGTCGCAAAGATTACGATGTCGTCGTCCTCAGCCAATCTTGCGACCTCGTCCACGACAAGCTGGAGATGGTGCAGGTGTGCCCGTTCTGGAACCTCGAAGCACTCGCGCAAAGAGTCGAGTATTTTCGCGGCAAGCGTGGCCGCGAGGAACTGCGCCGCGGCAATTTGCCGGGCTACCATTTGCTTAATCGCTGTGAATTGCCGGAGAAGCAAACCGATTTCCTGGTGATCGACTTCCGGATGCAGTTCGCTGTCAAGTTCGTACACTTGAAAACGCTGTCAAGCAGTCAAAAGCCGCGTTTGCGCTTATTGCCGCCTTATCGCGAACATCTTGCGCAAGCGCTGGCGCGGTTCTATATGCGCGTCGGCTTGCCGGTGGACATCCCGGCGTTCTGAGGTGGCGCAGCGATGCGACGCCACGCGCTTGGATCGAACGTGTCCATCAGCCGGAAACCGCAGCGGCACTGGCAGCGCCGCGGCGTTCGGCGGCGCGAAGCCAGCCGTTCGGTAGCGCCGCCTGGCAGGAACAGACGGCCGAGAGATTGGGGCTGCAATCGACCTTTCGAGCGTCGGGCCGGGCAAGAAAGCAGACGGGGAGAGCAAGGCAGTGAGGCTGCCCGGAAACGACTCGCGTCCCCATTTCTTTGCCCATTACGTCGCCAGCACCTCGACGCGGGGAGAAAATCCGAGTTTGCCCAGAAGCTCCTCGCAGTCTTCCCAGGCAAGACCGAACGCGCGCACGTCGGCCACGCCGAGACGGGCGATGACTTGCGAAAGCATCTTGGCATCAGCATCGGCAAGCTCGCCGTCCAGCAAGGCGTTCTCTGCCCAATCCACCAATTGTGCGAGCGTGATCTCGTGGTGAAGATAGGCGGCGATCTTGCCGGCGACGGTCTGTTTCGTAATCGTCATGACGGCATCCTACACTTTCTGGTGGCCGTTATCCGCCGGGAATTGCCTCGGCATCGCGCTGGCCGGCGCTGAAATCACAATTCATCACCCGGCAACGGCGCAACATCGGGCGCGCCAGCCAGAAAGGCGGCGAAGTCCGCCCGGTTCGCGCGCAGGGCGCGCTGGCGCAGGTGGTCCACGGTAAGCAATGCGCTCAACTTCTCCGCGGCGGCGGAGGAAAGCAACTGGTCCACGGTCACGCCCTCTTTGGCCGCACATTCGCGCAGTTTTTCAACGAGGCTGTCAGGCATCCGGATGGTCAAAGTGCTCATGTTTCTTGCTCGATCAATTTCGGCGTCAGGCCGTAGAGCGCATACACCAACTCGTCGATCTCCCGCTCCAACGCGCTCACGTCCGCTTCGGCATCGCGCTGCTTCGCCGCGAGGATGCGGTCAACCAAGCGCTCCACCGCTTTTGTTTCTCAGGCGGCGCGGCGGAAATGGGAATTTCAACCGAGGGCAAGCTCGGCTTCCAGCGGCTCGGATTTTCTGAAACGACTCACGCCCAGGATGCTGAAGCCGATCACATGACCATCCTTGTCGACGCGCTCCATTACGGCGTCGTGCTTGGTTTCCTTCTCGTAACCGGCGGCGTCGGAAAAACGGACTTCCAGAAAATCCGCCTCCGCGTCGAACCATACTTTTACTTTGTCGGCCATAAATCTTCTCCGGCTTTCGGTTTGTCGGTTAGGTAAGCCGTGACCACAAACGCATCGTTCTCCGTGTATTTAACCACAACGCACAGCCATTTGCCAGCCACGATCGTCTGCGCGTAAAACTCGTAGAATAAGCGCACTGCTTCATCCGAGCGCGAGCGCCGCACCAGTTGCGGCTGGCGCAGCACACGTTCAATCTCCGCGCCCATGTCCTTCATTTCCGGATGGTCCAGAATGTGCGCCAGGCGCTCGTCGGTGAGCCGCACGGAATGGCCGAAGCAATCCTCGAGCGTCTTCATTTGGCCGCCCCTTCGACGATTTTTATTTCCTCCGGCGTCAGGCCGTAGAGCGCATACACCAACTCGTCGATCTCCCGCTCCGACGGGCTCCACGTTGTCCGGCTTCTCCCGCTTGGGAGCCGCCCCACAGTGGTGGGGATATTTATACCAGGCATAGAGCGTCGCGACACGCCCCAGCCCTCGTTTGAATGATGGCCGTCGACTTTCGCTCGACCAAGTGCGGTTTGTCCGGCTAAAATGAGGCGAATCTGGTTACACCTGACCGAGGCCGCCATACAAGTGCCGACGCCGCGCGCTTGAATCGAACGTGTCCATCAGCCGGAAACCGAAGCGGAACAGGAAGCGCTGCGGCGTTCGCTGGCGCGCAGCCAGCCGTTTGGAAGCGCCGCCTAGCAGGAACAGACGGCCGAGAGATTGGGGCTGCAATCGACCTTTCGAGCCTCGGGCCGGCCAAGAAAGCAGACGGGGCACGCAAGGCAGTGACACTGTCCGGAAATGGTCCGCCTTTCCTTTTCTTCTTCCCGCTTTCGTAGGGTACAATGCGATGCTTCAGCGCAGCCATCATCGGACCGCGGAAGTTGGCAAATCCGTTCAGGTTCGCAACGAAGAACAAGGCGGAGTTTCACAGTGTGGCGATCGCCCGCGACGACAAGGAACCGGCAATGACGCGCGACGAACTTCTCGTCCTGATCCGGCAAGCCGCACGCGAGAAAAAGACGGAACTCGATCTTTCCAAAAAAGGAATCACCGGACTTCCCCCCGAAATCGGGCTGCTTACCCACCTGCGAACGCTGAACCTCTACGATAACAAGTTGACACAGTTGCCACCGGAGATCGGACAACTTGCCAACCTGCAAAAGCTCCACCTTTATCACAACCAGTTGATGCATTTGCCACCGCAGATCGCGCGACTGGCCAAGCTCGAATACTTGGACCTTGGCTCCAACCAGTTGACGCGATTGCCACCGGAGGTCGGACAACTCGAGAACCTAACTGACCTTTTCCTTTTTGACAACCAGTTGACGCAGTTGCCGCCGGAGATTGGGCAACTCGTCAACCTGCAACGCCTATATCTTCACATTAACCAGTTAATGGAGATACCACCGCAGATCGGACAACTCGCCAACCTACAGTCGCTGTTGCTCGACGATAATAATTTGACGCGGTTACCGCCGCAGATTGGCAAACTCGCTAACCTCCAAGGGTTGGGGCTTTCCGAAAACCATTGGACTCAGGTGCCGCCGCAAGTTTTTCAACTCAACAACTTGATCTCGCTGAATCTTTCCGACAACGAGCTAACGGAGATACCACCGCAGATCGGACAACTCGCCAACCTGCAGAAGCTGTTGCTCGACGATAATAATTTGACGCGGCTACCGCCGCAGATTAGCCAACTCACTAACCTCAAAAAGCTGGGGCTTTCAAAAAACCAGTTGACGCAGTTGACTGAGCAAATCGGACAGCTTACCAATTTGCAAGAACTGAATCTTACCGATAATAAGTTAGAGCAGTTGCCGCCGGAGATTGGTCTGCTTAGCATTCTGAATGAACTGAAACTCGGCTGCAATCCGCTCACATCGCCGCCGCCGGAAATCGTGAAGCAAGGCACTAAGGCCATTCTCACCTACCTCCGGGCCCAGCTACAGCAAGGCCAAAAGCGTCTTTGGGTCTCCAAAATGGTCGTGGTCGGCGTAGGCGGCGTCGGCAAAACGTCCCTGCTGCGCGGGCTCGCCGGCGAGGAGTTGCGGAAGGAGCCGTCAACGCACGGTATGGAGGCCCACAAGCCCTTGTTGGTTCCGCATCCGACGCACAAAGACGTGACCATGAAGCTCTTCGCCTGGGACTTCGGCGGCCAGCAGATTTACCACGCGACGCATCAGTTCTTCCTCACGGACAAGGCGCTGTTCGTCATCGTCTGGAACGCGCGCACGGAATACACCCAAGGCCGGCTTGGCTACTGGCTTGACGCCGTCAAAGCCCGTGCCCCGAACTCGCCTATCTTGATCGTCGCCACGCATGTCGAAGACCGGCCTACGATCGTGCCGCCATTGGATGAGTGGAAGTCTGCGTACAACATCGTCGGCTACTTGGAGGTGAGCAACAAGGATGGCCGCGGCATCCCCGCCTTGCGGCAAAAGATCGCGGAAGTTGCCGCCGCGTTGCCACACATGGGCGCCGAGCGGCCGGCCAATTGGGTCTCGGCCGCCAACGCCGTCCAGAAGACGTTCATCAAGCACAAAAGCGATCCCACCCAATCCCGCGATTACTGCGATCTCGCCGAGCTTCTGGAGTTCCTTGCCCGTCATGGCGTGCGCGGCGATGAAGCGAACGTGATGCTGCGCTGGTATCATGACATCGGCGGCGTCCTCATCTATCCGGACGATCCCGATCTCAAGGACTTGGTGATTCTCAATCCGTGGTGGGTTAATCAAACGATCAGCAAGGTGCTGGATTACGCCGACCCCAGCCTTGACCAAGGCGTGCTGACACGCGCCCACGTGGATGTGATTTGGGACGACCTGCCCAAGCTCGTCCGGCCCAAGATTCTACGGCTCATGGAGCGTTTCGATTTGGCATACCGGATTCCCGATACGGATAGCAGCCTCGTGGTCCCGCGCCTGCCGCCGAACCCGCCTGACTACCGAGCTGTCTGGGACGCGATCCGGCAAAAGCCCGGCTGCAAGGAACTCGCTTTGCGCTATGAATTCAGCCATATCCCGGCTGGCATCCCCACGTGGTTCATCGCACGCTCGCACCGCTTCAGCATGAACCTGCATTGGCGGAACGGCGCGCTGTTCTTCCGATCTAAACGGCAACACCTCGGCCTTGTCCGGGCGGACCCGGAGCAACGGCAAATGGAACTGATCGTGCGCGGGCCGATGCCGCAGGACTTCTTCGCGGTGCTCAAAGACGGTCTGGCTCTCACATTGGCTCGCTACCCTGGCCTCGAAATCCGTCAGAGCGTGCCTTGTCCAGGCGGCAAGGGCCAGCCATGCGCGGGCCAATTCGATCTCGACGCGCTGCACCTTCGCCTGGAGAAGGGAAAGGAAAGCATCGAGTGCCACCGTTGCAGTGCCGATGTGTCGATTCCACGGCTCCTGTTCGGCTGGGGCGCGGCCGGCAGCGAACGGTTGGGGGCGGCCAGCAATGATCGGTTGCTGCAAGAACTGCTTGACACGGTCAATGCTGGGTTCCAGCGACAAGATGCAGGGTTCCAGCGACAAGAAGACAACCACGGCGAATTGGTCACCTTGCTACAGCGTCAATTTCTGCAAGTGCATCAATCAGTCCAGGGGCTTGCGGAAAGCCACTGTCCAAACGTGTTCACCTTGCGTCAGCTTGAGCAGGCTAAACTGAAAGGCATCGTGACGAAAAAGCTTGAGTTGCAACTGTATTGTCAAGCGCCCGGGAATTGGCATCCGACAGTGTCGGGCCGATACGAGTTCTCCCGACCGGCCGATTGGCTGCGGCCGTTGGCGCCTTACCTTTCCGGTTTGGTGAAGGTGCTGCGGTACGCGGTCCCCGTCGCCGGCGCGGTTGTCGATGACGAAACGGCCGCCCATATTCGGGCCACCGCGGACCTGTCGAGCGCATTGCTTGGAAATTCGCGGGAGGGTCTGGAGGACGCCCCAGAAGCCGATGTTCCAACTCACGCTGGCGGGGTAGCATTGCGGCACTTGCGCAGACTACTCGACGAGTTGGACGTCAAGCAGACTTGGGGCGGCCTGAAGAATGTTCCGACGCCCGAGGGCCATTGGCTTTGGCTTTGTGAGAAGTGTGCGGCACCGTATCGCTGCTGAGAGTGGCGGCGCGTTGATACGGTCCTTCGTGGCCGTTCCGCGGTAGATGGCCTACATGCACAAAGCATGGCCGAGTACGAATGCGAAGCCTTTGCAGGCGATGAGGTCGGAGACTCTCGGCCGCGAAAACAGGCACTGGCAGCATCTTTTTGCGCCTCGATTCCGTTTCTGCCCTAGAAATATCGCGACGCGCCCATCGTGAAAGAAAACGGGGACGCGGACCGTTGTTTTGGTCGGCGGGAGATGATCGTGTCAGGTCTATGCCACGTGCGGCTCGTTTTGCTACTGGGGGTTATGTTTATCATGCGCTCAAGCGCGCGCTGGCCCGCTTGCCGCTGCTCGACAAGGCTGGCGATTTTGCGGGCTTCCAGCGCGTCCTGGTCGAGGCCCAGGCACGCTGCCCGATCCGCACCCCCCCCGTTCCCCCCCTTCGCAAGGGGGGGGAACGGGGGGGGTATTGCCTGCTGCCCAACCGCTGGCGCAAAGAACTGGCCGGCCGCGAAGCGGCCGAGAAGGAAGCGAAGAAGTGAGCTAAACCGTTCGGTCTTCGATGTTGAGTCCAGGCACGCGACCGAAATCGCGAAGATTGCGCGTCAACACCGTCAGATTGCGCGATCGGGCGACGGATGCGAGGCGCAGATCCATTGAGCCGACACGGAGGTTCTGCGCAAGCAAGCCATCGTATAGCGCGGCGGCGGAGGCATCGAAAGGCAACAGCGCAAATACCAGATAAGCGCGCGGCAAGCGTTCCAAGAGTTCGTAGCCGCGCATTAATCCGGCAGAGTTCTTCGCCTGGTTCAAAAAGGCGTGAGCGCTGACCACTTGCTCGTGAAGACTCACGACGCAGCACGCGAAATCGGCGGGCGTGAATTGCGCCATCCATGTCGATAAGCGGAGATAATCCTGGCCGGCCTTGCGCTGCAGGATGCTGAGATGGTCCGTGTCGAGCAGATACTTCATGGCTGCGGCGTCTCAATGGAACCGCCGGCGCGGACGGATCGACAGCACTCAAGGAACTGTTGATAATCGTCTTCGGGGATGTCTGCCAACGAACCGGACACCTGCTCCACCCAGTTCGCGGAAGATGGAGCGAACCCTAGCTTTTGTTGAACCTGAGCCAGAGCCGCCTCGACCGAGGTTAGACGTTCATCGATTTGCGCAATGTCAACAGACATGAGAAACCGCCTTCCTCTTTGGGACGCTTGAAATGACCGTGTTCATGGTAATCGATCTTTGGAGATGGCACAAGCGGAGGGCGATCTCCGAACAAGCGGGGAAACGGGGACTTGCCGAATTGTTTGTTCAAAACCAATCCAAGAGGTCCCCACTTCCTCCGCCCCAAGCAGGCTCCGCCAAAGTCGGCAAGAGGCTCAGCCAAACAAACTCAACATCTTCTCCCGCGGTGCGCCCTGTGCCAGTTCCGGCCAGCGCTGGACCCGTGCGGCGGCGCCGACGCGTCCCAATTCGCTTGGCTCGATCTTGTGCAGACCGCCGCCGCAGACCCGGCATTCGTTGGCGAGGAGTGAGGCGGGATCGAGGTTGCGAGGGTTTGGGCCGCCAAATGTCATCGACCGCGTTAGAATATGCTCAGGGAGGTAGAACCATGCCGATGCTGGAACTGACCGACGATCAGGTGATGGAACTGGTGAAACAGTTGCCTTCGGAGCGGCAGCGGGCGGCGCTGTTGGCGTTGGCCGCGGGCGCCACGGAACGTCGCAGCCAGGCGGAAGGGCAACTGCGCCGCCTTTGCAACGAGCGCGGGCTCGACTGGGACAAGATGACCGAGGACGAGCGCGAGGGGTTCATCGACAGCCTGGTACACGAGGATCGTCCATGCGGCCCCTAGCGGTCTTCGACACGAACATCCTGTTTTCTTGGGTTGGGTGGAAAGGCAAGCCTTACCAGTGCGTAGAGCTGGCCCGGACTGGCGTCGTCGAAGGCGTTACTTGCCGCGAAGTGCTCGAGGAGTTGGCGGAAAAGCTCCAGGCCAAACTGTCGTTCAGTGCGGCGCAAAGCCTGGCGACCGTGGCTGACCTGCTCACCTTTCTGCGTGTTGTGCCGATCACCGGCCAGCTCAAGGCCGTTCGCGCCGATCCGGACGACGACAAAGTCCTGGAATGCGCCGTCCAAGCCGGCGCGACGCATGTCGTCACGGGCGATCGCCGGCATTTACTGCCCTTGGGCAGCTTTCAGGGAATTCCAATCGTGGCCGCGGCGGAATTCCTTCTGGCGGTGGTTCCTTGAGTCAGGCATGCCTGCACGGAAATGATGCTTACCAACAGACACGAAACGGGCACATACCGAATAGCTTGTTCAAAAACAATCCAAGATGTCCCAACTTCCTCTGCCCCAAGCAAGCGCCGCCAACGTCGGTAAGTGTCTCAGCCAAACCAACTCAACATCTTCTCCCGCGATACGCTCTGTGCCAGTTCCGGCCAGCGCTGAGAAGCTGTTTCGAAACGGGGACAGGCCCGACAAGGCCAATGGGCCAGTCCCCGTTTTGAAACAGCTTCTGGATCCGTGCGGCGGCGACCCCCCTTTCCCCCCCCTTGCGAAGGGGGGGGCAGGGGGGGTCGCTTGGCTCGATCTTGTGCAGCCCGCCGCAAGGGCAGTGGGCAGTGGGCAGAAGGCAGCCAGCAGTTGGCAGTGGGCGGAAGGCCGAGAGCGGGTAGAGCAGGAGGTACAGGTTGGTTCTGATCGCGTCGGCGCGGCGGGGTAACTGTCGCTGCCAAGACCGATCCGCCGAAATGCTCCAGGCAGTGGCAAGGTTGCCAAAGGCTGGCAACGTTGCCAAAAAGTGGCCGCCTTGGTTCTCCAAGGTGGCCAAAAGCTGGCAACGTTGCCAGGGTGTGTGTGTAGCAAAAGTGGCATTGTGGTATTGTCGCGAAATTGGCAGCCATAACAGTATTCCAAGTCAGCAGTTACGCTACGGACGCGACAATGCACGACTAGGCCAAATGGCCCAGTCGATTGCATTGTCGCTTGGCACCCTCAACCGCGCGTTTTTGAACCAGGCCCGAATATTGGCATGGTTCAATTCTTGTCATTTCTGGGTGACAGAGTGAACGCTGTAGGGACTACACTTGCCTGTCATGTGATGCCGACATTTTTTTCGATGTAACATTGGATGGATCAAGGGGATAGGAAGTTGAGTGCGTGCCAACTGTGTCGAAATCCTGTCGTCTCGAAAAGCACCTATGCCTGTGCGCATTTGTGAACCATGCCTGCTCTTGCGTCCCATCTGGCACCAGGACAGCGGCCGCACCCAGGCGCACATCTTTGTCTGCGTGTTGGCCTACGCCCTGTGGAAAACCCTCGACCACTGTCAATTGCGCAGGCCGTGGTGAACAACGCGGACTAACCAGCTTGCCTGCTTTACGTCGGCGCTCGTCTTTTGCCGTGCTGCTTGGTCTTGTGGTTTTCCTTCACAAACGCCATCATCCGCCGTCGATGATGATCGGGGCCGAGCAGGGAGGAGACTGCCTTGATCCGCAACATTTGGGTGCGCTGGGCGCTGGGCATCGCGCTGGGACTGTTCATCACGGTCGTGCCGTTTGTCTATTTCCGCATGTCGTACGAGTATCAGAAGCGGCTGCGCGTGGTCACGCCGGGCAAGTTCTATCGCAGCGGCTGCATGACGGCGGCGGGGTTGGCAGAGGCCATCAAGACTTACGGCATTCGCACCGTGATCAATCTAATGGAAGAAGCGCCCGATCCGGTTTTGCATCCGCACTACTTCGCGCCGGCGTCGGTCAAGGAAAGCGAATTGGTCGCGAAGTGCGGTGCGCGCTACGTCACGTTGACCGTCGAGTATTTGCCGCGCAATCAGGCGCGGACTCACCGGCCGGCGACGATCGAACGTTATCTGGAAATCTTGGACGAACCCAGCAGCTATCCGGTGCTGATCCACTGCAAGGCGGGACTGCATCGCACCGGCGTGTTGGTGGGGCTGTACCGCATGGAATACGAAGGCTGGACCAAGGACGCGGCGCTGGCAGAAGTGCGCGACAACGGCTTCGGCGAATTCGCAGCCACCTCGGCGAACGAGTACATCCAGCAGTACATCCTGAATTATCATCCGCACCTGCGCCCCGGCCTAGTCGTCGAACGTTTGCCGGCGGTGCGCGGAGATCTGATGTCGCGTCCGGGAACAAACGACCCTGCCGCCTACGCGCCGCTGCCGAAAGATTGAGGCCCAGGTCAGGAACCAAAGAGCTACAGAATCCAAGAGAAGAGACGTTAGCCACAGATGAAACACAGATCAAACACAGATTTCGAAAACAGCAAGAAAGCAGCTCTTCGCTTTGCCTTTCAATCTGTGTTTCATCTGTGTTTGATCTGTGGCTAAAACTGGGACGGAATCCGCCGCCATGTTCACGCTGCTGGATCGGCAACTGATTCGGAGTTTCCTCAAGGCGTACTTCGTGTGCCTGGTGAGCCTGTTGGGCATGTATGTCGTCATTGACTTGTTCATGAATCTGGATGATTTCACGCAAAACAACAGCTTCGCGGATGCGCTCCGCTACATCAGCACCTATTACGGCTGCAAGGTCACGCAGATTTTTGACCGCCTGTGCGAGGCGATCGCCTTGCTCGCGGCCATGTTCACCATCGCTTGGATGCAGCGCAACAACGAGATTCTGCCGCTCCTGTCCGCCGGCGTTTCGACACGGCGCGTTGTCGCGCCGGTGTTGATCGCTGCATTCGGCACCATCGGCTTGAGTTCCATCAATCAGGAAATCATCTTGCCGCAGATCGACAGTTACCTGGTCGAACATCGCGGCGATCCCGAAGGCGACCACGAATCGATCGTCAAAAGCACATTCGAGGGCAACGGCGTTCATATTTCCGGCCGGGCGGCGTATCGCAAAGAAATGCTGGTCAAGGATTTCACCGTCAATTTTCCACAGAAGCAGGGCGACGGCATCACGCTCCTGCAAGCCAAAGAAGCCCGCTATGTGCCGCCGGTCGAGGATCGTCCGCACAGCCGCGGCTGGAAACTCAAGCAGACGACGCCGCCCGAGCTCGAAGGTCGGGAACGGCTCAAGGAGCTGGGGCTGGAGTTCATTGTGTCGGGCGAGTATTTCCTGAAGACGAAATATGTCGATTTCGACGTGGTGACCCGCTCCAAGTCGTGGTTCGCTTTCATCCCGACTTACCGCCTCATGCAAGACCTGGGCCGCATCGACAGCACGCAGCTCGCCAGCGTTGCCGTGGTGTTTCACATGCGGTTGACCCGGCCGGTGCTGGGCATCATTTTGGTGTTCATGGGTCTGTCGGTGATTCTGCGCGATCAGAATCGCAACGTATTCATCAGTGCCGGACTGTGCCTGGTGCTGTGCGGCGTCTTTTTCGGCGCCCTATTCGCATGCAAGTACCTGGGCGATTACGAACATCTTTCGCCCGCTCTGGCCGCTTGGCTGCCGGTCCTGGGTTTTGGGCCACTGTCTTTCGTCATGTTCGATGCCGTGCATACCTAGCCGCTTGCCGGCACGGCCGATGTATCCGCCCGTCATCCTCCATACGCACTGTAGCGCCGCAAGCCGACGCGGTACAGCCAGCGCGACAACACCACGAAAAACACCGCCCAGCCCAGCTCGATCAGCAAGCCGATCCACAGCTCGCTTCCCGATTTCAGGCCCAGGAACACCATCGCCGGGAAGTATGCGAGATACTGGAACGGCAGGTATTGAAGAAACTGCCCCAGACCCGGACCGAGAAAGTCGAGCGGAAACATGTGGCCTGAGACAAAGAAGTTCACCGCGTTGATGATGTACAAGAGCGACGTGACTTCGAGCAGCCAGAAGCCCGCCATGCCGATGGTCGCTTCAAAAAAGAAGCCGATGATGAACGACAAGAGCAGCGAGACAACAAACGCGAACCACGTGACGGCGTCGGGCCAGCCGGGGAAAACGTCGCGGAACCACCAGAAGAGCAAGGCATGCGGCAGCGCCGAGGTGGCGATGTAAGCGATCTTGTGCGCGCCGCGCGACGCCAGCAGATACGCATGCATGTCGATCGGCTGGAGCAGGTACTTTTTCAAGTTGCCGTCGCGAATGTCGCGCGTGATGCCGCCGGCCAGGCCCGGCATGCTCGAGAACATCCGGCTAATCTGCACGAGCAGCAGATAGGCGAGTGTCTTGTCGCGCGTAAAACCTTCGATCTCGCTCAGCGGCGCAGAAGCGAACACCGCTTCCCACAACAGGAAGCTCGTCATCAGCGGCAAAAAACGGAAGATGGTGCTGACGAAGAAGTCGGCACGATAGACGAGCCGCTCGCTCAGCGAGATGCGCAGGATCTTGCCGTACTTGCGAAAGGTCGCGGTCAATGGCATCATGGGCCTGAAGCTCGCGCGGGGTGCGGCTACCTGATCTTCAAATGATATTCTTCGATTGCGCGCGCTCAACGGCCAGCCATGCGTATCCGGCCGGCACGAACAGGAACAAGCTGGCATGCCACAACGCCGTCGTGGTCCACGTCGCCGGGGGCAGGCCGAGTGGCAATGCCTCACCCACGACCACGGTGGCCAGGATGAACAGCAACGCCCGGAAGCGAAAACCGGCGACGGAGATCCACCACAGATTCATCGATGCAACAACGCTGTAGATCAGCAGTCGCCCTTGCGAGTCCAACTCGAAGGGCAACGGGAGCTGGAACTGGTCACGGCTGATGAATACACCGGTGCCGGCCAGCGCCGTCAGCAACGCCAGAATGCCCAAGAGCGGGCTCCAGTATTCGCCCAGCAGCAACTGCAAGATAGCGCCGATCAGGCCGACGGCGAGACCGAACAGTCCCGCAACCCCCATCCAGGCCGCCAGCGTCCACCAGTTCTTTTCGAGGTCGGCGGTTTCCCAAACCAGACGCCAGCAAGCGCCGAGGTAATCGGTGTCGATCGCTCCTTCTTGCTTGCCGGTCGGCGGCTCGAGATTGACCGGAGTGAACGGCGGCGTCAGGACGATGTCGGGCAGGTGCGGCAGCGCGATTTTCTCCTGGCCGGAGCCGTGCACCGCTTGTTGGGCATACAGGAAGCCGAGCACCAGCAGGTAGAAAAGCAGCGCTGCAAAGGCCAAACCGACCACGCCGCCGAGCAAGCCGCCGCGCAGAAAATGGGCCAGCGTCCGCAGCGCGGACGGACCGGGAGGGCTCGATGGTGCTGCTTGCGCTTCCGCCATGGAAACAAGACCTCGCGGTCACTTCAATTTGCGTCGTTCATTCAAGTCGTAGCGGGGCATGGTTCAAAAACGAGCGGTTGCGGGTGCCAAGCGACTACGCACCTGACTGGGCCACTTGGCCTAGTCGGTATAGTCGTGGTTCCTTTCCGCAACCATTGGATTGATAAC